>Ga0164243_10002976_pt1 | contig 27415 bp, 27 predicted proteins | sample OricompcompostOP_FD_108781 | JGI IMG/M metagenome (GOLD analysis project Ga0164243, IMG submission 108781) | Organic Plus compost microbial communities from Emeryville, California, USA - Original compost - Organic plus compost (OP) | ecosystem: Engineered > Solid waste > Mixed feedstock >...
ACCTGGGTGGCGACCTACGACTGGCGGGATGTGACGATGACGTCGCTGGCCAAGGTGCTGCAAGGCGAGATCGCCCCGCAGGGAGCCCTGCCGGTCGACATCCCGGCAGGCGACGACACCGGCCAGATCCGATACCCCTTCGGCACAGGACTGACATGGTGAGCCTCAACCGACGGAACTTCCTGGTCGCGGGAGCGGTCGCGACGCCCCTGCTGACGGGCGGCTCAGCGCTCGCGGACCCGGCGCAGCACGACCACCCCGGGTCGGCGCCGCGAGGTCAGGTGAAGACGGGCGCGGAGACACTCGCCGCCCAGGGCTGGCGGACGCTCGCGGGCCGCAAGGTCGGCGTGCTCTCCAACCCGACGGGCGTACTGGCGAACGGCGACCACATCGTCGACTCGATGATCGCGGCCGGGATCCGGCCGGTCGCGGCCTTCGGCCCGGAGCACGGTTTCCGCGGCAGCGCACAGGCGGGCGGTTCGGAGGGCGATTACACCGACCCGCGCACCGGCGTCCCGGTCTACGACGCCCACGGCGCGGACGCCGCGAAGCTCGCGGACATGTTCCGCAAGGCGGGGGTCGACACGGTGGTGTTCGACATCGCCGATGTCGGCGCGCGCTTCTACACCTACATCTGGTCGATGTACACCGCGATGGTGGCCGCCGCGCGCACCGGCGCGGCGTTCATCGCGCTGGACCGCCCCAACCCGATCGGCGGCACGGCCCACGGCCCGATGTTGCGGCCCGAGTTCTCCTCCGGAGTCGGCCTGAAACCGATCGTGCAGCAGCACGGGATGACGGTGGGCGAGCTGGCCGGCTATTTCGCCGCGGAGTTGCTGCCCGCCGACGGCGCCCAGCTCGCCGATCTGCAGGTCGTGCAGGTGGCGGGGTGGCGCCGGAACACCGTCTTCGCCGACACCGGGCTCACCTGGGTCCCGCCGAGCCCGAACATGCCCACCGCGGACACCGCGCACGTCTACCCGGGCACCGGGTTGTTCGAGGGCACGGTGTTCTCCGAAGGCCGCGGCACCACGCGCCCGTTCGAGATCATCGGCGCGCCGGGCATCGACTGGCGGTGGCGCGACGAGCTGACCGCGTTCGAACTGCCCGGGGTGCGGTTCCGCGAGACCTACTTCGTGCCGACGTTCAGCAAGTTCGCCGACCAGACCTGCGGTGGCGTGCAGCTGACCGTCACCGATCCGGTCGCGTTCGACGCGATCCGCACCGCGGTGGCGATGCTGGTGTCGGCCAGAAAACTGCACCCCGACCTCTTCGGCTGGCGACCCGACAAGGCCATCGACAAGTTGAGCGGCTCCGACCGGTTGCGCACCATGGTCGACGCGGGCGCCGGAGTCGACGACATCACCGGGTCCTGGCAGGCCGAGCTCGACGAGTTCACCGCACGCCGCCGCCCGTACCTGCTCTACTGGTGAGGCCGACAGTGCGAATCGTCAAAGCCCTGGTGGCGGTGGCGCTGACCGCCGCGACCGTGACCATTCCCGGAGCGAGTGCCACGACCACGCACACCCCCACCGGCGAGCGCCCGCCGTTCGAATTCGCCCCGCCCGAGACGGTGGTGCGGCCGGGCGCACCGGCCGAGGTCGGGCTCGACGCGGCGCCGCTGCGGGAGGCCGAGCGGTTCCTGGACGCATGGACCGCACCCGATCCGGCCACCGGGCACCCGCACTTCGCCGGCGCCGTGGGCGTTCTCGGGCACCAGGGTGTGCTCGTCGACCGACACGTGACGGGCAGCGCGGTCCGCTACGCCGACGCCGACGGCACCGAGCTACCCGCGGCCGAACAGGTGCCGATGCGCGACGACACGATCTTCGACATGGCATCGATCACCAAGCTTTTCACCTCGATCGCGGTGATGCAGCTCGTCGAGCGGCACGAGGTCGCACTGGACGAGCCGGTGGCCACCTACCTGCCTGGCTTCGCGGCGAACGGGAAGCAGTCGATCACCGTGCGGCAGCTGCTCACCCACACCTCGGGACTGGACGCCGACCCGCAGCCGTCCCTGTGGGCGGGCTACCCGGACATCCCCTCCCGGCGCAAGGCGGTGCTGGACAGCTCGCTCGAGAACGAGCCCGGCTCCACGTACCTGTACTCCGACATCAACCTGATGGCACTGGGCTTCCTCGTCGAGGAGATCACCGGGCGGCCGCTGGACGTCGTGGTCCGCGAGCGCATCGCGCAACCGCTCGGCATGGCCGACACCGGCTACCACCCGCCCGCCGCCAAGCTCGGCCGGATCGCGGCCACCGAATACGAGGCGAAGCCACCGCGCGGCATGGTGCGCGGCCACGTCCACGACGAGAACGCGTGGTCGCTGGGCGGGGTATCCGGCCACGCGGGCATCTTCTCGACCGCGCGGGACATGTCGGTGCTCGCGCAGACCGTCCTCAACGGCGGTGTCTACCGCGGCGCGCGGATCCTGCGCGAGGACACGGTGCGGGCCATGCTCACCGACTACAACCGGGCGTTCCCCGGGCACGCGCACGGTCTGGGCTTCGAACTTGATCAGGAGTTCTACATGGGTGAGCTCGCCGCGCCGACCACGGCGGGCCACACTGGTTTCACCGGCACGTCACTGGTGATCGACCCGGTGTCCCACTCGTACGCGATCCTGCTCACCAACCGCGTGCACCCCACACGTGACTGGGGCTCGATCAACGCGGCGCGCGAGAAGTGGGCGTCGGCGCTGGCCGCGGCGCGCTGAGCCACCGTGTCGGCAAAATTGCCCCGTCCATCCAGGTGATCTTTCCCGAGCCCGCCTCCGGGTTCGTGCCACCGGGAAATGCGGCGAAAATCTCATCTCGCGTCGGATCACCAGGGCGAACGCATCGCCCGGAATTTTCGAAACGCGTTTCGGTCACTGTGTGCGACTACAGCGCTGCTCCATCGGTGCTGAAAGTGGAGCTCCACACGACCTAGCATCGTTGTTGGCAGGCTCCTACCAGCGCAACCATGACCTGGAACACCTACGTTCGTCGGCTGTTTCGGGAACCACACTAAGTTGCCAAGTCGTTAACTTGATGTCGTTAACAACCGGGACGTAGTTGGCGACTTTCCGGGCAACTGAGTCAGCGCAGCTCGGACGTGCAGGACGCCGGAGTTGCGATCATCCCTAAGGATGTGGGTAACCTTGTCTCAAATGCCTACGGTTAGTAACTTTCCCACGGGAACGGAGAGCGATTCCGTAACCGCGCAGACACCTGCCGTCGTCGGCTCGGTGTCCCGGGAGTCCGAGGCCAGCCCGCTGGTTCGGATCCGATCGTTGCTGCCGGGTCTCGCCCGGGCCGAACAGCGCGTAGCCAAGGTCGTCCTCGATGACCCGTCCGCAGTAGCGCGCCGCAGCATCACCGAGGTGGCACTGGCCGCGAACACCAGCGAGACCACGGTCACCCGGTTCTGCAAGGCGGTCGGTGTCGGCGGCTACCCGCAGCTGCGGATCGCGCTGGCGGCCGACACCGCTCGGTCCGAGGCCCGGTCCTCGCGCAACCTGGGCGGAGAGATCGCCGTGGACGACGACCTCTCCGCGGTCGTTCAGAAGGTCAGCTTCGCCGACGCCCGCGCCGTCGAGGAAACCGCCGACCAGCTCGACATCGCGACCCTGCAGCGGGTGATCGACCTGCTCGCCACCGCGGGCCGCGCCGATGTGTACGGCGTCGGGGCAAGCGCTTTCGTCGCCGCCGACCTGCAGCAGAAGCTGCACCGCATCGGCCGGGTGTGCTTCTCCTGGTCCGACACCCACATCATGCTGACCTCGGCCGCGGTGCTCGGTGCGGGTGACGTCGCGATGGGTGTGTCGCACACCGGCGCCACCGCGGACACCGTCGAGGCGCTCCGCGTGGCTCGCGAGCACGGCGCCACCACCGTCGCGCTCACTAACTTCCCGCGCTCGCCGATCACCGAGGTCGCCGACTACGTCCTGACCACGGCGGCCCGCGAGACGACGTTCCGCTCCGGTGCGACCGCGAGCCGGATCGCGCAGCTCACGGTTATCGACTGCCTGTTCATCGGTGTCGCCCAGCGACACATGGAAAGCGCCTCGGCGGCGCTGGAAGCGACTCGCGACGCCGTCGGCGGTCACCGCCTGGGCGTCCGCCCGGACGGCCGTAGACGTCCGCGAGAAACCGGAAAGTGAGCACGAAGGAAACGGTGAGACGCATGATGACGGTGCCGGGTGACGTGGTCCACGTCGATTCGCCGACCGAGCAACGCAACCCGAACACCACCGACATCGACCGGATGTCCACGCTCGGCATCCTGACCGCGATCAACAACGAGGACCGCCTGGTCCCGGACGCGGTCGCGAAGGTGCTGCCCGAGCTTGCGGAGGCGGTCGACCTCGCGGTCGACGCGCTGCGCAACGGCCGGCGCGTGCACTACGTCGGCGCCGGCACCTCCGGGCGTCTGGCCACACTGGACGCCGCGGAACTCGTTCCGACGTACAACGTGCCCGCCGACTGGTTCGTCGCCCACCACGCCGGCGGCCCCCGCGCGCTGCAGGAGGCCGTCGAGAACGCCGAGGACGACACGACGGCGGGCGCCGCCGAGATGAAAGCCGCGGTCAACGCGGGCGACTTCGTGCTCGGCCTGACCGCGTCCGGTCGCACGCCGTTCGTGCTCGGCGCGCTGGAGGCCGCGTCCGGGCTCGGCGCGTCGACCGGGCTGGTCTCCGGCAACGTCCGGTCGGCGCGACCGGCCGGCGTCGACGTGTTCATCGCGGTGGACACCGGCCCCGAGGTGATCGCGGGTTCCACCCGGATGAAGGCGGGCACCGCGCAGAAGATCCTGCTGACGGCCTTCTCCACGGCGGCGATGGTCAAGCTGGGCCGCACGTACTCGAACCTGATGGTCAGCCTCCGGGCCACCAACGCGAAGCTGCGCGGCCGGACGCTGCGCATTCTGAGCGAGGCCACGGGCGCGGACGAGCAGGACGCGGCGCGGGCGCTCACCGAGGCGGACGGCGATCTGAAGGTGGCGCTGGTGCACCTGCTGTCCGGCGTGGACGCCACCAAGGCGGCGGAGATCCTCGACGCGAACGGCGGTCACGTGCGGGAGGCGCTGCTCACCTGCGCGACGGCCTGATCCTCGCGGTCCCGGGAAGGTGCGCCGGGCATGACGCCCCTTCCCGGGAGCGCGCCGCCGCGCCGCGCAGGCGATCAGCCGGCGGCGTCGGCGATGCTCTTCGCTTCCCTGGCGCCCGTTTCCAGTGCCTCGCAATTGAACAGCAGCCACTCGCGCACGCCTTCGGGCGTTCCGCTCGCGAAGGCCGCCGCCGCTTCGGTGTAGCGCGTGGCTCGGCGGAAGTAGGCCACCTCGGGCACGCTCAGGCCCTTCGGGTCCACGCCCGTGGCCGTCATGGTCAGCCGCGCGGCCGCCCTGGCGATCACGCCGTCGGCCGCGCCGAACGCCCGCAGCGTCAGCAATTCGCCGTGCACGATCGCGGTGAGCACCGCGCCCGGCGCCGCCGTGCCGCCTGTGACGAGCTGCGTCAGCAGGTCCAGGCGCGCGCCCGCGTCCGCGGCGGGGCGGCCCAGGGAGTTCTGGTCGCTCACCAGGTCGGCCGCGGCCAGCACGTGCATCCGCGCCAGCGCCTGCCGCGGGGCGCGGCGCCACGTGGCCAGCAGCGATTCGCCCGCTTCGGCGACCCGCAGCGCTCCGGCCAGCACCGGGTCCTTCACCTCGGCGTCGTCGGGGATCTCCGGATCGGCGCCGTCCAGCGCCGCCGACGCGCGCGCCGCCCGCACCGACGCCTCCGCCGCGGTGGCCGAACCGCGCAGGTTGACCGGCAGCCGGTGTACCGCGAACACCGCGTCCTGCGCCTTTTTCGCGGCCTCGGCGACCCCGTCGAGGTCGAGCAGCGGCGCCAGGGGATCGCTCACGCGTCGAGCACCTGCCCTTCGTGGCGCACGACCGGGCGCTGCTTGGACCACGCGAAGTTGATCCACTTGTCCGTGCGCCGCCACACGTACTCGCACCGCACCTCGGACCACGGCTTCTCGTAGACGACCGCGCACCGCACGTCGGCGACGTGGTCGGCGCAGAAGTCGCGCACCAGTTTCAGCGTGCCCCCGGTGTCGGCCACGTCATCGGCGACGAGCACCTTCGCCCCGGTCAGGTCGACGGCGTTGGGCACTGGCGGCAGCATCACCGGCATCTCCAGCCGCTCACCCACGCCGGTGTAGAACTCGACGTTCATGACGTGCAGGTTCTTCACGTCGAGCGCGTACCCGAGCGCGCCCGCGACGAAGAGGCCACCGCGCGCGATGGACAGGATGACGTCCGGTTCGTAACCGCTGTCCGATACCTGTTGCGCGAGTTCCCGGCTGGCCGAACCGAACAACTCCCAGGTGAGCTCTTCCCGCTCAGCCACACCGACCTCCTTCGACGCCTACCCGCGAGCATATGAGGCCGCCCTCGCGCGCTCGCGGAGGACTCGGTTCGGGTACGTGTGGTGACGGGCACCGGACTTGCCGTGAGGGGCTGCGCTCTTTCACTACGAGGGCTAACGTCGCTACCGTGCATCCGGCGTCAGCCAGAGATGAGTGACTTCAGGAGGCCGTGCACCATGACAGAGCAGTCCCCTGCGTTGGACAACCTGCCCACCGAGAACCGGACGTTCCCGCCGAGCGACGAGTTCGCGGCGCAGGCCAACGCGAAGGCTGATTCGTACGACAGGGCGGACGCCGACCGCGAAGCGTTCTGGGCCGAGCAGGCCGAGCGGTTGCACTGGGACACCAAGTGGACGCAGGTGCTGGACTGGTCGGGCGCGCCGTTCGCGAAGTGGTTCGTCGGCGGCAAGCTCAACGTCGCCTACAACTGCGTGGACCGGCACGTCGAGTCGGGGCACGGCGACCAGGTCGCGATCCACTGGGTCGGCGAGCCGGGCGATTCCCGCGACATCACCTACGCCCAGCTCAAGGACGAGGTGTCCAAGGCCGCCAATGCGCTGATCTCCCTGGGGGTCACGTCGGGTGACCGGGTGGCGATCCAGCTGCCGATGATCCCGGAGGCGATCATCGCGATGCTGGCCTGCGCGCGGCTCGGCGCGATGCACTCCGTCGTGTTCGGCGGCTTCTCCCCCGCGGCCCTGCGGTCCCGCGTGGACGACGCCGAAGCCAAGGTGGTCATCACCTCCGACGGGCAGTACCGGCGCGGCAAGGCCGCTCCGATGAAGACCAACGTCGACGAGGCGCTCCACGGCGCCCAGTCGGTCCAGAAGGTCATCGTGGTGCGCCGCACCGGCGAGGACGTCCCGATGACCGACGGCCGGGACGTGTGGTGGCACGAGCTGGTGGAGGGCCAGTCGGCCGACCACCGGCCGGAGGCGTTCGACTCCGAGCACCCGCTGTTCATCCTCTACACCAGTGGCACCACCGGGAGGCCGAAGGGCATCCTGCACACCTCGGGTGGCTACCTGACGCAGGTGGCCTACACCCACCACGTGGTGTTCGACCACAAGCCGGGCGAGGACGTGTACTGGTGCACCGCCGACATCGGCTGGGTCACCGGGCACTCCTACATCGTGTACGGGCCGCTGGCCAACCGCGCCACCCAGGTGGTCTACGAGGGCACCCCGAACACCCCGCACGAGGGGCGGCACTGGGAGATCATCCAGAACCACAAGGTGTCCATCTACTACACCGCGCCCACGCTGATCCGCACGTTCATGAAGTGGGGCGAGGACATCCCGGCGAAGTACGACCTGTCGAGCCTGCGGGTGCTGGGCAGCGTCGGTGAGCCGATCAACCCCGAGGCCTGGATGTGGTACCGCGAGCACATCGGGGCGGGCAAAGCGCCGGTGGTGGACACGTGGTGGCAGACCGAAACCGGTGCGATCATGATCTCCCCGCTGCCCGGTGTCACCTCGACCAAGCCCGGCTCGGCGCAGCGGCCGCTGCCCGGCATCTCCGCGAAGGTCGTCGACGACACCGCCACCGAGGTCGGCAAGGGCGGCGGCGGTTACCTGGTGCTGGACAAGCCGTGGCCGTCGATGCTGCGCGGCATCTGGGGCGACGACGATCGTTTCCGCGAGACCTACTGGTCCCGGTTCGCCGACCAGGGTTACTACTTCGCCGGTGACGGCGCCAAGTACGACAACGACGGCGACATCTGGCTGCTCGGCCGCGTCGACGACGTGATGAACGTGTCCGGCCACCGCATTTCCACCACCGAGGTGGAGAGCGCGCTCGTGTCGCACCCGACCGTCGCCGAGGCCGCGGTGGTGGGTGCGTCCGACCCGACCACGGGGCAGGGCATCGTCGCGTTCGTGATCCTGCGCGGTTCGGCGGCCGAGGGCGGTGACGAGGCCGTGCAGGAGCTGCGCAACCACGTCGCGAAGGAGATCGGACCGATCGCCAAGCCGCGTCAGATCATGGTCGTGCCCGAGCTGCCGAAGACCCGCTCCGGCAAGATCATGCGCCGCCTGCTGCGCGACGTCGCCGAGAACCGTCAGATCGGCGACGTCACCACCCTCGCCGACTCCAGCGTCATGGAACTCATCTCCAACGGCCTGAAGTCCGGCAAGGAGGACTGACCCGGAAACGAACGAGGGGCCTGCACCGCGATCGGTGCAGGCCCCTCGTCATGGGGAACCCGGGAGAAGCCGCGTCAGTGGGTGACGTCGAGGTGGGCCTTCACCGGCGTCGGCCGCGGGGCCTTGCCGTTGGCGTCCGGCTTGTCGCCGGCACCCGAACCCGCACCGCCACCGGAGCTGGACTTGGTGGTGCTCGGCGCGGGCGTCTTGGTGCTGGTCGCGGTCGGCTCGGTGGTCGGGGTCTCGTCGTCGCCGTCACCGTTGTCGTCGTCACCGGGCGCGCAGGTGGCCGACGCGATGTCGAGGGTCTGGACGTTGTCGACCTTGATCGAGATCGCGGTGACGGTGATCGAGCCGTCGTCGTGCGTGACCTGCTTGTTCAGCACGACCGAGAGCAGGCCGGGGACGGCGACCGTGGTGTTGACCGGCGCCTTGACGTCGAGCGTGATGTCACCCAGCTTCGCCTTGGCCAGCGACGAGTCGCCCTTGCCCGCCTCGCACTCCGCCTCGATGGCGGAGGCGGTCAGCAGCGGCTTGCCGACCCCGAGGCCGACGTTGATGTCGGCGACGCTGGCGCGCGCCTGGCCCGCGCCCGCAGAGGCGTTGAGGGCGCGCAGCCCCGCCAGGCCCGGGACGTCCAGCTTGGCGAGCGACTCCTGCTCGAAGCCGTCCTCGTCGGTGACGTACGGGCTGGGGTCGATGCCGAGGAGCCCCTTGGCGGCGATCGCGTAGGCGGAGTTCACGCCGTCACCGGTGGCCGTGGTCGTGGCCGCACCGGCGGCGGGTGCGAGCAGCACCGAGGTGGCGAGGGCGGTCGCGAGCACGCCGACGCCGCCGGCCAGAGCCTTCTTTCGAGACAAGGAATTCCCTTTCGTGAATTGTTGAATGCGGTGAAGCAGATCGCGCACGGACCCCCCGATGGACCGCCTGCGACCGGGGAGAGCTCAGACCGTCACGTGATGTTCACGATCGTGCCGAGCGGAAGTTTGACCAGCTCGTCGAGAGCCTCGGAGGGAACGCGGATGCACCCGTCGCTGTTGGCCTGGCCGACGAAGCTGTCGTTGGGCCAGGTGTGCAGGCCCACGGTGCCCGGACCGCCGCCGAAGGTCTCCAGCGAGTCGGAGTGGTAGCTCAGCGGCAGGACGATCGGGCTGTAGGTGTTCTTCGTCTCCTCGATGGAGGCGATGATGTACGCGCGGCCTGGCGGAGTCGGGTGTTCGGCCTTGCCGATCCCGATCGTCCACTTGCCGACCGAGGAGCCGTTCTCGACGATCTCCAGGGTGAACGCGGCACGATCCACATTGACCACGTAGTCGTTCTGCGCGGATTCGGCGACGCCCTCGCTCAGGTGCACCCAGCCGGAGGAGGCGTTCGGACGGGTCGGCAACAGGATCTGCGCCCAGTCCCCCTGCTCCGCGATCACGGGCACCCAGGTGGGCGATCCCATCTGGATGGAGGGCAGCTTCGCGATCGGCTTTCCGCCGACGGAGTCGTAGACGACGATGTCGTCCTTCGGGTGGATCACCCGGCCGTTCGTGGTGCCGCCGGTGGCCTGCGGGTCGAGCGGGGCGTTCGCGACCGTGGCGAAGGTGGTGGCCTCGGGCAGCTGGGTCAGGTCTTCCTGGCTCACCGCCGCGGGCTTCACCTCGTCATCGCCGCTGGAGCAGGCTCCGGTGAGCAGAGCCAGAGTCGAGACCCCGGCGACGGCGAGGAGCCGCAGCGGGAGCCGGCCGCGCTTCGCAGAAGCGTTCTGCGCGCGCGAGCTGCACATCATGCGCATTCACAATCCTTGAGAACCTACATCGGACAAGAATTCACCAAGGCCGCCTCCCCGAAGACGTGCGGCACCGCAGGTGCGCCTTGGGCCTCATTGCTATCAGGAGCCCCCTAGGTGATCAAACCTCCGGGTGACGGGGGCCCATTAGGGAGAGCTGGGGAAACGCGGCATTTGCCGAGGTCGTCGGCAGATGCCAGATACACACGATCGGGTATTGATCAGTAACGCCACCCTTCGCAAGCCCCCATCGAGCGACATCAACCCGTCACCCGCCCGGGTGAGGGTGATCGCAGACTAGCGTCGCCGCTTCCCCGCCGGGACGCCGGGGTGCCGGTGAATTGATCACCGGCACACGCGCTCGACGGGAGGCACCGGGCGCACTAGCCTTCCTCCGCGGCCGGTTCACACCCGGACGCACGGCTATCGAACGCCTGTTCTACAATTCGGCCGACGTAGCCGGACCCCACGAGAGGGAGACCGCAGCACTGATGAGCTTGGACACCACGACCACCCCGCAGGAGCAGGACACCCCCGCCGCGCAGGCTCCGGTCACGGACTCCGCGGCCGCTCCCACTCCCGCCGAGACCGAGGAGACCAAGCCGAAGCGCGGTCGCGCCAAGGGCTCGGCGAAGAAGACCCGCACCGTCGAGCTGACCCTCACCGTCACCGGCACCGCCGACGGCGAATGGCAGGCCGAGCTCAAGCACGGTTCGAAGTGGGTCGCACAGGGCCTGAAGATCCCCGCCTCGGCCGTGTCCCGCGCCGCCAAGGAGCTGCACGAGGACCTGTCCGCGCCGATCGACGAGGTGATCAACGCCGCGGTCGAGCAGCAGAAGGCCAAGGTCGCCGCACTGGAGGCCGAACTGGAGCAGGCCAAGCAGGCGCTGGCCGAACTCGGCAGCGACAGCTGAGCAGCTGACACTGCCCCCGGAACGCGCCGGGGTGGATGTCCCCTCGATCAGGCATCCACCCCGGCGTTCTTTTCTGTCCGGCTACTTTCCGCGTACTATGTGTATACAACGTGTATGGAGAGGAGTGCCCGGATGCAGGCGACGAGCAAGCACGCCCGTTCCGGGCGCGCCAAGGCCTACGACTACCTGAAGAACACGGTGCTCGCGGACCCCGACGCCGAGGGTGGGTTCATCAGCGAGCAGGAAATCGCCGAGCGCATCGGGGTTTCCCGCACGCCGGTGCGCGAGGCGTTGCTGCAGCTCGCCGCCGAGGAGCTGGTCCAGCTGGTGCCCAACCGGGGCGCCTACATCGCCCCGCTCACCGGGCGCGACCTGCGCGACCTCGTGGAGCTGCGCGGCGTGCTGGAGCGGTTCGCCGCCGAGCAGGTGCTGTCGGCGGGATCCGTGCCGTGGCGCGCCATGCAGCAGGTCCTCGACCAACAGGCCCGGTGCGACACCCCGGCTGAGGCCAAGGAGTTCATCGAGCTGGACGCGCACTTCCACGCGCTGCTGGTCGAGGCGGCGGGCAACGCGATGCTCAGCCGCACCTACGCCACGCTGCGAGCCCGGCAGGTGCGTGCCGGGCTCGTCGCGCTACGCCGGTCGGGCACCCGGCACGCGGAGGTGATCCGCGAGCACGAGGCGATCGTCACCGCGCTGGCCAACGGCGAGGTCGAGGCGGCGCTCGCCGCCATCGACCACCACCACACCCAGACACTGCGGCATCAGCTCTCCAGCGCCTGAACCTCGTCCCGCGCCTCACGCGCCAACGCGACGCCGACTGCGCTGACCACGGCGGTCACCACCACGTACAGCGCGAGCGCCACCCAGGTGCCGAATCCGGCCAGCAGCGAGGTGAACAGCAGCGGCGCGATCGCGCCGCCGATCACGCCCGCGAGCGTGTAGGCCAGCGAGCTGCCGGTGTAGCGCAGGCGCTCGCTGAACTGCTCGGTGATGAGCGCGGCCTGCGGTCCGTACAGCGCGGCGTGGATGACCAGCGCGATCAGGATCGCGACGAGCAGCAACGGGAACGAGCGGCTGGAGACCATCGGGAAGAACACGAACGGCCAGATCGCGGCGGCGATGGTGGCGATCAGGTAGAACCGGCGGCGGTTCACGCGGTCGGAGAGCGCGCCGAACGCGGGCATGAGCACCAGCTGGCCCGCCGACCCGATCATCACCGCGGCCAGACCCTGGCCGCGCGACATGTCGAGCTCCTGCGTCATGTAGGTCAGCACGAACACGGTGAACAGCGCGTAGATCACGTCGGGGCAGACCCGGACGAACATCGCGGCGACCAGGCCCCGGAGCTCGTACTTGAACACCTCCCTGACGGGCGCGTTCGGCCGCTCCCCGCTTTCCGCGATGCGCTTGAAGACCGGCGTCTCCTCCAGCTTGAGCCGGATCCACAGGCCGAAACCGACCAGCACGGCCGACAGCAGGAACGCCACGCGCCAGCCCCATGATTCGAACTGCGCCTCGGTGAGGGCCAGGGACAGCAGCGCCAGGACGCCGTTGGCGAGCAGGTTGCCCGCGGGCGGGCCGACCTGGGCCGCCGATGCCCAGAATCCGCGCTTGCCCGGTTCACCGAACTCGCTGGAGAGCAGCACCGCGCCGCCCCACTCACCGCCGATGCCGACACCCTGCGCGAACCGCAGCAGCACCAGCAGGACCGCGGCCGTCCCGCCGATCGAAGCGTGGGTGGGCAGCACGCCGATGAGGAACGTGGCGATGCCGGTGAGCAGCAGCGTGATGACCAGGACCCGCTTGCGCCCCAGCACGTCGCCGAGGCGGCCGAACACGAAGCCGCCGAGCGGGCGCGACAGGTAGCCCACGGCGTAGGTGGAGAACGCGGCCATCGTGCTGACCAGCGGGTCGCCCGCGGGGAAGAACTGGTGCCCGAACACGGTGGCCGCGGCCACCGAGTAGGCCGCGAAGTCGTACCACTCCAGCGACGTGCCCGACAGGCTCGCCACGAAAGCACGACGCAGCGATGCCTTGTCGACGGAAGGCGTTGCCGAGGTCATTGCTCACATCCTGATCTGTCCTGTGACCTTGATGCTGTAATACTCGTTGTATACAACCTGCATGCGCAAGCCCTCGCAGGTAAGAACTGGGTTACCCGACTTTACGGAGGACGACCATGCCGACGCTGAGCTTCGACCTGCCCGACGGCACGACGGTGACCACCCCGGTGACGACGCTGCTCAACGCCGGGTACGCGGGTCGCAACCAGGCCGACGTCGCCGCGCACGTCGCCGAGCTGGCCGAGCTGGGCGTACCCGCGCCGAAGGTGACCCCGGCGCTCTACCCGGTGGCGCCGTACCTGGCCGCCCAGACCGACGAGGTGCCCGTGCAACACGACCGCACCTCGGGCGAGGCGGAGTGGGCGCTGGTGATCACGTCCGAGGGCGTGCTGCTCACCGTCGCGTGCGACCACACCGACCGCGAACTCGAGGTGCACGGCGTGGCGTGGAGCAAGAACGCCGCGCCGGACGTGCTCGGGCGCAAGGCGTGGCGGCTCGACGACGTCGCCGACCGGCTGGACTCGCTGACGCTGCGCGGCTGGGCCGACGGCACGCTGATCCAGGACGGCACGCTCGCCGAGCTCCTTCCCCCGCAGCACTGGCTGGACGTGCTGCGCGAGCGCGGACTGGCCGAGCCGGGCGTCGTGCTGATCTCGGGCACCATCCCGATGCGGCACGGCGTGAACCAGTTCGCCGGCGAGTGGCGCGTGGAGCTCGGCGACCCCCGCACCGGCGACACCATCGAGGCGGCCTATCGCGTGCGGCCGCTGCCGGAAGCCATCGGCTGACGTCTGCCCAACCACCCGGTTCAGGTGAGTCCGCGCCATTACCGAAAAACGGCCCGGCACTGCTTCAATAATGGCGTGACCGAGATGAAGGACACCACCGGGACGCACCCGCACGAACCGCACGGGGAGAGTCTGGGCAGCCGGCTGAACTGGCTGCGAGCCGGGGTTCTCGGTGCGAACGACGGGATCGTCTCGGTGGCAGGCCTCGTGGTCGGTGTCGCGGGCGCCACCACCGATCACGGCGCCATTCTGATGGCGGGAATCGCCGGGCTGGTCGCCGGTGCGCTTTCCATGGCGGGCGGGGAATACGTCTCGGTGAGCACCCAGCGCGATACCGAACAGGCCGCGCTCAAGCTGGAGAAGCACGAGCTGAAGACAATGCCCGAGGCCGAGGAGCGGGAACTCGCCGACCTCTACGAGGAGCGCGGCCTGTCCCGCGAGCTCGCCGAGCAGGTCGCCCGGGAGCTGACGCAGAAGGACGCGCTGGCCGCGCACGCGGAAGCCGAGCTCGGCATCGACCCGGACGACCTGACCAGCCCGTGGCAGGCGGCCTGGGCGTCGCTTCTGGCGTTCTCGATCGGCGCGCTGATCCCGCTGCTGGCCATCGCGCTGCCGCCCACCTCGTGGCGGGTGTGGACGTGCGTGATCGCCGTGGGGGCCGGCCTGGCCCTCACCGGCTACACCAGCGCCGCACTGGGCGGGGCGAACCGGTTGCGAGCCCTGGTGCGCAACGTCGGCGTCGGTGCACTGACGATGCTGGTGACCTACTACGTCGGCGCGTTGTTCGGGATCACCACCGGCTGACGCCGTGCGGTCCTACCGCACGCCCGACATCAACTTGCGCACGAACGGGCTGATCAGCGCCAGGAGCACACCGATCACGACGGCCACCGCGCCCACGATGCCGAAGTACGAGCCCTCGTGGTCGGTGCCGTAGTACTCGGCCAGCGAGCCGGACAGCGCGGTGCCCAGCGACACCGACAGGAAGTTCAGCGCCACCATCTGCGTGCGGAACTTCTCCGGTGCCAGCTTGGTCGACAGGGACAGGCCGACCGGGGAGAGCATCAGCTCCGCGACGGTGAACACCAGCAGGATGCCGACCAGCGCGAGCAGCGGCGTGGTGTTGCCGGTACCGCCCGCGAAGAACAGGAACAGCAGGAACGCCACACCCATGACCGACGTGCCGAGTGCGAACTTGATCGGCGTGGACGGCTGCCGCGGGCCCATCTTGATCCAGATCGCGGCGATGATCGGCGACAGCAGCAGGATGAACACCGGGTTGATCGACTGCACCCAGCTCACCGGCATCTCCCAGCCGAACAGGTTCCGGTCGAGCCGCTGGTCGGAGTAGACCGCGACGACCGTGAACTGCTGCTGGTACAGCGCGAAGAACGCGGCGCTGGCGATGAACATCGGGATGAACGACAGCACCCGCTTGCGCTCGACCGCCGTGATCTTGCTGCTGAGGATCACCGCGAAGTAGACCACCGACGCCGCGCCGACGATCCAGACCACCACATCGGACAGGTTGGCCGCGGTGACGATCCCGGTGAGCACGGCCAGCACGATCACGGCGACCAGCACGACGAGCGCTCCGCCCGCGATGGAGTAGCGGCGCCCCGGCAGCGGGTTGGGCACCTGGCGGGCGGTGTCGGGCAGGTTGCGGCGGAACACGGTGTACTGCACCAGGCCGACCGCCATGCCGATCGCGGCAAGACCGAACCCGAGGTGGAAGCCGACCTCGCTCTGCGCGAGACCGGTGGCCAGCGGGCCGACGAACCCACCGAGGTTGACGCCCATGTAGAAGATGGTGAACCCGGCGTCGCGGCGTTCGTCCCGCTCGCCGTAGAGGGTGCCGACCACGGCGGTGGCGTTGCCCTTCAGACCGCCGCTGCCGACGGCGACGCACGCCAGGCCGACGCCGATGCCGGCGAACCCGGGCAGCAGCGCGAGGCTGATGTGCCCGATCATGATGAGCACGGCGCTGTAGAACAGCGTGCGCTCGGAACCCAGCAGGCGGTCGGAGACCCAGGCGCCCAGGATCGTGGACAGGTACACCAGACCGCCGTAGGCCCCCACGATGCTGGTGGCGGTGGCCTCCGGCATCGCGAGGCCGCCCTCGGCGACCGAGTAGTAGAGGTAGATCGGCAGGATGCCGAGCATCCCGTAGTACGAGAAGCGTTCCCACATCTCGACGCCGAACAGGTTCGCGAGCCCGATCGGGTGCCCGAAGAACCGACTGTCGCGCTTCGCCTCGGTTGAGGTCGTCACTGGGCCGCCGCCTTGTAAGGTCTAGACAACGTTGGCAAGCGACATGATAGGCCCGTTGTTTGCGATCACGTTACCGGCCCGTAGGGTAGGATCGTTCGCGGTGCGCCGGGAAGTCTGGTCGGCAAGACTGAGCCGACCCTTCCCGAAGGACTGTCCGTGAGCCATCCGCGCAACCACCTCAACGAGTTCGCACGCTACCTGCGCACCGAGACCACCGGCGGGATGATCCTGCTCGCGGCCACCGCCGTCGCGTTGCTCTGGGCGAACCTGCCGATCGGCGACTCCTACCGCCTGGTGCGCGACTTCGAGGTCGGGCCGCACCTGCTGCACCTCAACCTCTCCATCGGCGACTGGGCCAAGGACGGCCTGCTCGCGCTGTTCTTCTTCGTCGCCGGGCTCGAGCTCAAGCGCGAGATGGTCATCGGGGAGCTGTCCCGGCCGAAGAAGGCGATCCTGCCGATCGTCGCGGCGCTCGGCGGGATGGTCGCCCCGGCCGTGGTGGCGCTGATCGTCGGCGGCGGCGCGGAGGGCATGGAGCGGGCGTGGGCGATCCCGACCGCCACCGACATCGCGTTCGCGCTCGGCGTGCTCGCGCTGACCGCGTCCAACCTGCCCAGCAGCGCGCGGGTGTTCCTGCTCTCGCTGGCGGTGGTCGACGACCTCGGCGCGATCATCCTCATCGGCGTGCTGTTCACCACCGGCTTCGACCTGGTGGCGGGCGCGGTCGCGCTGGCCGGTCTCGCGTTGTACGCGTTCCTGCAGTACAAGCGGGTCCGCTCGCCGTGGATCTACGTGCCGCTCGCAGTGGTCGTGTGGGTCGCGGTGCACGCCTGCGGGGTGCACGCGACGATCGCGGGCGTCGCACTGGGCCTGCTCACCCGCGTGCGCCAGGACGAGGGCGAGGAGCACCCGCCCGCGATCCGGCTGGAGCACCGGCTGCAGCCGTGGTCGGCCGGTCTGGCGGTGCCGGTGTTCGCGCTGTTCGCCGCCGGCCTCTCGGTCAGCGGCAGCTCGCTGGGCAAGGTCTTCACCGAGCCCGTCCCGCTCGCGGTGATGCTCGGGCTGGTCGTGGGCAAGGCGATCGGCATCTTCGGCACGTGCTTCGCGGCGGTCACACTGCGGCTGGCGGAGAAACCCAGTGGGGTCGGCTGGCGCGACCTCGGCGCGTTGTCCCTGCTCGGCGGCGTCGGCTTCACCGTGGCACTGCTGATCGCCGACCTCGCGCTCGACGCCGAGGCGAGCGAGCTGGCCCGCACCGCGGTGCTGCTGGCGTCCGCGTTCTGCTCGCTGACCGCCGCGGCCGTGCTGGTGCGGCGGAACAAGGTACACGCCGCGCGGGAGGACTAACCGAGCCGCGTGGTGGGTCTTCTGGCACGATGACCCCCGTGAGCAGCCAGGAGCACGAACGCAACGGTCGGGACGGTCACGGGGCCGTGCCCTACATCCCGTTGACCGCGGAAGCCGAGTCGCACAACGACGGCCAGTCCATCGGGAGCCTCGTCGGCCAGGCGACCCAGCACCTGTCCACGCTGGTCAGGGCCGAGGTCGAACTGGCCAAGTCCGAGGTGATGGGCGAGGTCAAGAAGGGCGCCAAGGGCAGCGTCTTCTTCATCGTCGCCGGGGTGATCGGGCTCTACAGCTCGTTCTTCTTCTTTTTCTTCCTCGGTGAGCTGCTGTCCGAGTGGCTCAAGCGGTGGGCCGCGTTCGGCATCGTGTTCCTGCTGATGCTGGTGGTCGCCGGCCTGTTCGCCCTCCTCGGCTACCGCAAGGTCAAGAAGATCCGCGCCCCGGAGCGCACGATCACCAGCGTCAAGGACACCGCCGCGGCGCTGAAGACGCGCCGGGACACGGTCCCCGAACACAGCTGACCAGCACCGCGACCGTGACACCCCCCGACCCGTCCCTCGTCCGGATCGACGGGCCCTGGGTGCACCGCGACGTGTCCGCGAACGGCATCCGGCTGCACGTCGCCGAGGCGGGCCGCGGCCCGCTGGTGCTGCTCCTGCACGGCTTCGGGCAGTTCTGGTGGACCTGGCGGCACCAGCTCACCGCCCTCGCCGACGCGGGGTACCACGTGGTCGCGGCCGACCTACGCGGATACGGCGATTCCGACAAACCACCCCGCGGCTACGACGCGTGGACGCTGGCCGGCGACGTCGCCGGGCTGGTACGCGCACTCGGCGAGCGGCAGGCGCACCTGGTCGGCCACGCGTGGGGCGGTCTGCTGGCCTGGACCGCGGCCGCGCTGCACCCGCGGGTCGTCGCGTCGGTCAGCGTGCTTGGCGGCGCGCACCCGCTGGCTCTGCGCACCGCGGTCGGGCGCACGGCGTTCCACCGCAAGCGCACCAACCAGACCCGCGCGCTGGCGCACCTGTTCCGCTTCCAGGTGCCGATGGCGCCGGAGAAGTGGCTGACCGAGAACGGCGCCGCCAACCTGGAGGGCCTGCTGCGCGGGTGGTCGGGTCCCCGGTGGGCGAGCACGGCCGACTTCGACACCAGCGCCGCGCTGTTCCGCGAGGCCGTGCTCATCCCCGGCGTCGCGCACAGCGCGCTGGAGTACTACCGGTGGGCGTTCCGCGCGCAGTTCCGCGGCGAGGGGCGGCGGTTCACCAACGACGTGGGCACCCGCGTGGCCGCGCCGGTGCTGCAGCTGCACGGCGGCGCCGATCCGTGCGTGCTGCCGTCCACGGCCAGGGCGAGCGGCCCGTGGCGCGGCCCGCACTCGCGGTACGAGGAGCTGACGGGGATCGGTCACTTCCCCCAGCTGGAGGCGCCGCAGGAGACGACGAAGGCCCTGCTGGACTTCCTCGCGGGCACCTGAGGGGTCAGGCCGCGCAGCTGCCGGTCGACACCCTCGCGCTGAGCGCGGGTGCCTCCTCGACCACGGCGCGCACCTGCTTGCCGGTCAGCGTGAACCCGGTGTCGGCGTCCTCGACCGAGGCTCCGAACACGACGCCGACCACCTGGCCCTGCGGGTCGACCATCGGGCCACCGGAGTTGCCGCTGCGCACCTGCGCCCGCACCGTGTAGACGTCGCGGCGCACGGTGCGCGAGTCGTAGATGTCCGGGCCCTGCAGGGTGATCTCGTTGCGGATCCGCGCCGGCGTCGCGCGGTACGGCCCGTCCAGCGGGTAGCCGAGCACGATCGCGCTGTCGCCTGCCCGGCCGGGCTGGCTCGCCAGCCGCAGCGGTGTGGCGTCCAGACGGGGAACCGCGAGCACCGCGACGTCCACCGCGGGGTCGAAGTACACGACGCGCGCGGGGAGGCGACCGGCCGAGGTCTCGACCGCCGTGGTCTCCGTGCCCGCCACCACGTGCGCGTTGGTCATCACGCGCTGGGGCGCGACGACGAACCCGCTGCCCTCCAGTGTCCGCGAGCACGACTCGGCCGTGCCGCGGATCTTCAGCACGCTGTCCTCCAGCTGCTGCACGACCGCGCTGTCCTGCAGCGACGTGTCCGGCGGCGCGGTGTCGTTGATCTGCGTCTTCTGGAACGGCGCGACGATGGACGGGAAACCGGAGACGTCGAGCAGCTTGCGCAGGTCGCTGGGCAGGCTCTCGGCTGCGGGCGGCATCGCCTTGTCCACCGTGCCGAGCACCGTCGAGTTGTTGATCGCCCGTGCGAGCCCGGGCAGCGCCGCGACACCGGTCAGCGGCACCGCGATCAGCCACGCCACCACGAACACCACGACCGCCTGCACGATCGCGCCGAGCGTCTGGTCGATGCCGGTCAGCTTGTCGGTGTTGACCCTGCGCTTGACCGCGTACTTGAACCGCCTGCCCAGCCACACACCGAACGTTTCGCCGAGCGCCACCAGGAACACGACCGTCGCGACGGCGAAGGCGACCTTGGCCGCCGGGTTGTCGAAGAACTCGACCACCCACGGCGCGATCCGGATGCCGAGTATCGCGCCCACGATCACGCCGACCAGCGCGGGCAACGCGATCACCACGCCCTGGCGCGCACCGGAGATGGCCCCCACCAGCGCCAGGAGGACGACCAGGACGTCGACCCAGTTCACCGCGTCTCCTCATTCGTCGCGAGCAGGTGATCGCGCAACGCTACGTCAAGATCGCGGACGTCGCCGCGATTCCACTCACGTGCCCACCCGCCCAGTTCCAGCAGCGAGGTGAGCAGCCCCGCGGTGAAGCCCCACACGAACATCCCGCCGACCGTGAACGCGGGTCCCTTGTACGTGGTCCCGGGTTTGCGGACCTGGAACCGGTTGGCCGGGTCGGCGAGGTCGGCGAGCGGGACCCGCGCCACGGCGGCGGTCTCGGCGGGGTCGACCGCGTACACCGGGCACGGCCGGCACCAGTGCGCGAGCACCGGGGTGACGGAGAACTTCGACACCGGGATGAACACCTCCGGCAGCACCGCGACCGGTCGCACGCCCGACGGGTCGACGCCGGTCTCCTCCTCGGCCTCGCGCAGCGCGGTGGCGATCGCGTCGCCGTCCTCCGGGTCAGCGCCGCCGCCGGGGAAGGCCACCTGCCCCGCGTGCGAGCCGAGCGTGTCGGCACGGCGCAGCAGCAGCACGTCCGGTCCCCGTTCGGACTCGCCGAACAGGATCAGCACGGACGCGGCACGCGAGTACTCGCCGTCGGGGGCCGAGAAGCGGGTGAACGCGGTCGACTCGAGCGAGCCGCTGACCTCGACCAGCGGGCGCAACCACTCCGGCACCGAGGCCGGGTCGACGAGCCGCCCGGTCACGACAGCCTCGCCACGGTGTCGCGCACCTGCGCCGGATCAGTGAAGGTGCGCGGCGCGTCGATGAACCGGACCCGGCCGTCGGCGGTGACGAGGTAGGACGCGGGCAGCGCGGGCGGCACCTTGAGAGCCGTGCGCACCGGACCGCTCGTGCCCTCGCCGTCGAAGACGGTCGGCAACCGCACGCCGAGGTCGGCAAGCAGTTCGAGCCCGTCGTCGGCCCCGCTTTGGACCTGCACGGTGAGCACCCGCGCCGCGCCCGGTTCCGCGGCGTAGCGCTGCAACACCGGCAGCTCAGTGCGACACGGCTGGCACCAGGTGGCCCACACGTTGACCAGCGTCGTCCGGCCTGCCAGCGCGCTGCCGAGGTCGACGTCCGAGCCGTCACCGAGGCATTCGGCGGTGACACCGGCCAGCTGGTCGACGCGCCCGGCACCGGACGGACAGGAGGGCAGAGCCGCGGCTTCGCGGGCCGCGGTGAGATCGGGGGTGGTGTCCGGACCGGTCGAGCGGATGTTCGGCAGCACCGCGACGATCGCCGCCAGCACCAGCACGCCCACGGCGAGCGCCCACTTGGTCGCCGTCGTCACCGCGGCGCCACCATCGCCAGGATGTGGTCCCGTTCCGGGCCCTTGACGAGCTTGGCCGCCTCCTCGAACCCGATGGGGCCGGTGCCGTAGGACGGGCAGTCGCGCACCAGCGGGCACGCGCCGCACGCGGGTTTGCGGGCGTGGCACACGCGACGGCCGTGGAAGATCACCCGGTGCGACAGCATCGTCCACTCCTTGCGGGGGATGAGCTCGCCGACCGCGGCCTCGACCTTGACCGGGTCCTCCTCGGCGGTCCACCGCCAGCGCCGCACGAGGCGGCCGAAGTGGGTGTCGACGGTGATGCCGGGGACGTCGAAGGCGTTGCCGAGCACGACGTTCGCGGTCTTGCGCCCCACCCCGGGCAGCGTCACCAGGTCCGCGAGCGTGCCGGGCACCTCGCCGTCGAAGCGTTCCACGAGTGCGGCCCCGAGCCCGATCAGCGAGTTCGCCTTGGCCCGGAAGAACCCGGTGGGCCGGATCAGCTCCTCCAGCTCGGTGCGGTCGGCTCCCGCGTAGTCGGCCGCCGTGCGGTAACGGGCGAACAGCGCCGGTGTGACCTCGTTGACCCGGACGTCCGTGGTCTGCGCCGACAGCACGACGGCGACCAGCAGTTCCAGCGGCGTGGTGAAGTCCAGCTCACAATGTGCGTCGGGATACGCCTCGTCGAGGCAACGAAGCATCCTCCGTGCACGTCTCACGAGTGCGAGGCGGCTCTCGTCACCCTTCCGGGGGTTGATACGAGGGGCAGGCGGCACGCCGCTAGCCTACGGAAGCCGACACGCCGAACCCCTGCACCACCCCTGAACCAGTGATGAGCGAGGATCAGAACCGATGACTGTCTGGTTCGTAGTTGCGGTGCCACTCGTGATGATGTTCTTCGCCCTGGCGATGGAGCGAGTGGAGAACCGCCTGCGCCACGTCGCGGTCCAGGAGGAAGAGGTCGAGGAGTTCCTGGAGCAGGCCCGGCCCAACGAGGTCAGGGCACTCTACGGACACGGCATCGGGCGCGCGCTGGAGCTGTTCCGCCTGCGCAGGCTCGGTGGTCGCGCCGCGAAGCTGCGACCCCGCAAGGCCCGTCACTGAGCGTGCGGCCAGCCCACTGACCTCGACCGATTCAGCGAGAGTTATGGTAACCAGTCGGAGCGAGATCGCCCTCGCCCGGCCGGGCGTTGATCGGCCTGTCGTCGGCGTGCCCTGAGGCGATCTGGTCCGAACGGCCTAGACTGCACGCAAGTGATCGGCGACACGCCCCGGGAGTCGGGAAAACGGTCGCCACCGACGAGGAGGCACGAGGTGGACGAGACCCTGGCCCGGGCGGGCATCTTCCAGGGGGTGGAGCCGGCCGCGGCTGAGGCGCTCGCCCAGACCCTGGAAACCGTGGAGTTTCCGCGGGGCCATGTGATCTTCTCCGAGGGCGAGCCCGGCGACCGGCTCTACATCATCCTGGCCGGCAAGGTGAAGATCGGCCGCAAGTCGGCCGATGGCCGGGAGAACCTGCTGTGGATCGCGGGCCCCTCGGACATGTTCGGCGAGCTGTCCATCTTCGACCCGGGTCCGCGCACGTCGACGGCGACCACGGTCACCGAGGTGCGGGCGGTGTCGATGGACCGGCCTTCGCTGCGCAAGTGGATCTCGAACCGGCCGGAGATCGCCGAGCAGCTGCTGCGGGTGATCGCGCGCAGGCTGCGCCGGACGAACAACATGGTCGCGGAGCTGATCTTCACCGACGTCCCCGGCCGCGTCGCGCGCGCGTTGCTGCAGCTGGCGCAGCGGTTCGGCAGCCAGGAGGCGGGCATCCTGCGGGTCACGCACGACCTGACGCAGGAAGAGATCGCCCAGTACGTCGGCGCCTCGCGCGAGACCGTGAACAAGGCACTGGCCGACTTCGCGCACCGCGGCTGGCTGCGCCTGGAGGGCAAGAGCGTGCTGATCCTGGATCCGGAACGCCTGGCCCGCCGCGCCCGCTGAGGCGCCAAGCACGAGATGAACCGAGGCGGTCCCCTGCACAGGGGGCCGCCTCGGTTCATCTCTGACAAACCCCTGGAACGTACAGAAGAGCCGGGCGCCACCCCCGACGTGGCGCACCGGCTCTTCTGCGTTTGCGCGGGCCATCCCCCGACAGACCGCGCTCCCCGCCCTCCGGTTCTGGCCCCGACCCTTCGCCGGAGGGAGCTATCTGGTTTTGTCAACCTTGCCACGACCTCTACCCCGAAGTTCAAGGTCGTTCACCCTCACAGACGCGCCCGTTGCGGGTTCGTTGCGTCGGACCGGAAAAAAGTTCTCGGTCGTTATCGCACCGTTACCTGAGTGGCAAATAACTGGTACCCGCGTACCAGAATGGTGCATACTGGTACGCGTGTCCCAGACTTCTCTCGCCGACTACCGCGCTGCCCTGACCATCCCCGGCGCGACCCGTCCCGTGGTCGCGTCCGTTCTCGCGCGCCTGCCGATCGCGATGATCGGCCTGTCCGCGCTGCTGTACGTGCGGATGGAGATGGGCTCGTTCGCGGTGGCCGGTCTGGTGTCGGCCACCTCGCTGGTCGGCGTCGCGATGGGGTCGGTACTGCAGGGCAGGCTCATCGACCGCTTCGGGCCGACCCGGCCGCTGCTGTCCACCGCGGTGGTGTTCGCGGTGATCCTGGTGACCCTCGCGCTCGCGATCGAGGCGCATGCGGCCACCCCGCTGCTCGTGCTGCTGGCGTTCGGCATCGGCATCACCGAACCGATGGTCGGGTCGGCGTCGCGGGCACTGTGGGGCAGGCTCGTGCACGACGAGAACGCGCGCAACGCCGCGTTCGCCTACGAGGCGATCAGCATGGAGGTCTTCTTCATCCTGGGGCCCGGCCTCGCCGGGTTGCTCGTCACGGCGCCGTGGCCGGGCACCGGGATGGTCGCGGGCGGCGCGTGCATGGTGACCGGCGCGGTGCTGTTCGCGCTGAGCCCCGCCGTCCGGGCGTGGGGCCCCGCCGGAGAGGACGCGCACCGCTCGCTGCTGGGCGCGCTGAGCAGCCCGGGCATGCGCACGCTCGCACTCGCCGCCCTCGGGTTCGGCATGGTGATCGGGTTCGTCGAGGTCGCGGTGCCGGCCGCGGCCACCAGGGCGGGTGAACCGGCACTCGGTGGCGTGCTGCTGTCGGTGTGGTCGGTCAGCTCGGTCGCGTTCGGCGTGGCGTACAGCATGCGCCCGTGGCCACGCGAGATGCCCCTGCGGCTGCCGCTGCTGCTCGCCGGGTTCGGCGCGCTGGTGGCGCTGCTGGCCTGGCCGTCCACGCTGTGGGGCCTGGCGCTCGCGATGCTCGCGGCGGGCGCGCTGATCACCCCGCAGTCGGCGACGCATTCCACAGCCATCGAGCTGGTCGCGCCGAAGGGCACCGCTGCCGAGGCGTTCGGCTGGGTGCTCACCGCGGTGACGCTGGGCCTGGCGTTCGGACAGTCGGTCAGCGGTTACCTGGTGGAGCACTCCGGCCCGTCGGCGGCGTTCCTCACCGCCACCGCCGCCGCGCTGACGATCGCCGCGGTGGTGTTCCTGATGCGGGGCACCGTGCGCGCGCCGGAACACCACCGCGGGCGAACCGCCGTCGGCTAGCCCCCGATGGAGCGCAGGTACTGCAGCTGTGCGTTGACGCTGTGCTCGGCGGGGGCCCACAGCGCCCGGTCGACGTCGGCGTAGACGACCTCGACGACCTGGCGCGCGGTGGCGTCCGGTCCGAGCTCGTCCAGCGCCTTGCGCACCTGGTCGAGCCGCTGCTCGCGGTGGTCGAGGTACTCCTGGGCGACGGCGCGCAGGTCGCCCAGTTCGGGGCCGTGCCCGGGCAGCGCGAGCAAGCCGGAGGGCAGCTCGATCAGCTTGCGCAGCGACTCGAGGTAGGCACCGAGGTCGGTGAGCACCGTGGTGCCGCGTCCGAGGATCGAGTCGCCGGTCAGCACGTGGTCACCGGTGCGCAGGCACACCGAATCGGCCGTATGGCCCGGCGTGTGCAGCACCTCGATGTCCAGACCGGCCGCGGAGATCACGTCCCCGTCGGCGAACGGGTCGGCACCGCGGCACAGCTCGGCGTCGAGGGCCCGCACCGGCGCCCCGACCCGCTCGGCCAGCCACGGCGCGCCCTCGGTGTGGTCGGGGTGGTGGTGGGTCAGCAGGATCAGCGCCACCGGCTCGTGCTCGGTCAGCAACCGCAGGTGGTCGACGTCCTCGTAGCCGGGGTCGACCACGACGCACTCCCCGGCGCCGGGAGCGCGCAGGATCCAGGTGTTCGTGCCATCCAGCGTCATGGTGGACGGGTTGTTCTCCAGCACCACCGAGGCGGTGGGCGAGACCTCGCGCCGGACGCCGTAAGCGGGGTGGGTCATTCCGCCACCACCCGGATCTCGTCGCCGTCGCGGATCAGCTTGGGGATGATCGCCTCGATGACCCGCTCGGCCGCCAGCGCCTCGTCCGCGGAGCCGAACTCGGCGAGCTCGGTGAGCGTGTGCCAGGTGGGCGGCATCAGGGTGCTGCGGCCCGCCGCGGCGTCGGCGAGCGCGTCGCCCGGGCGGAACCAGCCGGACGACTCGGCCTCGGTGGTCTTGCCGTCCGCGTCCTGGCCCTGCGGCAGCTTCGCGGCGAAGAAGCGGGTGTCGTACCTGCGCTTCTCCTGCACCGGCGTGATCCAGTGCGCCCAGGGGCGCAGCAGGTCCGAGCGCAACGTCAGGCCCTCGCGAGCGAGGAACCCGGCCAGCGACACATCGCGGGACACCAGCTCATCCCGGGCGCCCGCGTACTGGTCGGTCCGGGTGACCACGGTGTCGGCCGTGTCGGCGGTCCCGGCCAGCAACACGCCCGACTCCTCGAACGTCTCGCGCACGGCGGCGCAGACGAGCGCGCGGGCCACCTGCTCGGTGGCGTTGAACCACCCCGCCCAGTCGGCGGCGGACGGACCGGCCCAGGCGATCGTCGCGTCGGCGTCGCGCTGGTCGACGCCGCCCCCGGGGAAGACGGTCATCCCCGCGGCGAACGCCATTCCGGCGACCCGCCGCTGCAGGAACACTTCGAGTCCGCCCGCACCGTCACGCAGCAACAGCACCGTCGCCGCGGCGCGGGGCACGGCAGGCTCGGCGGGCACCGCGTCGGAGAAGTTCATCGTCCCCGGAAACCGAAAATCGAGTTGCACCACACCGGCAACCTACGTGCAAATCAGGATCCGGAGAAGCCGTCCACCCACCGCGGGTCGTCCTCCGCGGGCGCCGAACCGTTGGCCCGCACCTTGGCGGCCTCGGCGCGCTCCCGCTCGGCGAGCTCGGCGTGCAGCTCACGGAGCAGCTGACGGTCGCGCTCGGACAGCTGCGGGTCGTTGAGGTCGAGTTCGGGGATCTCGATCACCTCGCCGGGGCCGATCGTCGCCGACGCCACTGCCCTGGGCTTTTCGCCGTCCTCGGCGGCCAGCTGCGCGCGCAGCTGCGCGACCTCCTCGGACGTCATGTCCATGGTGGCCTCGGCGCGGGTGGTCTCCGGCGCCTCCGCCCTGAACAGGTGACCGGGACCACTGGAGGGCTTGGGATCCTCCTCCGACTCGGTTTCCTCGGCGGCTGTGTCGTTGCTGACGACGGGAGCGGGCGATTCCGCGAGAGGTTCGGCGGGGGTTTCCGCAGGAGCTTCCGGTTCCGGCTCGGCAGCCGGCTCCGGGGTGGCTTCCGCCGTGACTTCCGGTGTTGCTTCCTCGGTTTCGGCCCGCGGTTCGGGCTCCTCTGGCTCGTCCCCGGCACCGACCGCGGCG
>Ga0164243_10002979_pt1 | contig 27407 bp, 25 predicted proteins | sample OricompcompostOP_FD_108781 | JGI IMG/M metagenome (GOLD analysis project Ga0164243, IMG submission 108781) | Organic Plus compost microbial communities from Emeryville, California, USA - Original compost - Organic plus compost (OP) | ecosystem: Engineered > Solid waste > Mixed feedstock >...
ACTGTGCTGCCAACGCCGTATCCCGCTGCTGTTTCTCCAGAACATCGTCGGCTTCATGGTTGGCCGCGACTATGAAGCGGGCGGCATCGCCAAGGACGGCGCCAAAATGGTGATGGCGGTGGCTTGCGCCCGTGTGCCGAAGATCACGCTGATTGTCGGCGGCTCGTTCGGCGCTGGCAATTACGGCATGTGCGGCCGTGCCTATGGACCGCGATTCCTCTTCACCTGGCCGAATGCCCGTATCTCGGTGATGGGCGGCGAACAGGCGGCGTCGGTGCTTGCTACTGTGCGCCGCGACAATATCGAAGCGGGCGGCGGAAAATGGTCGGAGATCGAGGAGGAAGAATTCAAGGCGCCGATCCGCGATCAATATGAGCGCGAGGGCAATCCTTACTACGCGACGGCGCGGCTCTGGGACGATGGCATCATCCTGCCAAGTGAAACGCGCCGTGTGCTGGGGCTGGCTTTGTCGGCGTCGTTGAATGCGCCGGTAGAGGAAACAAGGTTTGGGGTGTTCAGGATGTGAGGGGAGCTAATGAAAATCGATTTTAAAATCGCCGTATCATTTCTCGCTGCCTATGTCGTTTTTCTATTGTATATTTATCAATTCGCTTTCTTTGCAGTAGTCGGCTTCCAATTTTTAGGTGCGATGGGCGTATTCGATATTTGGTCGAACATTGGATTTGTTTTGCCCTACGTTTTCGGTTTTGCTGCTCTGATGCTTGTTATTTTGATTGCGTTTCAAATCTGCGAGCAATCAGGCTTTAACATCCAAGAATGGATTGTTGAACATACAACGCTGCTCGCAATGATATTCGGCGCTGTTTCGCTCATGCTTTTATTTTGGGCATACATTCAGGCATCGCCACATCTGATTATCTTGCTGATGGGATTTTCTATTCTGCTCGAAATGGCAGTGGTTTATTGCAATTTGGTGTCGCGTCGCAAAATCATACTGTGGAGCAGTGTTTCGATTGCAGTTTGCGCTGCGGTTATATCAGCAATGCTCGGTGCCTATTCAGCGATCTACAGTCTTCACTGGGATGCTCGGAGGTATGATCTGATTCTTGATGGCTCAAAGATGTCGAGCGTTCGGATTCTCCGAACGTCAATGTCTGGTGTCATCTACGAACAAGAACACCAGATTGGTTTCGTGAACATGTCAAAAGTAAAAGTGATTTCGCCGGATATCTCACCGTAAGAATGTTCGCCCCGCCGCGGAACCCACAATACCAGTTGGTCGTTAGTCCGATCCACTAAAAGGAGAGGATCATGTATAGGGTCTATTCGGGACCGGTCGGGTCCGAACCGATCAGCCCGCTCAACAAAGGAAAACACTTGTTCAAGGAATTCGCCGCGCTCGACGAGGCGATGGGATTTGCGCACCACCTGAAAGCGACAGGCCGTGTGGCGCTTCTGATCGAGGGAGATGATGGCACGCATCTCGACCGCAAGGACCTGACAAAAGCGCTCCATCACCGGACCAATGAGCAAACGCACGGTGCGTGGTAGTCGCATGATGTCCGTCATGACAAAATGGCGGAGATGATATTCAAGCTCCGATCGTTGCGAGGTTGCCGGCATCGACAATATTCTGGCTTCTGATTTCAGCGGGAGAGATGTCGATGCCAGCCTCGTCCTATCAGACTGCATTGATCGTGGGTGCGGGCGCGGGACTGAGCGCATCCCTCGCGCGCTTACTGTCCAAATCCGGGCTGAAGATTGCGCTGGCGTCGCGCTCGGTAGACGACCTTGCGGATTTGGCGGCCGAGACTGGAGCCAAGATCTTTGCTTGCGACGCCTCTGAGGAAGCACAGGTCGTCAAGCTGTTCGACGAAGCCGACGCCGTCCTCGGGGCGCCCGATGTCGTTGTCTACAATCCAAGCTTCCGGACACGCGGCGCTTTCATCGAAATCGTTCCGGCCGATGTGCAGAAGGCCTTCGCTGTTTCAGCCTTCGGTGCATTTCTGGTCGCACAACAGGCGGCGCGACGGATGCTGCCGAACAATCACGGTGCAATCTTTTTTACGGGCGCATCGGCCGGTGTGAAGGGATACCCGAAGTCCGCGCCCTTCGCGATGGCGAAGTTTGCTCTGCGCGGTTTGTCGCAAAGCCTCGCCCGGGAGTTGCAGCCGCAGGGCATTCACGTTGCGCATTTTGTTATCGATGGCGGCATCCGTTCGGCGCGACGTCCTGTGCCGGATGACAAGCCGGATTCCTTGCTCGATCCTGACGCAATCGCGCAGACCTATCTCGATGTGCTCAGGCAGCCGCGCAGTGCCTGGTCGTCGGAGATCGAAATGCGGCCTTGGGTGGAGACGTTCTGAGGTCGTCAAACGTCGATCACCATTCCGTCGACCGCGCAATCGTATTTCACCTCGGCGATGTGGGACAGCATGTCGTTGCTCATGTGGGTAAGCACGACACGCTTGGCATTAATGCGCGGCAGATGCTCCTGCAGGACCACATGGGACAGATGCGCTTTGGTGGTCCGCTGGAAGCTGTAGCATTCGCAGATGAAGAGGTCGGTGTCGCGCGCCGCATCGACCAGGGTTTCGGTCCATTCGGTATCGCCGGAAAATGCGAGCGTCCGGCCGTCGGCCTCGATGCGATAAGCTAGGCAGGGGCCGGCGCGTTCGTCATGCACGACGGGGAACGCCGCGACGATCATGCCAAGGATGGGCGTCGGCTTGCCGATTTCGATTTCATGCAATTGCAGGTCGAAGGGCAGGATGCGGTCGCCCGGAAAGGCGAGGGATACCACCCGATCAAGCCAGGATTGCAATCCCGGCGGCCCGACAAGGAGCAGCGGTCGTTTCCGTTTTGCATTGAATTGCGCATCCAAAAGGAAAAACGGGATGCCGCCGAAATGATCGGCATGGAAATGGGTGAAGAAGATCGCATCAATGGAGTTGCTGTCGATGCCTGACTTTTTCATCGCGACGACGGATGTTGCTCCGCAATCGAGCAGGAACGATCGCTCGCCGGCCGTGACATGGATGCAGGTGTTAAAGCGACCGCCGGAGCCGAAGGCATCGCCGCAGCCGACGAATTGAACTTTCATGACGTCAACCTTAGGTCGTTCACGGATGGCCTCGTTTGGCGAGATCGGCGCTGACATCGGCAATGTAGAGATCCCTGCGACAGGCGACCCGCATCTCGATGCCGAAGACGGCGCGCATTGTCAGAAGAGCTACGAATATACCGAGGATCAGCGCCGCATAAGCTGGCAAGGCATGTGACGACAGGCTAGGGATGCCGTACAGCACCAGCGCGTCGTTGCCGCCGGGCAGCAGGGCTGTGCCAAGCCCCATCAGTGTGCCGCCGATGATATTGCGCGACCATGACCAGCGTGGTTGCCAGTCGATCCGAAAGCTTCCACGCTGCCAGGTGGACACCAGCATCCCGAACAGCACGGCGCCCAGCACCACCCAACGGCCATAGAGCGGTGGCGGCCGCGTGCCGAAATAGCCTTCGATCACCTGTTGCAATGTCGTTGTGTAGCCCGGCGATCCGAACAGCAGAAAGATCGTGCCGCTCGCGAGGCCGATCAGCATGGCTGATGTCGATAGACGATATTGCGGCGCTAGCACCATGCTGCGCAGCGTGGCCTCTTCCGGCCGTGTTCGCCACAGGCGGATCAACTCATAAGTGACCCAGATGAGCAAGACGGCACCGATATAGGGCGCATAGACGAGCATGTCCGGCACTTTGCCGGGAGCCGCGGCGGGCCGCGCCACGACATGTGTTTCGACTAGGCCGACGAAGATGAGCACGCCCAACCCAAAGCCGATGACAGTGACCAGCATGCCGACTTCGCCATCCACCATCCGCGCCATTGTTGAATAGGCGCAGGCACCATTGATGCCGGCGCCGATGCCGAACAGCAGGCCGCCAAAGACTGCAGTGAATGTCAGTTGCCAGCCGCTGATGCCCATTGCCGTCTGCGGCACCAGAAGGAAGACCGGAATGGTGATGGCAAAAATCCACACTGCCGATTTGATGATGCTGGCGAGCATGTAGCCGGTCTTCGAATGCGTCATTTCGGCAACAGCGCGCACTGTGCACACACTCGCGCGATGAGCGGCAAATCCCAGAATGCCAGCGAGGATGCAGGAGACGAGCAGCGCGAACATCTCGTGTGAAACCCAGCTCGATCCGGCGAACTGTAATGGCCCATTTCCATGCAGGCAAAGATAGGTAGGGGGCCCGAGCGAGATCGTCTGGTGCGGAAATCCTTCGGCACAGGGCCAAAGTAGCGCCGCTTATGGAGCATTGCTGTCCGTTGTAGGTGCGATCGTCAGAGCCCCGCCGCAGCAATATCCATCCACAGATCAGGCCTCTATTTCACAGCCGATTTGCCCTTTTTTGCGCCACAATTTCTATGGGCGGGCTGGCTGCTAACTCCATGATCCGATGGGTAAAAATGCCGATCACGAGTTTGCCGAATTTTCCCCCAGACCCGATGGAGGGTGATATAATAGTCACAGCAGATGAAAATTCAGAGCCAAAGAAGTCGGCATTGGCTTGGCCCAGGTAGGGGGCGACCTGGCGCACATGATGGAGTGGAGCGTGTTGAAATCTCACAAGTTCACGGTGGGGCAAACGGTCCGTTACACAGCCGGGCCGCTCAATCGAGCGACTGCGGATGGAAGCTACAAGATCGTAAAATTGCTTCCGCCCGACGGCGACGAATATCAGTACCGGATCAGAAACACGGAGGAAGCTTTCGAACGCGTGGCTAAGGAAAGCCAGCTCGATCGCTTCCGGTGATTGTCGGCGTCCAGCTAGGCTCGGTTGATCCGCGCCCGCAGATCCGCCCAGCCTTCCTGGACACGAATCTTCAAGCTGTTCCAGTTGGTTTCCACAACGTCCCAGTTGACCATGGGACGGTTTTCCGACGCGCCCGGACCAGTCGCGACCGTCGATGTTGACATGCTGTCGTGGTAATATGTGCCGGCAGTCAAAAGAACGGCGCCAAGAACCATTCCCAGTATCAGTCGCATGGCGTTCTCCTGTGCGGGTCGCCGGATCGAACGTGCGGCATCAAAAATTGTTCCGCACGAAGATGGGCACTTTCGGAGGCTGATATGCCGACATTCATCACGCAGGGGCGCTATACGCGCGAAGCCCTCAAAGGCATGGTGGTAAGCCCGGAGGATCGCGCCGATGCTGTCGCCAAGCTGTTGTCGAAAGTTGGGGGCCGGCTGCTTGGGTATTACGTGACCTTCGGCGAGTATGATTTTCTTGTTATCTCCGAAGCGCCGAGCGAAACGCAAATGGCTGCTGTCTTGTTCGCTGCTGGCGCGAGCGGCGGTGTAACGGATCTCAAGACCACGTTGGCTATGACCTCCATCGAGGCGAAGGGCGCGATGGCCGCGGCAGGCGATTTGACGCCCGGATTCCGTGCTGCCGGCGGTGTTTAGGGTATTGCCAAGTTCGCGCCGTCGAGGTCTTGCTTTGGCCGACTTTACGGCGTCCAATCTCTGTCATCGGCAGGCGGGGCGGAAATGCCGGGGCTACCAGGAATATTGAATGTGACGAATATGGTCGCGCTTCCATCGTGGGCGATCGGTATCGCTTCGCTTGTTATCATCGTGCTCGCCGGTGTGGCTCTGGCGCGGGTTGGCTCGCGGCAAGCGTTTGGCTTCTTTGCCCAGGCTGCGGCATCACTGCTGCTGGTCGGCGTGGCCTGGCTCTATCTGGATCGGCTGGATGCGCAGGATCGCGCCGAACAGCGGCGCATGATCGAGGCTCGCCTGTCCGCGCTGACGGCTCAGGCCTTGCTGCCCAATTCCAATCTCGCCTGCCTTGAAACCGAAGCTGGCAATGCCGTGAGCGAGTCTTGCGAGAAAGCACTCTATGCGAGCCCGGAGCAGGTTGCCGCCGCATTGACTTACATCGGCAACCGCATCGATATCCTGCGTGATATCGATGCGGTGTCGGACCCGAATGACGAAATCTATGCGCGTCTGCGGGCGCCGCTTGCGCGCAGCATCGAAAAGGACCGGTATGGGCTTGTGGCCCAGGTCTTACAGGCGCGTGACGGTTGCTCGCCGGAAGCCTGCTACGCCTTCGCGTTGGTGCCACGTGATCGGCTCGTCGCGAATATGACCGAGCGCACCTATGATGCGAAGATCGTACGCTATGCGGCCGGCTGGGGCGAAAAGCAGCCATCCGGCCCGGCGCTCGCCTCGCAATCTCAACCAGTGCCAACCGGCAAGCCGGTCGACATAGATTTTCCGAGCGCGGCATCGATCCCGCCGGTCAGCATCATGTCGAACGAGCCTGGCAGACCGGGACAGAACGGCATGGATTCGACGATAGTGAAGCCGGAAGCGAAGCCAGAGCCGCGCGCGGCGGAGGCCGAGCAGCCGCGCGAGCGAGCGCCAGCACAACAGACCCAGCCGAAGCGAGCGGCTGCGCCCAAAGCTGTACCCAAGCAGCAGCATGCCGCACCACAGCCAGCTCCGTCCGCAGCCGATCCGTTCCCGAAACCGATCTCGTCGGCGCAACAGACGACGGGCGGCGCTCCGACGCCAGTCTCGCCGCAATAAATCGCAGGGTCTTTTATTGCCGCGCGTGCGCAGGCATTCTGCTGCCATGCGGGCCGGTGATTCATGTTGAATTCTGTTCTGATTGCCAATCGCGGCGAGATCGCTTGCCGGATCGCGCGTACGGCCAAACGCCTGGGCATGCGCACGATCGCCGTCTATTCCGAAGCGGATGCTGCCTCACCGCATGTGCATCAATGCGACGAGGCCTATCTCATCGGGCCTGCGCCTGTGCGCGAAAGCTATCTCTCGATCGAGAAGCTGCTGAAGGTCGGGCAGGAAGCCAACGCCGCCTGTGTGCATCCGGGCTATGGCTTTCTCTCTGAGAATCCCGAATTTGCCGAAGCCTGTGCCGAAGCCGGCATCGTGTTTGTCGGACCGCCGGCGTCGGCGATCCGCGCCATGGGATTGAAGGATCGTGCCAAGGCGCTGATGCAGCAGGCGGGCGTGCCGGTGGTGCCCGGATATCACGGCGATCAGCAGGATGCGAACTTCCTGAAACGGAAGGCTTACGAGATCGGCTATCCGGTGCTGATCAAGGCGGTCGCTGGTGGTGGCGGCAAGGGCATGCGTCTCGTCGAACGTCATGCCGATTTCGATACCGCGATCGAAGCAGCAAAGCGTGAGGCGGCATCCGCCTTCGGTGACGATCGCGTGCTAATCGAGAAGTATGTATCAGCACCACGCCATATCGAGATTCAGGTCTTTGCCGACAGTCATGGCAGCGCCATCCATCTCAACGAACGCGATTGCTCGCTGCAACGTCGCCATCAGAAGGTCATCGAAGAAGCGCCAGCGCCGGGCATGACGCCGCAATTGCGCGCTCGCATGGGCGAAGCTGCTGTCGCCGCGGCCAAGGCCGTCGGCTATGTCGGCGCCGGCACCGTCGAGTTCATCGCCGATGGTGCGAATGGCCTGAGAGCCGATGGCTTCTGGTTCATGGAAATGAATACGCGATTGCAGGTCGAGCATCCGGTGACGGAAGCGGTCACCGGATTTGATCTCGTCGAATGGCAATTCCGTGTAGCTAACGGCAAGAGATTGCCGATAGTGCAGGCCGATGTGCCCTTGCAAGGTCACGCCGTCGAAGCAAGGCTTTATGCTGAAGATCCCGAACGTGGGTTTCTTCCCTCCACGGGCAAGCTTGTGGCGTTGTCATTTCCGCAAGCTGATGGCATTCGCATCGACAGCGGAGTTGAAGAGGGCGGCGATATCTCGCCTTATTACGATCCGATGATTGCCAAGGTTATCGCGCATGCGACGACGCGGACGGAAGCGCTCGATGCTCTGGCGCAGGCTCTCGATGAAACGATCGTCGCAGGTCCACGGACCAATCTCGCCTTTCTGGGCGCGTTGTGCCGCTCGGCCGATTTTCGCGAGCGCAAGTTCGACACCAGCTATATCGCCAACCACCATGACGAGCTTGGTCTCGGCGAGCGTGGTATCGACGCAGGAGCGGCTGCGCGCGGCGTTGCCTATTTGCTGTCACGGCCGGATTGCACGGCTGACACGGAACCAAAGGTTGCGGCATCGCCCTGGGATATCAGCGACGGCTTCCAGCTTTCGGGCCCACGCCGGACGACACTGCCGATCCTTGTGAATGGTGAGCCGGATATCGCCGTTCTGGATTATCCCGGTGGAACGCAGCGCATGACCGTACACGGGGCCGAGCCCGCTGCGGACGCGCGTTTGATCGCGACGCCATCCGCTGTGTACGTGCTGCGTCACGGGCGGCAGACGCTGGTGGCGTTGAAGGACTTCGAGGCCGCGGACGCCGATCATATCGACGGGGACGGCGTGATCCGCGCGCCGATGCACGGCAAGCTGCTGGCCATTCTGGTCCGGCCCGGTGAGCAGGTGACGAAGGGCCATCGGCTGGCGGTGATTGAGGCTATGAAAATGGAACATGCTTTGGTCGCGCCGCATGACGGTATTGTCGCCGACATAACGGCCGAAGTCGGCGCCCAAATGGTCGAGGGGGCCCGCATCATGGTCATCGAGCCTCCGAAAAATAGTACGACCTGATCTGTGGATCGGCCGCTGACATACTTTACCCGGACTGTCGGCGCCTTATTGAAGAGGCGGGGGCAGGTCAGGAATTTACGGGTACGATGCCGCTTCATCTCATCAAGTTGTGCGTAGGCTGCGACTCCATCGACGATCTGAAGGAATGGGTTTCTGCCCGCCTGAAGGAGAAGAAAAAGCGTGGGCAGAAGCCTGAGCACATCCACACCACCCGCATGGTGCCCAAACGCGGTGACGAACTCACGGGCGGCGGCTCGCTCTATTGGGTGATCAAGGGGCAGGTCATGTGCCGCGAGCGCATCCTTGCCATTCGTCCATTCGTTGACAAAGAGGGCATTGGGCGCTGCCACATTGTGCTGGATGGCAAGATCAAGCCCGTCATGCCGCGGCCTTACAGGGCGTTCCAGGGCTGGCGCTATCTCGCCGACAAGGACGCACCGGGCGACATCAGCAAGGCAGCCCCCGGCGTTGCGACCATGCCGGAGCATCTGCGCCGGGAACTGCGCGAACTTGGATTGCTTTGAGCTTTTCCAGAAAGAGAATGCTATAAGCCGCGGCAGGAAACGTCCGAACGAGAACTGCCATGATTATTTCCGACCAGAACGAAGTCACTGTCGCCGTCCTCGAGGCGATGCAGAAAACGCCGGACCCGCGTCTGCGGGAGATCGTGACGCTGTTGATCAAGCACCTGCATGGCTTCATCCGCGAGGCGAGGCTGAGCGAGGAGGAATTCCAGCAGGCGTGCAACTTCATCGTTCGTCTCGGTCAGAAATCCAACGCATCGCATAACGAAGCGGTGTTGATGGCGGGCTCGCTCGGTGTTTCATCGCTGGTCTGCCTGCTGAACAACGGCAACAAGGGCCAGACCGAAACTTCGGCCTCGATGCTTGGACCATTCTGGCGCCTTGAATCGCCGCACACCGAGAACGGCGGTTCGATCGTCCGCTCGGCGACACCCGGTCCTGTGCTTTTCGTCAAAGGCTCCGTTGTCGACGGCAAGGGCGCGCCGATCACCGATGCCATCGTCGATGTGTGGCAGTCATCGCCGGAGGGGCTTTACGAAAATCAGGACCCGAACCAGGCCGACATGAACTTGCGCGGCCAGTTCCGCACGGACGCGAATGGCCAGTTCTGGTTCCGCAGCGTGATGCCGGCCGGCTATCCCATTCCGGTCGATGGCCCGGTTGGCGATTTCATCCGCGCGGTGAAGCGCCCGCACAATTACCGGCCCGCCCATGTGCATTTCCTGATCTATAAGCCGGGATTCAAGACGCTGATCTCGCAGATCTACGTCAATGATGATCCGCTGCTCGAGACTGATGTTCAGTTCGGTGTGACCAAGGCGCTGATCGGCAATTATGTGCGGCATGAAAACGACGCCGCGCCGGAAGCCGATGTGAAGGGCCCGTGGTATTCGCTCGACTACACCTTCGCGATGGAGAATGGCGAGGCCAAACTGCCCCGCGCGCCGATCACCGGGAAGGCGGCCGCCGAGGTGCCATCGCCGGCGATGGCGAAGTAAGCGGTTCGTCGAGCGAACCGCTGTAACTTAAGCCGATCGCTCTGGCTTTCTTTCATCCGCCGGTATCTCGCCCGGGATGTAATTGGGCAGCCGGCCGGCCGGGAAGATCGAGAGCAACGCAAGGCCGGCCATGATGAGCAGGCCGATCTTCAGGGCACGCAGGCGCGCTTCCGTGTTGACACGGACCGCCTCCGTGACTTGAGCGGGACTGGCTGTCGTTCCGGAGAGAATGGCTTCCAGCCGGTCGTTGCTGATGAAGTTGATGTTGTCGAGATCGACCTGCGCCTGAAGTTCGGGTGTCAATTTCGGACTGGCGGTGACGCTGCCAAGAACGATCCCGCTCAACAACCCGACAAGCAATGCGCCAGCAACCGCCGTTCCAACCGCGGCGGCAAGATTTTGTGTTGTCCCGCGCAATGAGCCGACGTCGCCGGCAAGCTCTTTGGGTGATGCCGTCACCAGCACATTGAACAACAGTGTCACCAGCGCGCCCTGTCCGATGCCGAACAGGACGAGGCCGACGAGCACCGGCACCGCACTCCAATCATTGCGCACGACATAAGCCAGCCATATGAGCGCAATCGTGCAAAGCACGAAGCCATAGCGGCCGATCTGCCGTGGTGTCAGCCGGTCATAGAATCTGACGATCAGCATGGCGGCGAAGAACACCGTCAGATTGAATGGCATCATCGCAACCGCGGTCGCCAACGGGCTGCGGCCTTGCACGATCTGGATATAGAGCGGCACCGTGAAGTTCAGCGCCGCTTCCAAGGCGACAACGGAGAATAGTGCATAGACCGCAGCGCGCTCCTCCGGTGAATCGATCACCGCAAGCGCCAAAAGAGGCGTCTTGCCGGACGCTTGCCGGCGATGCGTCCACATCAGGAAGGCCTGCCCGAGCACGATACCGAGCACGATAAAAACAGGAGCCGGTGACAGCCCGAACAGGTTCAAGGGCGCATTCTGGGTCGCCAACATCACGCCCCAGTTATTCAGGTTATTGAAGCCGAAGCTGATCAGGATGATGGCGGCAGCCGCGAGGACAACACCCACCATATCGATCTGCACATCGGGCCGGCCGCTGTCTGGCTTGAGCCGGAAGCTCAGGAAAAACACAAGAGCCGAGACCGCAATCAGGATTCCGAAGGCCGGACGCCAGCCGATATAGGTCCCGAGAATACCGCCGATCACGAAGGCCAAAACGCCCGCGCCGGCACGGGCGGATCCGAGCGCGCCAACCGCAGTCGCTTGTTGCCGTCCTTTGTAATTCTCGGCGATGAGCGCCACGAGAGAGGGCACGATGACGGCAGCCGCCGCACCGCACAGCGCCTGTGCCATGATCATCAGCGTTGCGTTCGGGCTGAATGTCATCAGCAGTTGGGCCGTGCCGAACACGACGACGGCTGCACGAAAGACCTGCAGTGCACCATAACGCTGCGCCAGCTTGGCTCCGAGCATCACGAAACCAGCCACCAGCATGGAATAGGCGACAATGCCGGTTGCAATTGTCGTTGGCGGAACGCCGAAGCTTTTGACCATGCCGCCCAGCGCAACGGGCAAGGAGGCAACATTGAAAGACATGATCATTTGGCCGAGTGCGATGGCGATCATCGGCACCCATGAATCCTGTGCTTCAGTGTGGGCGTGACCGATATACGCTGCATCTGTGCTCATGGCGTTCTCCGGCGCTGCTGTTCAGACCTCGACGTATTTTCTTTTACCGTGTTCAGACTTCCGGCTGCGATACGAACAAATCCATGCCCAGTCTTTGCGACAGAAACTTCGCGGCGAGCTGGCCCTTGACGCTGTTTCCGGCCGCATCGAGCGGGGGTGCAAATGTTCCCAATCCACCCTTTCCAGGCGACACGGTGACGATGCCACCGCCGATGCCGCTCTTTCCCGGCAGGCCGATCTCATAAAGCCAGTCGCCGGATGTTTCATAAAGGCCGGCCGTGGCCATCACCGCGAGCGCGTAATGGCAGACGGAAGCGCTGACCACACGCTCCTTGGTGATGGGATTGACGCCGCCATCGGCGAGGGTCGCACCCATCACGGCAAGATCCCTGGCGCTGACATTCAGCGAACATTGCCGCGTATATAAATCCGTCGCCTCTGCCGGATCGCTGTAGATCCGTCCGAGGCTTTGCAACAAGCGGGCAATCGAGCGGTTGCGGAAGTTTGTGTCTGACGCCGACGTATAGACTTCCTCGTTCAACGGCAGAGTGCGGCCGGCAAAGCGTGACAGGCCGTCATGGATGAAGATCCATTTGTCGGCTTTGGTCTTGCCGGGCACGAGGCTCGTTGTTGCAATCGCGCCGGCATTCACCATCGGATTTGTCAGCCCGTCGGGACTTCGTTCGATCGCCGTGAGCGAATTGAATGGCAGGCCGGTGCTGTTTGCACCAAGCTTTTCCTTGGCGGCATCGGGGCCGATCAGCTCGCAGATCAATGCGAACAAAAACGGCTTCGAGACACTCATGATCGAGAAATCGAAGTCCGTGTCTCCGACAGCATAGACGTCGCCATTCGTTCCGGCGACACAGATACCGAAGAGATCGCTCGGGACTCGTGCAAGAGCGGGATAGACTTGCGAGTTTTCGCCGTCCGTATTCGATTGGAAACGAGCATGGGCTTCGTCCACCAGCCGTTTGACCTCGTCCGGCGTAGGGAGATGACCCGTCGATATGTAATCCAATTCAGAAGAGTGTCCGACCGGTGTTCGCGCTTCCATTCCAAACGCTCCGATTTCAGCTAGGACACGGCTAACCTTCCTAAAATTCAGGCTTGGGGGTCGGTAGAGTTTTCGGCGAAATAGGATCGTAACTGCTGACCGGAATAAACACTAATAAACACCGGCATCCGATCTTCGACTAATCACGCCGCAGTGACAACCCCGTGAAGTGGGCGAATACCGCTTGCAGCGGATTTTTCCGTTCGTTAGTCAGCGACGCCCTCCTCAAGCGAATCTCCCTCACACTCAGGATTGACATGGCCGGGTTTCGACGTCTTGCGACGCTGGCGTTCTGCGCGGCCTTTGCGGCTGCACCATTCAATGCGATAGCGCACGACATGCAGATGGTGCGGGACATGCAGATCACGCAGGATATCCAGTTTGCCCAGACAGTATCGGCGCAAGAGATCCAGCTCGCGCAAGCGAACCCGTTTCCGCAGCCGATCGGCAAGCCTGCAGCTCAGCCGAAGCAGAGCACACAGAAGCAGGCGAGTGGCGGAAATCCTGCCACATCTCCAAGCTCATCGGCTGTTGGCAATGTTGCTACCGTCACACAGCCGGCTAGCGTCTCGCGTGGCGGCTCGGGTGCGTCGGCCCTGAAGAAGGGCGACGAGATCCGAAAAGGCGATCGGCTGCAGACCGGTTCAGGCGGTGCGCTCGGCGTGACGTTTGACGACGAAACTTCGTTCAGTCTCAGCTCGAACGCCGCGATCACTGTTGACGATTATCTCTACAAGAAAGGCTCCAAGAACAGAGCGCTTGTCAGCGTCACCCGCGGTACGGTTGGCTTTGTTGCGGCGCAGGTTGCCAAGACAGGCGACATGAAAATCAATACGCCGACCGCCGTTCTCGGTATTCGCGGCACGACAGGCGTGATCGATGTGCCGTCCGGTCAACCCACCAACGTCAAACTTTATCCGGACGCCAATGGTACGGTCGGACGCATTGAGGTATTTGGTCGTGATGGAAGGCTCCTTGGCCAGTTGACGCAGGCCGCGACAGGTCTCGCGCTGCAAATCGTCGCGCAGCAACTGAGCGCCGTGCCGTTGACGATTTCGCCGGAGCAATTGCTGCGCGACCGCAACCTTGTGCAGAATCTGTTCAATCTGCAGAATATTGGCCGTCAGCTGATCAATCAGCGCCTCAATCTGCGCAACATCGATCCGCGCAATCTTCCGGGTGCGCCGCAAATCCCGTCGGTCCCGTCAATTCCGGGCTTGCCGTCGATCCCAGGTCTGCCGAGACTGCCGTAACGGTGTCATTCCGGGGCGTTCGCGAAGCGAACGAGCCCGGAATCCAGTTTGGTGAATGGGCTCTGGATTCTGGGTTTGCGACCTGACGGTCGCGCCCCGGGATGACGCAGAGAATTAAACGCCGAGATTATCAATCAGCCGCGTCTTGCCAAGCTTGGCCGCCACTAGCAAACGGATTGGTCCGACATCGGCATTGACAATCGGCCCCAATGAATCGGCGTGCCGCGCCTCGAGATAATCGACGACAAAGCCGGCGTGTTCGATTGCCTTCCGGCCCGCTGCCATCACCTCAGCGATCGGCTTTCCGGATTTGATCTGCGCTGCACTGTCTTTCAGGACGCGATACAGCGTCGGCGCGACGCTGCGCTCCTCGGCTGAGAGGTAAACATTGCGGGACGACATCGCGAGCCCGTCCTTTTCCCGCATGGTCGGCACGCCGATCACGGTGACAGGGATGTCGAGATCCTTCGCCATCCGCATCACCACTTTCAACTGCTGATAGTCTTTCTGTCCAAACAGCGCGACATCCGGTGCGACCTGCAGAAACAATTTCGAGACAACCGTCGTCACGCCGCCAAAGAAATGCGGCCGGAAGCTATCCTCAAGTCCGGCCTTGGCTGGTCCGCCCGGCGTGACCGCCGTGGAAAAACCGTCGGGATACATGGCTTTTTCGGAGGGTGCCCAGACGAGGTCTACGCCAAGCCTGGTCAGGGCGGCGATGTCACGCTTGATGTCGCGCGGATAGGAGGCGAAGTCTTCGGTCGGGGCGAATTGCGCCGGATTGACGAAGATCGAGACCACGACCACGTCGGTGCGGCGCCGGGCCTGCTTCACCAGTGAAAAATGCCCGTCATGGAGCGCGCCCATAGTCGGAACCAGCGCGACCGTCCTGTTCTTTCCACGCAATTGTACGAGGACCTTCCGCAAGGGGGCGACCGATCCGACGACGATGGGTTTCTTGACTGTTTTCTTGGCCATGATGACTCCGGAACGGCGGCCGCCTGGGAACTCGGACATTAGCAAAGCGCGGGGTCGAGAAAAGTACGCGGTACAAGCACCGCGCCGCACGCCACGCGGATTAAGGATGAACGGTTAATCCCAAGCTTAGTCGCCGGGGGCCCTTGACCAACCAGCATGCAAAAATAAGGATGCGGCAGCAGGGATTGATGAGTCATGTTGGTTCAGGCGAATCCCCATAAGTCAGCGCACGTTATTGTCGTTGGGAATGAAAAGGGCGGGTCGGGGAAATCCACGACCGCCATTCATGTCGCGATCGCGCTCTTAAGGGCTGGGCAGAAGGTTGCGACGGTCGATCTCGACTCGCGCCAAAAAAGTCTGACGCATTACGTCGAAAATCGCAGGGCGTGGGCGCGGCGCGAGAAGCTGCCACTCGATATCCCGGTGCATTTCTGTGTCGCCCGCAGCGAAGGCGTGCGCAACGACGAGAACGAAGTGGCCGAGTTCAATGCCTTTGCCGAGACCATTGCGGCGGTAGAGCATAGCCACGATTTCGTGGTGATCGATACGCCCGGCTCGGACAGCTATCTGATGCGCCTTGCGCATGCGATGGCGGATACGCTGATCACCCCGCTCAATGACAGCTTCGTCGATTTCGACGTGCTTGGTACTGTCGATCCGCAAACCTATGCGCTGACCGGAGTGAGCCACTATTCGGAGATGGTGCGCGAGGCGCGGCGGCAGCGCCGCAAGGTCGATCAGGATACCGCGGACTGGATCGTGGTGCGCAATCGCCTGTCGACGCTCGGATCGCGCAACAAGCGCCTGTTGTCGGAAGGCCTGCGCCAGTTGGGTCTCGAGCTTGGCTTTCGCGCGGTCGATGGTTTCTCCGAGCGCGTCGTCTATCGCGAATTCTTCCCGCGTGGGTTGACGGCGCTGGACGATATCGACGAGGCGACGCTCGGAACCCGTCCGAACATGTCGCATGTCACTGCTCGGCAAGAAGTACAGGGCCTGCTGGCGGCACTCAAACTTCCGATCGACGAGAAAGGCCGCCGCCGCGCTGCAGCGCGGGCGGAATGGTTCAATTCCTCCAACACGCCGCTCGAGGTTCAGGATATCCTTGAGTGACGCCTTATTGTCGCGCGGAAGTTGCGCGCGACGGCCGTCGTCACGACCTATATTGGTCCAGAGAGTCGGACTGGTCCGGCTACGGGGGCCGTATGGTGAACGATCGTTCCGACGCAAAGATCGCCAAGACAGGTGCGGGCAAGCCGGTGGCTTCGCGCGCGGAGATCGATTCCTTCCTGGCCAGCGTTGCGCGCATGAAGCCGGCGGTGGTGCCAGGCCAGCGCGGGCGCCTGGTCTTTGCCCTTGATGCCACGATGAGCCGACAGCCGACCTGGGATGCCGCCTGCAACCTACAGGCCGACATGTTTCAGGAGGCCGCTTCGATTGGCGGGCTCGACGTCCAACTGGTCTATTTCCGCGGCCTGAGTGAATGCCGGGCCTCAGGCTGGGTTGCACAACCCGAGCGCCTCGGGGCGCTAATGGAACGGATCGATTGCCGCGGCGGCCATACACAGATCGGCAAGGTGTTGGCGCATGTCCGCCGGGAATCCGGAAAGAGAAAGGTTCAGGCGCTGGTCTATGTCGGCGATGCGATGGAGGAGGCGGTGGACGACCTTTGCGCCGCCGCTGGCGAGCTTGGCCTGCTTGGTGTGCCGGCCTTCATGTTTCAGGAAGGCCATGACAGCATCGCCGAGAATGCCTATCGCGAGATCGCGCGTCTGACGCGAGGCGCCTATGGCCGCTTTGCGCCGGGCGCGGCCCGGGAACTTGGAGAGTTGTTGCGCGCGGCCGCCGCTTTTGCAGCCGGCGGCATGAAGGCATTGTCCGATCTCTCCGCCCGCAAACATGGTGGCGCGCAGAAACTGCTGCGTCAGATGAGCTGATTGTCGATGGCTCCGCTTCTTCTCGGCATTGCCGTTCTGCTTGTCTTGATCTGGGCGATGTACGGCTTTGCCCGCATCGATGTGAAGGTGCTGGCACCGGTGTTACGGAAGGCGGGGGGCTATGCTGCGCTTGCCGGTGCGGTGTTTCTCACGGCAAGGGGACAAGTCGGGTTAGCGCTGCCGCTCGGCTTTGCCGGATTGACAATGCTTGGCTGGCTTCCCGGCGCTGCCAGTCTCGGCAAGCGTATGAACAAGAGCACCGGCCAGATTTCGCGCGTGCGCTCGGCATTTCTTGAAATGGAACTCGATCATGACACCGGCGCGATGCGTGGACGCATTCTCGCCGGCCGTATGGAAGGTGTGACGCTCGATGCACTCGACATTCCGACCATGGTATCGCTGTTGCCGGAGATCGACGAGGAAAGCCGTGCTTTACTGATGGCGTATCTTGACCGCCGGGAGCCCGCCTGGCGTGAACACGCGGATGCGAGTACGGCAACGGGGTCTGCTCACGTCGACCGTGGAAAAATGACGGAAGAGGAGGCTTATCAGGTCCTTGGCGTTGAGCCGGGGGCGAGCGCTGCGGACATCAGGCGCGCGCATCGGACGCTGATGAAGAAGCTGCATCCCGACCAGGGAGGGTCGACGTATCTCGCGGCGCGAGTCAACGAGGCCAAAGACCTTCTTTTGCGACGACATCGCTAAACACCCCAAACGCAACGACGCTACAAACGCTACAGAGACTCTTAGTTTTTAGACGTCAGTTCTTGACCGCGAAGCACGCGATATGACTTTTCTTCAACTGACGGCACGCCTGCTCGGCAGAGTTTTCACGCAATCCGGCGAAACGTGCGCGGTAGTAACGCTTATCCCCTTTTGAGAAAATTTCGGTAAACGGCTCGGCGTCTTTCAAAAGACTCGTCTTGGTTTTGGCATCGACGAGTTTTTCTTTTGCTTCGGTCGGATCTTCAAACGCACCGATCTGGATAATCCAGCCGCTGCGCTTCTTGCTTTCGCTCACGGTCGGCGTTTCCGCTTTGGCGCTGGTTGCTTCTGTTCTCGATGCAGGCACCGGTGTCGGCGCAACCGATGCTGTGGCGGTACGAGGCGTATTGTCCCGCGTTGCAATGTCTCGCGACGACAAGACGCCGAGCACGCCGGGCCGGGCACCGGGGGGAGGCGGCGGCAGCGCATCGGAAGCTGTCTCGGCCGGGAGCGCGCCTGTTGCGCTTCGCGTTGCCATGGGTTCCGGCGCCAGCAAGGACATTGGCGCTGACGCGGTGCGGATAGGGCCGGCTTTTACCGATAACGTCTTCACCAGCAGTGGCTTGATCGGTTCGGTTGAACCCGGCGTCGGCTGTTCGGATTGCGCAGCCGATGTATTACTACGCGTCGCTTCGGGTTTTGTCGGAATTGTCGAGCCCGCGGAGGCAACGCGAACGGGGCGTTCCGCAGGCCGTTGTTCTGCTTGAGCGGTGGGAGCGGGCTGCGGAGCAGGAGCCGGTTGCGCCGCGGGCGACGGCGAGCCAATCGGGGTCGGGAAGGCCGCGCCGTTGCTGGGGCCGGCATCGGCGACTTCAACGATCTTCGGCGCTGTGCGCTTTACAGAGGCAAGTGAGATTTTCTGTTCGATCAGACTGCGCATCTTGGCATCGCGCGCGCCGCCCGACGCGCCGCCAAGCACGACCGCGACAAGACGGCGATCGCCGCGCTGCACGGCGCTGAGGAGATTGAAGCCGGAAGCATTGGTGTAACCGGTCTTGATGCCGTTAACACCCTCGACACGGCCAAGCAGCCGGTTGTGGTTCGCCATGCGAACGCCGCGATAGGCGAAGGACTCGGTCGCGAAGTAACGATAGTAGCGCGGGAAACGATCCTGAATGGCAAGACCGAGCAGCGCCTGATCGCGCGCCGTGGTCACCTGATCCGAATTCGGCAGCCCCGACGCGTTCTTGTAGACCGTGCGTGTCATGCGCAGCGCCCGCGCCTTGCGGGTCATCAGGATCGCGAACTGATCTTCGGAGCCGGCCAGCGCCTCCGCAATGACAACGGCGGCGTCATTGGCGGATTTCGTCACCAGCGCCTTGATTGCGTCTTCAACCATCAGGGTCTGGCCGGGGCGAAGGCCAAGTTTCGTGGGGGCTTGCACACTCGCATGCGCCGACACTTCCATCTGGCTGTCGAGCCTGATCTTGCCGGCTTCGAGACGCTCGAACAGAAGATAGAGCGTCATGACTTTGGTGAGCGAGGCCGGATGCCGCAGCGCATCGGGATTGGTCGAGTGCAGGACGTCGCCAGTGTTGGCATCGACGACGATATCGGCGTAACGGGGGCTATAGCTTTCACTCGCCGCGGCACGCTTGGAAAGATATTTGCGCTTGGCGCGCGCATCTGCCGACGTCGCGGTCAGTGCAAAAACAGCGAAAGCAGATACGAAAACGACAACGCTACAACGCAGGCCCAACGAGGCCTTGGTCGATACGCGAAACATGGTCAACCTTTGTCCCCGTTCGCTCTAGAGCGCCCTCACGCTCATTGCCTTCCCCAAAGGCGGATCACCAGCCGCCAGCCCGGAGCACCCGAACCGGCTCCTAAACCACAGTCAATCAAGGTATGAGCGTGGCATTGCTAAAAAGTAAATAAAAACTGAGTCTTAGGATTTTATGCGCGATGCAATAAAACATCTTGCTAATTTGTGCAATGCAACATAATTATGACGCGTAACGGTCGCTGAACGGCCGGAAGATGGACAATTCAGACGCGGCTTTGCGGCCGGAGCAAAGGGCAGTGACATGATCAATACGTTTGACGTGAAGTCCTTCGAAGAATTCCAGAAATTTGGCAAGGACACCGTTAATGCTTCGATGAAGGCTTTCGGTGCCGTGTCCAAGAGTGCACAGGCCATTGCGGTTGAAAGCGTCGATTATTCGAAGCGTGCTTTTGAAGAGGGGACCGCTGCGGCGGAAAAGCTGTTCGGTGCGAAGTCGCTCGAGAAGGCGATCGAGATCCAGCAGGATTATCTGAAGAGCGCCTATGAAGGTTTTGTCGCGCAGGCGACCAAGATGACCGAGCTCTACAGTGAATTCGCCAAGGAAGCTTATAAGCCCTACGAAGGCTATGTCGCCAAGATGGCGCCGGCGAAATAAGTCGCCGCAATCCGATGAATGAAAAAGCCCGGCCTTGCAGCCGGGCTTTTTGTTACTGCTGTTGCTGCTTCGCCGGGCGCCTATTGCGACAAGCGGAGATTGGCGAGGTTCTGCGCAATAGTCGAAAAGACCGCGCTGAGCTGACTAGCATTTTGCACGTCGTAATACATGTCCGGTCTGGTTGCGCAGTCGCGAAGCAGCGTTGCGTTCCCGTCGATGACACGGATCGTATAGATCTTGATATTCGCCGCTTTCACATTGGCGCATGCGAGTTTCGTACGTGCATCGATGGTGCCCTGATTTTTTGACCAGCGGTTCTGGGTATTGTCGCCATCCGTCAGCAAGATGATGACCTTGTCGAGATCAGTCTGTGGTGCTGAGGCGTTGAACGGGGCTACCGGTGACAGCGTTTGGAACGCCATCTGCAAGCCAATCGTCACATTGGTCATCCCGACAGGCTGCATCGAGTCGATTTTGGAGTTCAGCGACGCCCAGTTGTTCGTGAGCGTCATCATTGGCACGGGACAGTTGCTGGCATTGTGGGCAGAGTAGAGCGTCGCCTTGACGTTGCCATTGGTTGCGACATTATTCGTGTCATTGGGCTGATCGCGATCCCAAACGCAGCCATTCCATGTGTTGTGGTCGTCAGGAGTCCATTTGCGATTGGCGTTCACGCATGACGCTTGGTTCGTATATTGCGACCGGCTGCAACTGCCATTCACGGATTCCCATTCGTCCCAGCGAATCCAGTTAGACTTGACGTTGCCGGAGCCGACATTCACGTCTGTCGCAAATGGAACGATGCTTACCTTTACGTCATCAGGTTTCTTGGCGGCATTCTGCAATGTCTTGAGCAAATCCTTTGCGGCCAGCTTCAGTTGCGTCATCTTGTTTGAGGATGCCATTGACTGCGTGTTGTCGAGCGCGAGCGCCAGTTCCAGGCGCTTCATGCCCCATACGACTTCGGTCGATGTACCGATATTGATGGTCGGCTGCCAGATGCCGGCCACCGTCGTATCGACCGTGCCGCTGCCACTCAGCTTGAGACTGAAACTGCCGCTGGCCAACGTCGTAAAGATCGGTGTGATCTCAATATTTTTGACATTGGCGTAGTGAAAATTGGCGTCGAATACCGACCGCGCCCTGGCCTCTAATTGCGCTGTCGTCATAGTCTGGGCGTCTTTCGACAGCGCCAGTGCCGCCGCATCGAGAGCCGATTGCATGGCCGTACGGGCATTGTTGGCGCGGCTATAGTCGATGGCTGCGCCGACGAGCCCGACGATCGGAATGATCGACAGCCCGAAGATCATGGCGACATTGCCGCGCTGGCACCGGCCAAGCGCGTTCAGCTTGTGGGAGAACCACATTGCAATCCACTGAGGTATCATGGCGATCAGGCTCTGTCGTGGCGCATTTCGCAGCCTGATCGGTAAACGCTTCGTCTGAAAGCGCCGTAAAATGCGGTAGAGAAAAATGGTTACGAACCGTAAACGATTTCGTTCAAGTGCTGGTTATTTGGAAAGCCGCAGGTTGGCGAGGTTCTGGGCAATGGCGCTGAACACGGCCGACAATTGATCGGCGTTCTGGACGTCGTAATACATCGTTGAGTTGGTAGCGCATTCTCGGAGGAGTGACGCATTGCCGTCGATGACGCGCACGGCATAGATCTTGATATTTGCGTCTTTAACATTCTGGCAGGTCAGCTTGGTGCGCTTGTTGATCTCACTGGAACTGGTCTGTTTAGTGTTATTCGAGTTTTTCCAGGATTCGGTATTATCGCCGTCGGTGAGGAGGATGATGACCTTGTCGAGGTCCTCTTTCGGTGCCGACGCCTCGGACAGCGGTGCGCCCGTCGTCAGGGCGTGCCATCCCCACACGAGGCCGATGGTGACGTTGGTCATGCCGTTTGGCTGCATCTGATCGATCTTTGAATTCAGCGCAGCCCAGTCGTTCGAGAGCGGCAGCATTTTCGTCAGAGATCCGCAATCCGGCACGACCGGAAACTTGGTATCGGTGCTGTTGGGAGGGTTATCCTGCGTGTCGTAAGGATAGGTTCGATCTCTCACGCAACCGGCCCAGTAATCTTTCCAGTTATTCGCATTGCAACCCTTGCCGGATTGATTTCCGTTGCAATCCAGTTGGTCATAATCGAACCAGTCATTGTTTTTGTATGACGTTCCAATATTGACGCCGGTATCGAAGGGAATAATCGCAATCTTGATGTCGTCCGGCTTCTTCGCCGCCTTTTGCAGCGTGGTCAGCAAATTCTTTGCAGCCTTCTTCAACTCCGTCATCTTGTTCGACGATCGCATCGAGCCGGTATTGTCTAGAGCCAGCGCAAGCTCCAGCCGCTTCATGCCCCACACCACTTCGCTTGTGGTCCCGACGCCCATAGTCGGCTGCCAGAGGCCGGCAACCGTGGTGTCCACTGTGCCGGTGGCGCTGAGCGTCAGCTTGAAGCTACCGAGTTGAGGGGAGGTGAAATTCGGCGTGATAACGAGGTCCTTGATATTCGGATTTGGCAGGTTGGCCTTGACGACACTTTCGGCTCTGGCCAGCAGTTGGGCCTCGGTAAGCCCCTGGGCTTCCTTCGACAGGATCAGGGCGGCCGCGTCGAGCGCCGCCTGCAGGCCCGTTCGTGTGTTGGAGGCGCGGCTGTAATCGAGCGCCACGCCGACAGCACCCACGAGGGGGATGATCGCAAGCCCGAACATGATCGCGACATTGCCATTCCTGGCACCGCGAAAATCCGCAACGAGTCGTCGGAGGGACTCGCAGAACCGCACCGCCTTGATCATCTTGTTGTCATCCGGAGAATGCCCCACGGGCGCGAGAATGGGAGCGAAACGGTCAAGCGGCGGTAAATTTGCGTCGGGCGGCCCTCGACCGGAGGGAAAATCGTTGCAACGCAATGAAAAAGACACCGCCAAAGCGTACGCCATTCGAAGGATCGGATTTACAGGGCGTTAGGAAGTGCAGCTCTGGCGAGGCTGCCGGAAGACCCCGTGCGGAGGAGTGTCTCACCCCGCGAATCGGAAGCCGGGCAGCCGGTCTGTTTGAAAACCTTGCTCAGGGCCATCCGCCGGAAAGTTATTCTTAGCCGGGGGCGGCCGCCTGCCGTCAATTGTCCGTATTTGCGCGGATCATTAAGTGCTACGGCTGTGAGCGTCGTTCCGGCCTGGCATGCATCAAGTCTTTTGCCGGTCTTGTCTTTTTGCCCGGCACACATAGCTACCCCGGTCTGGCACAGCGCTTGCTCCGCGATTATGATGTAGCCGATCCGTTCCTATATCTCGTGAAGACTGTTCCAGACCTTCGAATTCCCGCATGTTTAAAAATGCCATGCCTCAAGCCCGACTGACCGCCCTCTTAGCATCCTCGCGTTTGGCGCCGCGGATGGCGGATGACGACCGCAAGCGGCGGCAGGATTCGGGCGGGCCGGGGACCTCGGTCATCACCAAGACCAGGCCTCAGACCAAGCGGCCGAGCATGTACCGGGTGTTGCTGCTCAACGACGATTACACGCCGATGGAATTCGTGGTCCATGTTTTGGAACGATTCTTCAATAAAGATCGTGAGGCCGCAACCCAGATCATGTTGCACGTCCACCATCACGGAATTGGCGAATGCGGCATCTACACCTACGAAGTTGCAGAAACAAAAGTGACACAGGTCATGGACTTTGCCCGTAAACATCACCATCCTTTGCAATGTGTGATGGAGAAGAAGTGACCGTGAAAGCGACGTCACCAGTGAGAGGGTGGACTGAGGGGCCGGGGGCGGCCAACAACGAGACCTGTTAAGGGATATCGAATGCCAAGTTTCTCGCGCAGCCTTGAACAATCTCTTCACCGGGCACTCGCGCTCGCCAATGAACGGCACCACGAATACGCGACATTGGAACACCTGTTGCTTGCGCTTCTGGATGACTCCGATGCCGCTGCGGTCATGCGTGCCTGCAATGTCGATCTGGACAAGCTGCGCCGTTCGCTGACAGCTTATCTGGAAGCGGAACTAGAAAATCTGGTCACCGATGGAGGGGAGGACTCAAAGCCGACCGCCGGGTTCCAGCGTGTTATCCAGCGGGCTGTCATTCACGTTCAGTCCTCCGGCCGCGAGGAGGTGACCGGTGCCAATGTGCTGGTCGCGATCTTTGCCGAGCGCGAGAGCCATGCCGCCTATTTCCTGCAGGAGCAGGACATGACGCGCTACGACGCCGTCAATTACATCAGCCACGGCATCGCCAAGCGCCCGGGTCTGACCGAGTCGCGCCCGGTCCGCGGGACTGACGAGGATACCGACGCCAAAGGCGGCGACGACTCCAAGAAGAAAGGCGATGCGCTTGAGGCTTACTGCGTCAACCTCAACAAGAAGGCGAAAGAAGGCAAAATCGATCCACTGATCGGGCGGGATGCCGAGATCAGCCGGACCATTCAGGTTCTCTGCCGCCGCCAGAAGAACAATCCACTCTTCGTGGGCGATGCCGGCGTCGGTAAGACCGCGATTGCGGAAGGCCTGGCGCGCCGCATTGTGCATGGCGAGGTCCCGGACGTGTTGAAGAATTCGACCGTCTTTTCACTCGATATGGGCACGTTGCTGGCCGGAACCCGTTATCGCGGCGATTTCGAAGAGCGCCTGAAGCAGGTGATCAAGGAAATCGAGGCGACGCCCGGCGCGATCATGTTCATTGACGAGATTCACACCGTCATTGGCGCCGGCGCCACCTCTGGCGGCGCAATGGACGCATCGAACCTGTTGAAGCCGGCTTTGGCTTCCGGCTCGCTGCGCTGCATTGGCTCGACCACGTATAAGGAATACCGGCAGTATTTCGAGAAAGACCGCGCTCTGGTGCGCCGGTTCCAGAAGATCGACGTCAACGAACCGTCGGTGCCGGATGCGATCGAGATCCTCAAAGGCCTGAAGCCTTACTTTGAGGAATACCACAAGCTGAAATACACCAACGATGCCATCAAGGCGGCGGTGGAACTGTCAGCCCGCTACATCCATGACCGCAAGCTGCCGGACAAGGCGATCGATGTGATCGACGAGTCGGGCGCGGCGCAGATGCTGCTGCCGGATTCCAAGCGCAAGAAGACCATCGGCCTCAAGGAAGTGGAGACGACCATCGCGACGATGGCGCGGATTCCGCCAAAGACTGTCTCGAAGAACGATGCCGAAGTGCTCCAGCATCTCGAGCAGACGCTAAAAACGGTGGTCTATGGCCAGGACAAGGCCGTGGAATCGCTTGCGGCTTCGATCAAGCTGGCGCGTGCTGGCCTGCGCGAGCCGGAAAAGCCGATCGGCAATTACCTGTTCTCTGGGCCGACCGGCGTCGGCAAGACCGAAGTGGCCAAGCAGCTTGCCGCTTCGCTCGGCGTCGAGCTGATCCGTTTCGACATGTCCGAATATATGGAACGCCACACCGTTTCGCGGTTGATCGGTGCGCCTCCCGGCTATGTCGGCTTCGATCAGGGCGGCCTGCTCACCGATGGTGTGGACCAGCATCCGCATTGCGTGCTGCTGCTCGACGAAATCGAGAAGGCGCATCCGGATCTGTTTAACGTGCTGCTGCAGATCATGGATCATGGCAAGCTGACCGATCACAATGGGAAGCAGGTCGATTTCCGCAATGTGATCCTGATCATGACCACGAATGCGGGCGCTGCTGATCTCGCCAAAGGCACCTACGGCTTCACGCGCAATAAGCGCGAAGGTGACGATGTCGAGGCCATTAACCGGCTGTTCGCACCGGAATTCCGCAACCGTCTCGATGCGATCATTCCGTTCGGCCACCTGTCGCAGGAGATCATTGCACAGGTCGTCGGCAAGTTCGTGATGCAGCTTGAAGCCCAATTGGCTGACCGCAACGTCACAATCGAGCTCTCGGAAGAGGCCACGCGCTGGCTGATTGCGAATGGCTATGACGAACTCATGGGCGCGCGGCCGATGGCGCGCGTGATCCAGGAGCACATCAAGAAGCCGCTCGCGGACGAGGTGCTGTTCGGCAAGCTGAAAGACGGCGGCCATGTGAAGGTGGTCGTGGTCAAGAACGAAACCGGTCGGGATGCGCTCGGCTTCGAATACGTCGAAGGTCCGGTCACGCCGAAGCCCGAGAAGCTGCCGGCCGGCGGCGCAAAGGCGAAGCGCAAGCCGCCGCAACGCAAGCCAAAGCCGCCGTCCGGTTCCGGTGGCAAGGGTGGCCCCGGTGGTTCGGACCCGTCCGGCCGCGGTTCGGTGCCGAAGGTGCCGCTGGTGAAGGCCTGAAAAATTGAAACGCTTGTTAACGGAACGCCCGGCTCATGGCCGGGCGTTTTCGTTTGCGGTTCGGCCCATGGCGTGTGCGGGTATGAACAAGACCGCGATCAGCGCGCCCGTCAGTTCAACGCAGCCGCCGCCGAGAAAGGCGAAACGCAGGCCCGCAATTGCATCCTGCGGTGAAGAGCCGCCGGCGCGAATTGCATAGATTGAACCAAGAATAGCGATGCCCAGCGTCGCACCGACCATGCGCGCCGTGTTGATGAGGCCGGAGGCTGTCCCCGAGCGGCGCGCGGGCACGCTGGCCACCGCCACAGCGTTGACTGGGGCGGTGTTGAAGCCAAGCCCGATGCCGATGATAACGAATGCACTCTCAATCAGCGGCATGTTTGGCGTCGTAGAGATCTGCGTCAGCAGAAGCAGGCCGATACCCATGCAAGCGAGGCCGGCGGTCATCAAGTTGCGGGCGCCAAACCGTCGGTCGAGCCAACCGGATATTTGCGAAACGATAATGAATGTGACGGACATCGGCAGCAGCAACAGCCCCACCTGGAACGCCGATGCGCCGCCCTGCATTTGCAGATAAAGCGGCGTTAGAAACATCATTGCATACATGCCGAACGTCATTGCCGTGGCGCAGGCGAGTGCAGCGTTGAATTGGCTGATCCGGAAGAGATCAAGCGGAACCATTGCGTCATTTCTGTTTCGCTCAACCATCACGAAGGCGATCAGGCTGATGATGAACGCGATCAGCAGAGTGATGATCACCGGTGAGGTCCATCCGAGATGCGGCCCTTCAATCGAAATGAAGGCCAGCGAAGCGAGTGCGATGATCGCAAAGGTCTGGCCGAGCGGGTCGAGCGTGCGGCTACGCGCGTCGTGTGTTTCCGGTACACGCCAATAGGCCAGCAGCATTGCGAGGACGCATGGTGCAATTACCAGCGCAAAAATGCTGCGCCAGCCAACACTATCAACCAGCGCTCCGCCGAGCGTTGGGCCGATCGCAATC
>Ga0164243_10002980_pt1 | contig 27401 bp, 22 predicted proteins | sample OricompcompostOP_FD_108781 | JGI IMG/M metagenome (GOLD analysis project Ga0164243, IMG submission 108781) | Organic Plus compost microbial communities from Emeryville, California, USA - Original compost - Organic plus compost (OP) | ecosystem: Engineered > Solid waste > Mixed feedstock >...
CAACGTCCCGTAAGAGGCCGGGAGTTCAGCCCTGGCCTCATGCGGCGTCCCCGCCCCCGTCTCCGTCCCCGTCCGCGTCTCCGTCTCCGTCTCCGTCCGCGGCCAGCGGTACCGGCAGTGGACGGCAGTGCACGATGTCCAGCGTCGACACCGCGCGGGTCAGCGCGACGTACAGCCGGTGCAGCCCGTGCGGCTCCGGCTCCGCCACGGCCGCCGGCTCCAGCAGCACCACGTGGTCGTACTCCAGACCCTTGGCGAGCGCCGCCGGCAGCACGGTCACGGCACCGGAGGCGGCACCTGCTGCCGAGCCCTCGGGGCCTGCCGGGTCCGTCGGGTCCGTTCCGTCCTCCGCACCCGCCGGGTCCTCCGGGAGCAGCCCCGCGGCCTCCAACGCGGCCCGCACCGCGGGGACTTCGCCGTCCGCGGCGAGCACTCCCACGGACCCCGCCCGCGCGCTCGCCGCGCGCACCGACTCGACGGCGGCCGAGACGAGTCGGGCGGGCTCGGCGACCCGGTGTACGCGCAGCTCGCCGCCGTCGCGCAGCGAACGCGTGGGCGGCACCGGCACGTTCAGTCCGCCCAGCAGCCGGTTGGCCGCGGCGACCACGGCGGCCGGCACCCGGAAACCCGTCGTCAGCGCCGTCACGTCGGCCTCCGGTGCGCCCAAGTGGCCCAGCTGCGCGGACCATTCGCGGGCCGCCCACGGCGTCGTACCCTGCGCCAGGTCGCCCAGCACGGTCAGCGAACCGTGGGCGCTGCGCCGCGCGATGGCCCGGCACTCCATGGGGGAGAGGTCCTGCGCCTCGTCGACGACCACGTGCCCGTAGCCCTCCGGGCGTTCCAGCAGCCCGGCCACCTCGTCCAGGAGCAGCAGGTCGGCGGGTGACCAGCGGGCGCTGCGCGGGCTGCGCGGTGGCCGCCGCCACAGCAGCGCCGCCTGCTCGTCCGCGCTCAGCAGCCCTTCCGCGGCGGACGCCAACACCTCGGCGTCGCCCAGCAGTTCGGCCACCACCTGCGCGGGCCGTGCCTTCGGCCACACGGCGTCGAGCAGCGCGGTCACCGGGCGGGCGCGCGAGATGCGGCGCAGCCACGCGGCGCCGGGCGGGCCCGCGCGCCGTTCCGCCTGGGCGCGCAGCAGGGCGGCGACGCGGGCCCGCACCCGTTCGCGGCCGACGAGATAGGGCGGCTCCTCGGCCCGCACCGTCGACACCACCTCGGTCAACTCCCCGGCGTCCAGCCGCCATCGGTACGAGCCGTCCGGCACCGCCAGCGGTCCGTCCGCTGGCCGCACCCGGGCGTACAGCGCGCGGCGCAGCACCTCCGCCATCCGCGCACCGTGCTTGAGACGCTCGGCGGCCGTGGTGTCCGCGGCGGTGGCGTCGACGGCGGTGGCGCCCCGCGCGCCGGTGCCCGCGGGGAGGGCGAGCAGATCGCCGAGCGTGCACTGGCGTACGTCCGACTCGCCCAGCGCGGGCAGGACTTGGGAGATGTAGCGGAGGAAGGTGCGGTTCGGGCCGAGGACCAGCAGTCCGCCGCGGCGCAGCCGCCCGGGATGGGTGTAGAGCAGGTAGGCGGCGCGGTGCAGTCCCACGGCCGTCTTGCCGGTGCCGGGCCCGCCCTGCACACAGATCGAGGTGTCGAAGTCGGCGCGTACGAGGGCGTCCTGCTCGGGCTGGATGGTGGCCACGATGTCGCGCATCGGGCCGATCCGCGGCCGCTCGATCTCCTCGGCGAGGATCCGGCTCGCCGGCGCGGACCGCGGTGCGGGCTCGCCGGCGTCCGCGAACTCCCCGCCGCCGTCGAGGAGTTCGTCCTCCAGGCCGGTCAACTCGCCGGGCTCGCCGCTGCTGTACGGCGCCCAGCCGAACCGGCGGCGTACCGCGACGCCCTGCGGGTCCGCCGTGCCCGCCTGGTAGAAGGCGCGGGAGACGGGGGCGCGCCAGTCGAGCACGAGCGGCGGGGCGGAGGGGTGCTCGCGGAGGCGGCGCCGCCCGATGTAGTACCGCTGCCCGCGGTGCTCTCCCGCCTCGGCGCCGGCCGTGAAGTCCAGCCGCCCGAAGAACGGCGGGCCGTCCTGCTCCTCGCGCAACTCCTTCGCCCGACTGCGCAGTTCGCGGCCGAGCGCCTCGGCGCTCGCGCTGTTCCCGGAGACGCCTTCGCCGTGCAGCACGCCCGCCCCGCTGTGCACCCGCCGCTGCGCGTCCTCGACGAGCCGGGTGAGGGCGGCACGGCACTCCGCCGCGTACGCCCGCTCCGCGTCCAGCTCCTCGCGCAGGGTCTCCTCGGCCGCGGTACGCGGCTGCTCAGCGGTACTCATGGAGCCCCCCTGCCAGCAGCGCGAAGCCGTGCTCGGCGGCGGCCACCGCGCCGGCGCGTACCTCCGCCGCGGTCCGACCCGCGTCGATGCGCCGCCAGTTGGCCTCCGCAAGCGTCCGCTGTACGGCCTTGATCTGGCCGGCGGCGAGCCGCGCGGACAGCTCCGGCATCGGCCCGTCCGGCACCGCCTCGTGCAGCGCCTCCGCGAGCGCTTCCTCGGCGCGCGCATGGTAGGTGTGCAGCCGCGCGGTCAGGCTCGCCGTCGTGAACAACAGCCGGTAGTAGTCGAGCACTTCGGCCACGTCGCACATGCCGGTCACCGGCTCCGAGGCGTCGATGCCGCGCAGGAAGTCCCGCCGCAGCGCCTCCAGCGGCGACTGTCCGGCTGCCCGCTGCCGCACCGTGCGGGCGGCCTCCCCCTCGTGGTCGGCGAGCCGGTGCAGCGCCATGTCCTCCTTGGACGCGAAGTACCGGAAGAGCGTGGGCTTGGAGACGCCGGCCCGTTCCGCGATACGGGAGACGGGCACGCTCTCGAAGCCCTCGTCGAGGAAGAGCGCGATGGCCGCGTCCGAGATGGCCCGGAGGGTCTGCTGCTTCTTTCGTTCCCGGAGTCCCGGTGGCTGGTCGGTCATGGGACGAGGCTAGAGGAAAATATAACCGAGTTACAAAAGAGCCTCGGTTGCGTGAGCGGTATCGGGATATCTCGGACATAATCGTTGCGGGTCCCGCCCGTACGCCCGTCCGCCCGCGGCACCAACGCCCGTGCCCCGACCGGACGTTGAGCCCCGGCCCCACCCGGCGCCGTACGCTCCGGCGCCGCCGGCGAGCGCCGGCGAGAGAGTCCAGGAGAAGAGCCGGCGAGAGAGCCCAGGAGAAAGAGGACGCGATGAGCGACGAGACCGCCGACCGCGTCGGCGAGACCAAGGGCCGCGTGGTCGTGGGCGTCGACGGGTCCGAGGAGTCGCTGCGCGCGCTGGACCTCGCCGTGTGCGAGGCGGTCCGGCGCGGCACCGAACTGGAGACGCTGTACGCGGCCGGCTGGCCCCGCCGCTCTCCCGTGCCGGTGACCGCCGAGGACGTCGAGCGGATCCGGACCGCGGGCGCCGAACTCGTCGACGCCGCCGACCAGCGCGCCCGGTCCCGGGAGCCGGAACTGCGCACCGTCCCGTCCGTACACACCGACAGCGGCGCGGCCGAAGCGCTGGTGCGGGCCGGCCGCGACGCCGCGCTGACCGTGGTGGGGGCGCGCGGGCACGGCGGTTTTACCGGGCTGCTCGTCGGCTCGGTCGCGCTGCGGGTGGCCGCGCACTGCCAGGGCCCGGTGCTGGTGGCCGGCGGGAGCCCGCGCCCGCCCCGCGAGCGCCGCGAGCCCCGCGGTCAGCGCGCGCACCCGGAACGCGGGCACCGGGAACGCGGGCACCGGGACGAGGACGACTCTGCGGCCGCCGCGGCCGCCCCGACCCTCGTGGGGCTGACGGCAGGCGGCGAAGAGGACGACGCGGCGCTGCGGTTCGGCTTCGCCGAGGCGGTGCGCCGCGGTTCGCCGCTGCGCGTGCTGCACGCGTGGACCGTGCCGCGGCTGCCGGGCGGGCTGCGGCTGCCGGAGGAGCGGTACGCCGCCGCTCGCGAGGCCGCCGCACACCGGGTACGGGACGCGGTCGCCCCCTACCGCGAGGGCCACCCGGAGATCGCGGTCAGCGCGGAGGAGCAGGGCGGGGGTCCGGCGGCCTCGCTGGTCGAGGCGAGCCGCGCGGCCGGCGTCCTGGTGCTGGCCGCGCACCGCGAGCGGCGGCCGGGGCTCGGCCTCCGGCTCGGGCCCGTCGCGCACGCGGTGGTGCACCACGCGCACTGCCCGGTCGTGCTCGTGCCCGCCGGCTGACGGTCGTAGGGGCGAAGCCGGTTCGCCGGGCCGACGTCCGCCGGGCCGACGTCCGCCGGGCGCCGGGCGGCCGTATCGGGTAGACCGAGCCACACGCCACGGCGGACGGGAACGAACCCGGCGAGCGGGAACCGGACCCGGGAGCGGAACGAACCCGGCAGCGAAGCGGAGGTCGCCATGTCAGCGCACGAGGAAGCCCAACAGTACGGCGAGCACGGCGAGTTGGCCGACCGCGGCGAGTACGGGGAGTCGGCCGACGGCGAGTACGACGACCGCGACGACCGCGACGACTACGACGCCGTCGTCATCGGCGCCGGACCGGTCGGCGAGAACGTGGCCGACCGCGCGCACGCCGCCGGCCTGCGCACCGTCCTCGTGGAGCGCGAACTCGTCGGCGGCGAGTGCTCGTACTGGGCGTGCATGCCCAGCAAGGCGCTGCTCCGCCCGGCGGCCGCGCTCACCGGCGCGCGCCGGGTCGAGGGCGCCGCGCAGGCCGCGTACGGGCGGCTCGACGCGGAGGCCGTGCTGCGCCGCCGGGACGGCTTCACCTCGCACTGGCGGGACGGCGGCCAGGTCGACTGGCTCGGCTCCGCGGGCCTCGAACTCGTCCGCGGCCACGCCCGGCTCGCCGGTCCCCGGCGGGTCGTCGTCGACACCCCGGACGGCGGCCGCCGGACGCTGAACGCCCGGCACGCGGTGGCGGTCTGCACCGGCAGCCGCGCGGTCCTGCCCGAGCTGCCCGGGATCGCGGAGGCGCAGCCGTGGACGAGCCGCGAGGCGACCGCGGCCAAGGAGGTGCCGGGCCGGCTGGCCGTCGTCGGCGGCGGCGTCGTCGGCGCGGAGATGGCGACCGCCTGGAGTGCGCTCGGCTCGGAGGTGACCGTGCTGGTGCGCGGCGGCCGGCTGCTGCCGAGGATGGAACCGTTCGCCGGTGAACTCGTGGCGGGGGCGCTGGGCGAGGCCGGTGCGGTCGTACGTACCGGGGTGTCCGTCGAGCGGCTGTCGCGGCCGGCCCCGGACCGGCCCGTGACGCTGCACCTCGACGACGGCGGCCGACTGGAGGCCGACGAGGTGCTGTTCGCGACCGGACGGGCGCCGCGCACCGAGGACATCGGCCTGGAGACGGTCGGCTGCACGCCGGGCGGCCCGCTGGAGGTGGACGACAGCCTCCGGGTGCCGGGGGTGCGCGGCGGCTGGCTGTACGCGGTCGGGGACGTCAACGGGCGGGCGCTGCTGACGCATCAGGGCAAGTACCAGGCGCGGATCGCCGGTTGCGCGATCGGGGCACGCGCCGCCGGCGTACCGCTGCTGGAGACCGACCGCTGGGGAGCGCACTCCGCCACCGCCGACCATGTGGCCGTGCCGCAGGTGGTGTTCACCGATCCCGAGGTCGCGTCGGTGGGCTGCACGGCCGAGGAGGCGGAGCGCCGCGGGCTGCGGGTGCGCTCCGTCGATCTCGACCTGGGCGGGGTGGCCGGGGCTGCGCTGTACGCGGACGGCTACCGCGGGCGCGCCCGTATGGTCGTGGACCTGGACCGCGAAGTCCTCGTCGGCGCCACCTTCGTGGGCCCGGGCGTGGCCGAACTGCTGCACTCCGCGAGCATCGCCGTCGTCGCCGAGGTGCCGATCGAACGCCTCTGGCACGCGGTGCCCTCCTACCCGACGATCAGCGAGGCGTGGCTGCGGCTGCTGGAGACCTATCGCGGGTAGGCGCGGCCGGACTCCCGGGCGCCGCGCGGGAGTCGGCTGCGGCACGGCCGAGCACGGCCGAACTCCCCTGCTCCGTACGGGAGTCGGGGACGGCGGTGCGCCCGGGGCTCAGCCGTGCGCCGAGAGGCGGCGGTCCGCGGCGCGTACGGAGCGGCCGCGGGTGTCCGCGTCCGTCCACGGGTTGCGCCGCCGCAGCAGCCGGTCCGCGTCGCGCAACGTCCAGCCGTTCGGGGCGAGTTCGGGATCGTCCAGTTCCCGCCAGCCGACCGGGACCGCCACCGGCGCGCCCGGCTTGGCGCGCACCGCGTACGGGGCGACGGCGGTCTGCGCGTAGGCGTTGCGCTGGATGTCGAGGTAGACGCGGTCGCCGCGGGCGTCCTTGCGGGGCTGGTCGGTGAGCCGGTCCGGGTGGCGGGCGACGAGCAGCGAAGCGGCCCGGCGGGCGAACTCCCGCACGGCGTCGAAGTCCGCCCGCCGGTCCAGCGGCGCCAGCACGTGCAGTCCGCGGCCGCCGGTGGTCATCAACTGGGCGGGCAGCCCCGCCCGTTGGAGCAGTTCGCCGACGCGGCGAGCTGTCCAGCGTACGTCGTCGAATCCGGCGCTTCCGCTCGGGTCGAGGTCGAAGACGAGCACGTCGGGGTGGTCCGGGCGGTCCGCGCGGGCGAGCCAGCGGTGCGGGGTGATGCACGCCTGCCCGGCGAGGTAGACCAGGGTGTCGGCGTTGTCGCACAGCGCGTGGCGTACGGTGCCGCCCTCCTTCGGCAGCTCCGCGGTGTGCACGAACTCCGGGAAGTAGTCGGGGGCGTTCTTCTGCATGAGAGGTGCGCCCCCGATGCCGTCCGGGTGCCGCTCCATCATCAACGGGCGCCCGCGCAGCCTCGGTACGGCCCGGCGCGCCACCCGGCGGTAGTAACCGGCCAGATCCTCCTTGCTGATCCCGTCGTCGGGGAACAGCAGCTTTCCGGGCCTGCGGATCCGCACATCGCTCACCGGCGCCGGGTTGACCGCGCGGGCGGCGGCAAACGGGCGGCGAGCGGGCGGGCGCCGCACGGCCAGCGCGCCCGCGCGCGGGCACCCTCGTCCGTACGCCGAAGGCACCAACTCCCGCTGCGCAAGGGGCGGTTCGGCGTGGCGGGCGGAGCGCGCGCCGCGGCACGCGCCGCCGCGTGCGCCCTACGGACGCATGGCCGAGACCGCCGTCTTGCGCGGTCGCGCGTATGGCAGCAGGCTCGGACATCTCACTGCACATCGGACCACCGGGGTCCTCTGTGGGCCTGCGCGGGTCCGTGCGTGGACTCCGGGTCCTCCGTGGAGAGGAGCACGCCGTGGAAGCGTTCCCGGGTGAGGACGAGGCCGCCGCGTACGTGGGAGGGATCTGCTTCAAGACCGGCCCGCCCCGCCGCGTCGGTGTGGAGCTGGAGTGGCTGCTGCGCGACCGCGCCGCCCCCGCCCGCGCCGTGCCGCCCGGCCGGCTGCGGGACTCGCTCGCTCCGCTGTGGACCCGGGGCCTGCCCGGCGGCAGCAGGCTCACCCGGGAGCCGGGCGGACAGCTGGAAGTGTCCTCGCCGCCCGGCGAAACGCTCGCCGCGTGCGTCGAGACCACCGCCGCCGATCTGGCCGTACTGCGCAGGACCGTGGCGCGCTCCGGAACGCTGCTCTACGGCCGCGGCCTCGACCCGAGCCTGTCGCCGCCGCGGGTGCTCGAACACCCGCGATACCGCGCCATGGAGGCGCACTTCGACCGCTCCGGTCCCTGGGGCCGGATGATGATGCGGGCCACCGCCGCCGTGCAGGTCAGCGTGGACGCCGGGGACGACTCCGACGGTACGGCCGGCTACCGGCACCGCTGGCGGCTCGCGCACCGCATCGGGCCCGTGCTGGTGGCCGCGTTCGCCAACTCCCCGCTGTGGCGCTCCCGTCCGACCGGCTGGCTGTCCACGCGGCAGAGCGTGTGGGCGCACACCGACCCGGGCCGCACCCGCCCGCCGCCGCCCGGCGGCGACCCCCGCGAACGCTGGGCGCACTACGCGCTGGACGCCCCGCTGCTGTGCCTGCGCCGGGATCCGCCCGCCGACTGGACACCGCCGCGCGGCCTGTCCTTCCGCTGCTGGCTGCGCGGCGAGGGCCGCGAACGGCCGCCCACGCGGGACGACTTGGACTACCACCTGGGCACGCTCTTCCCGCCCGTACGGCCGCGCGGCTGGCTGGAGCTGCGGATGATCGACGCGCAGCACGGCGACGACTGGATCGCCGCCACCGCCGTCGCCGCGACCCTGCTCGACGACCCCAAGGCCGCCGACTGCGCCTGGGCGGCGACCGAGCCGCTGCACGACGGCGCGGACGACGACGTCGCCGTGGCCTGGCTGTGGGAGCGGGCCGCGCGCGACGGGCCGTCCGATCCGCTGCTGGGGCGCGCGGTACGCGAGTGCGTCGCCGCCGCCGAGTCCGCGCTCGCCCGCGAGGACAGCGGCGGCACCGCGCACCGCGCGGTCGCCGCGTTCGCCGAGCGCTACTCCGAGCGCGGCCGGTGTCCCGCGCACGACCGACTGGACGCGCTGCGCGGCTGACCCACCGCCGCGGCGGCGCCCGACGACCTCAACGAGACGCCCACGAAAGGAAGTACGGCCGATGCCCGAGCAGGCACCCGCCCGCGCCCCCGCCTCCTCCACCGAATCCGCCGAGCCCGCAGCGCCCTCCGAGCCCGCCGTCCACTCCGCCGTACGCCACGCCCCCGTACGCGAGCGCGCCCGCGAGGCGCTGGAGCGGGCGCGGCGGCGCACTCTGGCGCTCACCGACTGCCTGGACGACGGCGAACTGCTCGCCCAGCACTCGCCGTTGATGTCGCCGCTCGCCTGGGACCTGGCGCACGTCGGCAACCAGGAGGACCTGTGGCTGCTGCGCGAAGCGGGCGGCGGCCCGGGGGTGCGCCCCGACCTCGACGAGGTCTACGACGCGTTCCGCACCCCGCGTGCCGACCGGCCCGCGCTGCCGATGCTGCGCCCCGGCGAGGCCCGCCGCTACCTCGCCGAGGTGCGCGAGCGCGCGCTGGAGGTGCTGGCGCGTACGCCCGTCGAGGACGCCGAACGAGCGGACGGCACAGGCGAGTTGGACGGCACACCCGGTCCGTCCGGCACGCCCGGCACGTACGCGGCGGACCCGTCCGCGCCGCGCACCGCCCGGCTGGCCCGGGGCGGCTTCGTGTTCGGCATGATCGCCCAGCACGAGCAGCAGCACGACGAGACCATGCTCGCCACCCACCAGCTGCGCAAGGGACCGCCCGTACTGGAGGCCGCGGAACCGCCCGCCGGCCCGTCCGCCGGCGCGCTGCCCGCCGAAGTCCTCGTGCCCGCGGGCCCGTTCACGATGGGCACCGACACCGATCCGTGGGCGCTGGACAACGAGCGGCCCGCGCACCGCGTCGAACTGCCCGCGTTCGCGCTCGACACCGCACCCGTCACCAACGCCGCCTACCAGCGCTTCATCGACGCCGGCGGCTACCGCGACGAGCGCTGGTGGCACCCCGACGGATGGGCGCACGTCCAGCGCGTCGGCCTGACCGCGCCGCTGTTCTGGCGGCTGGCGGACGGGCGGTGGACCCGCCGCCGGTTCGGCCGCCGCGAGCCGGTGCCGCCCGACGAGCCCGTGCTGCACGTGAGTTGGTACGAGGCGGACGCGTACGCCCGCTGGGCCGGGCGGCGGCTGCCGACCGAGGCCGAGTGGGAGAAGGCCGCCCGGCACGACCCGCGCAGCGGCCGCTCGCTGACCCACCCGTGGGGCGAGCGGCCGCCCGGGCCCGAGCACGCCAACCTCGGCCAGCGGCATCTGCGGCCGGCGCCCGCCGGCGCGTACCCGGCCGGCGCCGCACCCTGCGGGGCGCGCCAACTCCTCGGCGACGTATGGGAGTGGACCGCCTCCGACTTCACCGGCTATCCCGGCTTCGCCGCGTTCCCGTACCGCGAGTACTCGGAGGTGTTCTTCGGCCGCGACTACAAGGTGCTGCGCGGCGGATCGTTCGGCACCGATCCCGTGGCCTGCCGCGCCACGTTCCGCAACTGGGACTTCCCGGTGCGCCGGCAGATCTTCGCCGGCTTCCGCACGGCGCGCTCCGTGCCCGCCGCGGACGGGTCCGCTGCGACTCGGGGGAGGTCCCGCTGATGTGCCGCCATCTCGCCTACCTCGGGCCGCCGGTCGCGCTGGCTGAAGTGGTCACGCGCCCGCCCGGCGGCCTGTACGAGCAGTCCTGGGCGCCGCGCCGGCAGACCCACGGCACCGTCAACGCCGATGGTTTCGGGCTCGGTTGGTATCCCGCCGACGGTGAGCCGCCCGCCCGCTACCGCCGCGCGGTGCCCGTGTGGGCCGACCCGAACCTGCCCGACCTGGCGCGTGCGGTGCGCAGCGGCGCCGTACTCGCCGCCGTACGCGACGCCACCCCGGGCACCGCCCAGGACGAGACCGCCGCCGCACCGTACGCGGCCGGGGGCCGGCTGTTCAGCCACAACGGCGCCGTGCCGGACTGGCAGCGGCTGCCCGCGGACCTCGGGGAAGTGCTCGACGCCGGCGAACTGCTGGACCTGGAGGCCCGCTGCGACTCCGCACTGCTGTGGGCGCTGCTCGCCGCGCGGCTGCGCGCGGGCGCGGACCCGGAGCAGGCGATGGCGGCGCTGGCCGCGCGGGTCGCGGAGGTGCGGCCCGGGGCACGGCTGAACTTCCTGCTCACCGACGGAAGTTCGATCGTCGCGACGCGCCGCGGCGACTCGCTGTGGTACCGCACCGGACCCGGCGGCGTCCTCGTCGCCTCCGAGCCGGACCGTACCGGCGCCGGCACAGGCACCGGCACCGGCACCGGCAGCGGCTGCGGCGGCACCGGAGCGGCCGGCGGCTGGCGGGAGGTCCCCGAAGACCACGTGCTGACCGCCACCGCGACCTCCGTACGCACCGTTCCGCTGGTCACCGCAGCCGAGAGGATCCCCACCGCATGACGGGCAGCTTCGAGCTGGTGCGCCGGCTCCCCCGCGGACACTTCACCGACGCCCTGCACACCGACGCCGCCAAGGGGCTCACCGCGTGCCCCAAGTCCCTGCCGCCGAAGTGGTTTTACGACGCGCGGGGCAGCGAGCTGTTCGAGGAGATCACGCGGCTCGACGAGTACTACCCGACGCGCGCCGAGCACGAGATCCTGCGCGAGCACAGCGCCGACGTCGCCGCGGCGAGCGGCGCGCGCACGCTCGTCGAACTCGGCTCGGGCTCCTCGCGCAAGACCCGGCTGCTGCTGGACGCACTGTCGCGGCGGGGGAGTCTGCGCCGGTACGTGGCGCTCGACGTCAGCGAGGACGCGCTGCGCACCGCGGGGGAGTCGCTGCGCCCCGACTACCCGGAGCTGGACATCACCGCGGTCGTCACCGATCTGGAGGCCGATCTGCGGCTGCCGCCGCAGACGCCCGGACCGCGGCTGGTCGCGTTCCTCGGCGGCACGCTCGGCAACTTCGGCAGCGGCGACCGGCCGGCCTTCTACGCCGCGGTGCGCCGCGAACTCGACCACGGAGACGCCCTGTTGCTCGGCGTCGACCTGGTCAAGGACCCGGCGGTGCTGGTGCGTGCGTACGACGACGCGCAAGGCGTCACCGCCGAGTTCGACAAGAACGTCCTGCGGGTGCTGAACCGGGAGCTGGGCGCCGGCTTCGACCCGGACCTGTTCGCGCACCGGGCGGTGTGGAACGCCGGTGCCGAGCGGATCGAGATGCGGCTGCGGTCGCTGCGCGCCCAGTCGGTCCCGCTGCCCGCGCTGGGCCTGCACGCCGACTTCGAGGAGGGCGAGGACCTGCTCACGGAGATTTCGGTGAAGTTCCGGCGCGCCCCGCTCACCGCCGAACTCGCCCGCGCGGGCCTGTCGTTGCGGCACTGGTGGACGGACGCGGACGGCCGCTTCGCGCTGCTGCTGGCCGTGCCCGGCTGACACGGCGGTACGGGCACGGCCCGGCGGGGCCGCCCCGTACGGTCAGCCGGCGAGGCTCCAGGAGACCGAGTGGTCGGCGGCGGTCACCGCGGCGAGCACGATCAGGTCGGCGGCGCCGAGCGCTGTGCCGAGCAGGGCGCGGCCCCGCCGGCCGGTGCCGCGCAGCAGCGCGAGGCCGCCGAGGACGAGCGCGCACGGCCCGAGGATCAGGTTGAAGACCAGCAGCCCGGCGAGGCCGAGCACGAAGGAGGCCACGGCCATTCCGTCGGTGTCGCGCTGCGCGGTCCGCGTGCCGGCCGCGTCCTCGGCAGCGCTCGCGGTGGCGGCTGCTGCGTCTTCAACGGCACTCGTGGCGGTGGCAGTTGCGGCGTCCGGAGCGGCGGCGCCGGGCCGACTCGCCTCGCGGCGGCGCGAGGTGGGGCACCGCCGCTTCGTCTTCGCCGGTGCGGTGCCCGAAGTCCCGGGCGAGCGGGGGAAGTCGAGGGTGTGTGTGGCGTTCATGTCCGGTCAGCTCCCTTGGTGTTGGCGCCTGCGCTCGCGGACCGCGAAGGCGACCAGCCACACGGCGATGGCGGAGCCCGCGGCGAGCGTGACGGATACCGGAAGGTGTGCCGCCGTGCCCACCAGGAGGCCCAGCAGGAGGAAGGCGGCGACGAGGAAAAGCATGGGTGCGGCCTTTCGTCGGAAGGGTCAACGCCCCGGTGTCAGTGAACAGTTGGGATCACAGTTGTTCACTGAGTTCAGCGTACCTTGGCACTCGACGGAGAACACCTGTTTACTGAATGACATGAGCCACACCACGAGCACCCGCGAGCGGCGCAAGGCACGGACCCGGCGCGCTCTGCTGGACGAGGGGCTGCGGCTGCTGGAGCACCAGAGCCTGAGCAGCCTCGGACTGCGCGAGGTCACCCGCGCCGCGGGCGTCGCCCCGGCCGCGTTCTACCGCCATTTCCGCGACATGAGCGACCTCGGCGTCGCGCTCGTCGAGGAGTCCATCGGCAGCCTGCACACCGTCGTGGCCACCGTGCTCTGCGGACCGGTCGACGAACAGGAGCGCATCGACAGCACCGTCCGCGTCATCGCCGAATACGTACGCGACCACCCCGCGCACATCCGCTTCATCGCCCGCGAACGGCACGGCGGAGTACCGGCCGTACGCATCGCCATCCGCGCCCAGTTGGACCGGTACACGACCGAAGTGGCCGAAGCGCTCGGCGAGGACGAGTCCTCCGCCGGCTGGAGCCCGGCGGACATGCGGATGCTCGCCGAACTCTACGTACACCACATGGTGATGACCGCCTGCGCCTTCCTGGAAGCGGCGCAGGCGGAGGGTCCGGACGAGGAGAGCGTGGCGCGTACGGCACGCCGCCAGCTGATGCTGATCAACGCCGGGCGGCACCACTGGCAGCCGGGCTGAACCGGCGCCGGGCCCGAACCGGCCCCGGCCGGCGGGCGGTTGGGCTTTCGCCGCCCCGCCCGTCCACCCGCCGGGCGACCGCGAGTCAGTCCCCGGTCACGCGGTAACTGCGCACCGCCACGTCGAAGTTCTTCTTCGCCACGCCCCAGTCCGCGTCCGGTGCCGAGAGGTAGACGGCGTAGCTCTTGCGGCCCTCCTCGCCGAAGCCGAGGTCGATCGCGTGGAACGCCCGCGCCTTGCCCTGCCAGCGCCACTCCCAGATGGCCGCCGGACGGCCCTGGTACTTCGTGGCGTTGAGCCGCATCCGGTGGTAGCCGGGCGACTTCCCCCGTACGTCCGGCTCCAGTTGGCGCCAGTGGCGCACCGGGCTGTCCTCGGCGAAGTCGAGCACGCTGAACTTCAAGTCCGTCATCCCGGACGGCGACACGTAGTTGACCTCCTGGCCGTCGCCGGCCACCGACCGGCGCCAGCCCTCCGGCACGTCGACCGAGAAGCCGAGCCGGTCCTCGATCCGCTTGTAGCCCTCCGGGGTCGGCGGCGGCTTCCCCGGACCGTGCGGGGCGCGCGTGTGCGCGGGAGGCTCCGTCCGCGTCCCGCCGTCGGGACGGCCGTGGGCGATGAACCACACGGTGCCGACGGCGATCGCGCCCACTCCGAGCACCGCGCACACCGCCCCCAACAGGCGCGGGCCGCGCGGGCGTCGGGGCGACGGGCGAGGAGCGGGAGGGGAAGCGGCGGCGGACGCCGGACCCGCGGGCGGGGCGGCCGCCGCCGCGGGAGCGGCGCCGGGCACGCCGGACGTGCCGGCGGCGCCCTCGCGGCGGGTGTCGCCGTCCGCGTCGGCACGCTCGGCGGCGTCCGCCCCTGGTACGCCTCCGCCCGCGCCCGTGAACGGCGCGGCCGGATGCGCGAGCGTCGGTGCCGTGGTGCTCCCCGCGTCCGGAACTCCCGGGGGCGGCAGCGCCAGCGTGTGGGCCGCCTCCGCCAGCCACTCCTGAGCGCCGGCGAGCGTCGTCCGCTCCTGCGGATCCTTCGTCAACAGCCCCTCGATCAGCGGCCGGAGAGGTCCTGCGCGCTCCATCGGACGCGGCGGATCGGTGGCGATGGCGAACGCCGTCTCCATCCAGGTGTCCCTGCGGAACGGCGGCACCCCCTCCACCGCTTCGTACAGCGTCCCGCCGAGCGCCCACGCGTCCCCGGGCTCGCCCGACTCACCGCCCTGCACCCGCTCCGGAGAGGAGTAGTTGACCGAGCCGATGAACTCGCCGGTGCGGGTCAGCGTCGCCGTCCCGGAGGCGGCCGCGATGCCGAAGTCGGTGAGCACGATGCGCTGTCCGTCCTCCGACAGCAGCACGTTCGCGGGCTTCACATCCCGGTGCAGCACCCCGGCCCGGTGCGCGGCCAGCAGCGCCCCCGTCATCGCCAGCCCGACGCGCGCGGCCTCCTGCGGCGTCAACGGGCCGTCCTCGCGCACGACATGACTGAGCGCCCGCGAGCGCACGTACTCCATGACGATGCACGGCAGGCCCTGATCCTCCACCACGTCGTGTACGACGGTGACGCAGTTGTGGCTGATACGGGCGGCGCTGCGCGCTTCGCGGCGGGTCCGCTCGTACAGCTTCGCCTGTTCGTCGTCCGGGAGTTGGGGCGGCACATGCAGCTTCTTGACGGCCACCAGCCGGTCGAGGAGCTGGTCCTCGGCGAGCCACACCGTGCCCATGCCGCCTCGGCCGATCTGCTCGGACAGCCGGTACCGCCCGGCCACCAGTCGGTCCTGGTCGGTCACCACGTCGGTTCCCCCTGCTGCCTGCCTGCGCTATGGGGGAACCCTAACTCCCTTGTGCCAGAGGGCAGTCGGGCTGCGGCGAGACCGCTACCGAGACCGCCCCGTGCCCGTCCCGCGCCGGAGGTCCCGTCCCAACTCGCCCCCGCCGCACGGTAGTTGGTACCGGGCCCGCGCTCACTCCGGGTCGCGCCGGGCCCGGCTCGGCTGTACGCGCTTGGGCTCGCCGCGCATCTTGGGATGCTCCGGCGGATAGGGCAGATCGCCGAGCCGGTGCTCGCGCTCGTCCCGGTCGGCCAGCTCCAGCGCCGCCTCCAGCCGCCCCGGCGCGGCCTCCATCTCCGCGTGTACGTCGCCGAGTTCGGCGAACCGTACGGGCATCGTCGCCAGGTCGAAGTCCTCCGGGCGGGCGCTGCCCAGCTCGTCCCAGCGCAGCGGCGCGGACACCGAAGCGCGCGCATCGGGGCGCAGCGAGTAGGCGCAGGCGATGGTGCGGTCCCGCGCGGTCTGGTTGTAGTCGACGAAGATCCGGGCGCCGCGCTCCTCCTTCCACCACGAGGTCGTCACCCGCGTCGGATCGCGCCGCTCCAGCTCGCGGGCGACGGCGATCGCCGCCCGGCGCACCTGCGTGAACGTCCACTCCGGCACCAGCGGCACGAACACGTGCAGCCCGCGCCCGCCCGACGTCTTCGGCCAGCCGTACAGGCCCAACTCCTCCAGCAGCGGCCGCAGTTGGACGGCCGCGCGGACGGCGTCGTCGTAGCCGGTGCCCGGCTGCGGATCGAGGTCGATGCGCAGCTCGTCGGGGTGCTCGGTGTCGCCGCGCCGCACCGGCCACGGATGGAACGTCAGACAGCCCAGGTTCGCCGCCCACACCACGGCCGCCGGTTCGCCGGGGCACATCTCGTCCGCGTGCCGGCCGCTGGGGAAGCTGATGCGGGCGGTCGGAATCCACTCCGGCAGGTTCTTCGGCGCGCGCTTCTGGAAGAACGACTCGCCCCCGACGCCGTCCGGGTAGCGCTCCAGCGTCGTCGGACGGTCCCGCAGGGCGCGCGTGACGCCCTCGCCCACCGCCGCGTAGTACCGGGCGACGTCCAGCTTCGTGAAGCCGCGCTCCGGGTAGTACACCTTGTCCGGGTGGGACAGCCGTACGGTGCGTTCCCCGACCGTCAGCTGCACCGCCTCTCCCGATCCCATGCGGCCACGCTAAGCGGGCGCGCGGCCTCCTGCCTCCCGGCCGGACGCTCCGCACCGGGCGCCGGCGCGCAGCACAGGCTTCCCGGCGCGCGGGCACGCGCCGCCCGCCGCACAATCGAAGGCCATGGATCTTCCGGTGATGCCCCCGTTCAAGCCGATGCTCGCCAAACCGGTGGCCGACATTCCGGACGGGATGGTGTACGAGGCGAAGTGGGACGGCTTCCGCGCACTCGTCTTCCGGGACGGCGACGAGATCGAGATCGGCAGCCGCACCGGCAAGTCGCTGCGCCGCTACTTCCCCGAACTGGTCACCGCGCTGCGCGCGAACCTGCCGCCGCGGTGCGTGCTGGACGGCGAGATCGTCGTCGCACGCGGCGGCCGGCTGGACTTCGAATCGCTGCAACTGCGCATCCACCCCGCGCAGTCCAGGGTGCGGCTGCTCGCCGAACAACTCCCGGCCAGCTACGTCGCCTTCGACCTGCCCGCGCTCGGCGACGACTCGCTGCTGTCCACCCCGTTCGCCGAGCGCCGCGCCGCGCTGCTGCGCGCCCTGCGCGACGCCCGCGACCCGGTGTTCGTCGCCCCGGCCACCGAGGATCCGGCGCTGGCCCGCGAGTGGTTCCAGCGGTTCGAGGGCGCGGGCCTGGACGGCGTCGTCGCCAAGTCCCCGTCCCTGCCCTACCGTTCGGACGAGCGCCTCATGGTCAAGGTCAAGCACGAGCGCACCGCCGACTGCGTACTGGCGGGCATGCGGACGCACAAGAGCGGCGAGGGCGTCGGCTCGCTGCTGCTCGGCCTCTACGACAGCGCCGGCACGCTCCAACACGTGGGCGTCAGCGCCGCGTTCACCGCGCGCAGGCGCCGCGAGCTGATGGCCGAACTCCGGCCGCTGGTCACGGACGCCGCACACCACCCGTGGGCGCGCTGGCAGGACGAGCAGGCGCACGCCCAGAGCCGGATGCCGGGCGGCCCGAGCCGGTGGACCGGCACCAAGGACCTGTCCTGGACGCCGCTGCGCCCGGAGCGGGTGTGCGAGGTGGCGTACGACCACATGGAGGGCGACCGCTTCCGGCACACCGCACACTTCCGGCGCTGGCGGCCTGACCGCGAGCCGCGCGAGTGCACCTACGCGCAGCTGGAGGAGCCGGTCCGCTACGACCTGTCCGAGATGCTCAACGACCCCGCCGCGGCGCAGCGTTGAGCCTACGGCGGGAATGCCGCGGCGGCGACTGCGGGCGGCCGGAGCGGGGACGGCGCTCCGGCCGCCGCCCCCGCCCGCCGCGGCCTCGGCCGCGGTGCCGGCGCGGTCAGACCGCCACGTCGACGTCGTACCGGCGCAGCCAGCTGTCCAGCGCCAGCGCCAGCTCCATGCTGTGCCGGTACGGCGCACCGGTCTCGTCGGCGCACGCCTCGGCGACCGCCGCGCCGTTGAACAGGGCGCGTCCGGGCGCCGCGGAGTCGTCCCGCACCTGCCGCAGTTCGTCCCGCAGTGCGAGCGCGTAGCGCGGGTCCTGAGTGCTCGGGTACGGGCTCTTGACGCGGTCGGCGACGGAGTCCGGGAGCACATCGCGGGCGGCCGCGCGCAGCAGCGACTTCTCCCGCCCGTCGAACGTCTTCATCGACCAGGGCGTGTTGAAGACGTACTCCACGAGCCGGTGGTCGCAGAACGGCACCCGCACCTCCAGTCCGGTGGCCATGCTGGCGCGGTCCTTGCGGTCGAGCAGGAACTGCACGAAGCGCGTCAGATGCAGATAGCTGATCTCCCGCATCCTGCGCTCCTGGCCCGACTCCCCGGGCAGTTCGGGCACTTCGGCCAGCGCCTCGCGGTAGCGCTCGCGCCGGTAGCCGGGAATGTCGAGCTTCGCCAGCAGGCTCTCGTCGAGCAGCGCCTCGCGTTCGCCCCGCGCGTGCCGGCCGGCGAAGCGGCTCGCCCCGCCCGCGGCGAGCCACGGGAAGGTGTCCGCGTGCACGCTCTCCGGGTCGTGGAACCAGCGGTAGCCGCCGAAGACCTCGTCTGCCGACTCCCCGGACAGCGCGACCGTCGAGTGCTCCCGGATCGACCGGAACAGCAGGTACAGCGACGTGTCACCCTCGCCCAGCCCGAACGGCAGGTCCCGGGCGGTCAGTACGGCCGCGCGGTGCCCGGGGTCCATCAACTCCGTGGTGTCCAGCACCGTGTCGGAGTGGTCGGCCCGTACGTGCTCGGCCAGCGCGTGCGCGTACGGGCCGTCCGGGGTGGGCCGCAGCTCGTCGGCCTCGAACCGGTCGAGGTGTCCGGTGAAGTCCACCGCGAACGAGCGCACCGGTCCGCGGCCCTGGGCGGCGAGCTGCTGTGCGGACAGCGCGGTGATGACGGAGGAGTCGAGCCCGCCGGACAGCAGCGTGCACAGCGGCACGTCCGAGATCAGCTGCCGGGCGACGATATCGTCCAGCAGCTCGCGGATGTGCGCGACGGTGGTGTCCAGGTCGTCGGTGTGCTCGCGGGCCTCAAGTCCCCAGTAACGGCGCTCGGTCAGAGCACCCCGGCGTACGCGCAGCACGTGCCCGGGCCGCAGTTCGTACATGCCCTTGTAGATCGCGTGCCCCGGCGTCTTGGTGAAGCCGATCAGCTCGGCGAGGCCGTCGGCGTCGACGGTGGCCCGTACGTCGGGGTGGGCGAGGATCGCCTTGGGCTCGGAGCCGAAGAGGACGCCGTCCGGGGTGGGGTAGTAGTAGAGCGGCTTGATGCCCATCCGGTCGCGGACCAGGAGCAGTTGCTCCTCGCGCGGCTCCCACAGCGCGAACGCGTACATGCCGTTGAGCCGCTCGGTGAAGTCCTCGCCCCACTCCAGGTAGGCGTGCAGCACGACCTCGGTGTCGCTGCTGGTGCGGAAGGTGTGACCGCGTCCCTCCAACTCGCCGCGCAGTTCCCGGTAGTTGTAGACCTCGCCGCTGTAGGTGGTGGCGACCAGCGTGCGGCCGTCGTGCTCGACCGTCATGGGCTGCTTGCCGCCCTCGATGTCGATCACGGCCAGCCGGCGGTGTCCGAAGGCCGCGTGGGTGTCCAGCCATATGCCCGAGGCGTCCGGGCCGCGGCAGGCCATGGTCGTGGTCATGCCGTCGAGCGTGCCGCGTTCAGCGGTGAGGTCCTTGTCGTAGGAGATCCATCCGGTGATCCCGCACATAGGTCGCGGTCTCCTCCTTCGTCGACCGCCCCGGCGGTGCCGGGGCCTGAGTGAGCCCCCGTGCCGGTATGCGCTGTCCGGTCTGCATAGCGGCGTGATCATCACCGTACGCTTGTTAGGTGTAGTCGCCAACTATGCGGTCGGCTCGGGCAACGAGTTACGGCCAGGGGGCCGGCGCGAGGCCGGACCGCCGCCCTCGGGGAGCGCCAACCGGGCCGCCCGGCAAGCGAGTTGAGGTGCCGGCCGGCGGCGTCCGCGCGGAGCGCCGGCCGCTTTCGGCGGCACCGGGACATTCGCGGCGGATCCCGGGGCACCCGGCGCCGACCGGAGGCGACGGCCGACGTGCCGGCCGCCGCGTTCGCAGGGATCCCGCAACAGACAGCGAAGAGGAAAGGGCGGCGTCATGTCGCGAAAGCGGATCTGCGTCAGGAAACACCACTGCGGCAACGAGGTGCGGACCGACCTCGGGCTGCTCGCCCTCCGGCTCGGAGCCGGATCGGTGCTCATCGCACACGGCACGCAGAAGCTGTTCGGCTGGTTCGGCGGCGGAGGGCTCTCCCAGACCGCCGACGCCATGGAGCAGATGGGCTTCCGGCCCGGACGCAACGCGGCCCTCGCAGCCGGCGCCGGCGAAGCCGGCAGCGGCACCCTGCTGGCGCTCGGACTCGCCACACCCGCCGCTGGCGCGGCCGCCGCCGGCGTCATGGCCAGCGCCGTCTCGCTGCACGCTCCGGCCGGGTTCTTCGCCACCAGCGGCGGCTTCGAGCACCCCGGGTTCCTCGGCTTCGCCGCCACCGCCCTCGGGCTGAGCGGCCCGGGCCGCTTCTCCCTGGACGAGGTGATCGGACACCGCCTCAACCGCCCCTGGATGCTGGCCCCCGCCTACGCGGCCGTCGCGGCGGCAGCCGGCTACGTCATCTCCCGGCGCATGAACGAGCGCCGCGAACAGTCCTCCGACGCCGAAGAGCCGGCGACCTGAACCCGAGCCCGACTCTCCCGACGACCCGATCCGGCACACCTACGCCAACGGACGGCTGTGGACGGCCCGTTGGCGTTCGTAGCGTCGGCCGGAGCGAGTACGGGGCGGGGGAGGGCGTACGAGCGCGTACGAGGCGTACGTAGGCAGAGCCGGAAGCGGAGCTGCAGGGCGGGCACGAAAGCGGAGCCGGAAGCGGAAAGCGGAGTCATGGGCGGCCCGCGGAGCGCTCGGCGCGGCACCCGGGCTCCCCGGCGGCCGGCAAAGTGCCTGATCACAGAGCGGGTGGCAGTGGTCACACGATGGCTGATTCCGTGCGCTGCCGACTATGGTGTGCCGTATCCGACCATTCCCGCCCCCACGTGCCGCGATATTGGACGCGGGCCCACCGGGTGATCTAGTTTCCCCGGCGGCGGCCTCACTGCCCAGCGCGGGACGAGGCACAGACTTCCCTTGCGTGCAGTGCGGAGCAGGGCGCCGCCGACTACGGCGCAGGCCACAACCGTCCCCGAGCGACCGGAGTGAGCTGACCGCCTGCAGCCGTACGTGTCAGGGACTGTGACCGACCACGTACAGGTACATGCATGACTCCCTCCACCGCTCTTTCCGACACCTTCGTCTTCCTGCGCCAGTTCGCCCGGACCGCGCGCACCACCGGTGCCATCGCACCCAGCGGGCGCGCGCTCTCGCGTGCACTCGTCCAGCATGTGCGGCCCGGCGATCCCGACCGGCCGCGCGCCGTTCTGGAAGTCGGCCCCGGCACCGGCGCCGTCACCCGGCACCTGGTGCAGCGGCTCGGCCCCGACGACAGCCTCGACCTGGTCGAGGCCAACCCTCGGTTCGCGGAGCAGCTTTCGACGTTCCTCGACCACGATCCGCGTATGGCCGAGGTCACAGGACGCGTCCGGCTCATCCACGGGCTCGTCCAGGAGCACGTGCTCGGCAGCTACGACACGATCGTCTGCGGCCTCCCCTTCGCCAACTTCCCGCCCGACCAGATCATGGCGATCTTCGGGCAGTTGCTCGCCTCGCTCACCCCGAACGGAAGACTGTCGTTCTTCTCTTACAGCGGAGGCGACGCGGTCTGCCGGTTCGCACCGAGCCAGATGCTCAGCCGGCAGGCGCTACGGGAGTCGGTCGAGCGGAACCTCGTGGAGCGCGAACTCGTGCTCCGCAACCTGCCGCCGGCCTGGGTCTACCACCTGGCCGCCTACCCGTCTCCCCGTCCGGCCTCCGGCCCCGCCCGCCACACCCGCGAGTCCGCGGACTGACGGACGGCCCTCGTGCCCCGGCGCTTCCCAGAGCGCCGGGGCACGGCCTTTTCGGCCGCGCCCTGTCGTCGAGGTCGTCGAGATGGTCGACGCCGCCGACGGGCGTTTGCGCCTCGGTCGCAGTCCGTGAACTCGACGCGGCCGTCCGGCAATTGGGCACGGCACGGCCGCACGGGCAGACTCACGTGCCGTGCCGTGCCGGCGGCTACTCCTCGGCCGATCCGGGGGCCACCGCCGACTGCCGGACCTCCTCCATGTCCAGCTCGCGTGCCTGTCCGATGACGTCCTCCAGGGCCGACTCGGGCAGCGCTCCGGGCTGCGAGAACACCATGACCCGATCGCGGATGATCATCAGCGTGGGTATGGACTGGATCTCGAAGGCTCCGGCCAGCTCCTGCTGGTCCTCGGTGTCCACCTTGGCGAAGACCAGGTCGGGGTGGCGCTCGGACGCCTCCTCGAAGACCGGCGCGAACTGACGGCACGGACCGCACCAGCTCGCCCAGAAGTCGATCAGGACGAAGGCGTCCTCGGAGACGACCTCCTGGAAGTTGTCGGCGGTGAGCTCGGTCGTGGCCATCGTCTACTCCTGCGATCGGATACGTTCCCCGCCCCGCGTACGGGCCGCGGCCCGGGCGTCGGCGCTCGGGGCGTCCGGTGCGCGTGCCCGGTGCTGCACGGGGTGCAAACCGGCCGGACGGTATCGGGCACGCCGGCGCCGTCCCGAAGCACGCTGCGAATACCCCGGCCGTGGCCGGGACTTGAAGCACAGGCCCGGTCGCCCGCACCCCGGTCCACCCTCTCAGGCGCACGCCCGCCGGAACACCGCGGGCGCCGTCGCTCAGCGCTCCGGGCCCGCCGAGAGCCAGCCCCGGTCGCGCAGCGCCGTGACGAAACGGGCGTACGACTCTGCCATGGCGTCCCGCTCCGCCGCGACCGGCTCCACGAGTCTGCCCGGCCCGGCCATCGCAGCCGCCGCCTCCTCCAGCGAGCCGTGCAGAGTGCCGGCCGCCGCGAGCAGCGCCGCACCGAACGCGGTCTCCGCCCGCTCGGCGACCCGCAGCGGCATGCCCAGCACGCTCGCTCTGATACGGGACCACAGCTCGCTCCGGCTGCCGCCGCCCGCCGCGTACAGCGGCCCGGTGACCGGGATGCCCAACGCCCGTACGCGCTCCACGGCGAGCCGTTCCACGAAGGCGACGCCCTCCAGCGCGGCGCGGTGCCGCTCGACCTCGTCGGACGGCGCGCCCAACGTGAACCCGCGGGCGTCCGGAGCGACGAAGGGGAAGCGCTCGCCCGAGCGCCGCAGCGGATAGGCCACACACGAGGCGGGGCCGTGTGCCCGCGCCGCGTCGTCGAGCCGGCGCAGGCTGTCGGCCGGCACCGAACTCAGCGCCTCCCCGCCCGTGTTGGAAGCACCGCCCGGCAGCCACCAGCCGTCGGGATGCCGGTGGCTGTAGAAGGCGCCGGCCGGATCGGTGACCAACTCCCTTGTGACGCCCTTGAGTACGTAGGTGGTGCCGAGCACGCCGACGAACTGCCCGGGGCGCACCGCGCCCGTCGCGAGCTGGCCGGCGCAGCCGTCCGTCATGCCGAGCCGGACCGGACAGCCTTCCGGCAGCCCCGTCTCCGCGGACGCAGCCGCCGAGACCCGGCCGGCGACCGTGCCGGGAGCACGCACCTCCGGCAGCCACGACGAGGGCACCCCCCACGCATCCAGCACCTCTGCGGGCCACTCGCCGGCCAGCGGGTCGTATCCCGTCTTCAGCGCATGGCTCCAGTCGGTCGGCACGTCGGCGCCGGTCAGCGCGCGGCCGATCAGATCAGGGGTGTGCAGCACGCGCACCTCGCGCGCGGAGCGGCCGGACAGCGTCTCGGCGAGCCCGCGGTCGGCCGCGCTTCCCGCGGCCCGCGGGCCGGCCGCCGCCAGCTCCGCCCACCAGACGACCCGGCCGAGAGCGGCCGTGGGGCCGACCGTCAGCCCCAGCCTCCCCCATCGGCTCCGACCGGCCTCCTGCGCCCGGGAGTTGGACTCCGCCGCCCGCCGGTCGTCGTACATCGAAGCCGGGCAGAGCGGGGTGCCCTCGCGGTCCGCGAGCACGATCGTGCCGGACGTCGCAGAGACCGCCACCGCTCTCACCTCACCGCCGCCGCACGGCAGTTGGGCCGTGGCCCGGCGCAGCGCCGCCGCCGCGGCCGGCCACCAGGCGCGCGCGTCCTGCTCACTGCGCCCCCGCTCGTCCCGTACGGGCGGGGGCAGTTGGGCGCCGCCCTCTCCTCGGACGGTGCCCTCGGCGTCGACGCACAGCACGCGCACCGCGGACGTGGCGATGTCGACACCCGCCACGACGGGCGCGGAGACAGCGTCGGCGGCGGCGCCGGCGGCGGAGAACCGGGGCATGGCGAACTTCCTTTCCCAGCACGGGACATGAGGCCGGCGACTGCGGGCGCCGCCTTGGTCAATATAACACGGATCGTGTTAAGTTCGTTCTCTCGGTGTTATGCGGCCGTCCTCGTCGGGACGTTGAGGGAGCGGAGCGCCGCGTGCCCGCGGGACAGCTCGATCTCCGTCACCGCAGCGTTCTCCAGCCGGGGAAAGACCAGGCGGTAGCGCCCGAGCGGAATCCCGAGCAGTGCGCACAGCGCCACCCGCAGCGCGGTGTTGTGCGCGACGACCAGCACTCTCTTGTCTGGGTACGCCTCGGCCAGTTCGTGCAGCACGGCCGTCGTACGGGCCGCCACCGCCGACGGCCGCTCCGCTCCGGGGAAGGCGCCGGCCTCCGCGTCCGCACGGAACGCCCGCATCGCGTCCGGGTCTTCGGCGGTCAGCTCCTCCGCCGTACGTCCCTCCGCCCAGCCGAAGTCGGCCTCGCGCAGCCCGTCCCGCACGATCGGTTCGAGGTCCAGTGCGCGCGCCGCCGGCGCCGCCGTCTCGCGGGCGCGAGTCTGCGGGGAGCAGGCCAGCGCCTGGACGCCGTGACCGGCGGCCCAGCGCCCCAACTCCCGTGCCTGGGCTGTGCCTTGCTCGGTCAGCGGCACCTCGGAGGTGCCGGCGTAGCGGTTCTCCGCGTGCCAGACGGTCTCGCCGTGGCGCGCCAGCAGTAGTCGTGCCGTCATTCCGTTCCTCCCTGCGGCGGCGCCGGATCGGTCCGCCCAGCCCGTTGCATCCTCTCGCGATCGAAGGTAAATATAACAGTGAGCGTGTGAAGCGGCCCAACGGTCCAAAGATCCAGCGGTCCAACGGCGCAGCGGTCCACTCGTGCGGTGCCGCCGCTTCGGCGTTCCCCGTCCGTACGGCTCGCGGTGCCCGGCCGCGAGCCCCCGACCCCCGATCCCCCGATCCCCAACTCCCGGCAGTCACCCGAGACTTCTCCTCGTCTCCTCGTCTTCTCTGCGTCCCGGAGGCCACGGCCATGAGCCAGATCATCGGCGTCGACATCGGCACCTCCGTCACCAAGGCGGTCGCCTTCGGCGGCGACGGCCGCGTGCTTCATTGCGCGGCCCGTCCCTCCATGCTCACGCGCGGCGCGGGCGGCCGCGTGGAGCAGGACTTGGAGGAGGTGCTGGCCAGCGTCGTCGCGGTGATACGGGAGGCGGCCGCCGCTCTGGACGGAGCACCCGCGGCGCTCGCGCTCACCGGGCAGGGCGACGGCCTCTGGCTGCGGGACGCGGACGGCCGCGCGGTGCGGCCGATGATCTCGTGGATGGACGGCCGGGCCGCCGGCGTCGTCGACCGCTGGCTGGCGGAGGGCACCGTGCGCGCGGTGTACGAGCAGACCGGCTCCGGCATGTTCCCCGGCTGTCACGCGCCGCTGCTCGCCTGGCTCCGCGAGCACGAGCCGGAGTCCCTGGAGCGTGCGCAGGTGGCGGGGTACTGCGTGGACGCGATCGCCCAGCGCCTCACCGGCACGGTGAGCGTCGACGCCTCGGACGCCACTCTTCCGTTCCTGGATCCCCGCACGCGCACGTACGCGCCGAAGGCTCTGGCGGCCTGCGGCCTCGGCGACCTGGCGCGGCTGCTGCCCGAGCCCGCTCCCGCGGGCACGGCCCTCGGGCTCGACCGGCACGGCGCCGAACTGCTGGGCCTGCCACGGGGGTTGCCGGTGACGGCGGGTCCGTACGACCTGCCCGCGTGCGCGATCGGCAGCGGTGTGCGGGAGCCGGGGGACGGGCTGCTGACGGTCGGCACCACGCTCGCCTGCCAGGTGCTCACGGACAGCGCGGACGGGGCGGGCGCGCCGGGTGCCGAGCCGGCCGGTATGTGGCTGTGCACCCCGGAGCCGGAACGCTGGCTCCGGGCGATGCCGGCCATGGTCGGCACCGCGGGGATCGACTGGGCGCTGGCCGCGGTCGGCGCCGGCACCGGCGATCTGGAGGAGTTGCTCGCGGAGAGCCCGCCGGGTGCCGCGGGGGTGACCGCGCTGCCGTTCCTCTCGGAGGCCGGCGAGCGCGCGCCCTTCGTCGCGCCGGGTGCGCGGGCCCGGTTCGACGGCTTCACGCTCGGGCACGGCCGGGCGGATCTGGTGCGCGCGATGTGCGAGGCCGTGGCCTATGCGGCTCGGCACTGTCTGGAGGCGGCCGGTCTGTCGGGTGCGCTGGCGGCGTGCGGCGGCGGCACGCGCTCGCCGGGCTGGCTGCAGACCTTCGCGGACATTCTCGGCCGGCCCGTGCGGGTGCCGGAGGAGGACGAGGTCGGGGCGCGCGGTGCGGCTCTGGTGGCGCGTCGCTTCCTGGGGGAGCCGGTCGAGGGGGCGCACTGGGCGGCGGAGTGCCGGCTGGTCGAGCCCGACCCCCGGCGGCGGGCCGGCTATGAGCGTGGATACGCGGTCTATCGCGCCGAGTTGGAGAGTGCGCGTACGCGCTGGAGGTAGCCGCCGGGTACGGCTCGGCGCAGGTGTGCCGGGCGAGCGGGCGTACCGCTGGGAACAACTGGTGCTAGATAGGCGGCAGTTGGGCCGGGCAACGGCAACCGAGATGCCAACTGCTTTCTGTGCACGGTCTCTTGACGGAGGGCACACACAGGCTATGGTCTAGACTAATGGCGAGCGTGAAACCGGTTCCCGTCGGCACGCGGCCGCCAGCACTTCACGGGGCGGCCGAGCCATGCCACCGGCGGGACCTCTCTCGCGTTTCTCCACGCTCAAGTGCTCAATGAGGCCGTCTGGAGGGCGACCGCTGCGTCCGTGACCGGGGCGCCGCCCTCCACTCCGACCGGCGGCCTTCACCGTGAAGGAGATGGCATGCACGTCAAGAGAAAGATCGCCGCGCTGATCGGAGCCGCCGCCGCGCCCGTCCTCGTGGTGTCCCTGCCGGCCAGTCAGGCCAGCGCACACGGATACATCGACTCGCCGCCCAGCAGGCAGGCCCAGTGTGCCGCGGGCACCGTGGAATGCGGCTCGATCAAGTACGAGCCGCAGAGCGTGGAGGGCCCGAAGGGGCAGAAGAGCTGCAACGGCGGCAAGGAGGAGTACGCCGAGCTCAACGACGACAGCAAGGGCTGGAAGGCCACCGACGTCGGCAGCACCGCCACCTTCCAGTGGAAGAACACCGCGCGCCACGCCACCACGAACTGGCAGTACTTCGTCGGCGACAAGAAGATCGCCGAGTTCGACGGGAAGGGTGCGCAGCCCGGCGAAACCGTCTCGCACAAGGTCGACTTCGGTGACCTGAAGGGCAAGCAGAAGGTGCTCGCGGTGTGGAACATCGCCGACACCGCCAACGCCTTCTACGCCTGCGTC
>Ga0164243_10002981_pt1 | contig 27396 bp, 25 predicted proteins | sample OricompcompostOP_FD_108781 | JGI IMG/M metagenome (GOLD analysis project Ga0164243, IMG submission 108781) | Organic Plus compost microbial communities from Emeryville, California, USA - Original compost - Organic plus compost (OP) | ecosystem: Engineered > Solid waste > Mixed feedstock >...
CTTAGCTACGGCGCTCGTTGATCAGGCGGACGATGGCCGCGCGCAATTCCGGGATGCCGGTCCCTTCGCGCGAGGAGGTGGCCAGCACCTGCGGAAAGGCGGCGGCATTTTTGGCGATCTCGCCGCCAATCGTCTCGATCCGCGCCGACAGATCCTTGGCCGACAGCTGATCGCATTTGGTCAACACGATCTGATGACTGACGGCGGCCTTGCGCATCAGCTCAAGCGCCGGCTTGTCGGCGTCCTTGATGCCGTGCCGGGCATCGATCAGCACATAGACGCGGGCGAGATTGGCGCGGCCCTGTAGATAGGCATGGATCAGTTCGGTCCAGGCCTTCACCTTGGCCTTTGGCGCCTCGGCATAGCCATAGCCCGGCATGTCGGTGATGCGCAGGTCGTCCGGACCCTGAAAGAAGATCAGCTCCTGCGTGCGGCCCGGCGTGTTGGAGGTGCGGGCCAGCGCCTTGCGGCCGGTGAGGGCGTTGATCAGCGACGACTTGCCGGCATTGGAACGGCCGGCAAAGGCGATCTCGATGCCGTGCATCGGCGGCAGCGTCGTCATCGACGCGCCGGCCCAGATGAATTGCCAGTCGCCGGCGAAGAGCTTGCGGCCGGTCTCGATCTCGTCGCGGGTGAAGTCGGTTTGCATCGTGTTCTGCACTTGCTGGTGGTGGGAGCGCCCACGCGATCCTGCCAATCTGCAAGACCTGTCTGCGAGACGCAAATGGCCGGGACAAGGCCCGGCCATCTGGATCGCGAGGGAGAAAGAGGCGCCGTCAGGATGACGGCGTCTCGGGTCGCTTCTTGCCGAACAGGCCGAGGATATTGTCCCACAGTTCGATCTTGGCGCCGTGCTTCTTCATGATGAAGGACTGCTGCAGCACCGAGAGCGTGTTGTTCCAGGCCCAGTAGATCACGAGACCGGCTGGGAAGGTTGCCAGCATGAAGGTGAAGATCAGCGGCATCCAGTCGAAGATCATCTTCTGGGTCGGATCCGGCGGCGCCGGATTGAGCTTCATCTGGAACCACATCGTGATGCCCATGATGATCGGCCAGATGCCGAGCATGAGATGCGGGCCGATGATCGGCACCAAAGCCGGATTCCACGGAATCAATCCGAACAGATTGAAGATGGTGGTGGGATCGGGCGCCGCCAGATCGTGAATCCAGCCGAAGAACGGCGCGTGCCGCATTTCGATGGTGATGAACAACACCTTGTACAGCGCGAAGAAGACCGGGATCTGGATCAGGATCGGCAAGCAACCCGCGAGCGGATTGATCTTCTCCTGCTTGTACAGCTCCATCAAGGCTTGCTGTTGCTTGACCTTGTCATCGGCATAGCGATCGCGCAAAGCCATCATCTGCGGCTGCACCGCCTTCATCTTCGCCATCGAGGCGTAGGATTTGCTGGCGAGCGGGAAGAACACGATCTTGATCACGACGGTGACCAGCAGGATCGCGACGCCGAAATTGCCGACCAGCCGGAAGAAGAAGTCCAGCAGCCAGAACATCGGCTTGGTGATGAAGTAGAAATAGCCCCAGTCGATCAGGAGTTCGAAGCGGTTGAGCTTCAGCGCATTGTCGTAGTGATCGATCAGCGACACTTCCTTGGCGCCGGCGAACAGGCGGCCCTTGGCGGTGCCGGTGGCGCCGGCTGCGACCGTGACGGGCTCAAGCAGGTAATCGGTCTGATAGACCTTGCGGTTGTTGAGATCGCGGGCGGAGAAATTGGCGGTCAGCTTGGCATCGGTTTCCGGCAAGAGCGTCGCCGCCCAGTATTTGTCGGTGATGCCGAGCCAGGCATTGGTGACATTCGGGAAGTTCAGCTGCTTTTCGGATTCGATCTTGCTGTAGGAGGCTTCCTGCGCGCCCTTGTCACCAAGCACGCCGATCAGGCCTTCATGCAGAATGTAATAGCCGAGGATTTCCGGCTTTCCGTGCCGCGAGATCAGCGCATAGGGATAAAGCGTGACCGGGTTCGAGCCCTTGTTGACGACGTTATCCTCGACCGTGAACAGGTAATTCTCGTCGACCGTGATGGTACGGCGGAATTGCAGGCCTTCGCCATTGTCGTAGGTGAGGGTGACGGGGGCGCCGACACCGAGCGCGCCGCTGCCTTCCTGCGTCCACAGCGTGTTGGCGTCCGGCAGCTTGTTGGTGGCACCGGCGGCATTGGTCCAGCCGAATTCGGCATAGAAGGGATGCGGGCTGCCGGACGGAGCGAGCAGCACGATCGGCGGCGATTTCGGATCGACGGTCTCGCGGTATTTGATCAGCGCCACGTCATCGAGACGGCCGCCGCGCAGCGAGATCGAGCCTTTGATCGAGGGCGTATCGACCGGCACGCGCGGCGTCGCGGCCAGCGCCGCCTCGCGGGTCTGGGCGCCGCCGGCCTGGGTCGGCTGACCCGGCACCTGCGGGGTCGCCCCTGAAGGCTGCGCACCCGGCTGCGGCACGCTGCCCGGATTGGCCTGCGAGGATGGCTGCTGTTGTTGGGTCTGCTGCTGGGCTTGTTGCTGCGCCTGCTGCTGACGCTGCTTTTCCAGCTGCGGATTGCCGACGAAATATTGCCAGCCAATGATGACGAGCACCGACAGGCCGATGGCCAGCAGCATATTCTTCTGGTCGTTCATCATGAATTCGGGCTCGCAGAGGCAGAATCAGAGGGATGGGCTTGGGAAGAGCGACGCTTCGTATGAAGACGGGCGATGGCGCGCTGATAATCGTCGATCAGGGCCGCAAAATCCGCAGAGAGCGCCGCGCGGCGCCCGATCAGCACATAATCATGGCCGGGGCGCAAGGCGTCGCCGGATTGCAGCCGGACGACCTCGCGCAGACGCCGTCGCACGCGATTGCGTTCGACGGCATTGCCGACTTTTTTTGAGACGGTGAAGCCGACCCGGATCGGTCCGGGCTCCCGGCGGTCGCGCGCCTGCAGAACGAAGTGACGGGCGGGAACGCTGACCCCGCGTGCGGCGGCCAGAAAGTCCGCGCGTTGCCGGAGGCGTTCCATGGTCATAATGACGGCCTTGCGGCCGCTGGATCAGGCGCTGAGGCGCTTGCGACCGCGAGCACGCCGCGCGGCAATGACCTTGCGGCCGCCGACGGTCGCCATGCGGGCGCGAAAGCCATGGCGGCGCTTGCGCACTAGCTTGCTCGGTTGATAGGTCCGTTTCACGGGGTCTTCTCCGCTGGTCGCGGCGCAATGCCGGTCGAGTGTGTCGGGTGGTTCGCCGTCTGCTGCCCGCCCGCAACAGGATGCGGGGCCGCCGACGTGGAATTTGAGCGGCTTATAAGGGAATAAAGCCTGTTCCGTCAATGCGGCCGGGAGACCCTTGGGGCGTCTTGCACTGAGCCATTGCCGCGCGCCGCCGGGAGGGCCCAATCATCCGTCAGGACGAGCCATATTTCGCCGCAGCGAAGAAAGCGATGTCCCGGGGCGACACAGCCTCGCAAAACGCCGCAAACCGACATCCTAAAGCCGGGTTTGACGTGCTTAACCGGCCGCCACATCCTATGACCATGCGCGAACCGGCCGCTTGGTGCGCGCCGGGGTAGATTGCATAAAGCAGATGGCCGAATTCGACGATCAGTCCGACCCGGTACGGGTGCCGCGCTTCGGGCTTTCCGGAAAGCTCCTGCTGCTCACACTTCTCTTTGTGGCGGTCGCGCAGGTGCTGATCTATGTGCCGTCGATCTCCAATTTCCGCCTGAACTGGATGAATGACCGCTTGGCGGCGGCCCGCACCGCGGCGCTCGTTCTCTATGCCGCGCCCAAGGGCATGGTGCCGGACGATCTGGCCAGAGACATTCTGAACAATATCGGCGCCAACGCCGTGGCGATGAAGACCGGCAATACCCGCCGCCTGCTGGCGGTGAACGAATTGCCGGAGGAGATTCACCGCCATTACGATATGCGCGACGTCACCTTTATCGAAGCGGTGGAGGGGGCCTATCACGGCCTGACCGATCCGGCCTCGACCATGATGCTGATCGTCGGCCACGCGCCCCGCAATGGCGAGTTTCTGGAAATCGTGATGCCGAACGGCGCCTTGCAGAAGGCGATGTTCCGGTTTTCGCGCAATGTGCTGATCGTATCGCTGACCATCTCAGCGTCATCGCTGGCGCTGGTTTATCTCGCGCTGCATTTCATGTTCGTGCGGCCGATGCGGCGGATCACCCGCAACATCATGTCGTTCCGGGCCGATCCCGAAAATCCGTCGCGCACGATCAAGGTGTCGCAGCGCAACGACGAGATCGGCGTGACCGAGCGCGAACTTGCAAGCATGCAGCGCAATCTCACCTCGATGCTGAACGAGCGCAGCCGGCTCGCCGCGCTCGGTCTTGCGGTATCGAAGATCAACCATGATCTGCGCAACATGCTGGCCGCCGCGCAGCTGATGTCGGACCAGCTCTCGACCGTGCGCGACGCCAGGGTGCAGCGGTTCACACCCAAGCTGATGCGCACGCTCGAACGCGCGATCGATTTCTGCCAGTCCACCTTATCCTATGGCCGGGCGCAGGAGGCACCGCCCGATCGCCGCATGATCGTGCTGGAGCATCTGGTCGACGAAGTGCGGGAGAATCTCGGTTTCGGCCCGGACAGTAACCTTGGCTGGATCGTCTCGATCGAGAAGGGTCTGCAGATCGATGCCGATCACGACCAGATCTTCCGGGTGCTGCTCAATCTCGCCCGCAACGCCGCCCAGGCGCTGGAGGCGCGCGCGCCCAACAACCCGCAACGCGACCAGATCCGGGTGACCGGCCGGCGCGAGGGCGGGGTGGTGGTGATCGAAGTGGCCGATACCGGGCCGGGCTTCTCACCGCGGGCGCGCAAGCATCTGTTCGAGGCGTTTTCCGGCTCGACCCGGCCGGGCGGCACCGGCCTTGGCCTCGCCATCGCCGCCGAACTGATCCGCGCCCATGGCGGCGAGATTCGCCTGATCGAGGGCACGATCGGCGCTACCTTCTATATGACGATCCCGGATGCAGCCGTCGATCTCGACGCCTGGCGGGAGGAGCGGGCGACCGCGTGATGGAGGGAGGGTTAATGATTTTGGGGTCAGGCGGGACTGCGCCGTCCCGGAAAAACCCGCATCATTGGAAAAGGGAAGGCAAGCCGAAAAGCCTTGCCAATCCGGGGCCGGGGCGATAGCTATCCGTCCGTTGCGCCGGGGCCGCTGGTTCCCATTGCCTGCAACACGCGCCCGTAGCTCAGCTGGATAGAGCACCAGACTACGAATCTGGGGGTCAGGAGTTCGAATCTCTTCGGGCGCGCCATTTCAATCGGCCACTTCCGTCCTGTTCAGTCTCCGCTGCTCGCGTGTCGTCGTGGCCGGCAAGCGCCCGGTAAGCACAGGCGCAATCTTATTCCGCCGTCTCGCAGCAGAGATCGCGGGCTTGCATCGTCGGCTTTCGTATCGCCATCAGCACCAACATCAATCCCATCGCCGATGTGGCCGCACCGGCCAGTGCCACCGCCGGAAAGCCCCAGCCGATAGCAATCACGCCGCCGCCAAGTGCAGCGCCCAAAGCATTGCCGAGATTGAATGCGCCAATATTGACCGCGGAGGCGAGGTTGGGCGCTTTCGATGCCGCGCCCATGACGCGCACCTGCAACGGTGGCACCAGCGCGAAGCTCGCGACGCCCCATAACAGGATCAGGATCGCGCTCACGACCGGATTGGGCATGAACCAAGCGAAGGCGATCAGCACGACCGTCAGCGACGCGAGCGAGGCCACCAACGTCTTGTCGACAGAGCGATCGGCGAATTTGCCGCCGAGCCAGTTGCCGATGCTGAGGCCGACGCCATAGGTGACCAGCATCGCGGTGACAAAAGCGGGCGAGGCTTTTGTGACCTGCTGCAGGATCGGCGAGATATAGGTGAACACGGTGAACATCGCGCTCGATCCGATCACGGTGAGCAGCAGCGCGTAGAGCACATCCTTGCCAGACAGCACGCGCAGTTCGGTCATGGCGTCGCCGCCCTCCGTCGCTGGAAGTTTGGGAAGCGTCAGCCGCAGCGCCGCCATCATCAACAGTCCCAATACGGTGATGCCCCAGAACGGCACGCGCCAGCCCAGATGCTCGCCCGTCCATGTCGCCAATGGCACGCCGATGATATTGGCGATCGTCAGGCCCATGAACATGGCGGCGACGGCGCCCGCGCGTTTATCCGGCGCGACGAGACTTGCCGCGACGATCGATCCGACGCCGAAGAAGGCGCCGTGGTTGAAGGAGGTGACGATGCGCGCGATCAGCAGCATGTCGTAACCGGTCGCGATCGCCGACAGGAAATTGCCGATTGTAAAAATGCCGGCGAGGGCGATCAGCAACGCCCGGCGCGGCAGTTTGCCGGTGGTCAGGGTCATCAGCGGCGCGCCGATGAGTACGCCGAAAGCATAGGCGCTGACCAAGAGGCCCGCCGTCGGGATCGATACGCCAAGATCGGCGGCCATGATCGGCAAAAGCCCCATGGGCGCAAATTCGGTGACGCCGATGCCGAATGCGCCGAGCGAGAGCGCCAACAGGCCCAGGTTCATTTTCATCGTGAGGTCCAGAAGGTCTGAAATGGTTTGGGAAATCGCTCTGCCGAGCAGGAGGCCTTGCCATCTTTGCGTTGATGATCGTTCTATCATATGGAGCAGCCCCACCTGCCTGATAATGTGGTTTGCGACATGAGCACTTTTGCGCTGAACGCAAAGATTGCCCTGAGTGCCGATCGGGCCAGGGAGATGGCCATTTTCGCTTCCGTTGTGGACGCCGGCAGCTTCTCGTCGGCTGGCCGGTCTCTTGAGCTCAGCGCCTCGGCGGTGAGCCGGGCCATCGACAGGATCGAGGCGCGGCTGGGCGTGAGGCTGCTGCTACGCTCGACGCGGACGCTTTCATTGACAGCCGAGGGGCAGAGCTATCTTCAGGCGGCGCGCCGCATTCTTCTAGATCTTGAAGATGCAGAGCAGCACATCGCTGATCAGGGGGCGCCGCGCGGCCGCCTGCGTGTGAGCGCCGCCTTATCGCATGGCCGGCTGTGTGTCGTGCCTTTGCTCGGCGAATTCGCGGCGCTTTATCCCAACATCCTGATCGACATTTCCTTGTCGGACGAGATCGTCGATGTTGCGGCCGGTCAGGCCGATGTCGCTATCCGGTTCGGTCCGCTTCCCGACAGTGCGTTGACGGCGCGCAAGATCGGCGAAACCCGCCGCCTTGTCGTGGCGTCGCCGGATTACCTAGCCAGAATGGGCACGCCGCGCGTTCCCGAAGATCTATTGTCGCACAACTGTCTGAACTTCAATTTTCGACGATCGGAATTGCAGTGGCCGTTTCGGATTGATGGCCAGGTTGTGAAGCTCGACATCAAGGGCAATATCGAGGTCAACAGTGGAGAAACGCTGGCGCAACTGGCGGTGCTGGGCGTCGGCATCACGCGTGTTGGGGCCTTCGGCGTCATTGACGACATCGAATCGGGGCGCCTTGTGCCGATCCTTGAGGAGTTCAACGCTGGAGACACCGAACAGATTCACGCTGTCTTTGTCGGCGGAGCCAACACACCTGCGCGCGTCCGTGCCTTTGTCGATTTTATCACCAGTCGATTGCGGTGCTGACCACCTTAGCTCGACCCCTTCACCGCCGTCGAAGCCCGCACGATCAAACTCGGCTTTAGCGTCACCGTGAATTTCGCGTGATTGGGGCGCTCGATGGCATCGCGGAGGAGGTTGGCGGTGGTCTGCCCCATTTCGTGGTGATCGACTCGAATGGTCGTCAGCGGCGGCGCGATCATATCGACGAGCTGCATGTCGTTATGGCCGACCACGGAGATGTCATCGGGGCAGCGCATGTTGCGTTCGCGCAAGACGTCATAAAGGCCGAGCGCCAGCAGATCATTGGCGGCGACGATCGCCGTGATGTCCGGATGCATATCCAGCAGCTTGCGGGCGGCGATCGCGCCATCCTGCCGCGAATAATTTTTGGCGATCTGATAGGGCGCGCTGTCGGCGAGATCATGCTTTGCCATCGCACGGGAAAAGCCGCGGCGGCGCAGATATCCGGTCGAATGCTGGACCGGGCCGGCGATATGGCCGATGAATGTGTGGTTGAGGCTGACGAGATGATCGACGGCCAGCTGCATGCTCAATTCATCGTCTGACACCACGCTCGACAGCCGCGCCTGCGCTTCCGCGCGATTGACCAGAACGGCGGGCACATTCTGCTCGATGCAGAAAGCGACCAGTGGATCGTCTTTTTCAACTGTCGCCAGAATGAAGCCATCGACGCGCCGCGCCAGCAAGCCGGCGGCGATGTCGAGTTGCTTGTCCTTTTCGCTGCCGACGTCGGCGACGATCACCGTATAGCCTTCGGTCGCCAGCCGCTCGCTGGCGCCGCTCAGGATCGGCGCGAACACGCTGTTGGAAATATCCGGGACCAGGATGGCGACGAGCTTCGAGCGCCCGGTGCGCAGGCTGGCGGCGACAGGGTCGGGGCGATAGCCCAGCTCACGCGCGACATCGAGCACCTTTTGCGCCACCGCCGGCAGCACCATCGCCCGCGTTACCGGATTGAGCGCGCGCGAGGCGGTGGACGCGTGAACGCCCGCCTGCTCGGCGACGAGCTTCAAGGTGACACGGCGCTTCTTGACCGGATCGGAGGGTGTCATGGCGTCAGGGGTCGGTGGCGACGGCTTTGCATATCACGAAATCCGCAAACGATTGCACGGCTTTCTGATACGCTCTTGCGCGCAGATTGGAACAAAAACATTGCTGCAATGCAGTAAAAATAAATCCTGAGTAGCGGCGCCTTTCCAAATTGACTCCGCCATCCGGCAGGAATATGCAATCGATTGCAGGGAGTGGACCGATGAACGAACTTCGCACGATCTCCGCCGACGATATCAACCCGCGTCATAACTGGGGCCGCGCGCTGCCATCGCTCGGCATCATGGGCGTCGATTTTGAGGAGCGGGTCGATTACCGCCGCCTGCACAAGTACCGGCTGGCGCGCGCCCGCGCGGCGCTGGAAGCGTCCGAACTCGGCGCGCTGCTGGTGTTCGACGTCAACAACATCCGCTACCTCACCTCGACCAAGATCGGTGAATGGGAGCGTGACAAGCTCTCGCGCTGGGCGCTGCTGACGCGCACCAGCCCCGATCCGATCATCTGGGATTTCGGTTCGGCGGCGGTGCATCACAAGCTGTATGCACCGTGGTTGAAGCCGGACAATTGCAAGGCCGGCCTGATCGGCCTGCGCGGCACCGTGCATCCTGATTTCGGGCTGATGCAGCGTCATGCCGAAGAGATCGCCGCACTGCTGCGCGAAGCCGGCGTCGCCAATATGCCGCTCGGCGTCGATATCATCGAGCCGCCGATGATGTTCCAGCTGGAAAAGGCCGGCCTCAAGGTGCAGGACGGCCAGCAGGTGATGCTGGAAGCGCGCGAGATCAAATCGGCCGACGAAATTCATCTGCTCAATCGCGCCGCGGCGATGGTCGATGGCGCTTATGATCTGATCAACGAGAAGCTGCGGCCCGGCGTGCGCGAGAATGACATCGTCGCCGAGGTCAACAAGTTCCTCTACACGCATGGCTCGGACGATGTTGAAGCGATCAACGCGATTTCCGGCGAGCGCTGCAATCCGCATCCGCATAATTTCACCGACCGCATGATCCGCCCCGGCGATCAGGCTTTCTTCGATATCCTGCAAAGCTTCATGGGCTATCGCACCTGCTATTACCGCACTTTCAACGTCGTGCGTGCGACCGACAGCCAGCGCGATGCCTACAAGAAGGCGCGCGAATGGCTCGACAATGCGATGGCGCGCATCAAGCCCGGCGCCTCCACCGCGCATATCGCCGAAGCTTTCCCGAAGGCCGGCGAGTTCGGTTTCCCCGATGAGATGAGCGCCTTCGGCCTGCAATTCGCGCATGGGCTTGGCCTGGCGCTGCACGAGCGGCCGATCATCTCGCGCGTGGTGTCGATGGATCATCCGACCGAGATCAAGGAAGGCATGGTGTTCGCGATCGAGACCTATTGCCCAGCGACCGACGGCTATTCCGGCGCGCGCATCGAGGAGGAGGTCGTGGTCACCGACAAGGGCTGCAAGGTCATCTCGCTATTCCCGGCGGAAGATCTGCCGATCTCGGCCCGCTACTGACGTTCTGCCAACAATCCCTGGCGTGTTTGCCCGCGCCGTAACCTCTTCAATGGAGTGAAGTGATGTCTCAGCAAAAGCTCGGCTGGATCGGTGTCGGACGCATGGGTTACCAGATGGCCGAGCGCCTTCTGAAGGCCGGTCATGATGTGTCTATCTGGAATCGCACGAAGTCCAAGGCCGAGCCGCTGGCCAAGCTCGGCGGCAAGCTGGTCGATAATCCGGTCGATCTTGCCGGCGTCGACATTCTGTTCACGATCGTCTCGGCCGGCCCCGATCTCGAAGAGGTCTATTTCGGCAAGAACGGCATCGTCACCAATGCCAAGGGCCCGCTGCCGAAGATCTTCGTCGATTGCTCGACCATCTCGGTTGAGGATTCGGTGCGCATTCGCGAGCGCCTGAGCGAGAAGGGCATTGATTTCGTCGCCGCGCCCGTCTCCGGCAACGGCCTCGTCATCAAGGCCGGCAAGCTGTCGTCGGTGGTGTCGGGTCCGGAAGCCTCCGCCAAGTCGGTGATGCCGATCATCGAAGTGTTCGCGCCGAAGGGCGTGTCTTACGTCGGCGACGGTGAACTCGCCCGCATCTGCAAGATCGCCCATAACGTCATGCTCGGCGTCGTGATCGAGAATCTGATCGAAATCACGCTGCTCGCCAACAAGATGGGCGTGCCGCGCAACGCCTTCCTGTCCTTCATGAATAACGGCGTGATGGGCTCGATGTTCACCGCCTACAAGACGCCGGCCCTGGTCAATCTCGACTGGACCACGACCTTTACGCCGGAATTGCTGCGCAAGGATCTTGATCTTGGTCTCGAACTCGGCCGCGAATGGGATGTGCCGATGCCGGTGACGGCAGCGACCCGCGAAGTGATCCAGCAGCATATCGGCAAGGCCAAGTCGCAGCCGAATGCCGAGGAAATCCTCGCTGCGGACTTTGCACAAATGGCTGAGACCATGGCGGAGCTTGCCGGCATGAAACTGACTAGCGAGAATAAGAACGTCGGAACTGGTCTGTAAGACAACACGCACGCTGTTCGGAGATCGCCATGAAGCCCCGCGCCGAAAAAGGCCTTCCGCTGAATGACGATATCGGCGAGGCCAAGCGCCTCGACCTGTATCGCTCGCAGGTTCGCCTGCGGGAGGCCGAGCAGCGTGCCTATGACCTGTTTCTGCAAAATCTCGTCAAGGGCACGAGCCATCTGTCGCTCGGGCAGGAGGCGATCGCCGCCGGCTTTGCCGAAGCGATGGAGAAGGGCGATCTGTCCTTCTGCACGTATCGCGGTCATGCGCATACGCTGGCGCGCGGCGTCTCGGTTGAGAAAGTGCTGGGCGAACTGATGCAGCGCGACAACGGCCTGATGCGCGGCAAGGGCGGCTCCATGCATCTGACATCGGAAGAGCATGGCGTGATGGGATGCTACGCCATCATCGGCGCGCATCTGCCGATCGCCTGCGGCGCCGCCTGGCGCGCGCAATACAAGGGCGACAAGGACGTGTCGGTGGCGTTCTTCGGCGATGGCACCACCAATATCGGCGCATTCCACGAGGCGTTGAATTTCGCCGCGATCTGGAAGCTGCCGGTGGTGTTCGTCTGCGAAAACAATCTCTACATGGAATATACGCCGATCGCCGATGTCACGGCGGTGCCGCAGCCGGCCGCCGATCGCGCTTCGGCTTACGGGCTGGAGCGCATCCTGATCGATGGCAATGATGCCGATGTGGTCTATCGCACGGCGAAAAAGGCCTTCGCCAAGGCGCGGGCCGGCGAGGGGCCGTCGCTGATCGAATGCCTGACCTATCGCCATAGCGGCCATTCACGCGCCGACCCCGCCAAGTATCGCCCCGAAGGCGAACTGGAAAAGTGGAAAGAGCACGATCCGGTCAAGCTCTATCGCGAACGGCTGAAACAGTTCGGCGTGACGGATGGCGCGATTGAAAAGATCGAAGCCGAGGTGCGCCGCGAGGTGGACGAGGCGACCGAAGCCTGCAAGGCAGCGCCGCTGCCGCCAGCCGAGATTTTGACGACTGACGTATATGCCGACGGGGGCTGGGCATGGCGGAACTGACTTATCGCGACGCCGTGGCGCGCGGCATCGCGCAGGAAATGGCGCGCGATCCCGACGTCGTCTTTCTCGGCGAGGACGTGGCGAAGGCCGGCGGCGTATTCAAAGCGACCGTCGGGCTGTACGAACAATTCGGCCCCTTGCGCGTGCGCGACACGCCAATCTCCGAACAGGCGATCCTTGGCGCCGCCATGGGCGCGGCAATGACCGGCCTGAAGCCGATTGCCGAAATCATGTTCTCGGACTTCTTCGCGGTCTGCTTCGACTATATCGCCAATGAATTTCCGAAGAGCCGTTACATGTCGAACGGCCAGACCAAGTGTCCCTTGGTCGTGCGCACCGGTAATGGCGCTGGCTCGCGCTTTGGCGCGCAGCATTCGCAGAGTGTCGAGAACTGGTGCATGATGATCCCGGGTCTGAAGGTGGTTGCACCGTCAAGCCCGCGCGACGTGATCGGCCTTCTTGCTGCCGCAGTGCGCGATCCCGATCCGGTGATCTTTTTCGAGCACAAGTCTCTTTATCCCATCAAGGGCGAGGTGCCGGACGGCGAGATCGTCGATACCCTCGGCACCGCCAAGATCCTGCGGCCGGGCAAGGACGCCAGCATTCTGGCGCTGGCGCTGATGGTGCCGCGTGCGCTGGAAGCTGCCGAGCGATTGCAGGCCGAATTCGGCATCGATGCCGAAGTGGTCGACGTTCGCTCGCTGGTGCCGCTCGATACGCAGACGATCCTCGATTCGGTCCGTCGCACGCATCGGTTGTTCACGGTGGAAGAAAATCCGCGTCTGTGTGGCTGGGGCGCGGAAATCGTCTCCATCGTGGCCGACGAAGCCTTCTACGATCTCGATGGCCCGCCCGTGCGCATCACCACGCCGCATATTCCGCTGCCGGCGAATGACTTCCTGGAGGACATGGTGCTGCCGACGGTTGATCGCATCGTCGAAACCGTGCAGCGTTCGCTTCGAAGCTGAAACAGGAGCGTCATTGCCAGGCCCAAGGCCGTCAAAGACGGCGTTTCTGACCCGGCAATCCATCTTTAAAACACTGTTGTGACGACAAAGATGGATGCGCGGATCAAGCCCGCGCATGACACAGAAGACAGACGAGGAGCCGCCCCATGTACGACAATCTGCTCGCAAATGTTCCGACGGATCTGTGGATCGGCGGCCAGTGGCGGAAATCCTCCAACGGCGAGCGCTTCGACGTCATCGATCCGGCGACCGAGAACACCATCGCCTCGGTTGCCAGCGCGACGCCCGATGACGCCAAAGCCGCGGTCGATGCCGCCGCCGCCGCCTTGCCCGGCTGGGCGGCCAAGTCGCCGCGCGAGCGCGGCGAAATCCTGCGCAAGGCGTTCGATCTCATCATGCGCGACTCGGAGCGTCTCGCCAAGCTGATCACGCTGGAGAATGGCAAGGCGCTGCCGGATTCGCGCGGCGAAGTGGCTTATGCCGCCGAATTCTTCCGCTGGTTCGCGGAGGAGGGCGTGCGCAATATCGGCCAGATGTCGACGGCGCCGGCCTCCGGCGCGCGCATCCTCGTGCAGCATAAACCCGCCGGTGTTGCCGTGCTGGTGACGCCGTGGAATTTCCCGGCGGCGATGGCCACCCGCAAGATCGGGCCCGCCCTCGCTGCTGGTTGCAGCGTCGTGCTGAAGCCGGCCTCCGATACGCCCCTGACCATGCTGGCGCTGATGCCGATCCTGCAGGAGGCCGGCGTGCCGGCCGGCGTCGTCAATGTCATTCCATCGCGCTCCTCAGGCAAGGTGGTGTCGGAAATGCTGCACGACATGCGCGTGCGCGTAGTCTCCTTCACCGGCTCGACGGATGTTGGCCGCAAGCTGCTGCATGAAGCTGCCGACAACATCGTGCGTCCGGCGATGGAACTGGGCGGCAATGCGCCGTTCCTCGTCTTCGACGATGCCGATATCGATGCGGCTGTCGAAGGCGCGATGATCGCCAAGATGCGCAACATGGGCGAAGCCTGCACGGCGGCGAACCGCTTCTATGTGCAGGAAAAGGTCCATGACGAATTCGCGCAGAAGCTGGCGGCGAAGATGTCCGCGCTCAAGGTCGGCAATGGTCTTGATGAAGGCGTGGCGGTCGGCCCGCTGGTCAATGCCGAAGGCCGCGACAAGGTGATCGAACTCGTCGACGACGCGGTGAGCAAGGGCGCCAAGGTGCTGGCCGGTGGCCAGTCGATCGACGGCAAGGGCTTTTTCTATCAGCCGACAGTGCTGACGCATGTCGCCGATGGCTCGAAGCTGCTGAATGACGAAATCTTCGGCCCGGTCGCTGCGATCCAGACCTTCAAGACCGAAGACGAAGCGATCAAGCGCTGCAACGACACCGAATATGGCCTCGCCGCTTATCTCTACACCAAGGACATGTCGCGCGGCCTGCGCGTGTCGGAGAAGCTCGATTTCGGCATGATCGGTCTCAATCGCGGGCTCATCTCCGATCCGGCGGCGCCGTTTGGCGGCATGAAGCAGTCCGGCCTTGGCCGCGAGGGCGGGCATGAAGGCTTGATGGAATTTCTCGAGACCCAGTACATCTCAACGAACTGGTGAGTTTCGGAACGGGGAACAGCATGGACGTTCTGATGCCGCAACTCGGTGAAACCGTCACCGAAGGCAAGATCAGCACCTGGTACAAGAGCGTCGGCGACAGCGTGAAGCCGGGCGACAATCTGTTCGAGATCGAGACCGATAAAGTCTCGATGGAGGTGCCGTCGATCACAAGCGGTGTCATTACGGAAATTCGCGTCGGCAAGGGCGAGACGGCCATGGTTGGCGCGGTGGTGGCGGTGATCGGCGATAGCGCCGGCGCGAGTGCGCAAACTGCACCTGCACAGGCGGCACCTGCCGCCGCGCCGGCGAAGTCTACCGTTGCTGCCAAGGCCGTCGCGCCCGTCGCGACGTTCCAGCCGACCAAAACCAACGGCATGATGGATCCCTATCGCGAAGTGCGCACGCCCGAGCGTAATTACGGCGCGGCGCGTCAGGGCGGCGTGCTGGTGACGCCGCTGGCGCGTCGGCTCGCTGTTGAAAACGGCATCGATCTGTCGCGCGTGAAGGGCTCCGGCCCCCATGGCCGCATCGTTGCCAGCGACGTGAAGAATGCTGGCGCCGATAGCCGCGCAGGCGGCATGATTGCCAGCGGGCCGAGCCTCGCCGAGATCAAGACGATCTATGCCGACAGCGCCTATAGCGAAATTCCGCTCGACGGCATGCGCAAGACCATCGCGACGCGCCTGACGCAATCCAAGCAGAGCGTGCCGCTTTTCTATCTGACGGCGGATGTGGCGATGGATGCGCTCCTGCGCGTGCGCAAGGAGGCCAATGCCGCGGCGCCGATGAAGGATGGCCTGCCATCCTGGCGCATCTCGGTGAATGACTTCATCATCAAGGCGCTGGCGCTCGGCTTGCAGAAAGTGCCGGCGGCGAATGCGATCTGGGCGGAAGACCGCATCCTGCGCTTCGAACATTCCGATATCGGCGTCGCCGTCGCGCTGGATGATGGCTTGCTGACGCCGGTCGTGCGCCATGTCGACACCAAGTCGCTGCGCATTGTCTCAGGCGAAATGCGCGATCTTGCCGCACGGGCGCGCGACAAAAAGCTCAAGCCGGCCGAATATCAGGGCGGCGTGTCGGCTGTGTCCAATCTCGGCATGTATGGCGTGCGCGAATTTTCCGCCATCATCAACCCGCCGCAATCGACCATCCTTGCCGTCGGCGCGTCGCGCCGCGTGCCGGTGGAAGCCGAGGATGGCGGCGTGCGGTTTGAAACACAGATGACGGTGACGCTGTCCTGCGATCACAGAGTCATCGATGGCGCGCTCGGCGCGCAATTGCTGGCGGCGGTGAAAAACTATCTCGAAGAACCGGTGACGATGCTGGTGGGGTAGGCCGGCTTCAGGCAAGTGGAGAACGGGCATGACGGCGTTTGAGAAGAAATACCACGGCGACACGCCCTTCGCGAAGTCCCTGTTCTCTGAAATCGTGACGGTGAAAGGCCCCGGCACGATGCTCTATCTCTCGGGCATCGGCTCGGAAGATGCCGACGATCCGGCCGGCGCAGCTTTGCATGCCGGCAACGTTTACGCCCAGACCGTCTATGCCTTCGAGAAGGCAAAGAAGCTGCTCGCCAAGCACGGCGCGACGATGGCCGATATCGTCAAGATCACTGCCTATCTCGTCGATGTGCGCGATCGCGCCGATTATCAGAAGGCACGGATGGAAGCGCTTGCCGGCGTGCCGGCCTTGCCCGCGCACACCTTTCTGGTGGTGAGCGCGCTCGCGCGGCCGGGCATGATGATGGAAGTCGATATCATCGCCGCCATTCCGTGATGCTGGACGTTGTTTAGCTGCGCCCGATCTCGCCCGTGACGCGCTCGCCGCGCCGTTTTGCGGCGGCGGATTTCTGCCTCTGCGGCTTTGCGGCCTGTTGCTCCGCTTCGAACGACAGCAGCATCTTGCGCAGCAGCTTGGCGAGCTGCTTTTGCTCTGCCGCTGTCAGGCGGTTGGAAATGTCGCTGGCGCAGGTGGCGTGTTCGGTCATCGCCTTGTGCGCGAGACTGGCGCCGCGCTTGGTCAGCGCAATGCGTACCGCGCGTCCATCCGATGGATCAGGCTTGCGCAACGCATAATTCAGTTTCTCTGCCCGATCGATCCGGTTGGTGGTGGCGCCGGATGACAGCATGCAGGCCTCATAAAGATCGGTCGGCCGCATGCCGGTGTCGGCGCCGGCGCGTTGCAACGACGCCAAGAGATCGAACATCTCCCAGGTGATGCCGAATGGCGCGAGCCATTGATCCATCGCGTCACGCAGATGCGCCGACACGCGCAGGATGCGGCCGAGTGTCGCGAGATAGTTGAAGTCGAGATCGGGGCGCGCCTGCGACCATTCCTTAGTGAACACATCGATGGCATCGGCGGCTTTGTTTTTGTGCATTGCATGCAATCCAAACTATCTTGACTTGGAGATAAATGACGATCACGCTCAATGACAGTCAAGCGCGTTTTGCACATACGGCGTTTTCAATAGGAAATCAGCCATGTTTCGTGCTGTGAAATATCGAGCGGGCATTGCGGCTCTTGTCTCCGCTCTGTTTGGTTTTAGCCATTCCGTCAGGCGCAGCCGCCCGTCACGCTCTCATCCATTTCTGATTTATCCGACCATCGTGAAGTGAAGACACGCGCCCTTTCTCGCTGACGCAGCACATCCTTTTACGGAGACATCATATGTTGAAGACATTGAACCGCAGGCATTTGATGCAAGGCGCCGCAGCCATCGGCGCGATGTCCGCGCTGCCGATGCGCCGGGCACGTGCGCAGGAGCCGCGGGCGAAAATTCGCGTCGGTGTGGTGCCGCTGATCTCGTCGGGGCCGATCTTCGTCGCGCAGGCGATGGGCTTTTTCGACAAACTCAAGCTCGATGTCGAACTGAAGTATTTTGCCGACGGCGCGCTGGCTATTCCGGCACTCATCGCCGGAGAGCTCGACACCACGGTGTCTACACTCAGCGCCGGCCTGTTCAACGCGGTGTCGCGTGGCGCGCCCTACAAGCTGATCCTCGATCGCGGCTCGGAAAAGCCGGGCTCCGGTTCGATGACTATCGCGGCCTCGAACGAAATGGTGAAGGCCGGCATGACCGCCGTCGACAAGATGGCGCTGCTCAAGGGCAAGCGCATCGCCATCCAGGCGCCGGGCGGTATCGATCAATATCTTCTGGGGCTTGGCGTGCAGCGTGCGGGGCTCGATCCGCGCACGGACGTGACGTGGAATCCTGGCCTTGCCTATCCCGATATCGTCAAGGCGATCGGCGCCAATCAGGCGGATGCCGCCAATGTGCCGGTGCCGCTCGGCTTTCTGGTTGAGCGCAACAATTTCGGCAAGCTGGTTTTCTCCGGCTACGACATCGAGCCAAATACGCAGCTCGCCTGCTGGGCGATGTCGGAAGCCTATCTCTCTTCCAACAAGTCGGCCGCCATTCGCTTTGCAATGGCGCACACCCATGCGGGCCGCCTGTTCAACAAGGCTGCGGCCTCGAAAGACCCGGCCGTCGTCAAGATCGTCTCGGATGCGACCAAGGTACCGCCGGCCTTGATCGAAGCGGCAGCGCCTCGCTGGACTTGGTTCTCCGAGGACGGCATGCCGAACATCGAATCCTGCATGGCGCAAGGCAAGTTCTGGAACGAGAGCATGAAGATGGTCAACGCCACAGTGAAGCAGGAGCAGTTGTTCGATCTGTCGCCGACCGTCGAAGCCGCCAAGCGGCTTGCGCAAAGCAATCCATTCGGATGATGGTTGAATGACAAGCCCCGCTGTTGCGATCGAATGCCGTGACCTTGGACTGGTCTTTCCCGGTGCAACGGGTGAAGCGACAGTGGCGCTGTCCGGCGTCAGCTGTGCCTTCCAGCCCGGCAAGGTCACGGCGATCATCGGCCCGAGCGGCTGCGGCAAAAGCACGTTGCTGCAGATCGTGCGCGGCTTTCTCGATCCGACGCGGGGGCATCTGAGCTTCGTCAAACTGGAAGGCGGCGTCGCCGCGCAGCGCCCGGCGATGTCGACGGTGTGGCAGACCTTCAACCTGTTTCCGTGGTTGACGGTGCTGGAAAATGTCGCCTTTGGCCTCGAACTGGCCGGTGTGCCGAAGGCCGAGCGCGAAGCGCAGGCGCGTAAGGCCATCGCTGCCGTCGATCTGACCGGCTTCGAGAAAAAATATCCGCGCCAATTATCGGGTGGCATGCGGCAACGCGTCGGCATTGCCCGCGCGCTGATGATGAAGCCCGATGTGCTGCTGCTCGATGAGCCATTCGGCGCGCTCGATGCGCAGACGCGCCTCGTCTTGCAGGAGCAGCTGGCGAAGCTCGTCGATCGAAGCGGCACGACCGCGATCCTGGTCACGCATTCGATCGAGGAGGCGATTCTCCTCGCCGACACCATTCTCGTCATGTCGGCGCGGCCCGGCCGCATCGTTGCGACCATCGACGTGACATTGCCCAAGCCGCGCAGCCACGCCACCACGCATGACCCCGAATTCGGCAAGCTGTTCGAACAGATCTACGGCCTCCTGCGCGACGAAGTGATGACGGCGATGGTCAATGAATCCGGGGGCGCGTGATGAGTGATCAGCATCTCACCAGCGAAGTGAAGGTGGGTGACCTGTCGAACGACATGCAGGTCGCGCGCCCGAGCGGCTGGAAGACTTTGCTGGACGATCCCCGCGTGCTGGGCTGGGGCTCGGTGGCACTGGTGCTGCTGGTCTGGGAAGTCAGCGCCTATGTATCTGGCGTCTCGCCGCTTTATCTGCCGCGGCCGAGCCAGATCGTCGTCGCGCTGGTCAACATGTTCCTGACCGGCGGCCTCGCCACCGATCTTGGAGTCACGCTCTATCGCATCTTCGCCGGTTTCGCGATCGCGCTGGTGGTCGGCACCTTGCTTGGCGTATGGATCGCCACCTCGGCGCGCGTGCGCGCCATCGCCGACATGTTCATTGCCGCGCTCTATCCGCTGCCAAAAGTCACGCTCATTCCGCTGCTGATCATCTGGCTTGGCACGGGTGGACCGTTCATGCTGACGATCAGCGCGCTCGGCGCGATCTTTCCGATCCTGATCAACACCGTGCTCGGCGTGCGGCAATGCGATCCTGGCCTCGTTCTGGCGGCGCGTGATCTTGGCGCAACCAAGCAGCAAATCATTCGCAAGGTGCTGATCCCGAGTGCGATCCCGGCGATCTTTGCCGGCACACGCCTCGGTCTCGGCGTCTCGATCATTCTCGTGGTGGCGGCGGAAATGGTGGTCGGCAAGCTCGGCCTTGGCGCGCGGCTCTATCTCTCCGGCCAGATCCTCGAGACCGAACAGGTCTTCGCCGTGCTGATCGTGCTCGCGGCCCTCGGCATCATCGTCACCAAGACGCAGGATGCGATCGACATCTGGCTCGGTCGCTGGCGCATCACCTAATCAATCAAGGCACGCAAGGAGCGTTGTTATGAGCATCACCGAAGTCCGTCGCAATGACGTCACGCTCGATGTGATCCATCCGTCACCGGAAGAAGCCTGGAAGATGCCGTACGCGCCGGCGGTGCGCATCGTCGGCGCCAGCGACCTGATGTTCCTGTCCGGCTGCACGCCATCCTCGCTTTATCACCATCATCCGCATCGGGATGAGGAGCATATCCACCCGCATGGCATCGAGGAGCAGACCAAGCTGGCGATGGATTGCATCAAGCTGATCCTCGATGAAGTCGGCGCCGATTTCAAAGACATCATCAAAATCACAAAATACCTGACCGATATGCGCGACGCCGACGGCATGAACAAGGCGATGAAGCCTTATCTCGGCGAATGGCGGCCAGCCTCGACCATGGTGTGCATCAATCAGCTCTCTTCGCCAGGCGCCAGGATCGAGCTCGATTGCGTCGTCGCGGTTCCGAAACGCTAAGCTTTCAGCACCAGCGCGCGGCCCCGAGTCACGAGGGGCGATGATCGATGCCGTCGGGTGGCGGAGCGAGCGTCGCCCAGCCGGCGCCATTGTCATCCTCCGGCAGCGCGCGCTGCACCGCCTCGCTGCGGAAAAGATGCGCCTTGGCGATCATCACGGCGCTGACCGGCGCGGTCAAAAACAGAAACAGCGTGATCATGACTTCGTGGATGCCGGCGGCGCCATTGAGGACCACGAAATAAAGCAAAGAGGCGATCAGCAACGCGCCGATGCCGAGCGTCGTCGCCTTGGTCGGACCATGCAGCCGCCGCATGGTATCGGGCAGCTTGGCGAGACCGAATGACCCCACGAACATGAAGCCACCGCCGACCATAAGAAAAAAGGCAATTACCGCTTCGATCAGGGTCGTCATCATCGTGCTCACTCGATCACATTGCCGCGCATCAGGAATTTGCAGAAGGCGACGGTGGAGACAAAGCCGACCATGGCAAACAGCAAAGCCGCCTCGAAATACATCGTGGTCGAGAACAGGATTCCCGTCAGCACGATCAGCCCGATCGCATTGATGACCATGGTGTCGAGCGCGAGGATGCGATCGGTGACGTCGGGCCCAGCGATCAGCCTGTAGAGATTGAGCAGGATGGCGATCAGGATGGCGCCGATCGCGAAGGCGCTGGCCGCAGCAATCATCGGAAAATCCTTATCAGGCGGCTTTCATAACGGGATTTGATGGCCGCAACGGTCGCCGGCACGTCGTCGACATCGAGACAATGCACCAGCAGCGTGCGCCCGTCGGCGCTGACATCGGCGCTGAGCGTGCCAGGCGTCATGGTGATGGTGCCGGCGAGCGTTGCGATCGCCTCCGGACTTTGCAGGTCCAGCGGCACGGTGATGAATTGCGATCGCAGACTGTCGCCGCGGCGAAACAGCACGAGATAGGCGACTTGGATATTCGATACGACGATGTCGAAGCCCACAATCGCGCAATATTCCATGATGGCGACAGGATCGCCAATTTTGACCCGCGCCGGCCAATAGGCGCTGGTCAGCTTGGCGATCAGGATGCCGAACAGCAGGCCCGAGACGGCGGCGCTCAGGGAAAAGTCGTTGACCAGCAGCACCCAGACCACCGCCAGGATGGCGGTGAGGATGGGGTGAGGCAGGAGGCGCGTCAGCATCGCTCTCTCTCTCCTATCGCATCGCCAGCGGCGGCCGCAGCACCGCATCAATATAATTGCGCGGCGCCAGCAACTGGTCGGTGGCAGCGGTCATGTCGTTCATCACCGGGCCGGCAAATACACTGAGCGCGGCGATGGCGATGATCATCGCGCCGATCACGGCGATGGTCAGCACCGGCAGTCGCGCCGCGTCAGGCTCCGGCGCATGGGCGGTCGTAGGCGTATTCCAGAACAAACGAATGCCGATGGTGGCAAAGCCGATGATCATCAACAGACTGGTGATCAGGATCGCAGGCCATACCGAGGCCATGCTGGCGGCGGCACGGCCGGCATCGAGGATCAACAGCTTGCCGATAAAGCCGGCCAGCGGCGGCATGCCGACGCTGGCAATGGCGAGACAAAAATATAACCCGGCCAGCAGGCTTGCATGTTGCGGAAAGCGGATGATCTGCGTTCGGTTATCGGTTTCCTTGAGCACGACGCCGACCAAGAGGAAAAGCGCGGCGCTGGCGAGCGTGCTTTGCAGGAGATAATAGAGCCCGCTGGCAAGGCCGGGCGCGGTGAAGAGCCCGATGCCGATCAGCAAGGTGCCGGTCGAGGCGATCAGCGAATAGCAGGTGAGGGTGCGCAGGTTGCGGCTCGCCAGCACGCCGATGGTGCCGAGCACGAGCGTCACGATTGCCGCCGGCAGCAGCCAGGGGCTGGCGATCTGCGCGAGGCCGCCGGCGTCGGCGCCAAAGACCAGCGTGAAGACGCGAATGATCGAATAGACGCCGACCTTGGTCATGATCGCGAACAAAGCTGCGACCGGCGGCAAGGTCGATCCATAGGTCGGCGGCAGCCACCAATGCAGCGGCACCAGCGACGACTTGATCGCGAACACCGCCAGCAGCAGCAGGGCGCCGGCCGCCAGCAGCGGCTGATCGGCGGAAGTCACCTGCGGCACCTTGGCGGCGAGATCGGCAAAGTTGAGCGTGCCGACCACCGCATAAATCAGACCGGCGGCGAACAGAAACACCGTCGAGCCGATCAGGTTGATGGCGACATAGTGAAAGCCGGCTTTCATGCGCTTTGCGCCGGCGCCATGCAGCATCAGGCCATAGGAGGCGATCAGCAGCACTTCGAAGAACACGAACAGGTTGAACAGGTCGCCGGTCAGGAAGGCGCCGTTGATGCCGAGCAGCTGAAACTGAAACAATGCATGGAAATGCCGGCCGCGCTTGTCCCATTCGCCAGTCGCAGCGAGCACAACGCCGATGGCCAGAAAGGCTGTCAGCAACAGCATGGTGGCGGACAGCCGATCGAGCACCAGCACGATGCCGAACGGCGCCGGCCAATGACCGAGCCAATAGACATGCGGCGCGCCATCGCGCGCCATGACGTAAAGGCCGATGGCGAGCGCAAGCTGCGCCACAGTGGCGAGGATCGACAGCGAGCGCTGCGCGGTCAGGCTGCGCCGCGCCGCGAGCACGAGAAACGCCGCCGTCATGGCTGGAATGGCGACCGGGAAGATGAGCCAGGACAGGGTCATGGGACTTTATCAGGACGGGCTGGGCCGGTCGGTTGATCGGTCGGCCGGGTGCCGAGCGTGACGTCGTCGCCGCCGGTTTCGAGAAACGAGCGCAGCGACAGCACGACGATCAGCGCGGTCATGCCAAAGGAAATGACGATCGCGGTGAGCACCAGAGCCTGCGGCAGCGGATCGGCATAGCCGCTGGCCGTGGGCGTGATGATCGGCGGCTTGTCGATCGTCAGGCGTCCCATCGTGAACAGGAACACATTGACGGCATAGGTGAGGAAGGACAGTCCGATCACCACCGGGAACGTGCGGCGGAGCAGGATCAGATAGACGCCGGCCGCGGCGAGTGCGCCGATCCCGGTTGCCACGAGAAATTCCATGCTCATTGTGGCTTCGCCTCCTGCCGCAACTCCTGCGCCCGGACGGACGCCTGTTCGGCGCGTTCCTCGACGCGCGACAATGTCCCGAGCGACAAAAGACAGGTGCCGACGACGGCGAAGAACACGCCGATATCGAAGGCCATCGCCGAAGCCAGTTCGATCTCACCGAAGATCGGCAGGTGGAAATAGCCGAAGGTGCTGGTCAGGAACGGCCGGTCGAATAACAACGAAGCGAGGCCTGTGGCGCCGGCGATCACCACGCCGCCGCCGATCATCGCATGCGCGTCGATGCGCGCGCGCTTATGCGCCCAGACATAGCCGCTGGCGATATATTGCATCAGGAAGGCAATGGCGACGATCAGCCCGGCAATGAAGCCGCCGCCCGGCAGGTTATGGCCGCGGAGAAGGATATAGATGCCAACCATCAGCGACAGCGGCAGGAGCACGCGCGCGACCACAGTCAGCATCAGCGGATGCGGATCATGCGCTCTTTTGCCAAAGCGCGTGCGGGCCAGCCGGCGTTCGGCTTCGCCATGCATCGCTGAATCAAGCAAGGCATAGATCGTCAGCGCGGCGATCGACAGAACGATGATCTCGCCGAAGGTATCGTAGCCGCGGAAGTCGACCAGAATGACATTGACGACATTGGTGCCGCCGCCGCCGGGCTTGGAGTTTTCGATGTGATAGCCGGAAATGGTGTCGGCGCTGCGCGTCATCACCGCATAGGCGAGCGCGGCGATGCCGGCGCCCACCATGACGGCGAGGCCGCCCGCCGCCAGCTTCTCGCGGCGTGGCATTTCATCGGGCGTTGTATGCGGCAGCAGGTTGATTGCCAGCAGCAACAGGATGGTGGTGACGACTTCCACGGAAATCTGCGTCAGCGCGAGGTCTGGCGCGGAGAATTGCAGAAAGGCCAGCGATACCACGAGACCGACGATGCTGGTGACGATCAGGGCGAACAGCCGATGATAATGGTCCCAGACGATGAAAACGCAGGCCAGCATCAGCGTCAGCCAGCCGATATAGACCGGCAGCGTGGCCGGAATGGTGATGCGGTCGCCGGCAAAGCCGGCGGGGATGGCGCGGAGATAACCGGCAAAGGCGAGGAGGCCGATGCTTGCTACGATGATCGAGAGATAGCGTGGCAGATGGCCGTTATCGATGGCGGCGATGATCCGTCGCGATAGTCGCACCAGCTGCGCCATCGTCGCCCTGAACATCGTCATCGCATCCGGCCGCGGCACAGACAGCCTCAGCCGGTTGGCCGCGGGATAGAGCCACAACAACAGCAAGCCGCCGAGCAGCGCAACAGCGCTCATGCCGAGCGCCGGCGTTACGCCATGCCAGAGCGCCAGATAATAATCGGGCAGGGCGCCGCCCGCGGCCGCCAGCGCGGTGCGATAGACAATCGCGCCTGCAAAAAACGCCGGCATGATACCGATGGCGACGATCGGCACAGCCAGGATCGCGACCGGCAGCCACATGCCAACAGGCGGATCATGCGGACGATGCGGATAGCTTTCGCGCACCGGACCAAGAAACACATGAAAGATCAGCCGCGCCGAATAGGCCGCCGACAATAATGCGCCGACCGTCGCGAGCAGCGGAAACAGCCAGACCTGTCCGGCATAAACCGTGTGCGCGGCTTCCTCCAGCATCATCTCCTTGGAGATAAAGCCGTTGAGCAGCGGCACGCCGGCCATCGACGCGGCGGCAAGGATCGCGAGGCCCGATGTGATCGGCATCAGATGACGCAGGCCGCCGAGCTTTCGGATGTCGCGGGTGCCGGCTTCGTGATCGACAATGCCGGCGCTCATGAACAAAGCGGCCTTGAAGGTCGCGTGATTGAGAATGTGGAAGACTGCCGTTACCAGCGCCATGCGGGTGCTGAAGCCGAGCAGCATGGTCAAGAGGCCAAGATGGCTGACGGTGGAGAAGGCGAGCAGCGCTTTCAGGTCATCCTTGAACAGCGCGATCCAGGCCGCGATCACCATCGTCACAAGGCCGGTGAGCGAGACGATCAAGAACCATTCCGGCGTGCCCGACAGCGCCGGCCACAGCCGCGCCAGAAGGAAAATGCCGGCTTTCACCATCGTTGCCGAATGCAGATAGGCCGAGACCGGGGTCGGCGCGGCCATCGCATGCGGCAGCCAGAAGTGAAACGGAAATTGCGCGGATTTGGTGAAGGCGCCGGCGAGGATCAGCAGCAGCATCGGCAGATAAAGCGGCGAGGCCTTGATGACATCGCCGCGCGTCAGGATTTCGGTCAGTTCGAAGCTGCCGGCGATATGGCCGAGCAGCAGCGCGCCACCCATCAAGGCAAGGCCGCCCGATCCCGTCACCACCAGCGCCATTTTCGCGCCCTGCCGCGAGCCGGGCAGGTGATACCAGAAGCCGATCAAGAGGAAGGACGAGAGGCTGGTCAGCTCCCAGAACACCACCAGCAACAGGATGTTGTTGCTGAGCACGATGCCGAGCATCGCGCCCTGAAACAGTAAGAGATAGCAAAAGAACCGCCCCATCGGATCGTCGCGGTCGAGATAGAAGCGCGCATAGAGAATGATCAAAAGGCCGATGATCAGGATCATCGCCGCGAAGAACAGGCCCAGTCCGTCAACGAAGAAGGAGAAGGACAGCCCGAGCTGCGGCAGCCAGGCGAAATTCTGTTGCAGCACATTGCCGGCATAAACCGTCGGCACGGTCGAGAGCAGGATCACCAGCGACAGCAGGCTGGCTGCCGCGGTGATCGCCGCGCAGGCATTGCGCCCGCCCCGGATGGCAAGCGGTGGGAGCAACGCACCGATGAACGGGATCAGGACGACAAGCGCGAGTTTCATAAAGCGATGTTCGGGCGGTTCAGGCCGCTTCAGGCGACGGTATCGGCGGGAGTTTTCCGGACAATACGGAAAAAGTGCCCCCTGCCAACCTGATAACCCGATGAAAGCGCTGCGGCTATTGCCCGCGTGCGCTGTCAGTCAACGCTACACAGGCGAATCTTTACGGCCGCGTGGCCGATTGCCGGCCCCCCTTGGTTGTGGGAAATAGCCCATGACGCTTCCCATGACCTTCCCTTGGCCCGGTCCGGTCCGCTATGGCCGGCTTTAGTCCGTTTCGGCCCGATGGCCAGCATCAAGAAGAGCTACAATGCAACGTTCCAAGCCTCCCTTCCGCGCCGACCATGTCGGCAGCTTCCTGCGCACGCCCGCGCTGAAACAGGCCCGCAGCCAGTACGAAAAGGGCGCCATCACCCCCGTGCTGCTGAAGGCGGTCGAGGATGATGAAATCCGCAAGCTGATCGCCAAGCAGGAAGAGGTCGGGCTGGAGCTGGCGACCGATGGCGAATTCCGCCGCTCCTGGTGGCATTTCGACTTTCTCGGCCTGCTCGACGGCGTGAAGCTGGTCGAGGCCAATGAGGGCATCCAGTTCGCCGGCGTGCAGACCAAGGCGCAGACGCTGAAGATCGACGGCAAGGTCGATTTCCCCTCCGACCATCCGTTCCTTGAGCATTTCCGCTTCCTCAAGGCCAACACCCGGGTCACGCCGAAAATGACCATTCCGGCGCCGACCGTGCTGCATTTCCGCGGCGGCCGCCGTGCGATCAGCGAGACGGTCTATCCGGACATGGATCAGTTCTTCGACGACACCGGCAAGGCCTATGCCAAGGCGGTGAAG
>Ga0164243_10002982_pt1 | contig 27388 bp, 25 predicted proteins | sample OricompcompostOP_FD_108781 | JGI IMG/M metagenome (GOLD analysis project Ga0164243, IMG submission 108781) | Organic Plus compost microbial communities from Emeryville, California, USA - Original compost - Organic plus compost (OP) | ecosystem: Engineered > Solid waste > Mixed feedstock >...
CCCTTCAGCAGCATCTGCCAGGTGCGCGAAAGAATGCGCATCGACAATTGCGCGGCAAAAGCCTTGCCGCGCGTGCGTTCGGCTTCACTCAAGGACAGATCATCGGCGACCGATGGCACAAGCTTCACGCGCGTCACGAAATGCGTGAATTCGGCGAGATCGGACAGCATCACCGCCGGATCTGCACCGGAATCATATTGATCGCGCAACTCCTGCAACGCCGCAGCGATGTCACCGCGGAGCAGCATCTCGAACAGATCGACCACGCGCGCGCGGTCGGCAAGGCCCAGCATCTGCCGCACATCGTCAGCCCGCACATCGCCAGCGGCATGCGCAATCGCCTGATCGAATAGCGACAGAGAATCGCGCACCGAGCCTTCAGCCGCGCGCGCGATCAGAGCCAGCGCCTCGGCATCGGCTTTGACATTTTCCTTGCCGGCAATGTCGGAGAGATAACGCACCAGCACATCGCCTTCGACGCGGCGAAGATCGAAACGCTGGCATCGCGACAGCACTGTGATCGGCACCTTGCGGATTTCCGTGGTCGCGAACACGAACTTGGCGTGCGGCGGCGGCTCTTCCAGCGTCTTCAGCAGCGCGTTGAAAGCGGCGCCCGAGAGCATGTGCACTTCATCGAGGATGTAAACTTTGTAACGCGCGCTCACCGGCGCATAGCGCACGGCGTCGTTGATCTGGCGCACATCGTCGACGCCGTTATGCGAGGCGGCGTCCATTTCCAGCACATCGATATGCCGGCTTTCGATGATCGCCTGGCAATGCTCGCCCATCACCGGCATGTCGATGGTCGGCGCCTTGATCGAGCCGTCCGGCAATTGGTAATTCAGCGCCCGCGCCAGAATGCGCGCCGTCGTGGTCTTGCCCACCCCGCGTACGCCGGTCAGAATCCACGCCTGCGGAATGCGGCCGGTTTCGAAGGCATTGGAGACGGTGCGAACCATCGCCTCCTGGCCGATCAGGTCGTCAAAGGTCGAGGGGCGATAGCGCCGGGCGAGAACGCGGTAGCCTGATCCGGCCTCCGCCGGGACCGCTCGCGGCTCTGCCTGATCCGGCGAACGATTCTCGGCGTCGCTCATGCTCGAAGGGGCTTTCCGCTTGATATTGCGGCCCGGCCCGAGGCCCGGCCAAGTCCTGGCCAGGAAACCTGCGTCCAGGGAATAAGTGGGAGGCTGACGAGCGACCCGAACCGGAGCTCGTTAGGGCTGCTTCCTTCCGGATCTGACCCGGTTGGCGAGTGGCTCGCCCACCGCCAACCTCCCGCGCTTTATATCGACCCTTGCCGGCTCGAAAGCAAGCTTCTCGGCGACGGGCGTGATATTCTGACGCTTCCTTTTTCGTGAATCGGACAATCCATGAAACTCGACGGCTGGTCGCTGGACCCGCAACTTGCGCGGGATACGATCCTGCTTGGCGATCTGCCGCTGTCACAGGTTTTGGTCGCTAAAGACGCGAATTATCCCTGGCTGGTGCTGGTGCCCCGCCGCAAGGACACGGTGGAGATCATCGATCTGGACAAGGCCGAACAGGCCGAGTTGCTGGCGGAGATCGACCGCGTGTCGCGGGCGCTGCGCGAGGTCACGAATTGCGACAAGCTGAATGTGGCCGCGCTTGGCAATGTGGTGGCCCAGCTGCATGTTCACATTATCGCCCGCCGCAGGACTGACGCCGCCTGGCCGAAGCCGGTCTGGGGCGTGGCGGAGCCGACAAGCTACGACGCGGCGGCGCTCGATGCATTCATGACCGCCATGCGCAAGGCGCTGTGGCCGGCGTGATAACGTGGCCGAAGCCACCCGCTTCCTATGCAGCGACGCCGCTCTTATCTGACAGGCGCGGTTACCCATCTACGGCGGTTCACGAATGGCCGGAGGCGAGACAAAAACGAGAGACCGAGGCCTACCGTAAGGGTGGAGTCATGGCAACAGAAGGACACGGGCATGACTTTGAAGGTTGATCCCGGTGCGGCACAGCAAAAGGTCAAAGACCGCTACCTGTTCTTCGCCCGACACGAGGTCCGTGGCCGCTGTTCCCTTTTTGAAGATCTTGCGTTGCGGATCGCTGACGATCCGGAGCTGATTGCCGTGATCTCTCGGCTGCCCGAGAACAAGCGGCAGCCCAACCTTATCCTCGCTTCGTTGCGCAAGCTGTTGGGTCGCGTACCCACCTTCAATGAAGTGCGTGCCGTTATATTCGACGATCTGCACCGACTGACTGAAGTGGTTTTGTCACATAGCACTCAAACCAACGAGCCTGGCCGTTGCGCAACATTGCTGCCACTGCTGTGCCAACTACGCCAACCGCTGGCGCTTTTGGAATTGGGGGCGTCCGCCGGACTGTGCTTGATCCCCGACCGTTATAATTACCAGTACAACAGCACTTTCCTGCGCAACGACAACAGCGACCCGGGCTTGGTTTTGTCTTGCACAATCCATGGCAGCGTGCCCATCCCCGATGTCATGCCAGAGATTGTCTGGCGCGCCGGGCTCGATAGCAACCCGCTCAACGTCCGAAATCCCGACCATCGGGCCTGGTTGGAAACTCTCATCTGGCCTTCGGAGCACGACAGACTAAACCGGTTGCGCGTGGCGATGGATCTTGCCGCATCGGAAGAGATGCATCTCGAACAGGGAGATCTCCATACCGCCGACCTCGACCGGCTGTGCGCGCAGGCCTCGAAGGACGCGACCCCTGTGATCTTTCATTCGGCAGTTCTTTGCTACACACTCGACCAGGAGGCCCGTGACGCCTTCGTGAAGCGTGTCGGCGGCCTGACGGATGTTTGGATTTCCAATGAATCGCCCGAGCTTTATTCCGCTTTCGGCAAGGACTTGATCCCGGCTCGCCACGACAGCAATTTTCTGATGGCGCTCAACGGCCGTCCGTTAGCCTGGACCAACCCTCATGGCATGTCGATGACGTGGATAGACAGCGCCCCTTACGCCACCGCTCGTGGCCCTCAACGTCACTCCTAAGTACTTTTATATTCGTTTTTGTCAGTTCGTTGCCAATCAGTGGATGAAATCGGCTCATGCATAACCTGACCGACCTCGGCCCGTGGCCGCATCTTGGCTATGTCGACAGCGTCATTTCCCGCGCCGCCGAGCATCGCACTGACGCAGCCTTTCTCGAGGCCTGCGCTCGCGACACCGCATGCGGCTGCTATCTCGTCAGCGGCGAAATGGTGGTGCTGAAAAAGTCCGCCGCGCTTTGCGATCCGGTCTTCGCACCGGGCGAAGTCGCTTCGATGACAACGGCGCCCGAGCGCATTTTTCTCGGCCTGCAGGACGCAGCGGCGCGGTTCGGCTTCGCTGTGCTTCCTGATCTCGTCGAAGTGATGAAAGCCGACGACCGCTACCTCGTCACTGACCTGCGATCGATCGCCGTTCAGGGTCTCGTCGCGCCGGAGCATCTGGCGCCGATCGCCGAAGCCAAATCCTTGCTGAATTGGCACGCGCGGCACCGCTTCTGCTCCAATTGCGGACACAAGACCGAGCCGGCGCAAGGCGGCTGGCGGCGCGACTGTCCGCAATGCCAGGCCCAGCACTTTCCGCGCACCGATCCCGTCGTCATCATGCTGGCGATCCGGGACGACCAATGCCTGCTCGGGCGGCAGGCGCATTTCGCGCCGGGCATGTGGTCCTGCCTCGCCGGCTTTGTCGAGCCGGGCGAAAGTCTGGAAGAGGCGGTCCGCCGCGAGACGCTGGAAGAAGCCGGCGTGACGGTCGGCCCGGTGACCTATTTCGCCTCGCAGCCCTGGCCGTTTCCGTCATCGCTGATGATCGGCTGCCATGCGCCAGCCACGTCGGAGGCCATTACCGTCGATCGCAATGAACTCGAGGATGCGCGCTGGTTCTCCCGCAGCGAGGCCGCCGCCATGCTGATGCGGCGGCATCCGGATGGCCTGACCACGCCACCGCCGGTCGCCATCGCCCATCACATTCTGCGCGCCTTTGTGGAGCGCGGAGCGGCGGTGCTGGACGGTGGGGGTGGCCCGGCCTCGCAGACTGGGTCAAAGTCTGGGCTTTCCTAGAAATATTTTCCATGATACCGGGCTATATCCCAGCCCGAATGAAATATTATTCCAATGCACCAGCTCGACGCCATTGACCGCAAAATTCTTCTGACGCTACAGGAGGACGCCTCCCTGTCGGTGGCCGAGATCGGCCAGCGGGTCGGACTATCCTCGACGCCATGCTGGAAGCGCATCCAGCGGCTGGAAGCCGAGGGTGTGATCGAGAAGCGGGTGGCGCTGGTCGATCAGGCCAAGGTCGGCCTCGGCCTGACGGTGTTCGTTTCGGTGGAGACCGACGATCACTCCGAAAGCTGGCTAGGCACCTTCGCCTCGACCGTCAGCGCGATGCCGGAGGTGATGGAATTCTACCGGATGGCCGGCGATGTCGATTACATGCTGCGCGTCGTGGTCGCCGACATGCAGGCCTATGATCAGTTCTACAAGAAGCTGATCGCCTCATCGCCGCTGAAGAACGTGACGTCGCGCTTCGCGATGGAGAAGATCAAGTCGACGACGCGGCTGCCGATCCCGTGAGGGGATGCGCTACGGCTTGGTCACGGTTTCCGACAGGCGCGGCCGCATGAAAATCTGCTCGCTCAACGTCATCGGCTTCATGATGTAGCTGGCAACCGGCGTATAGTCATACGTCGCCTCTCCCCAAACGAGCGATGTGCCCGGCACTTTCAAGGCATCGGGCACGGTCACTGACGCACCTGCACTATGCGCTGTGCCTTTATTGGTCCGGCTCCAGGTGATCTTGGCACTTCCTTTGTTGTCGATACTCACGACGGACACGGTCACTTTGGCATTGGCGACAGAGAAAGGCGCCATCACCGCCGTTGCTGCGCCGAGCGCCGCATCGACGCCCGCATTGTCGATGGTCGCCACCTGAGAGACGAGATCGGCGACCGTGCGCGCAGTCAGTTTCACCTTGCGGTCCGCCATCACGCCTTGAGACAGCTCGACCGCGCCGAAATAAAGCGTCAGCATCAACGGCAAAATCAATGCAAATTCAACCGCGGAAACGCCACGCTTGTCACGCGGGAAGCTTGTGAGTCGTCGGATGGCAGAGTGCAGCGATGGAATTTTGCGCAACATCGCCGGACTCATGAATTGGTTGGAAACGGTTCGTTACGAAATGCTGAGGTGGCTAACAACAACCTCTTCTCGCCTGTCAGATCCGCCAGGCTGTAATTCATAAAGGAGAGGTAGGTCGGCCATTGATAAGCGAGACGCACAACGACAATGTCGCCAGGCCCCCCTGGCGCATAAGTTGGCGTCAGCGTCAGTTTCTTTGTCTTGTCATCGATCGGTTTCTTATTGTCGATGGCCGCGAACGATTGATACGTGCGCACATCGACGATCAGGCCAGCTTGGCAGTCGAACAAACCATAGACCTTCTTGCAGACCTCATCCTTGAATTTCGTCGCATCGAATTTGGCCGATTGTGCCTGCCCAGTCAGGATCAGACGGCCGGAATCCGCTGCTGCCGTTTCGAGCACCTGCCCGGCAAAGAAGACAAGCGCTGTCTCGATGATAGCAAACAACAGCAACAGAAACGGCGCGGCGACCATGGCAAATTCGACCGCCGTGGCGCCGTCCTTCCGCCGCCAGAACCGACGGAAAAGCGAGGGCTCATATCCATTGGCGCGTGCCGATGGCGTTTGTGTCCAGAAGTTCGTCATGAATCAGTGATTTGCCACCGCGTTGTCCCTATGTGGCGGACCTTACCCACATCGCGTTTTCGAAGCGTTGCGGCACTTTGTGACAAAGCGCGGGTTGGCTTTTACCTCCTGTTAACGAGGTGTCGGTTGCGCAGCCATGTTGTTCATGCCGGACGCCTGGCTATTTCGGGTCGTTGTCTGTGTAAGCGAAAGAGTGAAGTAGTCCTTGTGGTCGCCGGGGGTAATGCGCGGCGCGCAGGTCGGCGTACAACTGTAGGTCTCGCGCTCCGCGCCCTTATAAACGACGACGGTGTCGAGCGAGGGGCTCTTCACCTGCACACGCTTCTCAAACAGCACGTCACCTTGCCCATCGAGCGCGATCAGGTTGGTGGTGCCGTAGCCCTTGGCGGTCATCACCAATACGCCGCCCGGCTGTAGGGACGCATCTGCGATCAGAGGATTACCGATGACGATGGTCGCCGCCCGGCCCGGCAACTTTACCATCCGCGCCTGGTCGAGGACGAGATTGATGGGGCTGTCGGCAAAAGCGGCCGGGCCGGTCAGTAACGCGAGCGCGGCCAGCGCTGCCGGTATGAGACAATGCAAAGTTTTGCCCAGGGCACTCGGCCAGAGGCTATAAATAGAAGAACGGCCCACCATCATTCAAACTCCGAACGCAACGCAACAGACGCTTTGTTTACCGTCACTTCGCTGCGAAATGATGAATAGCAAATCGCGCGGTTAACGCCTCAGGCCGACAAAGTCGTAGGGGCGCCCGACACCCAGCGAGTTGATTCAAACTTTCCTTAACCACCGCGCGAAAGTGAGAGATTTTTTTTCGCTAAAATTTTTGGATTAAGCGCCCCGCAAGCCGGTCTGGTTAGGGTTCGTCCGCGCGCTGATCCCCATCGAAAAAAACGCGGACGGACAACAAAATGAGAGACCTCATCATCCGCTTTGCCAAGGACGAAACGGCGTCCGCCGCCGTTGAATATGGCCTGATCGCCGCGGGCATTTCAGTAGCAATAATCGCGGTAATTCAAGGGATTGGGCGAAAGCTCGCGACGACGCTGGAGACGACGCAAGGGTTCTGACGAAGCCGCTATCGGCGTTGTTCGAGGCAAGGCTCCGGCAAGGTCGGAGCCTTTCGCTTTTCCGCCCGTTGCAACGCTCATCCCTAACGAGTTCTGAAACAGCGATCGAAAAGCACGGGTATTGATCTTACATTTTATTCAATGGGCGATGCTAGCTTCCCGTCACTGCCGGCCACACCGGCTGTCTGGTTCACAAACTGGTTCAATGCTGTCTCAACGGAGAAGTTAAAAATGTCGACCTTCAAGAAATTCGTTCGCGACGAATCGGGTGCCACCGCCATCGAATACGGCCTGATCGCGGCTCTCATTGCCGTCGCATGTATTACTATCCTCGGCACCCTTGGCACCAACCTGTCGAACAAATTCAAGGCCGTCTCTGACGAGCTCGCGAAGTAATAATTCGGCAAGCGTAGGCCGCGACATTAGGCCGTAAAGCCTCTGTCGCGGCTTTTTTAATTGAAACTGCTGAGGTTCGCCAAGCGCTTACACTGCGCCGAGCAAACATTGGATCTGTCCATGACCCTGGCCCTGACCGACTCGATCCGGCTTTGCCTCTTTCCAATGCTGATGGCCTATGCGGCGTGGAGCGATCTCTTCACGATGACGATTTCCAATCGGGTGTCGCTGATCCTGATTGCCGGCTTTTTCGTCCTCGCCGCACTCACCGGCATGAATGCCACGCAGATCCTGTCGCATCTTGGCGCCGGCTTCGCTGTGCTGGCGGTCACCTTCACATTGTTCGCCTGCGGCTGGATCGGCGGCGGCGACGCCAAGCTGGCGGCGGCCACAGCGCTGTGGGTCGGCTTCGGGCCTTTAGTGGAATATCTCGTCTATGCCTCGCTGTTCGGCGGTGGCCTGACTCTTCTTCTGCTGTATTTCCGCTCCCTGCCGCTGCCGGCCATGGCTTACGGGCAGGATTGGGTCATGCGGCTCCACGACAGGAAAGCAGGCGTGCCCTATGGCATCGCGCTGGCCGCAGCAGCGTTGACGGTCTATCCAAGCACGATCTGGATGCGCCCGCTCGGCCTGTAGGCTTGAGCAATTCAGACAAAATTAACCGGGTTTGCAAACCGCTCATTAACCACGAATTGACGTTTGGATGGTGAAGTCACCATCGCGGGCGGTTGCCTGTCCAAATGTTCCATTTGCGGAAAGTGAAGCGTAATGAAAGCCGCCCGTGTTGTGGTGCTGGTGATAGCGTTAGCGGCAGGCATCCTCGCCGCTCTCATTGCCGGCCGCTCTCCGGAGAAGGCGCCGGCGCCAGCCCCCGTGGTCCAGATCAAGACGGTCGACGTCCTCGTCGCCTCCTCCGACATCGGCCGCGGCACCACCGTGAAGCCGGGCGAATTGCGTTGGCAGACATGGCCGGAAGAAGCGGCCAGCGGCAACTTTATCAAGCGGTCCGATCGACCAGATGCCATCGAACAACTATCGGGCTCGGTTGCGCGCGCCTCCTTTGCTGCCGGCGAGCCGATCCAGGAAGCGCGGCTGATCAAGACCGGCTCCGCAGGTTTCCTCGCCGCCGTATTGCCGCGTGGCATGCGCGCGGTCTCGACTGAAATTTCCGCCGAAACCAGTGCTGGCGGCTTTGTTATTCCCGGCGACAGCGTCGACGTGATTCTCACGCGCCGCGACCACGCTGCTGAAAAGCGCGGCGCCGGCGAGACCTTTGTCAGCGAAACCATCCTGTCGAATGTGCGCGTGCTCGCTATCGACCAGACCGTCGATGATCCGGACGGCCAGAAGACCATGATCGGCAAAACGGTGACGCTCGAACTCAGCCCCGCGCAGGCCGAGACCCTCGTGCTCGGCAAGCAGCTTGGCACCCTCTCGCTGGCTTTGCGCAGCATTGTCGACACAGCGTCGGGTTCCGGTGACGGGACAGCCCGCAGAAATGAAGCGCCAAGCGGCGTCAACATCGTTCGCTTCGGCATCACGACGTCATCAACGCCACGATGAGCGCAGGAAAGAAGACCGGAATGACCTTGAATGTCCTGATCCGTCGGCCGCTGATTGCAGCAACGCTGGCTGTCCTGCCTTTCGTCGCGGCGATACCGGTCAAGGCCGCCGACCCGCAAGGCCCGGTGATTTCCGTGGTCGGCAGCGATGCCAGCTCGCGTCCGGTGGCGCTCGGCGTCGGCAAGGCCGTGGTGATCGAATTGCCGCGCGATGCCAAGGACGTGTTGGTCTCTGATCCCGCAATCGCCAATGCCGTCGTGCGGTCGGCCCGGCGCGCCTACATGATCGGCGTCAAGGTCGGTCAGACCAGTATCTTTTTCTTCGACAGTGAAGGCCGTCAGATCGCCGGCTTCGATATTGCCGTGAAGCGCGACCTCAACGGCATTCGTGAGGCGATCCGTCAGGTACTGCCGAATTCGGATATCCGTGTCGATGCGCTGGGCACCGAAGGCATCGTGCTGTCGGGTGTTGCAGATAGCCAGGTCGACGCGCAGACCGCTTATGACATTGCCGGCCGACTGCTCAACCAGGGCACGGCGACAATGACCGGCACGGGCGACAAGGTCGTCAATGCCATCATCGTCAGGGGCCGAGACCAGATCAATCTGCGCGTTACGGTCGCTGAGATGCAGCGCGATGTCATCAAGCAGCTGGGCGTCAATCTTAACGGCAAGTTCGGGATCGGCTCGGCCGTCGTCGATTTCAATAACGTTACGCCCTTCCCGGTGAATAGTGGTCCTCTGGTTGCCGGCAACGAAGTGACGGGCTCGTTCCGCTCCATCAATGCGACGCTGCGGGCGATGGAACGGTCGGGCATCATGCGCACGCTCGCCGAACCCAACCTCACCGCCATCTCCGGTGAAACCGCCAACTTCCTCGCCGGCGGTGAATTTCCGATCGTCAGCGGCGTCAGCTGCAGTGTCGGCTCCAGCCAGTGTACGCCGACCATCGAATTCAAGAAATTCGGTATCAGCCTCGGCTTCACGCCGGTCGTGCTGTCGCAAGGCCGTATCAGCCTGAAAGTGTCGACCGAAGTCTCTGAATTGTCGACCGATGGCGCGCTGGTCAATTCCGGTTTCACCATTCCCGCCCTGCGCGTGCGCCGAGCCGATACCACGGTGGAATTGCCGTCCGGCGGCTCGATGGCGCTGGCCGGTCTGATCCAGGAACAGACCAAGCAGCAGATCAACGGCTTTCCCGGCCTGATGCAGTTGCCGATCCTCGGCACGTTGTTCAAGAGCCGCGATTACAACAACCGCCAGACCGAATTGATGATTCTCGTGACGCCCTATGTCGTGCGGCCGGTGGCACAAAAGGATCTGTCGCGGCCTGACGATGGCTATGCCGATACAGCCGATCCGTCAGCGGTGTTTCTTGGCCGGCTGAACAGGCTCTATGGCGTCGCCGGCAAGACCGAGCCGGGCAAGGCCTATCGCAATCAATACGGCTTCATTCTGGACTGAACGGCGGACAAGGACACGATCGATGTCGAACCAACATTTCATGGTCGCCCGCCGATGCGAGGCTCGCGTGACGAAAGGTCTTCTCGCACGGCGCATGCTCGGCGTGGCGCTGATCGCTTCGGCGCTGGCCGGTTGCACCGCTTATCGGGTGCGCGAACAAGCCGAGGTTCCTAATGACTACCGCAAGCGCCATCAGATTGCGCTCCGCGAAGGCGCGCGCTCGATGGAATTGTTCGTCGGTCAAAGCCGCGGCTCGCTGAACGCGACCCAGCGCGCCGATGTCATGGCTTTCGCGCATGGCTGGCGTCAGGATTCGACCGGCGGCATCGTCATTGAGGTGCCGCGTGGCACGCCCAACCAGCATGCAGCGGCGCAAGCCTCGCGTGAAGTCAGCTCGCTGCTGATGGCCTCCGGCATGCCGCCGCAGACCGTGGCCGTGCGCGCCTATCAGCCGGAAAGCCCGGCGCAATTGCCGACGGTGCGGCTGGCTTACTCCGCCATCAAGGCCGATGCCGGCCCCTGTGGCTTATGGCCGACGGATCTCGGGCCGAGCCCGGAACCTTTCTACGCAACCAACAAGCCGTACTGGAATCTCGGCTGTTCCAATCAGCGCAATCTTGCGGCGATGGTGGATAATCCGGCCGATCTCGTCCAGCCGCGCGGCGAGACGCCGGCCTTCACCGCACGCCGGACCATGGTGCTTGAAAAATACCGTGCCGGCATGAGCCCCGAAACCACCTATCCGAATGCCGACAAGAACAGGCTGAGCGAGGTCGGCAATTGATGAAGAACCAACTGCAAACCATTCCGGCCACGCCGCCGGCGGATGTGCCGCCGCCGGAAGAGCATATCGCGCCGGCGCCGCGCATTTCGATTCAGGCCTTCTGCGAATCGGTAGAAACCGCCGCGGCCGTGCAGTCCGCTGGTGAAGACCGGCGGTTGGCCAAGGCGCATGTGAAGATTCAGATGGGCGGCATGACGGCCGCCGCCGAAGCCTATCGCGCCGCGCCGACGCCGAATGTCATCGTGCTGGAATTCGAACAACGGCCCGACGTGATCCTCGCCGGTCTCGATGCGCTGGCGGAGGTCTGCGATCCCGGCACCCGCGTCATCGTCATCGGTCGCCATAATGACGTGACGCTCTATCGCGAACTCGTTCGCCGCGGCATCAGCGATTACCTGATCGCGCCGGTCAACACGCTCGACATCGTGCGTGCCATCTGCGGTCTCTATTCCGCTCCGGACGCCAAGCCGGTCGGCCGCATTCTGGCCGTGGTCGGCGCCAAGGGCGGCGTCGGTGCGTCCACCGTCGCGCACAATGTCGCCTGGTCGATCGCCCGCGACCTGTCGCTGGATTCCGTCGTCACCGATCTCGATCTCGCCTTCGGCACCGCCGGGCTCGATTACAATCAGGACCCGCCGCAAGGCATCGCCGATGCGGTGTTCTCGCCCGATCGCGTCGATACCAATTTCGTCGACCGGCTTCTGGCCAAGTGCTCGGATAATCTCAGCCTCCTGGCGGCACCGGCAACGCTCGAACGTGTCTATGACTTTGGCGCCACCGCCTTCGACTCGATCTTCGATTCGCTGCGCGCCACCGTGCCCTGCATCGTGCTCGACGTGCCGCATCAATGGACCGGCTGGACCCAACGCACACTGCTGGCCGCGGACGATATCCTGATCGTCGCGACGCCCGATCTCGCCAGCCTTCGTAACGCCAAAAATCTTGTCGATTATCTGAAGGCGGCGCGGGTCAACGATCATCGACCCTATTACGTACTTAATCAGGTCGGCGTCCCGAAACGGCCGGAGATCAAGCCCGCCGACTTCGCCAAGGCGCTTGATGATCAGCCGACGGCCATCATTCCGTTCGATCCGCAATTGTTCGGAACCGCAGCCAATAACGGCCAGATGATTGCGGAAGTATCGAGCGGTCACAAAATAGCAGAGACCTTCCGGCAGATCGCGCAGGTGATGACCGGACGGACCGAGACCAAAAGATCACGAACGAGTTTGTTTGCGCCGATTTTAGACAAATTGCGAAGATCGCCCGGATGAGGCCCTCGTCGCAAAAGCGCAAAGCGGCCGCTGTGATGTGTACGGAGTAACGAAGCGTGTTTGGAAAGCGTGTCCCAGGCGGTCCCGGCGCGGTGCCGCCGCAAGTGCCGGCGGCGAACGCGACGCTGGCACCGAAGCAGCAGCCGGCGCCAGCTCAACCGGCAGCGCCGGCACATGCGGCTGCGCCGATGCCAACTGCTGCGCCCGCGCCAAAAGCGGCAATGCCAGCGCAACATGCCAATGATGGCCGTGCGCCGCTGCCGGCCGCTGGCCTTGGCGCATCGCTGCTCTCCGCGCCGATCACACCGCAAAAGACGGCGCCGCATACCGCGACGGACAGCCGGCACTCCGAGACTTACTATCAGGTCAAGGGCGCGATCTTCGGCGCGCTGATCGAAGCGATCGACCTCGCCCAGCTCGCGCGTCTCGATGCCGAGGCGGCGCGCGAGGAAATCCGCGACATCGTCAACGAAATCATCGCCATCAAGAATGTTGTGATGTCGATCTCGGAGCAGGAAGAACTGCTCGACGATATCTGCAACGATGTTCTCGGTTATGGCCCGCTGGAGCCACTGCTCGCCCGCGACGACATCGCCGATATCATGGTCAATGGTTCGGGCACGGTCTATATCGAAGTCGCCGGCAAGATTTCGCGCACAGGCATTCGCTTCCGCGACAACCAGCAGCTTTTGAATATCTGCCAGCGGATCGTCAGCCAGGTCGGCCGCCGTGTCGACGAATCCTCACCGATCTGCGACGCGCGTTTGCCGGACGGCTCGCGCGTCAATGCCATCGTGCCGCCATTGGCGATCGACGGCCCTGCACTGACCATCCGTAAGTTCAAGAAGGACAAGCTGACGCTCGATCAGCTGACGCGCTTCGGCACCATCACGCCCGAAGGCGCCGAGATTCTGAAAATCATCGGCCGCACCCGCGTCAACACCATCGTGTCGGGCGGCACCGGTTCCGGCAAGACCACGCTGCTCAACTGTCTCACGCAATTCATCGATGACGATGAGCGCATCATCACCTGCGAAGACGCCGCCGAACTTCAGCTGCAGCAGCCGCATGTGGTGCGGCTGGAAACGCGGCCGCCAAATCTGGAAGGCGAAGGCCAGGTCACCATGCGCGATCTGGTCAAGAACTGTCTGCGTATGCGCCCCGAACGCATCATCGTCGGCGAAGTGCGCGGACCGGAGGCCTTCGACCTGCTGCAGGCGATGAATACCGGTCACGACGGCTCGATGGGAACGCTGCACGCCAACTCGCCGCGCGAAGCCCTGTCGCGTATCGAATCGATGATCACCATGGGCGGCTTCTCGCTGCCGTCAAAGACCATCCGCGAGATGATCTGCTCGTCGGTCGACGTCATCATCCAGGCCGCGCGTCTGCGCGATGGCTCGCGCCGCATCACCCACATTACCGAAGTGCTGGGGATGGAAGGCGACGTCATCATCACCCAGGACCTGTTCGTCTATGACATGATCGGCGAAGACGCCCAGGGCAACCTGATCGGACGGCACCGCTCGACCGGCATCGGCCGACCGCGCTTCTGGGATCGCGCCCGTTATTATGGTGAGGAGGCGCGGCTCGCCGCAGCACTCGATGCCAGCATGATGGCCGACGCCGAGCTTGCGAGCTAAAAGATGCTGGCCGACCTCAACCAACCCTTGCTTCTGTTCGTGCTGGCAGCGGTAGCGGTCGGCGGCCTCGCCTATGTATTTCTCTATCCGCTGATGTCGGGCGAACGCACCGTCGAGCGGCGCAGGGCCAATGTCGCGCAACATCAGCCGGTCCAGCGCGCGGTACGCGGCCAGCAAAAGACCCGTCGCGAACAGGTCGAGCAATCGCTCAAAGAGCTGGAACAGCGCGAGCAGAAGAACAAGAAGCTGTCGCTGCAGCAACGGATCTCGCAGGCCGGCCTCACGTGGTCGAAGCAGCGCTATATGTTGGTCTGCGCCGGCGCGGGTGTCGCCACCTTCGTGCTCGTGCTCGGCTTGGGCCTTGGCCTGTTGCCGGCCATAGGCCTCGGCTTTGCCGGCTCGTTCGGCCTGCCCTATTGGCTGCTCGGCTACCTCAAGAAGCGGCGCGAGGCCCGTTTCCTCAATGTCTTTCCCGATGCCGTCGACGTGATCGTGCGCGGCATCAAGTCAGGCCTGCCGCTCGCAGACAGCTTGCGCGTGATCGCGGCCGAAGGCCCGGAGCCGGTGCGCACAGAATTCAGGTCCATCCTCGAAACGCAAGCGATCGGCATTCCGCTCGGCGAGGCCTGTCAGAAGCTTTACGAACGCGTGCCGCTGCCGGAAGCCAATTTCTTCGGCATCGTCATCGCCATTCAGCAAAAGGCCGGCGGCAATCTGTCGGAAGCGCTCGGCAATCTGTCGAAAGTCCTGCGCGACCGCAAGAAGATGAAAGGCAAGATCCAGGCGATGTCGATGGAAGCCAAGGCCTCCGCCGGGATTATCGGATCGCTGCCGCCCCTCGTGATGGCTCTCGTCTATCTGACAAGTCCGAGCTACATCTCGCTGCTATGGACGCATCCGACCGGGCAATTGATGCTCCTTGGCAGCGCCATCTGGATGACGATCGGCTGCCTGGTCATGCGCAGGATGATTAATTTCGACTTCTGACGCAGACATTCAGGCGCGATCAAAGTCGAACTCTTGTGTTTGTAGGAATGCGGGCAAGCAAAAAGGCAGCCCGATATGTGAGTAACGGCGATGACTCAGTTCCTGATCGGCATTCTGCACGATACGCGGCTGTTGGCCATGATCCTGGCTGGCGCCGCAGCGGTCGCCACGGTCATCACGCTGGCCATGCCATTGCTGTCGCCCGATCCTTTGCCGCGGCGTATGAAAGCGGTGGCGCTGGAGCGCGATAAGATTCGTCAGCGCGAGCGCGAGCGGCTGTCGCGCGGCGTGTCGCTGCGGCAAAATCCCAAGCAATACATGCAGCGCGCCGTCGAAAGCTTGCAGCTGGCGAAATGGGTCGGCCAGGAGGAGGCGCGTGAAAAGTTGGTTCAGGCCGGCTATCGCGGTCACGCGCCTTACGTCACCTATCTGTTTTTCCGCATGGTTGTGCCTGTGGCGATGCTGGTACTGGCGCCGCTCTATGTCTTCTTCATTCTCAACCTGAGTTATCCTTTCACCATCAAGCTCGCGATCTGTCTGTTCGCCGTTTATCTCGGCATGCAGGCACCGTGGATTTTCCTGAAGAACAAGATCCAGAAGCGGCAAATGTCGATCCGCCGCGCCTTTCCCGACGCACTCGATCTGTTGCTGATCTGCGTGGAATCCGGCATGTCGATCGAGGCCGCTTTCCGCAAGGTCGCCGCCGAGATCGGCTCGCAATCGATCGCGCTGGCGGAAGAGCTGACGCTGACAACCGCTGAATTGTCTTATCTGCCCGATCGCCGGCAGGCTTATGAAAATCTCGCCAGGCGCACCGATCTGGAAGGCGTGAAATCTGTCTGCGTTGCTTTGCAACAGGCCGAACGATACGGCACGCCCCTTGGTCAGGCGTTGCGCGTGCTGGCGCAGGAAAATCGCGACATGCGCATGAACGAAGCCGAGAAGAAAGCTGCCGCCCTGCCGCCGAAACTGACGGTGCCGATGATCCTGTTCTTCCTGCCGGTTCTGTTCGTCGTCATTCTCGGCCCGGCCGGCATCCGCGTCATGAGTATGAACTGAAGTCGGCGATTACTCCACGCGCGCCGCTTGCTGCTGTAACATGCGTGGCGACGGCTTGCCCTTGCGTGCCGGCGCGGCCTTTTCGGATGCCAGCATGTTGCGCAGGTCAGCGACCTGCACCGCCGCATCTTCAGCCGACAGATCGGCGCGCATGATGTCCTCGGCTTCCTTGAAGCGGCCCTGCAACCCGACGACTAGCGCCAGGTTCTGGCGCACGCGCGGCTCGCGCGAGCCATAGGCATTGGCGCGACGCAGCGTCTCTTCCGCCTCAGGCAAATTCTTCGACAGCGCGTAGGACAGGCCAAGATTGGACATCACCGAGGGCTCGTCCGGGACGATCTTCAATGCGCTGGCATAATAACGCCGCGCTTCATCATGCTTGCCCATCTGATCGAGCACCGCGCCCTGCGCGGAAAGAATGCGCCAGTCTGGCTGGTCCGGTGTATGCGAGCGGCTTAGAACATCGAGCGCCTGTTCAAAATTTCCATTCTCCGCCAGCGCCCGGCCATAGGCGCCGAGCACCTGCGTGTCGTTCGGATTGTGAATAGACGACTGTTCCAGCACTGCCACCGCCTGCTCGCGCTGACCGGTGCTGCGCAAAGCCTGCGCATAATTGACGGCGGCTTCGGCGTTTTTCGGATCTTTGCGATAGCGCTCGCCCCAGCTGCTGACATCGCGGCGCCAATCGGCTTCGCCGCGCGGCGCGGCGGAGGATGCAATCGATCCCGTCGTTCCGCTATTGCGCGCCGTCTGGCATCCGCTCATGCCCAGCGCCGCAACAAGTGCGAGCGGCACAAGCAAATGAGATTTGGCGGATGCGTTCAGCTTGCTAGGATACATGACGCGCCTCGATCGGCAGAACCAGACGCCCATGAGCAATAAAGTGTTAACCCTAATGGTTGGTTAAAGGCGGCTTCTGTGCCGATCGTCCTGCGAGCCACAAAATAGAAAGTGCCCCAAAAAGTGCCTATGTCATCGATCTTTGCTGATGCCGGCTCTCACGCCATTCCAATTTTTTTCGTCACCAAAGCCAGCTGGCCGGAAATTCGGGCGGGGCTCGCCGCGCCAGCGGAGGCCTTCGCGGCTGCTGCCGGCTTTGAGCCGCTGGCAGGGCGGTATCTCGCTGTTCCTCGGGCCGATGGCAGCATCGCCGCCATTCTGTTCGGTCTGGAGAATGACGAGAAAGACGCAAATCCGATGTTGCCGGGCAATCTGCCGGGCGTCCTCCCCGCCGGCACTTATCGCTTTGCCAATGCGCCGCATGATGCGCGCCTCGCCGCACTCGCCTTCGGCCTCGGCCATTATCGCTTCACCCGCTATGGCAAGTCGGCCGCGAAAGACATCAAGCTGGTGCCGCCGGATGGAGTCGATGCTGTCGACCTCACGCGCATTCTCGAGGGCGTTTATCTGGCGCGCGATCTCATCAACACGCCGGCCAACGACATGGGGCCGGCGGAACTGCATGAAGCCGCGCGGCTTCTTGCCGAACGTCATGACGGCTGGATCGAAGCCGTCACCGATGACGAATTGCTGCTGAAGAATTTCCCGCTGATCCATGCCGTTGGCCGCGCATCCTCGCGACCGCCGCGGCTGATCGATCTGCGATGGGGCGATCGTTCGCATCCGAAGGTGACGTTGGTCGGCAAGGGCGTGTGTTTCGATACCGGCGGTCTCGATCTGAAGCCGGAAAGCGCGATGCTGCTGATGAAAAAGGACATGGGCGGCGCCGCCACTGTGCTGGCGCTCGCGCATATGATCATGGATCGCACGCTGCCGGTGTCGTTGCGCGTATTGATCCCGGCGGTGGAGAATTCGGTGTCGGGCTCGGCTTTCCGCCCACTCGATATTTATCTGTCGCGCAAGGGTCTGACGGTCGAGATTGGCAATACCGATGCTGAGGGCCGTCTGGTGCTCGCCGATGCATTGGCGCTCGCCGATGAAGAAACGCCGGATCTGTTGATCGATATGGGCACGCTGACCGGCGCTGCGCGCGTTGCGCTTGGGCCTGATCTGCCGCCCTTCTACACCAATGATGATGCGCTGGCGTCGGCGGTGGAGATTCACGCGAAGAAAGAGCATGACCCGCTATGGCGTCTGCCGCTCTGGGCACCGTATCAATCGATGCTGGATTCGAAAGTCGCCGATACCGGCAATGTCGGCGGCAGCTTTGCCGGCTCGATCACCTGCGCGCTGTTCCTGCAGAAATTCGTCTCCGCCGCCAAGTCCTGGCTGCATGTCGATATCTATGGCTGGGCGCCGGCCGCCAAGCCGGCGCGGCCGGAAGGCGGTGAATGTCAGGCCGCGCGCGCGGTTTATGCGCTGCTCTGCGAACGCTACGGGAAACAGTCTTGAGCTTCGATCCACGCCTCACGCCGGCAAGGCCCGATCTCGCCGCTCGCCATCTGCAAGGTCGGGTCGAGGCCGCGCGCTTTGTCGATGGCGAGAACTTCGAGGTGATCGATGCGGTGACGGCTGTGCGGCGCGAGCCGCGCCCCGATGCGGCGCAGGAGACGCAGGCGCTGCGCGGCGAGCGCGTCACCGTTTATGAGACGACCGAGGAAGGCTGGTGCTGGGGCCAGCTTGCAGCCGATGGCTATGTCGGCTGGCTGTCGGCTAATGCGCTGGCGCGTCCGGGCGCTGATGCGAATTATAAGGTCACCGCGCTCAGCACGCTGGTGTTTCCGGCCGCCAATATCAAAGTGCCGCCGATCGACTGGTTGCCGCTCGGCGCGCGATTGAGCATCGCGCGGATCGAAGGGTCGTTTGCGATCATGGCGACGGGCGGATTTATCCCGGCGCCACATGTCGCGCCGCTGGATGTTTACGACACCGATCTCGTCGCGATGGCGGAGCGCTTTCTCGGCACCCCCTATCTATGGGGTGGCAAAAGTCCGCGCGGCATCGATTGTTCGGGGCTTGTGCAGGTGGCGGCGAATACCTGCGGGATCATCTGTCCGCGCGACAGCGACATGCAGGAGGCATCATTCGGCGAGCCGTTAAACCTTGCCGACGCGCTGGCAGCGCCGCGCCGTGGCGATGCGATCTTCTGGCGTGGTCATGTCGCGCTGGTCCGCGACAGCGAGACGATCATCCACGCCAATGCCCATCACATGGCGGTGGCGATTGAGCCGATTGATGATGCGATCGCGCGCATCCAGGCGGCAGGATCGGAGGTTATGGCGATGCGGCGCGTGGTAGCTTAGATCAACATACCGCCTTGCCGCATTTGCGCACTGAATCCACGATGCTCTTGATGGTCTTTTGGCCGGGATGCCCCTGCAGCGCGACATCGTGGATGAGATAGGACGGCGTCGCCTTCAGCCCGACGGTATCGGCAAAGCGCACATGCGCTTTCATGATGTCGGTGATGCTATCCTGATTGGCGACATCGACGATCTTCTGCTGATCGAGCTTGAACGGCTCCATCGCCGCAACCGCGCGCTGGCCATCGATGGTGCCGCGCCCTTCATAAAGCTTGCGGTGATATTGATAGAAGGTCGCCGGCGGCACAGCTTTCGATACCGCAATCTCCACACGGCCGGCCTGGATCGACGCGATGCCGAGCACCGGAAACGGCACCAGCACCAGCCGCATTTTCTTATCCGCCTTGATCAGCGCATCGAGGTCGGCCGACGCCCGCCGGCAATAAGGACAATTGAGATCGTAGAACTCCACGACCGTCACATCGCCCTTCGGATTGGCGGCAACGACAGCGCCCGGCAGCTTCTCGGCTTCGGCCGCCTGGCGCGGCATGATCTGGTGATTCATGATCGGGCTGCCGTCATCGGCAGTGATCGGCAGCCGCACCGGCGCGCCTTGGGCTGACGCACCTTGCGCCAAAGCCAGAACCGAAAAAACAGCAAGCCCGGCGGCCAGCAACACACGGCGCATCGTCACGGCATTCCCCCTCAACAGCAACGCGATCCGCATCGGCAAAAACAATGATCGAAATAAGGCTGCGCCATCAGACCATCGCCGCTTCGAGATCGAAGGCGGCGGCAAACAGCGCGCGCGTATAATCGCTTTGCGGATTCTTGAACAGCTGCTGCGCCGGTCCTTCCTCGACCACCTTGCCGCCGCGCATGACGATCAGCCGGCTGGCCAAAGCCGCCACCACTTTCAGATCATGCGAGATGAACAGATAGGTCAGGCCACGGCTCTTTTGCAGATTGCGCAATAGATCGACGATCTGCGTCTGGATCAGCATGTCGAGCGCCGAAGTCGGTTCGTCCAGCACCACGAATTTGGGCTGCAGCACGATCGCGCGCGCCACCGCGATGCGCTGGCGCTGGCCGCCGGAAAATTCATGCGGATAGCGATGCCGCGTCGCCGGATCGAGACCGACATCGGTCAATGCCTGCGACACCACAGCTTCCCGCTCGGCCGCCGACATCTTCGGCTGATGCACCAGCAGGCCTTCCTCGATGATGTCGGACACCGACATGCGCGGGCTCAGCGAACCATAAGGGTCCTGAAACACGATCTGCATGTCGCTGCGCAGCGGCCGCATCTCCTTGAATTTCAGGCCCTGCACATTCTTGCCCATGAACACGATCGGGCCTTGCGAAGAAATCAGCCGCAGGATCGCAAGGCCCAGTGTCGTCTTACCCGACCCCGATTCACCGACAATGCCGAGCGTCTCGCCCTGCCGCACTTCGATGCTGACGCCATCGACAGCCTTGATGTGGCCGACGGTCCTGCGCATCACGCCGCGCTTGACCGGAAACCACACCTTCAGATCGTCGGTCTTCACCATCACCGGCGCGGATGGCTGCAATGGCGCCGGATCGGCTGTCGGCTCGGCATTGAGCAACGCGCGCGTGTAAGGATGCTGCGGCCGCTTGAAGATGCTGTCGACATCGCCTTTCTCGACGATCTGGCCTTTATTCATGACGCAGACGCGATCGGCGATCTTGCGCACGATGCCAAGGTCATGGGTGATGAACAACACGGCCATGCCCATCCGCGCCTGCAGATCCTTCAACAGCTTGAGGATCTGTGCCTGCACGGTGACATCGAGCGCCGTGGTCGGCTCGTCGGCGATCAACAGATCAGGCTCGTTGGCGAGCGCCATCGCGATCATCACGCGCTGGCGTTGCCCGCCCGACATCTGGTGCGGATAGCTGGCGAGGCGCCCAGCCGGATCGGGAATGCCGACCTGTGTCAGCAATTCGATGATGCGCTTGCGCGCCGCTTCACCACGCAAAGCCGTATGCAGATCGAGGATCTCGCGAATCTGCCGCTCGATCGTCTGCAGCGGATTGAGCGAGGTCATCGGTTCCTGAAAGATGATCGTAATGTCATTGCCGCGAATGCGCCGGATCTCGCGCTCGGGCATCGCCAGCAATTCCTGACCCTTGAAATGGATCGTGCCGCTTGGATGGCTGGCGGCCGGATAAGGCAGCAGCTTCATCACCGACATCGCGGTGACAGATTTTCCGGAACCGGATTCGCCGACGAGCGCCACGGTCTCGCGCGGCTTGACGTCAAAGGAAATGCGATCCACCGCCAATGTCGTGCGGCCGGCTTGCGTGAAAGCGATCGACAGGTCCTTCACGGACAGGATGGGCGTGCTGTCGCTCATGTGAAGATCTTTCGCGGGTCGAAGGCATCGCGCACCGCTTCGCCGATGAAGATCAACAGCGACAGCATGATGCCGATCGAGAAGAAGCCGGCAATGCCGAGCCACGGCGCCTGAATGTTGGCCTTGGCCTGCGACAGCAATTCACCGAGCGACGGCGAGCCGGGCGGCAGGCCGAGCCCAAGAAAATCCAGCGCCGTCAGCGTCGTCACCGAGGCGGAGAGAATGAACGGCAGGAAGGTCAGCGTCGCCACCATCGCATTCGGCAACAGATGCCGGAACATGATGCTGATATCGGACACGCCGAGCGCGCGCGCCGCCGACACATATTCGAAGTTGCGGCCACGCAAAAATTCCGCGCGCACAAGACCAACGAGCGACACCCAGGAGAATAGCAGCAGGATTCCCAAGAGCACGAAGAAGCTTGGCGTCAGCACCGATGAGATGATCATCAAGAGGAACAGCTGCGGCACCGAGGTCCATATTTCCAGAAAGCGCTGGAAGAGCAGATCGACCTTGCCGCCGAAATAGCCTTGCACAGCGCCGGCAACGACACCGATCACCGACGAGATGCTGGACAGGATCAAGCCGAACAGCACGGAAATGCGGAAGCCATAGATTAGTCGCGCCAGCACATCGCGACCCTGATCGTCGGTGCCGAGCCAGTTATATTCAAGGTCGCGACAGCTGTTGAGCTTCTTGCGCTCCACCACGGGCTTGCATTGCTCCTCGCTCAGCATCCATGTCGGCGGCGAAGGCGCGGGCGTCGGCAGATCGAGATTGTGGGTGGAATAGGAATAGCGGATCGGCGGCCACAGGATGAAGCCGTTCTTCTCGGCAATCTTCTCCTGCAAGTAAGGGTCGCGATAATCCGCCGCGGTTTCAAACTCGCCGCCGAAGGTGGTTTCGGCATAGGTCACGACAGCAGGGAAATAGAATTTGCCGTCGTAGCGAATGAGGAACGGCTTGTCGTTGGCGATGAATTCGGCAAACAGCGACAGGATGAACAATGTCAGAAAGATCCACAGCGCCCAGTAACCGCGCTTGTTCTTCTTGAAATTCTCCCAGCGCCTTTTGTTGATCGGCGACAGCGCCAGCGGCCGCCGCTCCGGCGGGATGGCAAGGCCGGTCGGTGCGATCGACGTGGTTTCCGGCTGGGCGTTCGGCGCGCGCGCGTCCATGACTCATACCTCGCGCGCTTCAAAGTCGATGCGCGGATCGACCAGCATATAGGTGATGTCGGAAATCAGCCCGACGACGAGACCGATCAGCGCGAAGATATAGAGATTGGCGAACACCACCGCATAGTCGCGGTTCATGATGCTTTCGAAGCTGAGCAGGCCGAGGCCATCGAGCGAGAAGATGGTTTCGATCAGGAAGGCATCGGCAAAAAACGCGCTGATGAAGGTGCTGGGAAAGCCGGCAATGACGATCAGCATGGCATTGCGGAACACATGGCCATAGAGCACCTGACGGCTGGTGCAGCCCTTGGCCTTGGCGGTCAGCACATATTGCTTGCGGATCTCATCCAGGAACGAGTTCTTCGTCAGCAGCGTCATGGTGGTGAAGGCGCCGAGCATCATCGCCGTCAGCGGCAGCGTCAGATGCCAGAAATAATCGAGGATCTTGGAATACCAGGGCAGTTGCGACCAGTTGTCGGAAGTGAGGCCCCGCAGCGGAAACCAGTCGAGGAAGGAGCCGCCGGCAAACAGCACGATCAGCAGGATCGCGAATAGAAAGCCCGGAATGGCATAGCCGATGATGATGATGCCGGAGGTCCAGGTGTCGAAGCGGGTGCCGTCGAGCACCGCCTTGCGGATGCCGAGCGGGATCGAGATCAGATAGACCAGCAGCGTCATCCAGAGTCCGAGCGAGATCGAGACCGGCAGCTTCTCCTTGATGAGGTCGAGGATGCTGATGTCGCGGAAATAGCTCTTGCCGAAATCGAAGCGGATGTAATTCCACAGCATCAGGAAGAAGCGTTCATAGGCCGGCTTGTCGAATCCGAATTGCTGCTCAAGCTTCTTGATGAATTCAGGATCGAGGCCCTGCGCGCCGCGATAACGTGAGGACCCGCCATCGATCGCGGCCGCGCCCTCGCCGCCGCGGGCACCGAAATCGCCACCCGGCGAGCCGGAGACGCGCGAGGTCGCGCCGGTATCGGCGCCGGACAATTGCGCGATGATGCGCTCGACCGGGCCACCGGGCGCGAGCTGGATCACCACGAACGAGACCAGCATGATGCCGAACAAGGTCGGGATCATCAGCAGCAGACGTCGGATGATATAGGCGCCCATGAAAACTCGATTTGCTGCCGCTTATCCCTCCCCCACCGGGGGAGGGTGGTCGGCGAAGCCGACCGGGTGGGGAAGATCAAGGACGAGAAACCCCGCCCCGGCTCGTTACACTCGCCGACCCTCCCCTAAAGGGGAGGGATAAAGAAGATGCTTAACCTCTCCGCTCAAGTTGCGCGGCTTTTTGCGGATCGTACCACCAGGTTTCAGGAATGCCGCGGGCATATTTCGGTTTGCCCTGCGACGGACGGTCGAACATGTCCCAATAGGCGAGCCAGTGCGAGGCCTTGTACCATTGCGGCACCCAATAGCGCCCCGACCGGATCACCCGGTCGAGCACGCGGCAGGCGGTGATCAGCTGCGGGCGCGTCGGCGCGGCAACGATCTGGTCGATCAGCGCGTCGATGACCGGATCGGAAATGCCGGCGAGATTTTGCGAGCCCTTGGTCTGCGCGGCGCGCGAGGAGAAATAGCTGCGCAGCGAATCGCCCGGCACGGTCGAGAAGCTGAAACGCTGGATGGCGATATCGAAATCGAAGTCGTTCATGCGCAGCTGTTCCTGCGCCGGATCGACCATGCGGATATTGGCGTCGATGCCGAGCACGTTCAGGTTCTTGATATAGGGCATGTGATGCGGCTGGAAGCTCGGCTCATCGAGCAGGAATTCGATCGTCATGCGCTCGCCCTGCGGCGTGTAGCGCTTGCCATCCTTGACCGGATAGCCGGCTTTGGTCAGCAATTGGCTGGCATGACGCAGCAGCGAACGATTGTTGCCCGATCCATCCGACACCGGCGGCACGAACGGCTCGCCGAACACTTCATCGGACACCTTGTCGCGGAAGGGTTCGAGGATTTTCAGTTCATCCTCGCTCGGCTTGCCCTGCGCCATCAGATCGGAATTCTGAAACACCGAATGCGTGCGCTCATACGAGCCGTACATGATGTTGCGGTTGGTCCATTCGAAATCGAAGGCGTAGATCAGCGCCTCGCGCAGCTGCACATTCTGGAATTTCGGCCGTCGCGTATTGATGAACCAGCCCTGCGCGCCTGAGGGTGTTTCGTCCTTCATCACTTCCTGTTTGACGCGGCCATCCTTCACGGCGGGGAAATCGTAGCGCGTCGCCCAGATGCGGGAGGTGAATTCCTCGCGGAAGGCGTAGCTCTTGCCGGTGAAACCCTGAAACGCCACGTCGCGGTCGCGATAATATTCGTAGCGGATCACGTCGAAATTATTCTGCCCGCGCGTGATCGGCAGGTCGGCGCCCCACCAGTCCTTGACGCGTTCGTATTCGATCCAGCGGCCGGTCTCGAAGCGACCGACCTTGTAGGGGCCGCTGCCGAGCGGAATGTCCATCGTCGATTCATCGAACGGCCGCTTGCTGTAATAAGCACGCGAGAAAATCGGCAAACTCGCAACCGACAGCGGCACGTCGCGCGCGCGCTTTTCCTTGAAGCGTGCGACCAGCGTCAGATCATCAACCGCTTCGGCGCCATCGAAATCGCGCAGCATCGAGCCGATAATGGGATGGCCTTTCTCCTTCAGGGTGTTGAAGGAGAAAGCCGCGTCATGCGCGGTCAGCGGGCTGCCGTCATGGAAGGTCAGCTTCGGCCGCAGCAAAAAGCGATAGGTCAGCCCGTCATCGGAGATGACCACCGCGCGCGCGGCAAGGCCATAGAGCGAATCGGGCTCATCGGATGCACCCGCCATCAGCGATGCAAACGTGCGCTCCATCCCCATCGGCGCATCGCCTTTGAGGATAAAGCTGTTCATGGTGTTGAAAGTGAGGAAGTTCTGGTTATAGGCGCGCGTGGTGCCAACCAATGAGAAGGTGCCGCCCTTGGGCGCATTGACATTGACGTAATCGAGCTGTTTGAAATCCGCCGGATATTTAAGATCGCCGAAGGCCGACATGCCGTGGCGCTCGGCACCGCCGGCATCCGTCGCCGGTGTTTGCGCAAAGCTCAAACGCGCGGTGGACAGAGAGCCGGCAGCGCCGGCCGCGATGGTGAGGAGGCTGCGCCGCGTCAGTCCTGTCACGAGCGTGTCCCCGTCTTCGCGGCGCGCTCCGCATCCCACCACCACACGGTCGGGAAGCCGGACATGCCGTATTTCGGCAGCGGATCCGGCTGGCCGAAGCGATCCCAGCGGGCGCTGCGCACCTTGCCATAGGTCCAGTTGGGCACAACGAAATGATGCGCCAGCAGCACGCGGTCGAGCGCCTTGGTCGCGGCCACCAGTTCCTCGCGGCTCTTGGCGAAGATCACGCGCTCGATCAGCGCATCGATCGCTTCATCCTTGATGCCGACGAGGTTACGCGAGCCGGCCTGATCGGCGGCTTGCGAACCCCAGAAGCCGCGCTGCTCATTGCCGGGCGACAGCGATTGCGCCCAGGCCGCCACCACCATGTCGAAGTCCCAGTTGCGCTCGCGATTTTCATATTGCGTCGGATCGACCACGCGGATCGTCGTATCGACGCCGACGCGATTGAGCAGCGGCTGCCAGAAGCCGACCACGCGCTCGAAAGTCGGTTGCGACAGCAAAATCTCGACCGTCATCTTCTCGCCGGTCTTGACGTTGGTGAGCTTGCGATCGCGGATTTCCCAGCCTGCTTCCTTGAACAAACTCAGCGCCTCGCGCAGATTGTTGCGCACGGCCGTGCTGTCGCCGCCGGTCGGGTTTGTATAAGGCTTGGTGAACACCTCGGGCGGCACCTTGTCCTTCAGCGGCTGCAGGATTTCCAGCTCAAGCCCTTCCGGCAAACCGGAGGACGCAAGCTCGGTGCCTTCGAAATAGCTGGCGATGCGCTTGTATTGTCCGAAGAAGATCTGCTTGTTCATCTCTTCGAAGTCGAACGCATAGTTGAACGCGCGCCGCACCCGCGGGTCCTTGAATTTCTCGCGCCGCGTATTGAAGGCGAAGGCCTGCATCAGGCCCATATTGGCGATCGGAAATTCCTCCAGCAGCACGCGCTTGTCGCGCACCGCCGGGAAGTCATACGCGGTCGCCCAATCCTTGGCGCTGTTCTCCGAGCGCCAGTCGACCTGATCGCCCTTGAAGGCTTCCAGCGCGACGGTGGAGTCGCGGAAATATTCGTAGCGGATTTCGTTGAAGTTGTTGGTGCCGATATTGACGTTGAGATCGTTGCCCCAATAGTCGGGCACGCGCTCATAAACCACCGTGCGTCCGGGCACGAATGACTTCACGCGATAGGCGCCGCAGCCGAGCGGCGGCTCCAGCGTCGTCTGCGAAATGTCGCGCTGGCGTCCCTGCGCGTCCTTTCCTTCCCACCAATGTTTCGGCAGCACGTTGAGCTGGCCGACGATCTGCGGCAATTCGCGATTGCCGGCCTGATCAAAGGTGAAGGTGACATCGCGTTCGCCGGTCTTCTCGGCTTTGGTCACGTGCCGGTAATAAGCCGACAGCTGCGGATGATGGGTCTTGAAGGCGTTGAAGGAGAAGATCACGTCTTCCGGCGTCACCGGCTTGCCGTCATGCCATTTGGCTTCCTTGCGCAGCCGATAAGTGCAGCTGGCAAAGTCATCCGGATAGCTGACCTGC
>Ga0164243_10002983_pt1 | contig 27386 bp, 24 predicted proteins | sample OricompcompostOP_FD_108781 | JGI IMG/M metagenome (GOLD analysis project Ga0164243, IMG submission 108781) | Organic Plus compost microbial communities from Emeryville, California, USA - Original compost - Organic plus compost (OP) | ecosystem: Engineered > Solid waste > Mixed feedstock >...
CAGGCAGATGGCCTGCGGCAGCGTCGCGGCCACGCCGTTCTCGTCCACCTGCACCGCGTCCAGGTAGACGATCTCCCCCAGGCAGTCACACCCCAGCGCCAGCGAGTTCGCGGTCTTGCCCAGACCGATGTCCCCGGCGTCGAACGCGTTCTTCCACCAGTGGTTCATCGCCGTCGACCCGTACGGCACGACCATCTCGCACATCGACGCCCGGTACACGACCGGCCGGACCCGCTCCCCGTCCGCGTACCCGATCTGATGCAGCACCAGCCCCTCGATCGGATGCAACGACACCCGCATCCGCCACGGCCCCCACGCCAGCGCCCCATCCTCGTCCACGGTGAACCCGGGCCCCTCCGGCTGCACGATCTCCAGCGGCGACAGCTCCCGCAGCTCGCCCTGGCTCGCCGCGTCGTACCGCCCGGGCCGCATCGGCACCGGCACCGGCTCGCCCTCCTGCAGCTCGACCACCTCACCGGTGTCCCGGTCCAGGACCGCGACCAGGTTCTCGATGGGATGGGCGTAGGCGTTGTCGCCCGGCCCGGTCAGCACGTACGCCACCGCCCGCGCCAGCCGGCGGCCCGACGCGTCGAGGTCGGACCCGAAGTTGCTGGCCGGCCACGGATCGACCTGCACCCGCGACAGGTCCGTGACGCCGCGCCGCTCCAGCGCCGCCCGGAACCCCGGGTCGGCCTTCACCTGCTCGGCGTTCTTCTCCCACTCCTCCATCAGGATCTGCGCCTGGTCGTCGTCCAGCGGCGCGAACGCGATGATCCCGCCGCCGTCCAGCGACACCGTGACCATCGACGTGCGCCGGGGCCGCGGCTCGTACACGACGACGGTCGCCGACCGCGGCACCGGCGTACCGTCCCAGCCGAGCACCCGCTCCTTCGGCGGCTCGGTGAGCGTGCAGTACACGATCCGCGCGCCCGCGCCGATCGGGTCCGCGGCCAGGACGGCGCGGCAGGCCGTGCCCGCCTCCTCCACGGTCAGCGGCGCCAGCGGGTGCCGGGCGCCGGTGCCGGCGAGGTCCTGCGGCGTGTTGGTGATCGTCATGAGCGGGTCTCCTCCGTGGGAAGGGCGTCCAGGGTGGCCAGGTGGGCGAGGCGCTCGTCGTCGGACTGCTTCGCGGCCGACCGGCTGCCGGCGACGTACACGGCGGCCGCGGCGAGCAGCGCGATGCCGCAGATGACGCCGAGGTTGGTCATCCACGTGCTCTTCGGGACCTCGTCGCTGAACGGCAGCGTGAACGTGTAGTAGATGCCGACCGTGGTGCCGATGACGCCCACCACGCCGACGACGACCGCCACCGCCCGGCCGCCGGGGATCCGCCAGAAGGTCTCGGTGCGGTACCGCTCCGGGTACCGGAACCGGGCGATGATCAGCGGGACCAGGAAGAAGTAGCCGGACGCCAGCCACAACACGGTCAGCGCGCCCTGCAGCGAGAGGAACACGGTGGTCAGCGACTGCTGGGAGTACAGGACGACGATCGCCACCGAGGAGATCACGCCTTGAATGAGCACCGCGGTCACCGGGTTGCGGGTGCGCGCGTTGAGGTGGGTGAACAGCCGCGGCAGGTGCCGTTCGAGGCCGGACACGAAGATCAGCCGCGAGTACGCGGACTGGTACACCGTGTACGCCATGAAGATGATCACCGCGACGCCGATCGCCGCGACGGCCTGCAGCCACGGCACCCCGGCGACGCCGAACACCTTCGCCACGCCCACCACCGCGTCGTTCCGCGACGCCGGGGTGGACAGCAGCACGCCGGCGGTGGCGATCACGTAGCCGATGGCCAGCGCGGCCGAACCCGCCCAGATCATCCGTTTGGCGCTGCGCTGCGCCACGAACTCCGCGCCCATGTTGAACGGCGTCTCCACCCCGACCAGGTACAGCAGCACGATCCCGAACACCCAGCCGTACGTGGGGAAGTCCACGGTGAACGCCGCAGAGGCGTGGAACGGCACGGCCGGGCCCCCGTGGCGTACGGCCGTGACGATCCCCGCGACCAGCACCCCGACGACGAGCAGGGCGTAGAAGCCGAACACGACGTTGGCGATGCTCTGCGTGAGCCGCAGCCGCCGCAGCGCGAACAGCACGGCCGCCCACAAGATGACGAGCTGGAGCACGATGTTGGCGGTCAGCCCGAGATGCCAGCCGAACGCCAGCGACAGGTAGGAGATGATCGCGGCCGGGTTGAGCGTGCCGGCGAGGATCACCGGGATCCACGACAGGAAGCCGCCGAGGAACGCCCAGCGCGCCGACATCGTGTGGTACGCCCAGACGTACACGCCGCCCTGCGCCGGCCACAGCCCGCTCAGCTCCAGCACCGCCATCGCGGCCGGCACCAGGAACAGCGCGAACCCGAGCACCCACATCGACATGGACGCCCAGCCGCCGCCCGCGATGATCGACGCGCCGGAGACGAAGAAGATGATGAACACGTAGACGGCGGTCAGGTCGAACGTGGACAGCACCTTGGGCAGCACCTGGTCGGGGACGACCTCCGAGACCAGCGGCCGGCCGGCGTCAGGAGCGGACATGGGTGACCTCCTCCGTGATGCGGCCGTCGGACATCCGCAGCACCCGCGTGGCGTGCTCGGCGACGGCGGGGTCGTGGGTGGACGCGATCACGGTCACCCCGAGCCGCGCGCACAGGTCCTCGAGCAGCGCGATGACGGACTCGCCGGTGCGGTGGTCGAGGTTGGCGGTCGGCTCGTCGGCCAGGACGACGACGGGCGAGCCGATCAGCGCGCGGGCGATGGCCGTACGCTGCTGCTCCCCGCCGGACATGCGGGCCGGCCGGTGGTGCAGCCGGTGGCCGAGGCCGACCAGCTCCAGCAGCTCGGTGGCGCGGGTCCGTACGGACCGCCGGTCCACCGGCTCGAACATCAGCGGCAGCTCGACGTTCTCCACCGCGGACAGGAACGGGATCAGGTTGTAGCTCTGGAAGATGAACCCGATCGCGCTGTGCCGCAGCGTGGCGAACTGGCTCTCGGTCAGCCCGCCGGTGGGCGCGCCGTTGACGGCGATCGTGCCCTTGGTGGGCCGGTCCAGGCCGCCGAGCAGGTGCAGCAGCGTGGACTTGCCGCTGCCGCTCGGCCCCATCAGCGCCACGAACTCCCCGTACGCGGCGGTGAACCCGATGTCGACGAGCGCGCGGACCACGTCGTCGCCCACCGGGAACAGCTTCCAGACGTTCTCCACGGCCACCGCGTGGCCGGTGCGGGTCACCGTCGTCATGGGCTCTCCCTCGTACGGTCAGCCGGTCAGGGACACCAGGGGCGGGCGGCGGGCGGCGCGGACCGCCGGCGGCGCGCTGGCCAGCGCCGCGGCCACGAGCGAGACGCCGAACGCGGCGGACACGGCCGATACGACCGGGCCGGGCGCCGGGGCGGCGGCGATCAGGCCGGCGGCCGACCCGGTGACGGCGGCCGCCGCGCCCAGGACGGCGCCCGCGAGCCCGCCCGCCGCGGCGGTGGCCACCGGCTCGACCAGCAGGCCCACGACGATCGAGCGGGGCGGCACGCCGAACCCGCTGAGCACGCCGATCTCCCGGGTCCGGGCCACGATGGAGCGGGTCGCGGTGATGGCCACCTCCAGCGCGCCGACCAGCAGCACCAGGACGGAGATCACCACGGCGGCGCGGCCGATGTCGGCGGCCCGGCCGAACGCCGCGCCCTGCACCCGCACGGCCGGCATCAGCACCACCACCATGACCAGCAGGAACGCGCCGGTGGCCACGGTCGCGGCGGGCAGGACGAGCGAGCGGGCGCGGCGGCGGGCGGCGAGCAGGCCGTACGCGAGCGCCGGCCTCACGGCGCGTCCGCCAGCAGCTGGACCGGCCGCTGCTGGAGCAGCCGGTGCACGGGGACCAGCGCGGCGACGATCGCCAGCGCCGGCAGGTACATGGCGACCAGGCCGGACGCGCCCAGCCAGGCCCCGAGGGTGAAGAACGCCGGCAGCACGAGCGCGACCACCGCGCCGCCGGCCAGCACGCCGAACGCGTACGCGGCCAGGAACACCAGCACGGACTCGACCAGGAAGAAGTACAGCACCTCGTCGCTCAGCCCGATGCTCGCCATGATCCCGAACTCCCGGCGCCGCTCCCGTACGGACGCGACGAAGCCGGTCACCGCGATCACGAAGCCGAGCACCAGCCCCACGGTGGACACCAGGCCGAGCACGGAGGACCCGACCTGGCCGGCGAACACGGCGGCGAACTTCTGGTCGAAGTCCAGGAAGTCGCCGCGGGCGGCGTCCTGGCTCGTGGCGTACACCAGGCCGCCGGGCCCGGGCCGCCGCGCCGGGTCGGACACCACCGGCAGGCCGGTGGCCCGGCGCACCTGCGCGGGCGTCGTGCCGGGCGGCGGCCGCAGCCGCACCCACCCGGTCCGCACCCCGGCGGCGCGCGCCGCGTCCGCGGGGACGGTCAGCCGGGCGCCGGCACCGGGCGCCTCCCGTACGGGCAGGGTGCGGCCGCCGACGGTGACCCGCGGGCCGAGCCGGCGCAGCGCGGCCGGGGTGGCGGTGGCGTACGCCGCGGACCCGTGCCCGTCCAGCACGACGCCGGCGTGGCCGGGCATGAGGCCGACCAGGTGGCTGTCCGCGGTCCAGCCGCCCGGCGCGCGTACCTGCGGGACCGGGCCGTCCGGTACGAGCGCGCCGGCCGCGGGCGCCAGCCGGACGCCGCCCTCGGGGACCGCCCAGTACGGTGCGCCGCCGACGGCCGTGGTGACCGCGTCGACGCCGGATGCCTGGTAGCCGGCCGCGACCGTGCGCACCACGACCACGGCGGCGATGGCCAGCCCGATGCCCGCGACCGCGAACACGGTGCGCTCGGGCCGCCGGCGGATGGTGGCGAGGGCGAAGCGGAAGAGCCGGGCGAACGTGCCGCCGCGGCGGGTCGGTCGGGAGTCGGTGGGCGGGTGGGAGACCGGGGCGTCCGCGAGTTGCGTCACGTGCCTACCTCCGCGATCCGGCAGGACCTGTTGATCGCAGAGAACTCCGCGGATGTTGCCGCCCGATTGTCCCGCTGATAAGCCTCCGTTACGCCGCCGCCCGAATCACCGGACGCCCGGAACCGCACGGACCGGGCCGCCGGCAGACGTGACGGGACGCCGCTCGCGGAGCACGGCCCGAGGCCCGCTCCGGGCGACGCCCGCCACCCGGCTAGGGCGGGGGCGGGTCGTCGAGGTTCTGGGTGATGAGGTCGGCGAGGGTGCGGAGGGCCTCGTCGGCTTCGGCGCCGTCGGCGGCGTGGAGGGTCACCTCGGTGCCGTAGGCGGCGCTGAGGGACAGGACCGAGAGCATGCTGTCCGCGGGCACCGGCGGGCCGCCGGCGATGCTGATGTGGACGCGGACGGGCTGTTCGGCGGCGGCGCGGACCAGGAGCCGGGCGGGGCGGGCGTGCAGGCCGCTGGGCGAGCCGACGATGGCCGAGCGCTGAGCCATGGCGGGTCAGGCCGGCGTGAGGGCGGCGGTCATCCGGCGGTACCGGTCCCGGGCGTCCTCGACGGCCCGGGACACGGCGGGCGACGACGCGCGCGCGGACGCGGTGGCCAGCGGGCCGGTGAGCGGCGGCCGGGTACGGAACCGGGCGAACACCGACGCGCCCTGCATGACCTGCGCCTGCTCGACGACGGCGTCGGCGCGGCGGACGAGCAGCAGCACCACGGCGCCGCGGAGCCGGCCGGTGGCGCGCCCGGAGACCAGGATGAGGCCGGCCCGGTGTTCCGCCGCGGCCAGCCGGTTCACGGTGCGCAGGTAGTAGCGGTGCTGCAGGGCACTGGCGGCCATCGACGCCACGAACCCGACGAGCAGCAGCAGGGACACGGAGAGCAGGTCCATCGGTCCTCCTTCAGCGGCGGCCGAACGGCCGGCGCGGGGACGGGCGGGCCGCACCGGCGGCGGCCGCGCGGCGGATCCGTTCGGGGTCGCGCGCCCGCAGCCGTACGGTGCCGCAGTCGACGCACATCAGGGCGGCCAGGTCGGTGCTCACCTCGGTCGTGCCGAGCCGGTACGCGAACCGCGGCGCGCCGAGCACCGGCAGCGCCACGGATCCCTCGACGACGGTCCCGCCGCAGTCCGGGCAGGTCATGTCCGCTCCGCCCGGGCGAGCCGGATCTCGGTGCCCGCCGCCGGTACGCCGAGCGTGCCGGCCGCGTGCACCGCACCGGGCAGCAGGTCGCCGGACGTGTCGGTGTAGACGACCAGGTGCCCGAGCGTGCGCAGGTTCTCGTGCGCCCGCTCCCCCACGGCGGTCAGCACGAGCCGGGTCCCGCCGAGCCACAGCTCGTCGCCGGCGCGCAGCTCCTCACTCGGTACGCCGGCCGGTTCGTGCACCACGCTGAGGCTCTCCAGGTCGCCGGGCAGCGGCTCGCCGAACAGGATGAGGACGCCGCCGTCGATCAGCTCCGCGGCCTCGTCGCCGATGCGCAGGATCGTGCTCTGGTAGTAGAAGACGCTCATCAGTACATCCCGAAGCCGACCAGCCAGGCGAGGACGACGGCGAGCGGCGCGGTGAGCTGGCGGCTGAACAGCACCGCCGGCGTGCCGACCGCCACCGTCTCCGGCTTCGCCTCCCCGAGGGCGAGCCCCACGGGGATGAAGTCGCAGCCGACCTGGCCGTTGATGGCGAACAGGGTGGGCAGGGCGTACTGGACCGGTAGGGCGCCCGAGGCGATCTGGGTGCCCATCAGCACGCCGATGATCTGGGCGATCGCGGCCCCCGGGCCCAGGACGGGCGACAGGAACGGCAGGGCCACGATGGCGCCGAGGACGATCAGGCCGACCGGGTTGGCGGCCAGCGGTTTGAGGCCCTCGCCCATGGCCTTGGCGACGCCGGTGTAGATGACGAAGCCGAGCAGCAGGCTGACGTACGCCATGAACGGCAGGATCGTGTTGATCGTCAGCGTGATGGCCTGCCGGCCGGAGGACAGCAGCGTGTTGACGACGTAGCCGATGCCGGAGCTGAACCGGATGAACGCGCCGGAGACCGCGCCGAACGCCCCGCGCCGCCCGGCGTCCGGAGGTTCGGGCGCGGCGGCCGGAGGTTCGGGCGCGGCCGCCTCGGCGGCCTCGGGGACGTCGTCGCCCTCGTATGGGACGACCTCGTCCACGCCCACGTCAGACACGAAGATGTCCTCGGTGATGAACTGGGCGAGCGGGCCGCCGGGCGCGCCCGGGTAGACGTCGATGGTCGGGATGCGTTTACGCGGGTAGACGCCGATCCGCGCGGTGCCCCCGCAGTTGATCACCGCGCAGACGACCTCCTCGTCCGGGACGGTGGTGGCGAACCCGTCCACGGCCTCGGCGCCGGTCAGCTCGGCGATCCGGGCGGCGACCGGGTGGATGCCGCCGCCGGTGACCGACAGCACCTTGTCGCGGGTCCCGGTACGGCGCAGGGTGAGGCCGGGGCCCCAGCCGCCGGCGCCCCGGCGGACGAAGACCGCGGTCATTTCGCGAACCCCGTGCCGGTGCTGCCCGCCGTGAACTCCTCGTCGAACCGGCGGAAGATCTCGGTCTGGCCGTTGCGCCTGATCAGGATGAGGGTGATCCGCTCGGTGACCACGCCGCGGATGAAGATCACCACGATCCCGGTGGCCAGGTAGAACAGCGCCAGCGGCACGGTGGACAGCCCGAGCTTCTGCACGCCGCTCGCGATGCCCAGCCAGACGAACAGCTCGCCGGAGTTGGCGTACGGGAAGAACGTGGTCACCGGGTGCACGAAGGAGACCGCCGAGTCGTAGAACGCCGGCTTGTACCGCTCGGGCAGGAAGCGGCCGAACGAGTAGCACATCGGGTTGGTCAGCATCAGCACGGCGAGGATCGGCATGATCGTGTACCGGGTGATCCACCAGCGCGAGGACCACCGGACGGCGCGGGTGACGCGTTGCTCGCCGATGAACGCGACCACCGCGTACATCGCGGTCAGCAGCACGATCAGCGTCGGCAGGATTCCGGTCACCAGTCCGGTGAACTGCTTTCCGGCCTCGGTGAACAGGCCGATGAAGTGCGACCCGAGCCATACCGCGCCGTTCAGGACGGGGTTGTGTTCGACTGCGCTGAGGGCGGCCATCGGCCCCTCCTCCTCACGAACGCCGGTTTGCACATATGTGAAATTGGACGCACGTATGCTCAATCGAGATATAACATCGCGGGACCGCCCCGACAAGGTCCGGTCAGGCGGCGCGGGCGAGCAGCGCCTCGGCGAGCGGCGCGTCGCAGACGAGGACGTCGAGGTGGCGGCCGCGCAGCGCGCCGAGCACCCCGCGCGTCTTCTCCAGGCCCGCGGCGAGCCCGACGACGGTCCGGATCCGGCGCAGGTCGTCCAGCGTCACGCCGAGGACGCGGTCCTCGATCGCGCCGTGCACCGGGTGGCCGTCCTCGTCGAAATACCGGGCGCACACGTCGCCCACCGGCCCGGCCTTCTCGAACCGCGCCCGGTCCCGGCCGGTCAGCCGCAGCGCGTCGACCAGCGCCGCCGAGGATCCCGCGCCGACCGCGCCGATCCCGACGAACGCCAGCGAGGAGCCGATCGCGGTACGCAGCACCGAGTTGACCGCCGACTCCGCCAGCAGCGTGTCCCGGGACGCCTTGGTGGCGAGCAGGGCGGGCGCGTGCAGCCGCCGGTGCGTGCCGCCGAGGCGCCCGGCGAGATCCCGTACGAGTTCCTCGCCTGCCGTCTCCGAGGTGAGCGACGACAGGCCGCCGACCAGCGGCAGGACCTCCACCGGAACGGTGCGGTCGGCGGGCACGGCGTCGACCAGGGCGCGCAGCGACCGGCCCCAGGACAGCGCGATCCCGTCGGCCGGGCGCGCGCTCTCCAGCAGCAGGTCGGCGCCCAGCGACCCGACCGCGGCCAAGGCCGGTTCGTGCCGCCGGGCGGCGGCGACCCGGCAGGCCGTCAGCCCGAACGCGCCGCGCAGCTCGTCCTCCAGCCGCGGCTCGCGGCCGGCGGGGTCGTTGATCCGGATCTCCACGATGCCCTGGTTCCGGGCGGCGGCGAGCATGCGCGAGACGTTGGAGCGGCTCACGCCCAGGGCGCTCGCCACCTCCTGCTGGGAACGGTTGTCCTGGTAGTACAGCCGCGCGGCCTGCACCAGGAGGTCGCGCTCGCGGGCCGCGGGCATCGCGTACCCCCTCACCGGCACGGTCGTCACTTCGGTGCGGATTATTGCACATCCGACCGCACCCGCCGAGGTCACCAGCACACGAAGCCGCCGTCGGCGATCAGGTCGAGGCCGGTGCAGAACGACGCGGCGTCGCTGAGGAGGAACACCACCGGGCCGACCAGTTCGTCGGGGTCGGCCATCCGGCCCAGCGGGGTGTCGGCGGCGAACCGGGCCGCGCGGTCCGCGACCTCGGGTCGCAGGTTCATCGGCGTCGCGGTGTAGCCCGGGCTGAGGCTGTTCACCCGGATGCCGCGGTCCGCCCACTCCATGGCCAGGCTCTTGGTGAGCTGCACGACGCCGGCCTTGGACGCGTTGTAGTGCACCTGCAGCAGGCCGCGGTTGACGATGGTCGCCGACATCGACGCGATGTTCACGATGGCGCCACCGCCGCCGCGCAGCAGGGCGCGGCCCTCGGCCTGGCAGGAGCGGAAGACGCCGGTGAGGTTGACGTCGATCACCCGCTGCCACTGCCCGGCCGTCATGTCCTCGGCCGCGGCCGCGTCGGCGACGCCGGCGCAGTTGACCGCCAGGCGCAGCGGCCCGAGCTCGGACTCCGTACGGGCGACGGCCGCGTCGAGGTCGCCGGCGGCGACGTCCGCGGTGAGCGCGACGGCCCGCCGCCCGGCGGCGGCGACCCGCTCGGCGGTCGCGCCCGGGTCGTCGCGGTCCAGGCAGGCGACGTCCGCGCCCATCTCGGCCAGGCCGATCGCCAGGCTGCGGCCGATGCCGCTGGCGGCGCCGGTGACCAGTGCGGTGCGGTCGTCGAGGCGGAAGTCGGGCGCGGTCATGGGACTCCTTCCGTACGGGGGTCAGGGGCGGCCGGGCGCGCGGCACCGGCCCGGCCGCGCGCGCCGCGGCCGGGCCGTCGTGCTCATCGGTCAGCGCGACAGGATGAAGCCCTCGTAGTTCTTCGCGGCGACGTCGTCGCAGATCTCCCGGTACGGGCCGACGCCGCCCGCGTACGGCATGAAGACCCGCCTCTTGCCGGGGATGTTGGCGCCGACGTACCAGGAATTGGCCAGCGGGTAGAGCGTGGCGTCGGCGGCCTCGTTGGCGTGGTCGACCCAGGCGTCCTCCGCCGCGGCGTCGGCCTCGATCCGCGTGACGCCGCGTTCACGCAGGTGCGCGACGCAGTCGGTGATCCAGTCGACGTGCTGCTCGATGGACACCACCATGTTGCTCAGCACCGACGGGCTGCACGGCCCGGTGATGGTGAACAGGTTCGGGAAGCCGGCGATCTGCAGGCCGAGGTAGGCGCGCGGCCCGGTGTCCCACTTCTCCCGCAGCGAGACGCCGTCGGTGCCCCGGATGTCGATGCTGTTCAGCGCCCCGGTCATGGCGTCGAAGCCGGTGGCGAAGACGATGACGTCCAGCTCGTGGTCGGTGCCGCCGGCCCGGATGCCGTCCGGGAGGATCTCCTCGATCGGGTCGTCGTTGACGTCGACGAGGGTGACGTTGTCCCGGTTGTAGGTCGCGTAGTAGTCGGTGTCGATGGGCGGGCGCTTGGTCCCGTACGGGTGGTTCTTCGGGCAGAGCTTCTCCGCGACCTCCGGGTCGGTGACGATCTCGCGGATCTTCGCGCGGATGAACTCCGCGGCGGTGTCGTTGGCCTCCTTGTCGATGATGAGGTCGTTGAACGACTCGAAGAGGAAGTGGAAGCCGCCCTTCTGCCAGCACTCCTCGTACGCGGCGCGCCGTTCCGCGGCCGAGGCCTCGAGCGCGGACTTCTCCGCCGGGTCGAACGGCAGGCCGGCGAAGGACAGCCGGTTCTTCTCGCGGATCTCCGCGTAGTGCGCCTTGATCTCGGCGGCGTCCTCCGGGGCCAGCGGCGCGTCGCCGGCCGGGATGGTGAAGTTGGGGGTGCGCTGGAAGACGGTGAGGTGCCGCGCCTGCTCGGCGATCACCGGGATGGCCTGGATGCCGGTGGAGCCGGTGCCGATGACGCCGACCCGCTTGCCGGTGAGGTCGACGCCCTCGTGCGGCCACCGTCCGGTGTGGTACCAGTCGCCGGTGAAGCGCGCGAACCCCGGGAAGTCCGGAACGTTCGGCGTGGACAGGCAGCCGACCGCGGAGATGAGGAACCGCGCGGTGGTCCGCCCGCCGTCGTCGGTGCGCACGTCCCAGCGGTTCGCGGCGCCGTCGAAGGCCGCGGCGGTGACGCGCGTCTGGAAGATGATGCTGCGCCGCAGGTCGAACCGGTCGGCCACGTGGTTCAGGTAGCGCAGCACCTCCGGCTGCTCCGGGTACCGGCGGCTCCACTCCCACTCCTGTTCCAGCTCGGAGGAGAAGGAGTAGGAGTAGTACACGCTCTCCACGTCGCAGCGCGCGCCCGGATAGCGGTTCCAGTACCACGTGCCGCCGACGCCGTCGCCCGCCTCGTAGACCCGTACGGACAGGCCCAGCTCGTCGCGCAGCCGGCGGAGCATGTACAGGCCGGAGAACCCGGCGCCGATGATGATCGCATCGAACTCTGGCATGGCACTCCCCTCTCGCGTCAGGTCCCGAACCGCTTGCGGGTCGCGTCGCCCACGTCGGTGAGCAGCTCCCGGGTCCGGCCGACGACGCCGCCCATGAGGAAGAAGTCGTGGATGAGGCCGTCGTACGTGGTGGACGTGACGGCGACGCCGGCGTCGGCCAGGCGCTCGGCGTAGGCGCGGCCCTCGTCGCGCAGCGGGTCGAACTCCGCGGTGGCCACCAGCGCCGGGGGCAGGCCGCTGAGGTCCTCGGCGTGCAGCGGCGCCGCGTACGGGTCGGTGGCCTGCGCGGGGTCGCTCAGATAGTGGTCCCAGAACCACTCCATCGCCCCGCGGGTCAGCAGGTACCCGTCGGCGTTGTCCGCGTACGAGGCGAACGCGGTGCCGCGCGCGGGCGCGGTCACCGGGAACAGCAGGAGCTGGTAGGCGATCGGCGGCGTGCCCCGGTCGCGGGACATCAGGGCGGTCACCGCGGCGAGGTTGCCGCCCGCGCTGTCGCCGGCGACGACCAGCCGCTCGCGGTCGGCGCCGAGCTCGTCGGCGTGCTCGGCGAGCCATACCGTCGCGGCGTGCGCGTCCTCGGCCGCGCCGGGGAACTTCGTCTCCGGGCTGAGCCGGTACTCCACCGACGCGACGACGCACTGGGTGGCGTTGGCCAGCGCCCGGCACGGCTTGTCGAGGACCTCGACGTTGCCGATCACCCAGCCGCCGCCGTGGAAGTAGACCATCAGCGGCAGCGCGGTCCCGGGAGACGGGTGGTAGACGCGGACCGGAAGCCGGCCCGCCGGGCCCGGGGCGAGGACGTCCCGGATCTCCCCCACCGGCTCGGGCTCGCCCTGCAGGTCGCGGAAGGCGCCCATGACCTCACGCGCCTGGGGGACGCTCATCTGCTCGAAGGGCGGCAAGCCTTGCTGCTCGAGCTCCGCGAGCAGCGCCTGGACCTGTGAATCCAATGGCATTACAGCACATCTCCCTTGGTCGAACACCACATGAATGTGCCTTAAATCACCACTCAAAGACCGGCGGGACCTTCCGTCAACCGGTCATTTCCGCACGTACGCCGCCGCGGTCCGCATAGCGGACCATCTGGACCGCTGTACGGATTCCGCGATACCGTCCGGACCGATGAGCCCAGCCAGCGACGCCGACGCCCAGGGAGTGCGCAGCGTGCAGCGCGCCGTCGAGATCCTGGCGCTGCTGAGCGACGAGCATCCGGTGCTCACGATCCGGGAGGCCGTCGAGGCGACCGGCCTGGCCAAGACCACGGTCATCCGGCTGGTGCGGACGCTGGAGCGCAACGGCCTGCTGTGGGCCTCGCCCGGCGGCTACCGGCCCGGGCCCGGCCTGTGGCGCTGGGCGCACCTGGCCCGTACGGCCTGGGAGCTGCCGCCGGAGACACGGGCGCTGCTGCGCGAGCTGGGCGCGCGCCGCCGCGAGACCGTGAACCTCTACATGCGCCGCGACGTCCACCGGGTCTGCGTGGCGCAGCAGGAGAGCCCGCGGGCGCTCCGGCACGTCGTGCACGTGGGCGATGAGCTGCCGCTGTGGGCGGGCGCGGCGTCGAAGGTGCTGCTGCGCGAGGCGCCCGGGACGCTGCTGCGGCGCGTCGCGGCCGGCTCTCCGTACGGGGAAGGCCACGTCGAACGGCTGCGCGCGTGGGCCGCCGAGGCCGCGGACCGCGGCTGGGCGGCCAGCCACGGCGAGCGCGAGGAGGGCCTGTCCGCCGTCGCCGTACCGGTGACCGGCCGGTCCGGCGCGGTCGTCGCGGCGCTGTCGCTCAGCGGCCCCACCGTCCGCTTCCCCGGCGACGTGGTGACGCAGTACGCCGCGGACCTGCGGGAGGTGGCCCGGCAGATGTCCGAGCGGGGCTTCGACCATCCGCTCGGTCCCGAGAGGTGAAGGAGCTCGTAGGTGTCCCAGCGTCCGCTTGACGGCATCCGGGTGCTCGACCTGACGAACGTGCTGGCCGGGCCGTACTGCGGTTACCAGCTGATGCTGCTCGGCGCCGAGGTCGTCAAGATCGAGGTGCCCGGGCAGGGTGATCTCGCGCGCCGGCTCGGCCCGGACGCGGAGCTGAACGCGGCGGGCATCGGCGCCTCGTTCCTCGCGCAGAACGCCGGCAAGGAGTCCGTCGAGCTCGACCTGAAGGACCCCGGCGGCCGCGGCGACTTCGCCCGCATGGTCGCGAGCGCGGACGTGCTGCTGGAGAACTTCCGCGCCGGGGTGCTGGACCGGCTCGGCTTCGGCTGGCCGCGGCTGCGGGAGCTGAACCCGCGGCTGGTGTACTGCGCGATCTCCGGGTTCGGGCAGACCGGGCCGATGAGCCAGGCGCCCGCGTACGACCAGATCATCCAGGGCCTGTCCGGGATGATGAGCATCACCGGGACCGAGGAGACCGCGCCGCAGCGGGTCGGCTTCCCGGTCTGCGACACGGTGGGCGGGCTGACCGCGGCGCTGCACATCTGCGCCGCGCTGGCCGGGCGGTCCGGCACCGGGCGGGGCACGTACCTCGACGTGTCCATGCTGGAGGCGGCCGTCTCCTCGATGGGCTGGGCGATCTCGAACTACCTGGTCAGCGGGGTGCCGCCGCGGCCGATGGGCACGGAGAACGCGACGGCCGCGCCGTCCGGCACGTTCGAGACCGCCGACGGGCCGCTGAACATCGCGGCCAACCGGCAGCAGCAGTACGCCACGCTGTGCCGCCTGGCCGGCCGCGAGGACCTGCTCACCGACCCCCGCTTCGCCGACCGCGAGGACCGCAAGCGGCACCGCGACGCGCTCACCGGAGAACTGAACCGCGCGCTGCGCACCCGTACGGCCGCGGAGTGGGAGGAGATCCTCGGCGCGGCCGGGGTGCCGGCCGCCCGGGTCACCGGCGTACCGGAGGCGGTGGAGCTTGAGCAGCTGCGGCACCGCGGGTTCTTCACCGAGCTGCCGTTCCCCGACGGCTCCGGACGCGTGCTGAAGGTGGCCGGGAGCGGGGTCCTGCACGACGGCGAGCCGCTGCGGCCCACCGCGCCGCCGCCGCTGCTCGGCCAGCACAACCCCGACCGACCCGTGAACCGGCCCGTGAACCAGGAGGCCCCGTGACCGACATCGACCCGACCGGCGCCGTCGCCGAATGGTGGGGCACCGCGGTCTCCCGCATGGCACCCGGCGAGATCGAGCTGCGCGGCCGCCCCGTCGGCGACCTCATCGGCACCACCACGCTGCCCTCGATGATCTGGCTGATGCTCCGAGGCGACCTGCCCGACGCCCGCCAGGCCGCACTGCTGGAGGCCGCCCTCGTCTCCGGCGTCGACCACGGCCCGCAGGCCCCGTCGATCGCCGTCGCCCGGATGGCCGCCACCTGCGGCGTCGGCCTCAACAACGCAATGGCCGGCGCGGTCAACACGCTCGGCGACCACCACGGCGGCGCGGGCGAGCAGTGCGTCGAGCTCCTCGACGACATCCTCGGACGCGAACGCGCCGGCGAGGATCTCGACACCGCCGTCGAGCGGGCCGTCGCCGCCGGGCCCCGCTACGTGCCGGGCTTCGGCCACCGCTTCCACCCCCGCGACCCGCGCCGCGACCCGCTGATCGCCCTGGTCGAGGCGGCCGTACGCGACGGCGCCGTCCCCGGCGACCACCTCCGCGCCGGGCTGGCGCTCGAGGCGTACCTCGCCCGCGGCCGTACCAAGCCGGTCCCCATGAACGTCGACGGCGCCACCGCGATCATCTACGCCGAGCTCGGCTTCCCCGCGCCGCTGGCCCGCGGCCTGTTCGTGCTCAGCCGCAGCGTCGGCATCCTCGCCCACGCCTGGGAGGAGAGCCAGAGCGGCAAGCGGAACAAGGGCCCGCTCCCCCGCGGCATCCTCCCCGCTCATCACGCCGGGCCCTGACCCGGCCGTACGGTGTGCGGGTCGCCCTGCGCGAACCGGTTCACCGCCTCGCCGGAGAACGTGAAGCCGAGGCCCGGCCGTTCGCTCAGGTGGATCTCCCCGCCGGTCACCACGGGCGCGTCCGCGAACATCGCGTCCCACCAGCCGGGGATGTACTCCACCAGCGTCCCGTTCGGCAGCGCGGCCATGATGTGCGCGCTCACCTCGGTGAAGGTGTGCGAGGAGACGATCTGGTGGTGCGCGGCGGCGAACCCGGCGACGTCCAGGAACCCGGTCACGCCGCCGACCCGCATGACGTCGGGCATCAGCACGTCGGCGGCGCGGCCCTCGACCAGCGGGCGGAAGCCGGTGAGCCCGTGCACGGTCTCGCCGGTGGCGATCGGGACGTCGAGCGTACGGGCCAGCTCGGCGGACCCGGCGATGTCCGCGGCGGCGACCGGCTCCTCGTACCAGTAGACGCCGGCCTCCTCGAAGGCCCGCCCGGCGGCGAGCGCGTCGACCCGGTTCCACGCCTGGTTGGCGTCCACCTGGATGGCCAGCCCGTCGCCGACCGCGTCGCGCAGCCGGTGCACCCGCTCGACGTCGTCCCGCCAGTCCGGCATCCCGATCTTGATCTTGTAGTTCCGGTACCCCTGGTCCCGGTACATCTGGCCCTCCTCGACGAGCCGCTCGACGGGGTAGGAGGTCCAGCCGCCGGTCGCGTACACCGGAAGGGCCGTACGGTCGCCGCCCAGGAGCCGGAACAGCGGCATGCCGGCGCGGCGCGCGTGCAGGTCCCACAGCGCGGTGTCCAGGGCGCTGAGCGCGAGCATCCCGACGCCGGCGTCGCCGGTGAAGTTCAGCCGCAGGGCCATCGCGCCGTGGTGCGCGCGGACGGACCGCTCGTCCGCGCCGGTGAGCAGCCCGGCCAGGTCGTGCACCAGGTGCCGGACGGCGCTGGCCTGCGCCTGGCTGAAGGTGAAGGCGTACCCGATCCCGCGCAGGCCGTCCGCGGAGACCTCGACGAGCACGTTCTCGATGGACCGGATGCGGTGGATGGCCGTCCGCAGCTCGCGGTCCAGCGGCAGCGCGATGTGGTGGGTGGTGATGGCGTCGATCACGTGCACTCCTCCTCGGTCCGTTCGGTCAGCCCGGCGATGGGCACCAACGGTAATGATCATTCACGCCGCCGTAATCTGGCCGGGTGTGGTCGACCGATCCGGAGGCGCTGGCCGCGGCGGCGGACGACTTCGGGCACCTGGTGCACCGGCCGCCGGCGGCGGTGGTCCGGGCGCGGTCGGTCCAGGATGTGGTGGCGGCGTGCCGGTACGCCGCGGCCGCGGGGCTGCCGGTCCTCGCGCGCGGCTCGGGGCACGCCACGTCGGGCGCCGGGCAGGCCGCGGGCGGGATCGTGGTCGACCTGACCGGGCTCGACCGGGTGGGCGTGCCCGCCGGCGGGGTGGTCGACGTGGAGGCGGGGGCGCGGTGGAGCGCCGTACTGGACGCGACGCTGCCGACCGGGCGCACGCCGCCGACGCTGACCGACTACCTGGAGACCACGGTCGGCGGCACCCTGGCGGTGGGCGGCATCGGCGGCGGCGCGCACCGGCACGGGCCGCAGGTCGACAACGTGGCCGGGCTCGAGGTCGTGACGACCGGCGGGCGGCGGCTGGTCTGCTCGGCCCGGCGGCACCGGGACGTGTTCGACGCGGCGCTGGCGGGCGGCGGGCGCCGCGCGCTGATCGTACGGGCGTCGCTGGCGGTGGTGCCGGCGCCCGGGCGCGTCCGGCTGTACCGGCTGTACTACGACGACCTGGACACGTTCGTCGGCGACCAGCTCGCGCTGACCGGCGACCCGCGCTGGTGCCACCTGGAAGGCCAGGCCGTACCGGCCGAGCGCGGCGGCTGGCGGTACCTCATCGAGGCCGCCGACACCCTCCCCCGGCCGGACCTCGGCGGGCTGGGCTTCGTGCGCGGCGAGGAGGAGGTCACCGAGCTGACGTACCGGGACCTGGCGCACCGGATGGCGCCCGGTGTGCGCGACCTGATCGCGACCGGCGACTGGTACCGGCCGCACCCGTGGTTCAGCGCGTTCGTCCCGGCGTCCGGCATCCGCGGGTTCCTCGCCGAGGCGATGCCGACGCTCGACCCGGCCGGGATCGGGCCGCTGCCGGTGCTGATCTACCCGCTGCGCCGCGGCCGCCGCCGCGCGCCCGGCCTGGCCACGCCGCGCACCGCGCCGTTCTTCACCGTCAGCGTCCTGCGCACCTGCGACTCCTCCGAGGCGGCGGCCGCGGTGGCCGGCAACGAGCGCCTGATGCGGATGGCGGGCGCGTACGGCGGCCGGTGGTACCCGGTCGGCGTACGGCCCGCGGACCTGCCCGGGTGATCGGCCGGGGCCGGTATCGGGCTCCCGGTGCGGGGACTCCGAGGGGTGGCGGGAGAATGCGGGTGATGAGACTACGACGGGTGATGGCGGGCCTGGCCGGGGCCGGGATGGTGCTGGCGGTGGCCGGGTGTGGGGCGGAGGCGCCGGACGCGCCCACGGCGGCGCCGCGCGGGGGCGCCACGCCGGTGACCACGTCCGGCATGGGGGTGTCCGAGCAGGACTCCTCGGTCGACTTCGTCGACGCGCACCTGGTGCCCGCGCCGGGGCACCGTACGCTCGTGCAGGCCACCCTGGCCAACACCGACCCCGCGCGGCGCCACGACCTGGTCAAGGTGACCGCCGAGGGCGCTCAGGCGCGGATCAGCGGGCCGGGCACCGGAAGCGCGCCGGGGCACCTGCCGATGCCGTCCGCGACGCACGTGGACCTGCTGGCCGGGCGGTACACCATCACCCTCCCCTTCCACGTCTCCGCCCGCCACGCCGCCGTACCGGTCACGTTCGCCTTCGACGGCAATCCCGGCATCACGATCGCGCTCCCCGTCCTGCGCCGCTGACCCCTCAGCCGGCGGCCGCCACGATCTGCCGCGCCACGTCGAGCAGGTCGTCGCCGCTGACGTCCGGCGTGGGGAGAGTGGCGATGCGGTACCGCTCGCCGCGGCCGACCCACGCGGTGCGCATGCCCGCGTGCCCGGCGCCGAGCAGGTCCCAGCCGTGCGCGGCCACCATGCACGCGTGCTCGGCCGCGACGCCGATGCGGGCCAGGCCGTTGGCGTACACCGCGGGCGCGGGCTTGTACGCCTCGCAGGTGTCGCTGCCGACCACCCGCTCGAACCGGTCCCGCAGCCCGGCCGCGGTCAGCGCGTGCTCGGCGGTCGCGGTCGGGCTGTTGGTGATGGTCGCGATCCGCAGCCCGGCGTCCGCGAGCACCGCCATGGCCTGCGCGGCCTCCGGGTACGCGGGCAGCTCGCCGGCCGCCGTGACGGCCCGCTCGACGCAGGCGTAGATCTCCGCCTCCGGCTGCCCGGCCAGCATCAGCCGGTGGGCGAGCACCGCGGCCAGGTAGTCGGTGAACGGCTGGTGCCGGCCCACCAGCGTGTCGGCCATCGACTGGAAGATCGTCTCGTGGAGCAGGTCATGCGCCGTCGCCGCGTCGTTGAACGGGTCCGGCAGCGACCGGCTGATCGGCGCGGGATCGAGCACGGTGCCGTTGAGGTCGAAGACCACCCACTGAAGATCCATGCGGAGATTATCGGCCCGGATCGCGGCCGGTCGCGCCGAACCGTTAGGTTGGGGCGCCGGTGCGTGACGGAAGGTGCGTATGAGTGACCGGTTCGGTGGGGGGATCTCGCGGCGGCGGCTGCTCGGCGCGGCCGGTGCGGCCGGCCTGGGCGCCGCAGGGCTCGCGGGTCTGGCCGCGTGCGACGCTGGGCAGCGAGACGGCGGCGACAGCGGGGGCGGTCACGGCGGCCCGCCCGGTACGGTCGACGCGCCGCCCCCGGTCGACGTCCTCGGGGTGAACTTCAACAGCGACGCGACCGTGGTGCGCTTCGACGAGATGCGCGCGGTCAAGGCGACGTGGGTGCGCGGGTTCCTCCCGATGCGCCCCGCCCAGGGCGGCGACCCGACGACGGACCCGGTTGTCAAGACGATCCTGTCGGCGGCCGGCCAGGGGTACGGCACCGTGCTGTCGCTGAAGTTCCCGTTCAACGAACGGCCCTTCCCGGCGGCCGGCGGCGGCGCCATGGCCACCCAGCTGGCCCACCTGGACAAGGTGCTGGCGGCCGTGCTGAACCGGGTGGACATCCTCGCCATCGGCAACGAGCCGTTCATCGAGTCGCGGCCGGCCCAGCGCGGCGCCCCGCTCAACGCCTTCTACGAGCACGTCGCCCGGCACGTCATCGACTACCGCGCCAAGCACGGCGGGAAGAAGACCCGGCTGTACATGGGCGCGCTGAACCACCTCGACGACCCGTCCGCGCGGACCCCCGCCGTCGACCGGTGGATGAGGTTCGCCCACGCCACCCCGGAGATCGAGGGCGTGGACATCCACCCGCACGTGGCCGCCCCCGGCGACGGGCAGAGGTACCTGGACTACATCCTGCCGCGGCTGCGCAAGGACCAGCGGTTCCTGGTCACCGAGTTCTCGATGGTGCAGTTCTGGAAGAAGCACCTCACCGACCCGGCGCCCGCCGCGTACGTCGACCGCTACCCGGCGGCGCGCGGCGCGCCCGTCTGGCGCGTCATCCGCAACGCCATCGAGCGCCCGTTCCCGCAGCGCCGCTGGGACGACTTCCTGACCGCCCTCCCCCCGTTCCACGCCAACCGCGACTACCTCACCACCGAGGTCCAGCGGTACCGCCGCACCGGGAAGCTCGCCGTCGCGACGTACGGCCTCACCCAGGGCGCCGCCATGCTGAAGGACTTCACCGCCAAGAAGCCCCCGTGGCTGCTGAACAGCCTCTTCTGCCCCGGCACCGTCCGCCCCGAACCGGGCGGCCTGCCGGGCCGGAACACCACCTGGACCCGGGAGTTCGAGGCACTGCAGCACACCTGAGCCTCACCGGAACGGCAGCGGGCGGGTCGGTCTCTGAGCGTTCAGGCGGTTTTTTGGCCGGTCTCCACAAAGATCGGGGGTGCGGCGCCGTTGGATGCGGCATTCCCTTGGTGGCGTGATACACGAGAGCGTGCTGTATGAGAGCGGTCCGCCCGCTCGACACGCGTCTGCTGCAGGAGGCTTTGTCGGTGTTCAGTCGTGTCGCCATCGTCAACCGTGGAGAGTCCGCGATGCGGCTGATCCACGCGGTCCGGGAGCTCGCCGCGGAGAGCGGCGCACGGATCGAGACCGTCGCGTTCCACACCGACGTCGATCGGACGGCGACGTTCGTCCGTGAGGCCGACCTGGCGTACGACCTGGGGCCGGCGGCCGCGCGGCCGTACCTGGACCTGGCCGTACTGGAGCGGGCGCTGCGCGAGAGCGGCGCGGACGCGGCCTGGGTGGGCTGGGGGTTCGTCGCCGAGGACCCGGCGTTCGCGGAGCTGTGCGAGCGGATCGGGGTGACCTTCGTCGGGCCGAGCGCGGAGGCGATGCGGCGGCTCGGGGACAAGATCGGCGCCAAGCTGATCGCCGAGGAAGTCGGCGTGCCGGTCGCGCCGTGGAGCCGCGGCGCGGTGGAGGACCTGGACGCCGCGCGCCGGGCCGCGGACGCGATCGGCTACCCGCTGATGCTCAAGGCCACCGCGGGCGGCGGCGGGCGCGGCATCCGGGTGATCAACTCGGCGGACGAGCTGGCCGACGCGTACGAGCGCACCCGCATGGAGGCCGAGCGGGCCTTCGGCAGCGGCGTGGTGTTCCTGGAACGGCTGGTCACCGGCGCGCGGCACGTCGAGGTGCAGGTGATCGCCGACGGCCAGGGCACGGCGTGGGCGCTGGGCGTACGCGACTGCTCCGTGCAGCGGCGCAACCAGAAGATCATCGAGGAGTCCGCCTCCCCCGTGCTGACCGCCGTGCAGGCCGACGAGCTGAAGGCGTCCGCCGAGCGGCTCGCCCTGGCCGTCGGCTACCGGGGCGCGGGCACCGTGGAGTTCCTGTACCACCCCGGCGACAAGCGGTTCGCGTTCCTTGAGGTGAACACCCGGCTGCAGGTGGAGCACCCGATCACCGAGGCCACCACCGGCACCGACCTGGTCAAGTACCAGCTGCACGTCGCCGCGGGCGGCCGGCTTGAGGGCCGCCCGCCGGCCGAGACCGGGCACGCCGTCGAGGCGCGGCTCAACGCCGAGGACCCCGACCGCGACTTCGCCCCGGCGCCGGGCCGGATCGTCCGGCTCGACCTGCCCGCCGGGCCCGGCATCCGGGTGGACACCGGCGTCGGCGAGGGCGACACCATCCCGGCGGACTTCGACTCCATGATCGCCAAGATCATCGCGTACGGCCGGGACCGCGACGAGGCGCTCGGCCGGCTGCGCCGCGCGATGGCCCAGACCACCGTGATCATCGCCGGCGGCGCCACCAACAAGAGCTTCGTGCTGGACCTGCTGGACCGGCCCGAGGTGATCGACGGCAGCGCCGACACCGGCTGGATCGACCGGGTGCGCGCCGAGGGCGGGCTGGTCGCCCAGCGCGGCTCCGGCGTCGCGCTGGCCGCCGCGGCGATCGAGGCGTACGAGGACGAGGAGGAGATCGCCCGGCAGCGGCTGCTGGAGACCGCGCACGGCGGCCGCCCGCAGGTCCGTCTCGACACCACGCGCCCGTTCGAGCTGAAGCTGCGCGGCGTGCCGTACCGCGTGCACGTCGGCCGGGTCGGGCCGCACCGGTTCCGCGTCGCGATCGCGGCGGGCGACGGCGAACCGCGCGCCGCGGACGTCGAGCTCGACCGCTACGACGCGCAGACCGGCCTGATCACCGTCAACGGCCACCGGTTCCGGCTGGTCACCGACACGCACGGGCCGACGCACCTGGTCGAGGTGGACGGCGTCGCGCACCGGGTCAGCCACGACGAGGGCGGCGTGGTGCGCGCGCCTGCGCCCGCGCTGGTGGTGGCCACCCCGCTTGAGGTGGGCGCCGAGGTGGAGGCCGGCGCGCCGGTGCTGGTGCTGGAGTCGATGAAGATGGAGACCGTGCTGCGCGCGCCGTTCCGCGCGCGGCTGCGCGAGCGCCCGGTCGCGGTGGGCAGCCAGGTGGAGACCGGCGCGCCGCTGCTGCGCCTGGAACCGCTGGGCGACGAGCCCGGCGCGGACGGCGCGGCGGACGCGGCGGCCGGCGTCGAGGTCGACCTGCCCGCCGAGCCCGCCGGTACGCCCGCCGCCGACCGGGTGGCCATCGGGCTGGGCGACCTGCGCGGCCTGCTGCTCGGCTTCGACGCCGACCCGCGCGAGGAGCGCCGGGCGCTGGACGCGTACGTCGCGGCGCGCGCGCAGGCCGCGGACGGCGGGCCGCTGCCGGGTGAGATCGAGCTGCTCGAGGTGTTCGCCGACCTGTCCGAGCTGACCCGCAACCGCCCGGCCGGCGCCGACGGCTACGCCGACAGCCAGGTGCACAGCCCGCGCGAGTACTTCCACACGTACCTGCAGAGCCTCGACGCCGAGCGCGCCGGGCTGCCCGAGGCGTTCCAGCAGCGGCTCGTCCAGGTGCTCGGCTACTACGGCGTCACCGACCTGGAGCGCACGCCGGAGCTGGAGAACGCGGTCTTCCGGATCTTCCTGGCGCAGCGCCGCGCGGCCAGCGACGTCGCGGTGGTCACCACGCTGCTGCGGCAGTGGCTGACCGAGCCGCCGCCCGGCGAGCCGCTGCGCGAGACCGCCGGCCTGGCCCTTGAGCACCTGATCGCCGCCACCCAGCGGCGGTTCCCGGTGGTCTCGGACCTGGCGCGGTCGGTGGTGTTCCGCTGGTTCGCCCAGCCGATGCTGCGCCGCAACCGCGCACGGGTGTACGCCGACGTCCGCAAGGACCTCGCGTACCTGGACGCGCACCCCGACGCCCCGGACCGCGCCGAGCGGATCGCCCGGATGGTGTCCGGCTCGGAGCCGCTCGTACGGCTGCTCGGGCAGCGGATCGGCCGCCCCGGCGCCGGCCTCGCGCCGCTACTTGAGGTGCTGACCCGCCGGTACTACGGCAACCGCGCGCTGCGCGACCTGCGCGCCCGCGAGGTCGCCGGCGGCACGTTCGTCACCGCCGAGCACCACGACGAGACCGGGCGGTCCGCCGTCCTGGCCACCGCCGTGGACTTCCCGGCCCTGCCGGAGGCCGTACGCGCGCTCGGCGAATTGGCCCCCGACGGTGACCTCGACGCCGACATCTACCTCACCTGGGCCGACCAGCCGGACGACCCGGACGCGATGGCCGCCGAGCTGCGCGAGGTGCTGGCCGCCCGCGAGCTGCCCGGCCGGCTGCGCCGGGTCACCACCACGGTGGCCGGCCGCAGCGGCGCGGTCATGCACCACCACTTCACGTTCCACCCGTCGGCCGGCGGCGTCACCGAGGACCGGCTGATCCGCGGCCTGCACCCGCTGATCGCCCAGCGCATGCAGCTGGAGCGGCTGCGCGAGTTCGACCTCACCCGGCTGCCCTCGGCCGACGAGGAGGTGTATCTGTTCAACTGCGTCGCGCGCACCAACCCCTCCGACGAGCGGCTCGTCGCGCTCGCCCAGGTGCGCGACCTCACGCCGCTGCGCGACAGCGACGGCCGGCTGGTGGCGCTGCCCGCCGCCGAGGGCACCCTGGCCGCCTGCCTGGACGCGATCCGTAAGGCGCAGGCCGGCCGCCCGGCGAACCGGCGGCTGGACACCAACCGGGTGCTGATCTACGTCTGGCCGCCCACCGACCTCACCCGCGAGGAGCTGAACACCGTCGCCCAGCGGGTGCTGCCCAGCACGGCGGGCCTCGGCCTTGAGGAGGTCGTCTTCCTCGGCCGCCGCCGCGACGCCGAGACCGGGCGGCTGCGCGAGATCGCGGTGCGCATCGGGTACGACGTCGGATCCGGCATGCGGCTCGAGCTCGGTGAGCCGCCGTCCGGGCCGGTCGAGCCGCTGGACGACTACCGGCAGAAGGTGCTGCGCGCGGCGCGGCGCGGCACCGTGTACCCGTACGAGCTGACCGCCATGCTGGCCGGCCCGCAGGGCACCTTCACGGAGTACGACCTGGGCGGCGACGGCGCGCTGGCGCCGGTGGACCGGCCGCGCGGCAAGAACACCGCGGCGATCGTGACCGGCGTGGTCACCACGCCGACCGAGCGGTACCCGGAGGGCATGACGCGCGTCGTACTGCTCGGCGACCCCACGAAGGCGCTCGGCGCGCTGTCCGAACCGGAGTGCGCCCGGGTGATCGCCGCACTGGACCTCGCGGACCGGATGGGCGTGCCGGTGGAGTGGTTCGCGCTGTCCGCGGGCGCGCGTATCGCCATGGACTCCGGCACCGAGAACATGGACTGGGTGGCCGCCGCGCTCAAGCGCATCGTCACGTTCACCCAGGCCGGCGGCGAGATCAACGTGGTCGTCGCGGGCATCAACGTCGGCGCCCAGCCGTACTGGAACGCCGAGGCCACGATGCTCATGCACACCAAGGGCATCCTGGTGATGACGCCGGACTCGGCGATGGTGCTGACCGGCAAGCAGGCGCTGGACTTCTCCGGCGGCGTGTCCGCCGAGGACAACTTCGGCATCGGCGGCTACGACCGGGTGATGGGCCCGAACGGCCAGGCGCAGTACTGGGCGCCGAACCTGCCCGCCGCGCGCGACGTGCTGCTCGCCCACTACGACCACACCTACATCGCGCCCGGCGAGGCGGGCCCGCGTCCCGCCGGCACCACCGACCCGTACGACCGGGACGTCTCCGGCTACCCGCACACCGTCGCGGGCAGCGACTTCCGCACGGTCGGGGAGATCTTCTCCGCGACCGCCAACCCCGAGCGCAAGAAGGCGTTCGACATCCGTACGGTGCTGCGCGCCGTCTCCGACCAGGACCACCCCGTACTGGAGCGCTGGGCCGGCATGGCCGACGCGGACACCGCCGTGGTGCAGGACGCGCACCTCGGCGGGCGGCCCGTCTGCCTGCTCGGCATCGAGTCGCGCTCGGTGCCGCGCCGCGGCTTCCCGCCCACCGACGGGCCGGACACCTACACGGCGGGCACGCTGTTCCCGCGCTCGTCGAAGAAGGCCGCGCGGGCGATCAACGCGGCCAGCGGCAACCGGCCGCTGGTGGTGCTGGCCAACCTGTCCGGCTTCGACGGCTCGCCGGAGTCGATGCGCAAGCTGCAGCTGGAGTACGGCGCCGAGATCGGCCGGGCCATCGTGAACTTCGACGGGCCGATCGTGTTCTGCGTGATCTCCCGGTACCACGGCGGCGCGTTCGTGGTGTTCTCCAAGCGGCTCAACCCGAACATGACGGTGCTCGCCGTGGAGGGCTCCTACGCCTCGGTGATCGGCGGCGCGCCCGCCGCGGCCGTGGTGTTCACCGCCGAGGTGAACCGGCGCACCGAGGCCGACGAGCGGGTCGCCGCGCTCGCAGCGCGCGTCCAGGAAGCCGACGGGGCGGAGCGGGCCGAGCTGAACGCGCGGCTGACCGACGTACGGTCGGCCGTGCGTACGGAGAAGCTGGCCGACGTGGCCGCCGAGTTCGACCGGGTGCACAGCGTGCACCGCGCCGTGCAGGTCGGCTCGGTGGACGCGGTGATCTCCGCGGCCGAGCTGCGGCCGCGGATCATCGCGGCCATCGGCGCGGGCTGACGGAGCATCCGGGGCGCGGCGGCGCCGCTCAGCCGGGCAGCGTCGCCGCGACCACCCGGCGGATCGGGTCGAGGTCGACGTCGGTGTCCAGGGCGGCGTCCTCGCGCGGCCCGCCGGTGAGCGGCGGGTCGACGCCGAGCAGCGTACGGAACAGCCGCGGCAGCACGGTACGGCCGAGCAGGTCCTCCGCGCGGGCCGCGGCGTCGGCGTCCCCCATCGCGTATCGCTCGCCGAGGTAGGCGGCCAGGCGTTCGTACGTGCCGGTGAAGATCGCGTCGTAGTACGCGCGGGCGGTTTCAGGCAGCCGCTCGGCCTCGGTGAGGGTCAGCCGGCAGGTGCGCACCTGCGCGTCCCAGGTCATCAGCTGCAGGAACCGCCCGCAGAACCGGGTCACCGCCTCGGCGGGCTCGGCGGCGTACGCCTCCGGGGTGCGCAGGTGCCCCAGGTACAGCTCGCGGACCAGGTCGAGGACCGCGAGGAACAGCTTGTCCTTGCTCTCGAAGTGCGCGTACAGCGACCGCTTGGACGTCCCGGCACGGGCCGCGACGGTGTCCATCGACGCGCGCTCGTAGCCGGTCTCCAGGAACACCTCCTTGGCCTCGAACAGGATGTGGCGGCGCAGCTCGGCGCCGCGTCGCTGGGCGCCCTCAGGACTCATCGGCTTGCATCCTCAAAAGTAAACGGTACGGTGGAGTTTACTTAATTCCCATCCGGAAGTGAGCCCTCCATGATCGTCATCACCACCCCCACGGGGAACATCGGCCACCAGGTCCTCGCGCACGTGCTCGCCGCCGGCCAGGCCGTCCGCGTCATCGCCCGCGACCCGGCCCGGCTGCCCGGCGACGTCCGTGACCGGGTCGAGGTCGTCCAAGGCTCGCACGGCGATCCGCGCGTCGTCACGCAGGCCCTCGCCGGCGCCGACGCCTTGTTCTGGCTGCCGCCGGGCGACGTCCGCGCCGCGCACATCGACGACGGCTTCACCGGTTTCACCCGCCCCGCGGCCGAGGCGCTGCGGGAGCAGGGCGTCAAGCGCGTCGTGAGCGTCAGCGCGCTGGGCCGCGGCACCCCGTACGCCGGCCGCGCCGGTCACGTGACCGCGTCGCTGGCCATGGACGACCTGATCGCCGGCACCGGCGTGGCGTTGCGCGCGCTGGCCAACGCCTCGTTCATGGAGAACCTGCTGCGCCAGGTCACGGCGATCAAGGAGCACGGCGCGTTCTCCGACATCACCCCCGCCGACCTCAGGGGCCCGGTGGTGGCCACCCGG
>Ga0164243_10002985_pt1 | contig 27369 bp, 24 predicted proteins | sample OricompcompostOP_FD_108781 | JGI IMG/M metagenome (GOLD analysis project Ga0164243, IMG submission 108781) | Organic Plus compost microbial communities from Emeryville, California, USA - Original compost - Organic plus compost (OP) | ecosystem: Engineered > Solid waste > Mixed feedstock >...
ATCCGCTCCCACAAGCCATCCGAGACGATCCATGGCAGCTTCTCTCCCTTCCGCACACCAAGATCAACGACCAAGATCACCAACAGACACGCAACAAGATCATTCTGTTAGCACCTCTTATTGCGCATGGGCCGCCGTTGTGGCCGGGCACCGTTTGCGAAGTGCGGGCAGGAGCGGCCCCGCGCGGGGTTGATGCCCGCCGCAGGCGACGCCTTGAACCCTGGAAGTACAACAACGCCCCCGTGCCAGGAACCTGCACACGACGCGGTGCAGAGTCTTGGCCACACCACCGAGGCACAGCCAGGATTCAAAGCGCCGCCTGCGGCGGGCACCCAGGCTGTGCCGCGCAAACGGCGGCCCACCACCCACGGCGACCCACCGCGCAAAAATCAGCTCACGAAGCGAGGCCTTTACGCGCGCAGGGCGCAGGGCCGCAGGGCGCAAGACTCGTCGGGCGGGCGGTACCGGTCCTGCGAGGATGCACATATGGCGGCGTCTTCGGAGATCTTTGTGTTGTACCGGTACCTGGGCACCGCGGCCGGTTGTCGGCATGACCTGCTCGTGCGGGTGGACCGGCCGGGGTACCGGAACTCCGATCAGGGCGCGGAGGACGCGGCGGACGCGTACGCCGACTCGCTCTGTGCGCACCTGCGGTCCTGGTGGCTGCGCTGGGTGCTTCCCCGCGCCTGCCCGGACCCGCACACCGAGACCCGCCTCGACGTCGAGGTCAGCGAGCCGGACGGTGACGACCCGGACTCCGACCTCTTGTACGGGCCGGGGCTGCGGCGGATCGAGGTCGGGCTGGCGGAGTCCGCGTACCCGGGCACCGTCGTCCTCCGCGGATCACCCGCCGACGGCGCGCATGAGGTGTTCCTCCTCACCGATGCGACCGGGCGGCTCGATCTCAGCGAGCCGTGAGCGCCCAGTCCGGGGTCCAGGCGTCCGGCGGGAGCGCGTGCCGGCGGGTCAGGTGGGTGCGGAGGGTGGGCACGGCCGGGTGGGGGGTGTCGCGGCGGCTGAGGAGGGCGTGCGGGTACACGGGTGTGGGGGCGTGTAGCGGGATGCGGCGCAGGTCGTAGTGGGTGGGCCAGAGGACGTGGGTTTCGGCGCCTACCAGGGTGGCGAGCGTTGCGGAGTCGGCTAGGACGTCGACGAGGGATTCCAGGCCGAAGTTGGGGCCGGCGGTGTCGATGGTGAAGGCGAACGTGGCGGACAGGTCGGCGTAGAAGGCGGCCCATTCGGTACCCGGGATGAGGCTGGGCATCCAGATGGGGTGGGCGGGCAGGTCGGCGGGGGTGACGCTGCCCGCGGTGGCCAGGGGGTGGGCGGGGCCGGTGAGGAGCTGGATGGGTTCGGCGTGGACGGGGACGGCCTCGATGGCGGCGGGGAGGCGGCGGCCGGGCATGGTGACGGCGCGGAAGGACGCGTCGATGGTGCCGGAGCGCAGCGCCTCGACGGCCGTGTCGACGTCGTAGAGGGTGACGACGTCCAGGTCGGTGCCGGGGTGCGCGCGGTGGAAGTCGCGGAGCAGATGCGCGGGGGCGAGCTTGCGGCCGATCACGTCGACGCGCAGCGCGCGGCGGCCGGGGCGTACGGACGCGGCGGCGCGTTCCTCGGCGCGGAGCAGCTCGCGGGCGTACGGCAGGAACGCCTGGCCGTCGATGCTGAGCCGGGCGCCGCGCGGGGTGCGGGCGAACAGCCGGGCGCCGAGGTCCTTCTCCAGCGCGACGACGCGCTTGGACACGGCCTGCTGGGTGATCGACAGCTCGGCGGCGGCGTCGGCGAACCGGCCCGCGTCGGCGACCGCGACGAACGTCCGCACCGCATCGAGGTCCATGCCGCCCGACCCTAGCGACACAACCGCCGGTTGTCCGCGAGAGGCCGAACGGTTGTTTGAATCCGTACGCCGCGCCCTGCTTGGATCTCCGCCGGGGCGACGGCGAAGGGGGACGGGGCGGATGGCGGGCGATCGGCTGGGGCGGCGGTTCGGGTGGCTGTGGGCGGCGTACGCGGTCAGCACGATGGGCACGTGGCTGGCGTTCAACGCGTTCCCGCTGGTCGCGGTCATCGCGCTGCACGCGGGGCCGACCGCGGTGTCGGTGCTGGCGTCGGCCGGGATGGCGGTGGCGGCGGTCGTCGCGGTGCCGCTCGGGCCGTGGATGGAGTTCCGCCGCAAGCGGCCGGTGATGATGGCCATGGACCTGGTGCGGTTCGCCGCGCTGCTGAGCGTCGTCGCCGGGTTCGCGTTCGGCTGGCTCACGTACGCACAACTGCTGGTCGTGTCGGTGCTCGTCGGCGCCGCCGATCTGGCGTTCCGCGCGGCGAGCGGCGCGTACCTCAAGTCGCTCCTGCCCCCGGAGCATCTGCTCACCGCCAACGCCCGGTTCGAGGCCACCTCGTGGACGGCCACCGCACTCGGCCCGCCGCTCGGCGGCGCGGCGATCGGCGTCCTCGGCCCGGTGGCCACGGTCATCGCCGACGCGGCCAGCTACCTGCTCTCCGCGCTGGGCCTGCGCGCGATCGGCGGCGGCGAGCCGCGCCCGGAGCGTACCGGGACCAGCCGGTTCCGCCCCGCCGACCTGCTCGACGGCTGGCGGTTCATCCTGGCCCACCCGGCGCTGCGCCGGCTGTTCGCCAACGCGCTGCTGAACAACGCGCTGATCATGGTGTCCGTGCCGCTGCTCACCGTGCTCATGGTCGGCCGGCTCGGGTTCGCGCCCTGGCAGTACGGGCTGGCGTTCGGGCTGCCCTCGCTCGGCGGGCTGATCGGCGCGCGACTGTCGCGCCCGCTGGCCGCGCGGTACGGGTCGAACCGGCTGCTGCTCACGGTCGGGGTGCTGCGGGCGTGCGCGCCGATCGGACTGGTGTTCGTCGGGCCCGGCACCGGCGGCCTGCTGCTGGTGATCGGCGTCGAGCTGGCCCTGATCACCTGCAACGGCGTGTACGGACCGGTGTCCGCGACGTACCGGCTTGAGCAGATGCCGCAGGACCGGGTCGCGCGGATGCTGTCCGCGTGGACGGTGACCGGCAACGCCACCACCGCCGCGCTGACCGCGCTATGGGGCGCGCTGGCCGACGTGATCGGACCGCGAGCCGCGATCGGCGCCGCCGGGGTACTGCTCCTGGCCACGCCACTGCTACTGCCCTGGCGCGCGCTGTCCGAGCGGGCGCGCGACGCGGACGTCCACCTCGACCGGGTCTAGGACGGGATGCCATCTCGTGCCCGGCCTTGGCCGCACTTCGCAAACGGCGCCCAGCCACCCACGGCGGCCGCACGCGCAAATAAATCAGTCTCGCGAAGCGAGGCCTTTTCACCCGCGCGCAGCGCGGGAGCGCGGGATCACCCGGCGCCGACACGCGCCTTAGAGCACCGTCAGGAGTGCGCCAGCCAGGACGCCGCCGAGGATGGTTACGCCTGCGGTTACCGCGGTGGCCCGGGTGCCGAGGGAGCGGATGACCATGGCGATGCCGGGGAGGCTCACGGCGGGCAGGGTGACCAGGAGGGCGCCGATGACGCCGGTGGACAGGCCGAGCGTGGCCAGGGCCAGCAGGATGGGGATCTCGCCGGCGGTCGGGATGACCAGCAGGGTTCCGGCCACGGCGGCGGCCACGACGACGAGCGGGCCGGTGTGCGCGCCGTCGACGAGCGGCAGCAGCCAGCCGCGGAAGCCGCCGAGCAGCAGCACGACGACGGCGTACTCGGGGATGAGCACGACGGCGAGGCGCAGCAGCGCCCGCAGGTACGGCACGACGCCGGGCGCGTACACGGGGTCCTCCGGCGGCCCGGCCGGTACGGTGCGGGAGGTCACGCGGGCGGCGAGCGTGGCGGCGGCCAGGGTGATCGCGACGCCGGCGACCAGGCGGGTGGCGGTCCACTGCCAGGGCGCGAGGAAGGCCAGGAACAGCAGGACGGCCGGGTTGAGCAGCGGGTTGGCCAGCCAGTACGCGACGGAGGCCGACGTCGAGGCGCCGCCGCGGCGCAGGCTGGTGGCGACCGGCGCGGTGCAGCAGGTGCACATCATCGTGGGCGTGCCGGAGACGGCGCCGGCCACGGCGTCGCGGAACCGGCCGCCGCCGTTCAGCAGGCGGCGCGGCCAGGACGGCGGCAGGAGCACCGGCACGGCGGCGCCGAGCAGCAGCGCGACCAGCAGCGCCTTCCAGATCGCCGCGCCGTACGCCACGGCGAACGACCAGGCGGCGGACCAGGTCGGCGGGTCGCCGGGCCGTACGCCGCCGGTACGCAGGATGTCGTCGCCCTGCCACGGGTGGCCGGCGCCGAGCGCCAGGGCCTTGCCGGCGTACGGGGCCCACTTGGCCCAGAGCAGCCCGGCGACGGCGATGAGCACGACGGCGCCCACGGCCACGGCGCGCGTGCGCCGCTCCGCGGTCACTTCTCGCTGAACCAAAGGACGGTCACCACCGAGGTGATCAGCAGCACGGCGATGCCGAGCATGGGGTCGTGGAGGAGGATCAGGGCGCCGCCGCAGATCAGGACGACACCGTACACGGCCGCGTACGCGGCGAACCGAGGGCGCCCGCGCTCCATCTGCCGCTCCCAGGCGGCGAAGTCACGGGCGTGCGGGTCATGGGGGTCGGACGGCGGCACGGGCATCACCCGCCGAGTCTGTTTACCCACCCGTTGTCCGATCACGCCCGCCGTGCCGCGAAAGTCCGGCGCGCGCGGTCACGCGGGCGGGAGGGCGGCGTCGAACACCGTCACCGACTTCGTCTGGGTGAAGCTGAGAAGTTCCTCGGCGCTCTCCTCGCGGCCGATGCCGGAGGCCTTGACGCCGCCGAAGGGGACGCCGGCGAAGTGCGCCGAGGAGCCGTTGACCCAGACGAAGCCCGCCTCGAACGCGGCGGCGAAGCGGTGCGCGCGGACGACGTCGCGGGTCCACACGCTCGCGGTGAGGCCGTAGTCGACCGCGTTGGCCAGGCGGATCGCCTCCTCCTCCGTGTCGAACGTGAGTGCGGACAGCACCGGGCCGAAGATCTCCTCGTTCGCCACCCGCATGTCCGGGCGTACGCCGGTCAGCAGCGTGGGCGCCACGTAGTACCCGCGGTCCAGGTGCGCGGGCCGCCCGCCGCCGCACGCGGTCACCGCGCCCTCGCGCCGGGCGGTCGCGAGGTGGCCGAGGATCTTGTCGGCCTGCTCCTCCGACACGACCGGCCCGACGTCGGTGTCCGGGTCCATCGGGTGGCCGACGCGCAGCTCCGCCATCCGCGCCCGTACCCGCTCGACCAGCTCCTCGGCGACCGAGGCGTGCGCGAGCAGCCGCGACGTGGAGCCGCAGGACTGCCCGGTGCTCGCGGTCAGGTTCATGCCCTGGACGGCGCCGGCCGCGGCCGCGTCGAGGTCCGCGTCCGGCAGGACGACCAGCGCGTTCTTGCCGCCGAGCTCGAGCGTGACGTGCTTGACGGCGGCGCGCGCCGCGGTCGCCTGGATGGCCCGGCCGGTGGGCTCGCTGCCGATGAACGCGATGCGCCGTACGCGCGGGTGGGCGGCCAGGGCTTCGCCGGGCGCGGGGCCGGCGCCGGTGACGATGTTCAGCGTCCCGGCGGGCAGCGCCTCGGCGAACAGCTCGCCCATGCGCAGCGCGGACAGCGGCGTCTGGTGCGCGGGTTTCAGCACGACGGTGTTCCCGGCGACCAGCGGCGCGGCGATCTTCCCGGCCGCGAACATGAGCGGGTGGTTGAACGGGATGATCCGCGCCACCACCCCGTACGGTTCGCGCAGCGTGTAGTGCAGGTGCGCGGCGGTGGCCGGCACCACCGCGCCGCTCAGCTCCAGCGCCAGGTCGGCGAACAGCTCCAGCGACTCCGCGGCGCGCTCCACGTCGAGCAGCAGCATCCGGTACGGGCTGCCGAGGTCGAACGCGTCGATCTCGGCCAGCTCCTCGGCGTGCGCGCGCAGGATGCCGGCCAGCCCGCGGACCACCGCCGCCCGCTGCCGCGGCGGGGTGGCGCGCCAGGCGGGCGCGGCCCGTTCGGCGGCCCACACGGCGGCCTCGACATCCTCGGCGCCGCCGTCCGGCACCTTGCCGAGCGTGCCCTCGGTGCTCGGGTCCTGGTTGACGTACGTGCGGCCGCCGGACGCCGGGACGAGCTCACCGCCGATCAGCATCCGCCAGGGTCGTCCGGCGAGCCCGGCGGTGTCGTACTCCTGCACCTGGTCACTCCTCTGCGGGGGCTAGCGGGCGGCGATCGGGGTCATGTCGGGCGGCAGGCCCTCGTGCGGGTCCTGGACGACGTCGACGACGGCCGGGCCGCCGGCGGCGAGCGCCCGGTCCAGCGCGGCGGGCAGCTCGGCGGCGGTGGTGACGCGTTCGCCGTGCGCGCCGTGCAGGCGGGCGAAGGCGGCGAGGTCCGGGTTGTCGTAGAAGACGCCGAGGTACCTGCCGCCGTGCGCGGTGCGCTGGCGGTCGCGGGTGTTGCCGTACGCGAAGTTGTCGGCGACGACGATGACGATCGGGATGTGCTCGCGGACCGCGGTCTCCAGGTCCTGGGCGACCATCCAGAAGCTGCCGTCGCCGCTGAGGCAGACGACCGGGCGCTCCGGGCGGGCCAGCAGCATGCCCATCGCGGCGGGGAAACCCCAGGCCATGGCGCCGCCGCCGGACGCGACGTAGCGGCCCGGGCGGGTGACGTCGAGGTGGCGCTGGATCCACGGGCCGGTGCTGGGGGCGTCGACGACGAGCGTCGCGTCGGTACGCGACTGGAGGTCGCGCAGCGCGACGGTGAGGTGGGCGGCGGAGACGGGGGACGTACGCTCCGGCAACGCCAGCTCACAGGCCGCGACGTATTCCCACCGCAACCCGCCAAGCCACGCGGCGCATCCCCCGGGACTTGCCAAAATTGGGGATCGGGCGGGGTCGAGGCAGGCGGCCAGGTCGGCGGCGGCGAGGCCGGCGTCGGCGGGGAGGCCCACCGCGGGGACGTGGATCTTGCCGAGCTCGGACGGGTCGATGTCGACGTGGACGAGGGCGGCATCGTCGGGCAGGAGGGTCCAGCGCTTGGTGGTGAACTCCGAGAAGCGGCAGCCGAGGGCCAGCACCGCGTCGGCCTCGCGGACCGCGCGCTCGGTGCAGGCGAACGCGCCGGCGCCGAGCGCGCCGAGGAACTGCGGATGGTCGTTGGGGAACCGGTCCTTACGCGACCAGGTGGTGACCACCGGACCGCCCAGCGCCTCGGCCAGGTCGATGACGTCGCCGTCGTACGGCTCGGCCCGCACGCCGCCGCCCACGATCAGCGCCGGCCGCGCGGCCCCGGCCAGCACACGGGCCGCCGCGGTCACGTCGTCGGCCGCCGGGCGCGGCCGCCCGGGCCGGAAACGCGGGCCGGGCCGTACGGTGGCCGGGTCCGTCAGCACGTCCAGCGGCAGCGACACGAGGACCGGCCCGGGCCGCCCGGACACCGCGACGCGGAACGCGCGCTGCACCAGCTCGGGCACCCGGTCGGCGCGCGGCACCTCGACGGCCCACTTGGTGACCGGGCCGAACGCGGTGAGCACGTCCAGCTCCTCGAACGCCGCGCGGGCGGTGATGTCGGCGGCGACCTGGCCGATCAGCACCACCATCGGGACGGACTCGTCGCAGGCGTTGCCGACGGCGGTGGCCATGTTCAGCGCGCCCGGGCCGCGCGAGCCGAGGCACACGCCCGGTTCGCCGGTGGCCCGCGCGTAGCCGTCGGCCATGAACGCGGCGACCTGCTCGTGCCGGACGGACAGGTACCGTACGCGGTCCTGTCCGCCGAACGCGTCGAGCACGTCCATGATCGTCGTACCGGGGAGGCCGTACACCTGCCGTACGCCCTCCGCGGCGAGCGTCTGGACCAGCAGCTCCGCGCCGTTCATGTCGCTCATATCGCCACGAACGCCAGCCAGGTGGCCAGCGGGGCGGCCACCACCATCGAGAAGCCCCAGCGCATCAGGCCCTTGGACACCCGGTCGCGGGCGGCCTCCGGTGCGCTGACCACGGTCAGCGCGCCCATCGAGGAGAACGGGGTGGCGTCCACGGCGGTGGCGGACACGGCCAGCGCGATCACCACGCCGGTGGCGGCCAGGGCGCCGCCGCTGAGGAACGGCACGGCCAGCGGGATCATCGCGCCGAGCACCCCGATGCTGGACGCGAACGCCGAGGTCAGCGCGGCGATGAAGCACATCAGGAGGGCGGCGAGCAGCGGGGCGCTGATCGCCGCGACGCTGTCGCCGATCAGCTTCACCGTGCCCATGCGCTGGAGCAGCGCCACGTACGTGACGATGCCGCCGATCAGCAGGATGGTGTTCCAGCTGACCTTCGCCAGCGCGCCCGCGCTGCTGGTCGGCAGCAGCAGGTTCAGCAGGACGGCGGCGATGACCGCGAGCATGCCGATGTCCAGGCCGAAGACCAGCGCGCCGCAGGCGACCGCGACGATGGAGACGAGCGTGAGGGTCAGCGGGACCGGGGCGGGCCTGCCGTCCGGCCCGGAGGTGGTGCCGGGTCCGGTACCGCCGGACGCCGTGGCCGTCCCACCGGAGGCACCGCCGGACGCGCCGCCGCCGGTCCCGCCGACCGCCGCGGTGACGGGCGTGGCCACCGCGGCACCGGAGCGGGTCTGCCGGATCAGCTCGATGCCGCCGTACAGGCAGTAGGCGGCGGCGCCGAGCAGCACCGTGAAGCCGAAGTTGCCCAGCCAGAGCCAGGCCGGGCTGACGTGGATGCCGTTACGCGCGACCGTGCCGTTGACGATCACGCCGAGCACGTTCAGCGGGGAGAAGTTGCCGGAGTTCGACCCGTTGATCACCATCAGGCCGGCCAGGCGGGGGTTGATCCGGTACTTCTCGGCCAGGCCCAGGCCGATCGGCGCGAGCAGCGCGACACCCGCGGGGCCCGCCGCGCCGGCCGTGGTCGGGACGGCCGCGACGGCGAACAGCAGCCACGGGATGACCGCGCGGTTGCCGCGCACGAGCCGCGCCGCGGAGTTCACCAGCCACCCGATCGTCCCGTTCACCGAGGCCACGCCGAACAGGTACGTCACGCCGAGCAGCAGCACGAAGACGTCGACCGGGAAGCCGGAGATCACCGCATCGAAGTCCTCATGCGCCGCCAGCACCCCCACCCCGAACGCCGCCACCAGCGCAAGCGCCCCCAGGTTGACCGGCCGAACCGTACCGACGCCGAATACGACCAGCAGCACAACGATGGAGACGATCTGCGCGGCCATGAACCCTCCGTCCCGGGAGAGGCAGGGGGGCACGCTAGACCGCGCACGGAAAGTATGTCAAGACTGACCTATTTCTGCGAGCGAGTTGCAGGCGGGGATCGAGGGCGCAAGATGAGCCTCGCGGGACGAGGGCTTTCCACGCGCGGGGGGCGAGACCCGGGCGCGGAGCGCGGGGCAGGACCGCCTGAGGCCCCTCTCCTGGCCGCGCCTCGCTTCCGAGCCTCAGCCAGGCAGCGACGCCAAACGCGCAAGAAATCAGTCTCGCGGAGCGAGGCCTTTTCCACGCTCGGGACGCGGGCGCGAGGCGCGAGGCGTGGGGTGCGACGGGGTCAGGTTGGGGGGTGGGGTGCGGATGGGGGCAGGACCGGGTCGGACAGGTCGTGGCCTTCGGATAGGCGGTTTACTAGTTCCAGGCCTCGGTCGGCCCAGGCTATTTCGGTTTTGGTGCGTTCGATCAGGCCGCGGTAGGCGTGGACCTTGTAGGCGACGATCGCGTCGTGGGTGGGGTCGGGGGCCTGGGCGAGGCGGCGGCGGAGGAGGTCGGTGGCGCGGCGTTCCAGGTCGTCGACGTGGCGCTCGTACTGGTCGCGCAGGGCCTCGTAGTGGCTGCGGTGGGCGCGGAACCAGCGCCTGGCCTGCTGGTAGGAGCCGTACTCCAGGTAGGTGGCCTTGACGTACGCGGTGTCGCGCAGGGGCGGCGGCGGTGCGGCCTCGGTGACCCAGCGGTGCAGTTCCTCCGCGCCGGCCGGGGTCAGCGCGTACGCGCGCTTGGTGGCCAGCGCCTTCTCCCCGCGCGGCAGCGTCTCGGCGACGACCAGGCCCTCGGCCTCCAGGCGGCGCAGCTCGGTGTAGATCTGCGAGTGGCGGGCCTGCCAGATGAACGCGACCGAGCGGTCGAAGTACTTCGCCAGCTCGTAGCCGGTCATGGCGCCGGCCTCGACGAGGGCCAGCAGTGCGTGCCGTAGCGACATCCGCCTAATTTATGTCACAGCCGACCCATGTCCAGGCCCTCACCGCCGAGGAAGGGCGTCGGTGATGACCGGAACCGGCGCGGGCCCCGCCGGCGCCTCATGGTGCGCCCCTCGCCGGATGAACAGCGCGTCCACCGCCCACGGCCCGGCGCCCAGCACGGCGATCAGCAGAAACGCCCAGCAGAACATCACCGCCGGCTCCCCGCCGTTGACGATCGGGAGCAGCCCCTTCGGCTGGTGCACGGTGAAGTACGCGAATGCCATCGACCCCGAGCTCACCAGCGCGGCGATACGCGTCCCCAGCCCGATCAGCACCAGGACCCCGCCGGCCAGCTGGATCACCGCGGCCCACCAGCCGGGCCATTCCCCGACCGCCGGGACCGGACCGCCACCGTGCGGACCGCCGAGGACGCCGAACAGCGACGCCACCCCGTGGCAGGCGAACAACAGGCCGACCACCACGCGGAACACCGACAGGGTCACACCGCGAGCGCGCTCCATCTTGCGTCCTCCTCGAAACGGGACAGCCCGGATTGACAGCGCAATTTACAAACGCCGCCGATCCGCTGTGAAGACCGTTCGCGCAGGTTAAGGACCCATTGAAGGCGACTTAACCGCCCATTGCGCGGATCGGCCTACCCGAGCACCCCCCGTACGGCCGCGGCGACCCGCTCCGCGGACGGCAGAGCGGCGTCCTCCAGGTCCGCGGCCGACGGGACCGGTACGTGCGGGGTGGTGACCCGCACCGGCGGCGCGTCCAGCTCGTCCCACACCTCCTCGACCAGCAGCGACACCACCTCGGCGCCCCACCCGCACAGCCGCGGGTTCTCCTCGACGGTCACGGCGACGCCGGTACGGGCCACCTCCGCGCAGATCGTCCGGGCGTCCAGCGGCACGAGCGAGCGGACGTCCACCACCGTGGCGGACACCCCCTCGGCGGCCAGTGCGTCCGCGGCGGCCAGCGCCCGCGGCACCATGGCGCCCAGCGCCAGCAGCGTGCAGTCCGTACCGGGCCGGCGGACGACCGCGGTGCCGAGCCGGTCGACCAGCTCGCCGTCCGGCACCTCGTCCCGTATCGGGTACAGCGCCTTCTGCTCGAAGAACAGCACCGGGTCGGGGTCGCGGACGGCCGCGGCCAGCAGGCCGATCACGTCGGCGGGCGTGGCCGGCGCGACCACCTTCAGGCCCGGCACGGCCATCGCCCAGTTCTCCACGGCCTGCGAGTGCTGCGCGCCGAACCGCAGGCCGGCGCCGTTGGCCGTACGGATGACCAGCGGGAACCCGACCTGGCCGGCCGTCATGTACCGGCTCTTGGCGATCTGGTTGGCCACGATGTCCCAGCACACCGCGAAGAAGTCGCTGAACATGATCTCCGCGATCGGCCGCAGCCCGGTCATCGCCGCGCCCGCCGCCGCGCCGGCGATGGCCTGCTCGCTGATCGGCGTGTCCCGTACCCGCCGCGGCCCGAACTCCTCCAGCAGCCCGGGCGTCGCCTTGAACACGCCGCCGGCCGCCGCGACGTCCTCGCCGAGCAGCACCACCCGGTCGTCGCGCCGCATCTCCTGCGCGATGCCGCGCGCGACCGCCTCCCGGTACGTCAGTTCCGCCATGCCGCGCCTCCGTCCGCCCACAGGTCCGCCAGCACCGCGTCCGGGGACGGCGGCGCGGCCGCGACCGCCTCCTTCTCCGCCCGGTCCACGGCGGCCAGCGCGGCATCGTCGATCTCCCGCAGCCGCTCCTCGGCCACGCCGCCGTCGGCCAGCCGCTTGCGGTACCGCACCACCGGGTCGCGGGCTAGCCACCGGGCCACCTCGTCCTCCGGCCGGTACGTACCGGGGTCGGCGCGCGAGTGGCCGCCCTGCCGGTACGTCAGCGCCTCGACCAGGCTCGGCCCGCCGCCGTCGCGGGCCCGGGCCAGCGCGGCCGACGCGGTCTCGTGCACGGCGTCGGCGTCATTGCCGTCCACGGTGACCGCGTCCAGGCCGTACGACGCGGCGCGGTCGGCGGCCGGCTGCGGGACGGCGGTGACCGTGCCGATCGGCGTGTACTCCATGTACTGGTTGTTCTCGCAGACGAACACCACCGGCGCGGCCCACACGGCGGCCAGGTTCAGGGCCTCGTGGAACGCGCCGATGTTGGTGGCGCCGTCGCCGAAGAAGCAGACGGCGACCTGCCCGGTCTCGCGGTACTGGGCGCTCCAGGCGGCGCCCACGGCGATCGGCAGGTGCGCGCCGACGATCGCGTACGAGCCCATCATGGCGTGGCCGGCGCTGGTCAGGTGCATGGAGCCGCCCTTGCCGCCGAGCAGCCCGGTGCCGCGGCCGAGCAGCTCGGCGAGCACCGGCGTCATGGGCACGCCGCGGGCCAGCGTGTGCGCGTGCCCGCGGTACGTCGCGAACGTCCAGTCGTCGGGACGCATGGCCAGCGCGAACCCGGCGGCGATCGCCTCCTGCCCGAGGGACAGGTGGCTGGTGCCCTTGACCAGGTTGCGCAGGAACAGGTCGTACGCGCGCTTCTCGAACTGGCGCAGCTCGACCTGAATCCGGTAGAGCTCGATCCGAGTATCCACCGCGGCTCCAAACTCCCAATTATGGCGAACGATTTTCCGGGCTATAGCCCGGAAAATCGTTCGCCATAATTGGGTCCTAATACGGGTTGGCGACGAACAGTTCCTGGGCCGGGAACGCGGTGATCACCACGGGGCCGTCGGCGGTCACCACGACCTCCTCCTCGATGCGGGCCGCGGAGATCCCGTCAGTGGCCGGGCAGTACGTCTCCAGCGCGAACACCATGCCTTCGCGGATCTCCATGGGGTGCTCCAGGGAGTTCACCCGGCTGATGATCGGGCGCTCGTGCAGGCCGAGGCCCAGGCCGTGGCCGAACTGCAGGCCGAAGCACTCCATCTCCGAGGTGAAGCCGAACTCCTCCGCGCGCGGCCACACGCGGGCGATGCGGTCGGTGCTGACGCCCGGTTTGACCAGGTCGATGGCCGCGTCGATCCATTCGCGGGCCTTGGTGTACGCGTCGCGCTGCGCGGACGTCGCCGAGCCGACCGTGAACGTGCGGTAGTAGCAGGTGCGGTAGCCGTTGAAGGCCTGGATGATGTCGAAGTACACCTGGTCGCCGGGCCGGATCAGCCGGTCGGAGAAGTTGTGCGGGTGCGGGTTGCAGCGCTCGCCGGAGACCGCGTTGATCGCCTCGACGTCGTCGGAGCCCATCTCGTACAGCCGCTTGTTGGCCAGCGCGACGACCTCGTTCTCCCGGATGCCGGGCTTCAGCGCCTCCGCGATGTCCTGGTACACGCCGTCCACCATCGCGGCCGCGCTGGACAGCAGCATGATCTCGTCCGGCGACTTGATCTCCCGGGCATCCAGCATCACCTGCTGCCCGTCCCGTACGTCGATCCCCTGCCGCTGCGCCTCCAGCCAGAACGGCGGCTCGACGATGTCGATGCCGACCGGTTCCCCGGCCACGCCGTGCTCGGCGAGCAGGCCTTTGACCTCCCGTACCGCCGACTCGAACAGCCCGGCGTCCGGCGCGATGGCGCCGCGCAGGCCGAGCAGCCCGGCCCGGCAGTCCTCCGGGCGCAGCCAGCCGGCGTGCAGCCGGTGGTGCTTGGCGGCCGAGCCGAAGTCCCACACCAGCGGCTCGCCGGTACGGGTGAGCAGCGCGTACCGGGTCATCTTGTCCCGCGCCCACTCGCCGATCATGGTGGCGGTCAGGTACCGGATGTTGTTGACGTCGAAGACCAGCAGCGCGCCGAGACCGGACGCCTCCAGCGCGGCCCGCGCCCGGGCCAGCCGGTACGCGCGCAGGCGGGCGAAGTCGACGCGGTCCTCGAAGTCCACGCCCATGCGCCCCGGTGAGGGGGCCATCTCGCTGCGCATGCGTCAGCCTCCGTTCGTGCCGAGGCCGTCGTCGACCTCGACGTCCTCGGGTGCCAGCTCCAGCCCCGCGCCCTCGGCCTGGCGGGCCAGCAGCGCGGCGAAGTCCCGGTCGGCCCAGCCCGCGCCGTCCGCGGCCTGCACCAGCTCGGCGACCAGCGCGGCCACCGGCATCGGCACGCGCGCGGTACGGGCCGCGTCCAGGCCGAGGTCGAAGTCCTTGCGGAGCAGGCGGGTGGTGAACGTCGGGGCGTAGTCCAGGTGCACGAACTGGGCGGACTTGTACCGGGTGAACGCCGAGCCCAGCACGCTGCCGTTGACGAAGCCGAGCAGCGCGTGCCGGGGCACGCCGTGCCGCTCGGCCAGCACGGTGATCTCCGCGAGGGACTGGGTGAGGACGCCGAGCAGCAGGTTGTGGCAGATCTTCACCAGGCGCGCGGACTCGCCGTCGCCCGCGTACGTGGAGCCGGCGCCCAGTTCGGCGAGCAGCGGGGCGACCTCGTGGTACGCGTCCTCCGGGCCGGAGACCACGAAGCTCAGCCGCCCGGCGGCGGCGACCCGGCCGTTGCCGCTGACCGGGGCGGCGAGGAACCGGGTGCCGCGCTCGGCCGCGGCGGCGCGGACGGCGGCGGAGGTGGCGGCCGAGACGGTGGAGCAGTCGACCAGCACGTCCGGGGCGGCCTCGGCGGCGAGCAGCCGGCCGGTCACCTCCTCCAGGTCGTGCGAGGCGGCGACCATGGTGAACACGACGTCGCGTCCGGCCAGGTCGGCGGGGTCGTCGACGACCGTCGCGCCGTCGGCGGCCAGCGGCTCGGCCTTGGCCCGGGTGCGGTTCCACACCGCCAGGTCCGTACCGGCGCGGGCCAGGCGGCGGGCCATCGGGGCGCCCATCCGGCCCGTGCCGATCCATCCGATGCGGGTCATCGGCCCTCCTCCGTGTCCGCGGTGCCGAGGCGGGCCGCCATCCAGTCCGCGGTCGTGTACCGGTGCTTGGCCGGGACGTTGGCGCAGCCGTGGTTCCCATCGTCCAGGGCCAGCAGGGTGGCCGGGCCGGTGGCCTCGTCCACCAGGCGGGCGGCGTCCTGCCACGGGATCATCCGGTCGCGCTTGCCGGTCACCGCCAGCAGCGGGCAGCCGACCGTACGGCCCGCCATCGTCAGCGTCTGGGCGTACGCGCGGGCCTCGTCCTCGCTCGCGCTGCGCGACCGTACGCGGAAGGCCGCGCGGGTGAGCGCGGGCAGGTCGTCCCAGTTCGGGCCCCAGGCGTACGGTCCGGCCAGCGCGACGCAGGCGCGGACGCGGCCGTCCTCCGCGGCCAGCCGGGGCGCGTAGTAGCCGCCGAGGCTGACGCCCCACACGCCGATGCGCGCCGGGTCGACCTCCGGCAGCGCGGTCAGCGCGTCGATGATCGCGCCGCCCGGCGCCTCCCAGTCCGGGCGGACGGGCAGGTCGTACTCGGCCTCGCCCTGGCCCGGGCCGTCCACGCTGAACGTGCCGAGGCCGCGCTGGAGGAACAGGTCCTCGGTGGTACGGAACTCCTCCTTGGCCGAGTCGAGGCCGGGGATCAGGACGACGACCGGGGCCGGGCGCGGGCCGGCGGGCAGGCGGAGGACGCCGGTGAGGTGGGCGCCGTCGAAGGGGATCTCCAGGCGGTAGCCGGGCGGGTCGAGGTACGGGAGGGCGGCGGTCAGGCAGCGGACGGCGTCGGCGTGCGCGGCGCGCAGCTGGCCGAGGTCGTGGACGAAGAGGAACTTGGCGAAGTGGTGGTAGACGGCGGCCTGGGCGTACAGGGCGCCGGCGGACAGGTGGCGGTGTTCGGCGCGGGCCGCGGCGCCCAGCTCCTCGTACGGGAGGGCGGCCGCGGACCAGGCCGCGCACCAGTCGTCCCAGCCGTCGAGGGCGGCGGTGACGGCGTGGTAGTCGGCGGGGGCGACGCCGTTGGTGGTGAAGCGGTACTGCCAGTTGGCGATCGCGGAGGCCAGGCGGTCATCCATCGGGGCTCCGGGCGGGGTCGGGGTCGGGTGCGGTGGTGCGGCCGCCGAGGTAGAGGTCGGCGATGCCGGGGTCGGCGGCGATCTCGGGGGCGGGGCCGTGCAGGACGACGCGGCCGGACTCCATGACGGCGGCGTGCGTGGCCAGGCGGAGGCCGAGGCGGACGTTCTGCTCGACCAGGAGGAGGGTGCGGCCGTCCGCGTGCAGGGCGGCGATCAGCTCGGTGACGGCGGCCAGCGCGCGCGGGTCCAGGCCGACGGAGGGCTCGTCGAGCAGCAGGACACGCGGGTCGAGCATCAGGCAGCGGGCGATCTCGACCAGGCGCCGCTGCCCGCCGGACAGGTTCCCGGCCCGCTCCCCCGCCCGCGCGGCGACCAGCGGAACGCGCCGGGTCACCTCCGCGTACCGGCTGCGCAGCAGGGCGCGGTCGCGGCGGATCGTGTAGCCGCCGAGCAGCACGTTCTCCCGTACGGTCATGGCCGGGAACAGCGCCCGGGTCTGCGGGACGGTGGCCACGCCGCGGCGCAGGATCTCCGGCGGCGCCAGGCCGCCGATGTCCGCCCCGTCGAGCCGCACCCGGCCCGCGTCCGGCCGCAGCAGCCCGCCGATCACCCGCAGCACCGTGGACTTCCCCGCCCCATTCGGCCCGATCACGCAGGTCACGGTCCCCTCCGGGCAGTCGAGCCCGACCCCGTGCAGCACGGTCCCGCCGCCGTACCCGGCGGTCACGTCACTCAGCCGCAACATCACCGGGCGGCCTCCCCCGCCTCGCCCAGGTACGCGTCCAGCACCGCCGGATCCGTACGGATCGTCTCCGGTGGGCCGTCGGCGATGGCGTGGCCGTGGGCGAAGACGACGACGCGGTCGCAGAGGCGGAGGACCATCGGGATGTCGTGCTCGACGACCAGGTACGTGACGCCCCGGGCGTGCGTCTCCCGGATCAGGGCCAGCATCCGTTCGGCCATCCGCGGGTTGACGCCGCCGGTCGGCTCGTCCAGCAGGATGAGCGCCGGGTCGGCCATCAGGACCTGGGCGAACTCGACCAGCTTCTGCTGCCCGTACGACAGCGCCCCGGCGGGCACCGCCGCCAGCTCCGCGAGCCCCAGGTGCCCGAGCAGGTCGCGGGCCCGGTCGGCCTGCGGGCCGTGCACGGCGCCGGACAGCATCGTGCGCCAGCGCGCGTCGGGTAGCGGCGCGGTCAGGTTCTCCAGCACGGTCATCGCCGGGAACAGCCGGGTCACCTGGAACGTACGGCCGATGCCCAGATGCCCGCGGTGCCACGGGCTGGTGCGCTGGACGTCCCGCCCGGCGAACGCGATCCGCCCGGCGTCCGGCCGCAGCGTTCCGGTGATCAGATTGAACAGCGTGGTCTTGCCGGACCCGTTCGGCCCGATCACGCCGGTGATGCTCCCGGCGGCCACGGTGAGGTCGGCGGCGTCCACCGCGACGAGACCGCCGAACCGCTTGGTCAGGCCGCGCACCTCAAGCAGCGGCCCCTCCGGGCGCGGCCGTTCCGGCAGAGCGATCTCCAGCGCGGTCGGCTCCGTCTCGTACGGGACCGGGGCGGCGTTGCCCCGGCCGGTCCACAGCCGCCACCGGCGCTGGACGGCGGGCAGTACCCCGTCCGGCAGGAACAGCACGACCAGCGTCAGCGCCGTACCGAACAGCAGCACCCGCCCGCCGGTGCCGCCCGCCCACACCGTGGACACCTCCCCGGCCACGCCCACCACCAGCGCGCCCACCGCCGGCCCCCACAGCGTGCCGCGCCCGCCGAGCAGCGCGGCCAGCACGATGGTCACGCCGCCGAGCAGACCGAACGCGCCGACGGGGTTGAGGAACGAGAGGAAGTACGCGTACCCGGCGCCCGCCACCCCGATGAAGAACGCGCTGGCCGCGAACGCGGTGATCTTGTACCGGGTGGTGGGCACGCCGATCGTCGCGGCCTTGCCCTCGTCCTCGCGGATGGCCACCAGGCCGGCGCCGAACCGGGTGCGCCGGATCCACGCGGCGAGCCCGAGCGCGGCCAGCGCCAGGCCGAGGAACAGGTAGTAGAAGGGCAGGTTGGCGATGTCCCGCGACCAGCCGGGGATGGGCAGCGTGATGCCGTCCGCGCCGCCGGTCAGCCCGGACCAGTTCAGCGCCACGATCTGCGCGGCGAACAGCAGCGCGATCGTGACGATGGTGAACGCGAACCCGCGCACCCGCAGCACGACCGCGCCCACCGCCACCGCGACCAGGACCGCGACCACCCCGGCCAGCGGCGCGAACACCAGCGGGTTCACCCCCGTACGCGCGGCCAGGATGCCGGCCGTGTACGAGCCGAGCCCGAGGAACGTCACGTGCCCGAGGGAGACGTAGCCCGCGTACCCGGAGATGATGTTCCAGCTCACCGCCTGCACGGCGAGCAGGAACGCCAGCGCCAGCACGCCCTGGGCGTAGTCGTCGTACGGGCGGATCGCCGGGTACAGCGCGAGCGCGGCGATCACCGCGGCCGGCACCGCGCGCCGCGCGCTCACGCGGCGTCCTCGCGCAGCCGGGCGCCGAACAGGCCCTGCGGGCGTACCAGCAGGACCACCAGGATGACCAGGTAGAACACCAGCGTGGACCAGCGCAGCGAGCCGTACGTGGCGGTCAGCGTCTCGGCCAGGCCGAGGATCACCGCGCCGGTCAGCGCGCCGGGCAGGCTGCCGAGGCCGCCGAGCACGATGATGCCGAGCAGCTTGGCGATCCAGTCGTAGTGGGACGCGGGATAGAAGGGGTACAGCACGGACAGCACCGCGCCGCCCGCGCCGGTGGTGGCCACCCCGATCGCGAACGCCAGCGCGGCCGTGGACCGCGCGCCGACGCCCACCAGCGCGGCGCCGGACGGGTTCTGCGCGGTCGCGCGGATCGCCCGGCCGGTCCACGTGCGGGTGAGCAGCAGGTACAGCGCGCCGAGCACGACGACGGCGGCGGCGAACCCGTACAGGTGCGGCTGCGGTACGGCGATGCCGGCCACGTGGAAGGACCGGGCGAAGTACGGCGGCGTCGCGGACCGGTACGTGTTGCCGGCCGTGACGTTCAGCGCGCCCTCGATGACCAGCGCGACGCCGAACGTGGCCAGCACGGGCATCGCCGGGTCGGCGGCGCGCACCCGGTCGACCACGCCGCGGTACAGCAGCCAGCCGAGCCCGGCCATCACCGGCGTGGTGAGCACGGCGGACAGGATCGGGTCGATGCCGGTGGTGCGCCACAGCAGCCAGGTGAGCAGCGCGGCGAGGATCAGCAGCGCGCCCTGCGCCACGTTGACCACCCGCAGCACGCCGAAGACCAGCGTGAGCCCGGACGCCATCAGCGCGTACACGCCGCCGATGAGCAGCCCGATGACCACGGCCTGGACGAACGCCATGCGGTCACTTCCAGCCGGGCTTGGGGTTCACCACGTGCGTGGTGGTGGCCCGGGCGGCGGGCGCGACGATCTCCACGCGGCCGCTCTGCCACTGCGCGAGCATGAACTTGGCCAGCGGCGCGCCGCGCGCGTCCCAGCGCAGCGGGCCGAGGATCGTACTGACGGGGTGGCCGCGCAGGTAGTCGGCCAGCGCCTTCTGGTCGAGCCTGCCGACCTTGCCGACGGCGGCCTGCAGTACCTGGCCGGCGGCGAACGCGTCGGCGGCGTCCTCGGCCGGGGTGGCGCCGCCGTACCTGCGGCCGTACAGGGCGGTGAACGTCTTGTTCAGCGGGGTGCGGGCGCGCTCGTTCCAGCTCACCGTGTAGAAGACGCCCTCGGTGTTGGCCGCGCCGACGCCCTTGCTGTACTGGTCGGCGTTGCTGGGCGCGGACGTCTGGAACAGCTGCTTCGGGGAGTAGCCGAGCTGCTTGAGCGAGCGGACCAGGCCGACGCCGTCCTCGAACACCGCGCCCTGCGCGACCAGGTCGGGCTTCTTGGCCGCGATGGCGCTCGCGATCGGCTGGAGGTTGGTGGTGTCCGGCGGGTAGACGGTCGAGTACACCGTCTTCACGCCGAGCTTCTCCAGGCGGGCGCGCATCGTGTCGATGACCGGGCGGGCGAACGGGTCGTCCTGGGTTGGGTACGCGGCGGTCTTCGGGCGCTCGGCGGCGGGCAGCGCGGCGATCCAGTCGACGAAGACGTCGGCCTGGTGCGGCGCGGTGGCCGGCTGGGCGTAGAAGAGATATTTGAACCCGCGGTTGAAAATCTTCTCCGCGCCGCCGGCGGGCTGGACGTACAGCATCTGGTTCTTCTCGGCCACCGCGGACGCCGGGTAGTTCAGCAGCGAGGAGAACGTGCCGAGCAGCAGGTCCACCTTGTTCTGCGTGATCAGCCGGGTGTAGTCCGACACGACGGTGTCCTGGTTGCTGGCGTCGTCGGTGACCACCAGCTTGACCTTGCGGCCGAGCAGGCCGCCGCGGGCGTTCACCAGGTCCGCCCACACCTGGTACCCGCGCCCCGCCTCCTTGCCCGGCTGGGAGAAGTCGCCGGTGAGCGGCAGCGAGATGCCGATGCTGATGGGCTTGCCGGACTCCGCGCCGCGCTTGCTCGGCGGCGTACCGCAGGCGGAGGCGGTCAGGGCCGCGGTGAGGAGTAACAGCGTCGCACGGCGGATGACGGCCATGGTGCCTCCATCGCTGCAAACGATTGCGCACGATCGGGCCCACAGCATGAGAGCGAATGGCGGGCCTGTCAATGCGGAAACAGCAAACGAATGCGTACGCTTGCGCCATGCGCAGGCCCACGCTGCACGACGTCGCCGCACGGGCGTCCGTGCACCCCGGTACGGCGTCGCGCGCGCTGAACCCGCGCACCCGGCACCTGGTCAGCCCGGTGACCGCCCGCCGGGTGGACCGGGCCGCGCGGGCGCTCGGGTACCGCGCCAACCCGATCGCGCGCGGCCTGAAGACCGCGCGGACCGCGACCGTCGGCCTGGTGCTGCCCGACCTGACCAACCCGCTGTTCCCGCCGATCGTGCGCGGCATCGAGGACGCGCTGCGCCCCGCCGGCTACAGCGCCTGGATCGTGAACACCGACAACGACCCCGAGCGGGAGCGCACGCTGGTCGACTCGCTGCGCTCCCGGCACGTCGACGGCCTCATCGTGGCCACCGCCCGGCTCGACCACCCGCTGCTCCGGGAGACCGCCGCGGAGCTGCCGGTCGTGCTGGTCAACCGGGGCACCGCCGAGCCGGGCGTCTCCCAGGTGACGCCGGACGACGCGCTGGGCATCGAGCAGGCCGTACGGCATCTGGCCGGGCTCGGGCACCGGCACGTCGCGCACCTGGCCGGGCCGCAGGACCTGTCCACCGGCGTGGAGCGGCTGCGCGCGTACCGGCGGGCGGTCGCCGACCTCGGGCTGGACGACGCGCCCGGTCTCGTCGAACGGTGCGGCACCTGGAACGAGGACGAGGGCGCCGCCGCGACCCACCGGCTGCTGGACTCCGGCCTGCCGTGCACCGCCGTGTGCGCGGGCAACGACCTGCTCGCGCTCGGCTGCTACGACGCGCTGCGCGAGCGCGGCCTGTCCTGCCCGCGCGACGTCAGCGTGGTCGGCTTCAACGGCATGCCGTTCCTGGACAAGCTGCGCCCGCCGCTGACCACCGTCCGCATCCCGCACCACGAACTGGGCGCGGAGGCCGCCCGCATGCTGCTCGCCCAGCTCGACGACCCGGACCGGCACCCGCGCTCCGTACGCCTGCCCCCGGAGCTGATCATCCGCGGCTCCACCCGCGCCCCGCGGAGCTGATCCGCCCGGCCACGGCTCCGCGCGCGCCGCGGAGCTGACTCGCCTGGTCACCGGACGGACGCGGCTCCGCGCCCCGGGCGATGATCGGCCGCGGGACCGGTCCCGCGGCCGATCTTTAGCATCTCCCGCATGCTGACCACCGCCCGGCAATGGTGGCTGCCCCGCGAGTTCCGGATCCCCAAGCCCGCCTGGCCGCGGGACGCCCTGGCCCTGCTCACGGAGGCGGCACGCACCCCCGGACCCCCGCCCGCCGATCCGCCCGCGCCCGGCGTCGCCGGCTCGACCGTCGCCGACGTGGCCACCAGCCTGTGGCGGCTCCGCAACCGGATCGCGGGCGACGCGGAGAACCGCCCCCTGAGCCGCCAGCTCGAAGCGGCTTGGGACGCCCTCACCGAGGCGGGCGTCGAGGTCCAGGATCACGTGAACGACCCGTTCGACGCGGGCCTGGCCATCACCGTCGTCGCGTACGAGCCCACGCCCGGCCTGCGCGGCGAGCGGGTGATCAAGGCCGTACGGCCCACCGTCTACCTGAACGACCGGACCATCCAGAAGGCGGAAGTGATCGTGGGGACACCCGAATGACCAGGAGCACGATCGACTACGGAATCGACCTGGGCACCACGAACAGCGCGGTCTCCGTGCTCAACGGGGTGTCCGCGGAGATCATCAAGAACAACGACGGCGCCGAGACGACCCCGTCCGCGGTGTGGGTCGACCGGCGGAACCGGCTCCTGGTCGGCCGCGCGGCCAAGGAGCGCAGCGAGGGGTTCCCCGAGGACACCTGCGTGGAGTTCAAGCTCCGCATGGGCACCACCGGCCAGGAGAAGCACTTCGCCGCGGCCGGCCGCGCGATGCGGCCGGAGGAGCTGTCCGCCGAGGTGCTGAAGTCGCTGAAGGGCGACGTCGCGCAGCACAGCGGCGAGGACATCGACGCGGCCGTGATCACCGTCCCGGCCGCGTTCGAGCTGAGCGCGTGCGAGGCCACCAAGCGGGCCGCCGAGCTCGCCGGCCTCGCGCACGCGCCGCTGCTGCAGGAGCCCACCGCCGCGGCCCTCGCGTACGGCTTCCAGTCCACCGCCGACAACGTGTTCTGGCTGGTGTACGACTTCGGCGGCGGCACGTTCGACGCGGCCGTGATCCACGTGCGCGACGGCGAGTTCACCGTGGTCAACCACCGGGGCGACAACCACCTCGGCGGCAAGCTGCTCGACTGGCAGATCGTGGAGGACCTGCTCATCCCGGCGGCCGCCGAACAGGCGCCGCTCACCGGCCTGTCCCGCGCGGACGATCGGTGGCGGGGCGTGGTGAACACGCTCAAGCTGGCCGCCGAGCGGGCCAAGATCCGGCTCTCCCGGGAGACCTGCACGCCGATCCTCGTCGAGCTCGAGGACGAGAACGGGCGGTCCTTCGACTTCGAGTACGACCTGCGGCGGGCCGACGTGGAGCGGCTCAGCGAGCCGTACCTCGTACGGTCGATCAACCTGTGCCGCAAGGCGCTCGCCGAGCGGGGGCTGGGTCCGGGCGACATCGAGAAGGTGCTGCTCGTCGGCGGCCAGACGCTGTCCCCGTACCTGCGGGAGCGGCTGGCCGACCCGCGCGACGGGCTCGGCATCGCGCTCGACCACGGCCAGGACCCGTCAACGGTGGTCGCCCGGGGCGCGGCCATCTTCGCCGGCACGCAGCGGCTTGACACGGTACGGCCCGCGGCGCCGCCGCCCGCCGGGGAGTTCGCCGTGGACCTGGAGTACAGCCCGGTAGGGCCGGACACCGAGCCGTTCGTCGCCGGGCGGGTGACGGGCGGTGCGGCCTCCGGCTTCAGCGTCGAGTTCGTCAACGACGAGCGGACGCCGTGGCGCAGCGGCAGGATCGCGCTGACCGCGGACGGCGCGTTCGCCACCACGCTGTGGGCCGAGAAGGGGCGCAAGAACACCTTCCGGATCGAGCTGACCGACGCCACCGGCACGCGCCGGCCGGTGACGCCGGACCGGCTCACGTACACGATCGGCGTGGTGGACACGCAGCCGCCGCTCACCCACGCGGTCGGGATCGGCCTGGAGAGCAACGAGGTCGACTGGCTGATGGAGCGCGGCACGTCGCTGCCGGCCACCCGGCGGGTGCGGCTGCGCACGACGGTGGCGGTCAGCCGCGGGCAGGGCAGCGGCATGATCCGCATCCCGGTCGTGGAGGGCGAGCATCCGCGGGCGGACCGCAACCGGTTCATCGGGCGGCTGGAGATCGAGCCGGACCAGGTGATGCGCGACGTGCCGGAGGGCAGCTCGGTGGAGCTGACCCTCAAGATCGACGAGTCGCGGCTGATCGTGACGCGGGCGTACGTGCCGATCCTGGACGAGGAGTTCGAGCACGTGCTCAACCTGCAGACCGAGACGGTGCCCGGGTACGACGAGCTGGCCGAGGACGCGGCGTTTGAGAGGCTGCGGCTGGACGAGGCGCGGAATCGGGTCGCGGAGCTGCGGGACGAGCGGGCGCGCGGGGTGCTGCGGCGGATCGATGAGGAGCGGATCGTCGAGGACGTCGACGGCCTGGTCGCGGCGGCCCGTACGGACACCGACGCGGCGGCGACCTGCGCGCAGCGGCTCCGGGACCTCAAGGCCGCCGTCGACGACGTGGAGGACGCGCTGCGCTGGCCGACGCTGGTGCAGGAGGCCGACGAGCTGGTGCCGGCCGTACGGAACCTCGTCGACGCGCACGGCGACGCGCGCCACCAGCGCACCTTCGCCACCACCGACACCGCGATCAAGGACGCCATCGCCGCCCAGGATGCCGACCTGCTCCGCCAGCGCCTCGACGACCTCCAGGTCCTCGCCGCCCGCGTCCTCGACGAGACCGGCGAACTCCAGTACCTCGCCTTCGACCAGCTCCGCGACCTGCGTACGGAAATGCGCGACCCCTCCGAGGCCACCCGCCTCATCGCCGAAGGCGAGCGCGCCGCCGGCGCCCGCGACACCCGAACCCTGGAACGCGTCAACAACCGCCTCCGCGACATGCTCCCCGCGCCCCCACCCCCACCCGACCCGTTCAGCACCGTACGGAGAGACGGATGACCCCCGACCCCGCCGCGGCCCACGACACGCCGCCCGCCACCGCCGCCCCACCCCGGGCGGCCGTGCCCAGGGCGGCCCGCCTCACACTGTCCGGCACCGCCGCCGCACGGCAGGAGACCACGCCCGATCCGGACCGCCGCACACAGTCCGGCACCGCCGCCCCACCCCGGAGGGCCGTGCCCCGCGCGGCTCGCGGCGCGTTGGCCGGCTGCGCTTGGGGGCGTCCGTGAGTGCCGAGCTCGCCGTGCGCGAGGTGGCCTTGGCCGGGGCGCGGGAGCTGGCTCGGCGGGGGCAGTTCGCTGAGGCTGAGGAGTTGCTCGCGGATGCGTGGCGCGACGGCGAGCCGAGTGCGGCGTGCCTGGATCTGCTCGCGCGGATTCACGCGCAGCAGGGGCGGCTTGAGGCGGCGGACGGGTACTGGGAGCGGGCGCAGCGGCTCGCGCCCGGGGAACCCGCGTACGCGGCGGGGCGGGCGCGGATCGCCCGGCTGCGCTCCGGGTCGCGGCGGCCGGGACGGGGCGCCGCGGTCGTGGTGGGCGTGGTCGTGCTGGTCGCGGGCGGGGTCGTGCTCGGACGGGTGCTGGACCGTACGCCGGACGCGGTGCGGACCATCGCCGCCCGGCCCGGCCCGTCAGCCCCCTCTTCGGCCAACGCATCGGCCGCCGCATCGACCGCCCCGTCCTCCCCCGCCCCCGACGTCCTCACCGCCCTGAACCCCCGCGTGCCCGGCACCCGGATCCACCGCGCCCCCGACGAGCTGGCCGTCACCTTCACCCGTGACCTCTTCGGTAAGGACGCCGCCTTCACCCCTTCCGGCCGCGCCGTCCTCACCCGGCTCGGGGCCCGCCTGCGCCCGTACCGCGACCGCCTGGTGATCACCGTGATCGGCTACACCGACGACCGCCCGATGACCCGCGGCGGCCCGTACGCCAGCAACCTGGAGCTCGGCGAGGCGCGCGCCGGCGCCGTCCGCGAGGTGCTGCGCCGCACCTCCGGGATGCCCACCGCGCGGATCACCGTGTCCTCCCTCGGCGGCGTCACCGCGCCGCGCGCCCGTACGGCCGTGCTCCGGATCTCCCCGGCCCAGGAAGGTGGACGATGACGTCGCTGCTGGACGAGACCGGCCCGGACCTGTACCGCACGAACGCGTTCCGCGTCACCGGCCTGCCCGTCGGCGCGACCGCCCGGGACATCCGGCGGCGCGGCGAGCGGCTGCGCGCCGCGGCCCGGTACGGCGTGGACGCCGACACCCCGGTGCTGCCGCTCCCCCGCCCGCCCGACGGGCCGGCCGTGCAGCAGATCGTCCAGCGGCTGAAGGACCCGGCGAAACGCCTGGTGGACGAGCTCTTCTGGTTCTGGCCCGAGGACGACGCCGACGAGGCGATGACCGCGCTGCGCGCCGGCGACCTCGCCACCGCGGAGGCCGCCTGGCGGAACCGGTCCACCGCCGTCGCCCGCCACAACCGCGCCGTCCTCGCGCACGCCCGCGCGCTGGACGCCGACGCCCCGGACCGCGCCCTGTGGGAGGAGGCCCTCACGCAGTGGCACGCGGTGATCGCCGACCGGTCGTTCTGGGACCGCTTCGCGCGCCGCACCGCCGAGCTCGACGACCCCCGCCTGGCCTCGGTCACGGCGGGGAGCGTCCGCGCGCGGCTGCCCACCGTGCTGCTGTCGATCAACGCCCGCCTCGCCCTGGACGCCTGGCGCGACGACCGCCGCGCCGACGCGGAGAGCCACCTCACCGTCATGCGCCGGTCCGGCTTCGCGCTCGAAACGGTCGACGAGGTGCTGCGCGACGCCGTCCACCCGGACCGCAAGCGGCTCACCAAGCTGTGCGAGGACGCCGAACGCGCCGCCGACGCCGATCCGGAGCACGCCGCCGCCGCGGGCGACCGCCTCGCGGAGCAGGCCGCGCCGGTGCTCGACCTGCTCGGCTTCGCGCTCACCGACGACGACCCGGCCCTGGGCGGCGCGAAGGACCACGTCGCCCGGCAGGTCATGCGGTGCGCCATCGCGTACGGCAACCGCACCCGCGACTGGCGCACCGCCCGCGCGCTGTTCCAGCGGGCGCACCCGATCGCCGTGTCGGAGTCCACGGCGGCGGACATCGCCCGTAACCTCGCGGTCGCCGAGGAGAACGTCCGCGGCGCGTCCTGCCTGTTCTGCGACCGCCCGGCGGCCGACCGGCATGCCCTCGTACGGACGATGTACGGCCAGGTGAGCCGCGGTCAGTTCCGCGTGACCTGGCGGACCCGCGAGATCGCGATCCCCCGCTGCCCGTCCTGCCACGCCCGGCAGACCGCCCGCGCGTGGCTGTTCGGCCTGGGCTGGGCGGTGTGGGCGGCGCTGATCGTGTGGACGTTCGCCGCGTTCAGCACCCCGCTGCTGCTCGCCGACGCGGCCATGGCCGTGGTCCAGTGGGCGCTCGGCCCGCGCGGCCTGACGCCCCGGCAGCGCCGGGGCGTCAGGGCGTTCGACCCCGTACAGGACCTGCTCAAGAAGGGCTGGGCGTTCGGCACCAAGCC
>Ga0164243_10002986_pt1 | contig 27360 bp, 26 predicted proteins | sample OricompcompostOP_FD_108781 | JGI IMG/M metagenome (GOLD analysis project Ga0164243, IMG submission 108781) | Organic Plus compost microbial communities from Emeryville, California, USA - Original compost - Organic plus compost (OP) | ecosystem: Engineered > Solid waste > Mixed feedstock >...
GGTGCACGTGGAGGGCGGGCGGTGGGCGATCGAGGGCGTCTACGACTGAGCGCGGCGACCTCGTGGAGGACGGTGGCGCCCGGTCGTCGCTCGGGTGCCGCCGGGCGGCTCAGCCCTCGTCCACGACCACGATCCGGTGGGCGAGGACCCGGCCGCCACCCAGCTCCAGCACCCCCATGGTGCGGTGGGGCTGGCGCCGGCGCTGTACCGCGGAGCCGGGGTTGAACAGCAGCTGGCCGTCGAGGCCCGCGGCGTCGCAGGGCTCGTGACTGTGGCCGAACACCACCACGTCGGCGGTCGGGAACCACCGCCTCATCCGCGCCTCCCGGCCGGCGCGGGCCCCGGAGTCGTGCACCATCGCCACCGCCACGCCACCGAGCTCCAGCTCGAGGCGGTCGGGGAGGGCCCGGACCAGCTCGTGGTCGTTGTTCCCGAGCACGGCGTGGAACGGCCGCGGGGCGACCCGCTCGACGAACGCGTCCAGGGCGGCGGCGTCGAGGACGTCGCCGGCGTGCAGGACGACGTCCGCACGCTCGAGCTCGTCGTGCACCGCGCCCGGCAGGCGGTCGAGCCCACCTCGCAGGTGGGTGTCGCTGAGCACGGCGACCCGGCAGGGAGAGGTCACGGCCATCCCCCGATCGTCGCGCTCCGAGCGAGGTCGACGTGACAGAGCGTGGGATCGTTGCCTCGGTAAGGTGGCGCCGTGAGTTCACAGGGGGCGGTTCGACGTGTCGCGCTGATCGCGGCGGTGGTCGCCGTCCTCGTCGGGTTGGTCGTGGTCGCCCCGCCGTCCTCGGTCCGGGCCGCTCCTGGCCCCGGTGACGCCGTCGCCCCGGTCGATCCCGCCCTGGAGGCGAAGGCGGAGGACGGCGAGGTGCGGGTCATCGCCGTCACCGCCGCGCCGGGCGAGCAGGTCGTCGACGACGTGGTGGCCGCCGCTCCCCACGGGTCGCTCTCCGACGTGTCGGCGGGTGCCGCCCACCACGTGGTGGCCACCGTCGACGCGGAGGGCCTCGACGCCCTCCGCAGCGCCCCCGGGGTCACGCAGGTCGTGGAGGACAAGGTGAACCACCTCACCGACGACTCCTGGCCCACCGCCATCGGCCTCGAGCTGCCGCGCGAGCTCGGCTACGACGGTGACGGCCGCACCATCGCCGTGCTCGATTCCGGGGTCCAGGCCACTCACCCGTTCCTCGGTGGCCGGGTGATCGCCGAGGCCTGCTTCTCGACCACCAGCCTGGGCACCGAGAGCCTCTGCTCGGGCCACTCGGGCGACGTCGGCGTGCCCGACGCCTTCGGGTCCGGTGCCGCCGCTCCCTGCACCGGCATCAGCGGTTGCAGCCACGGCACCCACGTGGCCGGGTTGGCGGTGGGCCGGTCGATCACCTCGCCGGCCCCGCTCACCGGCACCGCCAGCGGGGCCTCGCTCATCGCCGTGAAGGTCTTCAGCAAGGGCACCAGCAGCGCCATCTGCGGCAGCGCGCCACCCTGCCTGGTTGCGTACGACTCCGACATCGCGGAAGCCCTGGTCTGGCTCCTCCAGCTCATGGAGGACGGCGATCCGCTGGTCGCCACGCTCGACGTCGTCAACCTCAGCCTCGGCGGCGGCCTCTACGCCGGGACGTGCGACGCGTCCTCACCCCTCCTCGCCTCGGTCTTCGGCGCCGTCCGCTCGGCGGGCGTGGTCCCGGTGGTGGCCACCGGCAACAACGGCGTGCGGGGCCGGGTCGCCTCGCCGGCGTGCCTCAGCTCCGTGGTCAGCGTGGGCGCCACCACGGGCACCGGCTCGGTGGCGTCGTTCAGCAACGTGAGCGCCACCACCACGCTGCTCGCCCCTGGCGCGTCGATGACCTCGTCGATCGCCGGCTCCAGCTACGGGAGCATGTCGGGCACCTCGATGGCCGCTCCGCTGGTCAGCGGGGCGGTCGCCCTGCTGCGCGAGCAGAACCCGAGCTTCGGGGTCACCTCGATCGTGAACCGGCTCACCATGACCGCGACGAACATCGCCAGCCCGGTGGGCACGCTGAAGGAGCTGCAGCTCGACGCCGCGGTGGCGGGCGTGCCCGGCGACGTCTCGGCCATCACCACCGCACCGGGCTTCCGCGCCGTCAACGTGTCCTGGGGTGCCCCCACCTACGCCGGCTCGCCCGCCGTCAACAGCTACACCGTCACCGCCTCCCCGGGCGGGGCCACCTGCACCGTCGCCGCCCCGGTCCGGACCTGCCGGGTCGCCGGGCTCGCCAACGGCACCACCTACACGTTCCGGGTCACCGCCTCGAACTCCGTGGGCGCCGGCGCCGGCACCACCGCCAGCGCAGCGCCGAAGGGCCTGCCGGGCGTGCAGCCCTTCGGATCCCTGGACGTCGTGTCCGCAGGGGTCGGCAAGGTCACCGTGGGCGGGTGGGCCCTCGACCCGGAGACGGACGCGTCCATCGCGGTGCACGTCTACGTCGACGCCGCCGGCACGGCGATCACCGCCGACGGCAACCGCCCCGACGTCGACGCCGTCTACGGATACGGCCCCGCACACGGCTTCTCCCGCACGATCACGACAACGGGCGGACCCCACACCGTGTGCGCCTACGCCATCAACGCGGCGGGCACCGGGGGCGGCAACACCCTGCTCGGGTGCAAGGCGGTGACCGTGCCCACCGGTTCGCCCTTCGGGGGCTTCGACGTCGCCGCCATCGGGCCCCGCAGCATCACCGTCGGCGGCTGGGCCATCGATCCCGACACCGAGGCGCCCATCCCCGTGCACGTCTACGTGGACTCGGTCGGCACCGCCCACACCGCGGGCGGCTACCGCAGCGACCTCGCCAGCGTCTTCGGGCCCTACACGGGCAACCACGCCTTCAACGCCAAGGTGTCCGCCACCCCCGGCACCCACACGGTCTGCGCCTACGCCATCAACACCGTCGGCAGCGGCGGCAACGTGCTGCTCGGCTGCAAGGTGGTGACGGTGATGACCGGCAGCCCGATCGGGTCGCTCGACGTGGCGACCCGCAACCTCGGCGGTGGTGCCACCGTCGGCGGCTGGGCCCTGGACTGGGACCAGGTCGAGCCGGTGGCGGTGCACGTCTACGTGACGGCCCCGGGCCAGCCCACGACCGCGTTCGCGATCACGGCCGACGGCGTGCGGTCCGACATCGCCGCGCTCGTGCCGGTCTACACCGGCGCTCACGGCTTCCTCGCCACCACCCCCGGACCGGTGCCGGCCGGGGCCACGGTGTGCGCGTACGGCATCAACGTGGGAGCGGGGGGCAACTCGCTCCTCGGCTGCCGCGTCGTTCCCTAGGACCCGACCCCGATCCTGTCCCCGAGCCCTCGGCGGCGGTGGGCCGTCCGCGACGGGAGGGGGCACGTGCCGGTTGAGGTATCGAACAGGTGTTCGTACACTCGCCCTCATGGGGTGGATGAACCCACCGGTCCCGTGGCCGGAGCTGAACCGGGCGCTCACCGACCGTGCCCCCGTGGCGGGCCGCGGGGACCCGTTCGGCTTCCCGGGCGACGGCGGCGACAGCCCGGCCTGGTCCCGCAGCCGCCAGCCCTACGAGGCACCGGGCCTCGTCCGGCGTCGCGGCTCGGTGCCCTACGCCGAGCTGCACTGCCACTCCAACTTCTCGTTCCTCGACGGGGCCTGCTCCCCGGAGGTGCTGGTGGAGGAGGCCGCCCGCCTCGGCCTCGAGGCCCTGGCCCTCACCGACCACGACGGCTTCTACGGGGTGGTCCGCTTCGCCGAGGCCGCCCGGGAGCTGGACCTGCCCACCATCTTCGGCGCCGAGCTCACCCTCGGCCGCACCGCGGTGCCGGTGGGCGAGCCCGACCCGGGGGCGGGTGCCGGCGAGTCGCACCTCGTCGTGGTCGCCCGCGATCCTCGTGGCTACGCCCTGCTCGCCCGGGCCCTCAGCGAGGCCCAGCTGCGGGGGGAGAAGGGCGCCCCCCGGGCCGACCTCGCCGGCCTCGCCGCCCTGGGCGGCACCGCCGCTCCCGCCGCCGACCAGGGTCACTGGCTGGTGCTGACCGGCTGCCGCAAGGGCGCGGTGCCCGCCGCCCTCGAGGCCCAGGGGCCCCACGCCGCCACCACCGAGCTGCACCGGCTGGTCGAGGCGTTCGGTCGGGAGCACGTCGCCGTCGAGCTCTGGGACCACGGCCACCCCCTCGACTCGGCCCGCAACGACGCCCTCGCCCAGCTCGCCCTGCGCCTCGGGGTCGATCCGGTGGCCACGACCAACGCCCACTACGCGGCCCCCGCCCAGCGGCCCCTCGCCACCGCCCTGGCCGCGGTGCGGGCCCGGCGCAGCCTCGACGAGCTCGACGGGTGGCTGCCCGCGGGGGCGGGGGCCCACCTGCGCTCGGGGGCCGAGCAGGCCCGCCGCTTCGCCCGCTACCCCGGTGTGGTCGAGCGGGCCGCCGAGCTGGGCCGGGAGTGCGCCTTCGACCTCCACCTCGTCGCCCCCGACCTGCCGCCCTACCCGTGCCCCGACGGCCTCGACGAGATGGGCTTCCTGCGCCGCCTCGTCGAGGAGGGTGCCGAGCGCCGCTACGGCCCCCGACGGGCGCCCCGCACCCCCCGGGCCTGGCCGCAGATCGACCACGAGCTCGGGGTCATCGAGCAGCTCGGCTTCCCCGGCTACTTCCTCATCGTGTGGGACATCGTCGAGTTCTGCCGGCGGCAGGGCATCTACTGCCAGGGCCGGGGATCGGCCGCCAACTCGGCGGTGTGCTTCGCCCTCGGCGTCACCAAGGCCGACGCGGTGGCCCTCGGCCTGCTCTTCGAGCGCTTCCTGTCACCCGAGCGCGATGGGCCGCCCGACATCGACGTCGACATCGAGTCGGGCCGGCGGGAGGAGGTCATCCAGTACGTCTACGAGCGCTACGGCCGTCACTACGCCGCCCAGGTCGCCAACGTCATCACCTACCGGGCCAAGTCGGCGGTGCGCGACATGGCCAAGGCCCTCGGCTACGCCCCCGGCCAGGCCGACGCCTGGGGGAAGCTGGTCGACCGCTGGGGTCCGGTCCGCGAGACGGCCGAGGCGCAGGCCGCCGAGCAGGCGGCGCGGGCCCGGTCGGCGCCCCCGCCCGTCGACGAGCCGGGCGACCCTCCTCCCTCCGAGGGTTCGGGGGCCGCAGCGCCCTCTGGTGACGACATCCCCCAGTCGGTGATCGAGCTCGCCCTCCAGGTCGAGCACGCCCCCCGCCACCTCGGCATCCACTCCGGGGGCATGGTGCTGTGCGACCGGCCCGTCATCGAGGTGTGCCCGGTCGAGTGGGCCCGGATGCAGGACCGCACCGTGCTCCAGTGGGACAAGGACGACTGTGCGGCGGCCGGCCTGGTGAAGTTCGACCTGCTGGGGCTGGGCATGCTCACCGCCCTGCACCGCACCGTTGACTTCGTGGCCGCCGCCCACGGCTTCACCGTCGACCTGGCCGACATCCCCCAGGACGACGCCGTCTACGACATGCTCTGCGCGGCCGACTCGATCGGCGTGTTCCAGGTGGAGAGCCGGGCCCAGATGGCGACCCTGCCCCGCCTGAAGCCCCGCACCTTCTACGACCTCGTCGTCGAGGTGGCGCTCATCCGCCCCGGCCCCATCCAGGGCGGCTCGGTGCACCCCTACATCCGGCGGCGCAACGGGCAGGAGCCGGTCACCTACCTGCACCCGCTGCTCGAGCCCTCCCTGGCCAAGACCCTCGGCGTGCCGCTGTTCCAGGAGCAGCTGATGCAGATGGCCATCGACGTCGCCGGGTTCACCCCCGGCGAGGCCGACCAGCTCCGGCAGGCGATGGGTTCGAAGCGCAGCCGGGAGCGCATGGAGCGGCTGAAGGACCGGCTCTACGCGGGCATGGCCGAGCGGGGCGTCACCGGCGAGGTCGCCGACCGCATCTACGACAAGCTGGCCGCCTTCGCCAACTTCGGGTTCCCCGAGAGCCACTCGGTGTCGTTCGCCTACCTGGTGTACGCCAGCTCGTACCTGAAGCGGTACTTCCCGGCGGCGTTCTGCGCCGGTCTGCTCGACGCCCAGCCCATGGGTTTCTACTCCCCCCACACCCTGGTGGCCGACGCCCGCCGCCACGGCGTGGTGGTGCGCACCCCCGACCTCAACGCGTCGCTCGTCGGGGCCTCGCTCGAGTGGGTCGAGGGCGTGCCCGTCCCCGTCGACCCCCAGGGCCCCTCGGTGCGCACCTATCCGGTGGAGGGGCGGGAGGTGCCCCAGCCCGCCCTCCGGTTGGGGCTGGCGTCGGTGCGCAGCATCGGCGACGACCTGGCCGAGGCCATCGTGACCGCCCGCCGCGCCGACGGGCCCTACCGCTCGATGGAGGACCTCGTCCGTCGGGTGCCCGCCCTCGACCGCACCCACCTGGAGGCCCTCGCCACCGCCGGGGCCTTCGGCACCCTGGCCGACGCCCGGGGTCGCCCCCTCGACCGGCGGAGGGCGCTCTGGGCCGCCGGCGCAGTGGCCCAGGGGGGTGCCGGCACGCTGGCCGGCATCGTCACCGGGGCCGAGGCCCCCCAGCTGCCCGGGCTGTCCGACCAGGAGACCGCGTCGGCCGACCTGTGGGCCACCGGTGTCGCACCCGACGGCCACCCCACCCGCTTCGTGCGCGACCACCTCGAACGGCTCGGGGTCGTCACCGCCCGGGGCCTGGTGTCGGTGCCGCCGGGCGACCGGGTGGTCGTCGGCGGGGTCGTCACCCACCGCCAGCGCCCCGCCACCGCGTCGGGCACCACGTTCATCAACCTCGAGGACGAGACCGGCCTGATCAACGTCATCTGCTCACAGGGCCTGTGGCAGCGCTACCGGCGGGTGGCGCGCACCTCGCCCGCCCTGCTCGTCCGGGGCCGCCTCGAGCGGGTGGAGGGGGTCACCAACGTGGTGGCCGACAAGCTCGAGCCCCTGCCGCTGCCCGCCCGGGTGAGCTCCCGGGACTTCCGCTGAGCCCGACGATCCGGCGATGGCCGGGGGCCGCGGGTGGACCCCGTAGTGTGGATCGCTGTCCGACCATCCGGTCGCACGTGTCCGACGAGAAGGGGAGTGCGCGAGTGAACGTCCTCGCTGCCGCTGCCGGCAACGCCATCTACGACGTCGACGGGCTGTCCCTCGGCCTGCTCATCCTGCGCGTCGCCGTCGGCATCATCATGCTGGCCCACGGCATCAACCACATCTTCCGGGGCGGGAAGATCCAGGGCACCGCCGGCTGGTTCGCCTCGCTCGGCATGAAGCCCGGCATCCTCCACGCCTGGCTCGCCAGCCTCACCGAGGTCGGCGCCGGCGCCCTGCTCATCCTCGGGCTGTTCACGCCGCTGGCCGCCGCCGGCGTGGTGGGCACCATGACCGTGGCGCTCATCACCAACCACCTGAAGAACGGCTTCTTCATCTTCCGGCCGGGCGAGGGCTGGGAGTACGTCGGCTCGCTCATCATGAGCGGCCTGGCCCTCGGCGCCACCGGCCCCGGCAAGGTGTCGCTCGACAACGCCCTCGGCTTCGAGTGGGTCTCGGGCGTCAGCTCCTTCGCCATCACCGCCGTCGTCGGCATCGGTGGGGCCGCTCTGCTCCTGCTGGTGTTCTGGCGCCCCGAGAAGAAGCCCGCCGCCTGACCCTCGCCATGGCCCTCCCACGCCGACCCTGACACCACCTGTCAGGGTCGGGTGGTGAGGATGGTCGCCATGGGGAACGACGCACAGGCCACGAACGATCGACCGCTGCTCGGCCAGGTGGCCGTCGTCGCCGGAGCCACCCGGGGCGCGGGGCGGGGCATCGCCGCCGCCCTCGGCGAGGCGGGGGCGACGGTCGTCTGCACCGGTCGCAGCAGCCGCCACCGCTCCGGAGGGTCCGACTACCAACGGCCGGAGACCATCGAGGAGACAGCCGAGCTGGTCACCGAGCTCGGCGGCGTCGGCATCGCCGAGGTGGTCGACCACCTCGACACGGAACAGGTGGCGGCCCTGGCCGACCGGCTCCGCGCCGACCACGGGCACCTCGACGTCCTGGTCGACGACGTCTGGGGCGGTGAGGAGCTCACGGGGCCGCCCACCGGCTGGGACCGGCCCATCTGGGAGATCGACCTGGACGCCGGCCTGCGCCTGCTGCGCCTCGGGGTGGAGACGCACCTGGTGACCTGCCACCACCTGCTGCCGCTGCTGGTGGACCGCCCCGGCGGGCTCCTGGTGGAGGTCACCGACGGCACCGCCGCCTACAACGCCGAGCACTACCGCATCTCGGCGTTCTACGACCTGGCCAAGGTGTCGGTGAACCGGTTGGCCTGGTCGCTGGGCCACGAGCTGGGGCCACGGGGTGCCACCGCCCTGTGCGTCACCCCGGGCTGGCTGCGCTCGGAGATGATGCTCGAGGCGTTCGCCACCACCGAGGCGACCTGGCGCGACGCCGTCGACCCCGACCGCCCGGGCGGGCCCACCGCCCCGCCCGGCTTCGCGGTCTCCGAGTCACCCCGCTACGTCGGGCGGGGCATCGCCGCGGTGGTCGCCGACCCCGACCGGGCGCGCTGGCACCAGCGGTCGGTGACCGCCGGTGACCTCGCCGAGCACTACGGGATCACCGACGTCGACGGCTCCCAGCCGCAGTGCTGGCGGATGATGGCCGCGGAGGAGGCGGGCGAGGTCGTCGACCCCGCCGCCTACCGCTGAGCCCCGCCGGAGGGGGTCAGGCCTCGTTGGGGACGATGACCGCCCGGCCCTGCAGCGTGCCGCCCACCATCGAGCGGTAGACGTCGGCCGCCTGGTCGAGCGGGTAGGTGGTGGCGTGGACCCGGAACCCGCCGGTGCGGGCCAGCGCCAGCAGCTCGCCGAGCTCGGTGATCGAGCCCCAGTAGGTGCTCTGCACCGAGCACTCGTAGGGGAAGGCGAAGAAGTTGAACGGCAGGGTGCCGCCCCCGACGCCGACCACGGTGAGCCGTCCGAGCGGCGCGGCCACCGCGGCGGCAAGGGCGAGGGTGTCGTCGTAGCCGCAGATGTCGAGCACGACCTCGGCGCCGCGGCCACCGGTGATGGCACGGATCTCCTCGGCTGCCGACGGCCCGGCCACCACGGTGTGGTCGGCGCCGACCTCGGCGGCCAGGGCCAGGGCCGACTCGCGCTGGTCGACCGAGATCACGGTGGTGGGGGAGAGGGCCTTCAGGAACTGCACGGCCAGGTGGCCGAGGCCGCCGGCCCCGATGACCACGGTGAACGAGCCGGGCACGAGCAGGGGGAGCGAGGCCTTGATGGCGTGGTACGGGGTGAGCCCGGCGTCGGTGAGCGGCGCGGCCTCGACGGGGGACATGTCGCCCAGCGGGACGAGGTACCGGGTGGCGGGCACGAGCAGGTACTCGGCCATGCCGCCGTCGACGCTCAGGCCGGGGCCGCTGGCGCTGACGTTGAGGCAGTAGTTCTCCATGCCCTTGCGGCAGTTCTGGCACGCCCCGCAGCCCCAGGCGCCGTAGACGGCCACCGGGGCGCCGACCTCGAGGCCGGGGGTCGGCAGGGTGCCAGGCCCGAACGCCTCGATCCAGCCGGCGTTCTCGTGGCCCAGGGTCATCGGCACCTCGCGAGGCCCGCCAGCCGAGAACTCCATCAGGCTGACGTCGCTGTGGCAGGCGCCGGCGCCGCCGACCCGCACGAGGACCTGTCCGGGCCCCGGGTCGGGCTGGGCCACCTCGTTGAGCGCGGTCGTCTCGTCGACGTCGGCCGAGCCGCCGATGAGCTGGAACGCCTTCATCACGCACACCCCCTGGCCACCGCGGTCCTTCCGGGCGGCCCTGACGGTCTAGCGCATCCGGTTCTGGTGGAGGGTCCCCGCCCGGCCCGGGCGGAGATCCCCGACCGGAACGCCTACGGTCCGGCCCGTGACCCGCTTCGACACCGACACCGACGTCCGGCCCCTCGGGGGCGGTCGCTACCAGGCCCGCATCGACGACGGCTGGTGGGTCCAGGCCGGGCCCAACGGCGGGTACGTCGGCGCCATCCTGCTCAGGGCCCTCGAGGCCGAGGTCGCCGATCTGGAGCGGGTGTGCCGCTCGTCGACCGTCCACTACCTGGCCCGGCCCGAGGCGGGCCCGGCCGACGTCGAGGTCACCGTCGAGCGCACCGGGAGGTCGATGACGTCGGCCTCGGCCCGGTTGTCGCAGGGCGGTCGCCCCCTGGCGATCGCGGTCGCGGCCCTCTCCCGTCCCCGCCCGGGCCCGGAGTTCCAGGACGTCACCATGCCTGACGTGCCCCCGCCCGAGGCGTGCGACGGTGGCCCCTTCTCGGGGGACCTCCCCGCCGCCGCCGTCCCGACGCTGGCCCAGCGCTACGAGTACCGCCACGCCATCGGCCCCGCCCCGTTCTCCGGCGCGGACGAGGCCCTCACCGGCGGGTGGATCCGCCTGTCCGACCCCCGCCCGGTCGACGCCTCGCTGCTGGTGGCCTACGCCGACGCCTGGATGCCCGCCCTGTTCGGTCGGCTGCGGGGCCCGTGGGGGATCACGACGGTGGACCTCACCGTGCACGTGCGGTCGCTGCCCGCCGAACCCTCCGACGACTGGTGCCTGGTGCGGTTCCGGTCGACCGTGAGCGCCGACGGCTTCTGCGAGGAGGACGGCGAGATCTGGAGCCGTGACGGCCAGCTGCTCGCCCACTCCCGCCAGCTCGCCGCGCTCATCGGGATGGGAGGCTCCGAGAGGGGTCAGGCCCGGGCGTAGGTGCCGGTGAGCGCCGCCACGCTGGTGCTGGCCTCGGCCAGGACGGCGGAGACCTCCTCGGGGCTGGACGTGGGCCCCAGCCCGGACGGGCGGGCGAGCGCGTGGACGGCGACGTCGTAGGTGTGCTCGACCCCCGGCGGCGGGCAGGGCGCCACCCACGCGGTCGACCCGCCCGAGTTCGGGACCTCGACGGCACCGGCCGGCACGCCACCCTGGGGGAAGGAGGGGGCGTCCGGGGGGATGCCGGCGACGACCCAGTGCACGAAGCCGCCCGCATCGGGGTCGGTGACCACCAGCACGAGCTCGACCGTGCCCTCCGGGGCACCGACGATCGTGAACGGCGGCGACACCTCCTGGCCGTCGCAGGTGTAGCCGACCGGGATGGCCCCGCCCGGCTCCCACGCCGTGGTGGTGATGGACAGGCCGCCACCGGGGAGCGTGTCGAACGCCGCCGTCGCGGTGGTGGTCGACGCTCCCCGTCGGGGTGGGGCGGTGGCGCCGGGCGTCGGGTCGCGCAGCGCCCGGCCGCTCGTGCCGCACGCGACGGCCGAACCCACGACCGCCACCAGCACCGCCAGGGCGGCCAGGGCGGACCGGCGGCGGGCGCCGCGGGGATGCGGTCGGGGCGTCGGGGCGGCGGGCATCGGAGCGAGGTTACGCAACCGCCCGGCGCTGGCGGTGCCGCCCGCCAGGTGGCCCGGTAGGTTCACCCCATGGCCGATCGCTGCCTGCTCTCCGTCCACGCCCACCCCGACGACGAGGCGTCGAAGGGCGCGCCCACCGTCGCCCGCTACAAGGCGGAGGGGGCCCGGGCGATCCTGGTGACCTGCACCGGTGGTGAGGAGGGCGACATCCTCAACCCGGCCATGGACCTGCCCGAGGTGCGGGCCGACCTCCACGGGGTCCGCCTGCGGGAGCTCGACGAGGCGGCGCGGATCATCGGCTACGACGAGGTCGTGCTGCTCGGGTACCGCGACTCAGGTATGCCCGGGTCGGAGGCCAACGCCCGGCCCGACGCCTTCGCCAACGCCGATCTCGACGAGGCCGTCGACCGTCTGGTCGAGGTCATCCGCCGGGAGCGCCCCCAGGTGATCCTCACCTATCCGGACGATCAGGAAGGCTACCCGCACCCCGACCACCTGCGCGTCCACGACATCACGCTTCCGGCGTGGGAGCGGGCGGGTGACGCCTCGTACCGACCCGACCTCGGCGATCCGTTCGCCCCGTCGAAGCTCTACTACTCGGTGTGGTCCCGGGCCCGGGTGCAGGCGACCCACGAGAAGTACCTCGAGCTGGGCTTGGAGTCCCCCTACTCGCCCGAGTGGTTCGAGCGGCCGTCCCACGACCACCGCATCACCACGAGCATCGACATCACCGACACCTACCACGTCCGCCTCGACGCGCTGAGGGCCCACGCCACCCAGGTCGACCCGACGTCGCCGTTCTGGTTCGGCCTGCCGCCGGAGGTGGCCCGCACGGTGCACCCCTACGAGGACTACATCCTGGCCGCCTCCCGGGTCGACACCGAGGTGCCCGAGTCCGACCTGTTCGCGGGCATCGGCTGACCGTCGGTGAGCGACCCCCGCAGCCCATCCGACCAGCCCACGTTCCCCGACGGACCGCCGACGCGGTCGGGCGGCGCCCCGGGCTGGGAGCGCACCGCCACCTCTCCGGCGAGCCCACCGATCGGGCCGCCGGCCGGTCCGTGGCCCACGCCGGTCGCCCCGCCGCCGGCGCCCCGACGCCGGCGCCCCGCCGGGGCCCGCACCGCGATCGGCGTGGTGCTGCTCGCCGTCGCCGGGTTCGCGGCCGTGTCCGCCCTGGCCGCTGCGTGGGCCCGGTCGCAGATCCGTGACGAGCGCACCTGGGCGGCCACCGCGGAGGCGTTGGCCGACGACCCGGAGGTTCGTGAGGCGGTGGCCGACGTGTTCGCCTCCCAGGTCATGGCGCTCACCGGGGCCGACGACGTCCTCTCCGGGATCCTCCCCGGACCGCTCGACCGGCTCGCCGACCCGCTCACCAGCACCGCCACCGACCTGGTCCGCTCGGCCGCCTACGAGCTGGTCGGCACGGACGCGTTCCGGGCCACGTGGGAGGCGGCCGTCCGGAGCAGCCACGCCGAGCTGATCTCGGCCCTCGACGGCGACGGCCGCTTCACGGTGATCGGCAACCAGGGCCTCTACCTCGACCTGGGGTCGACGCTCGGGCAGTTCCGCGACCTGCTGGACGAGCGGGGCGTGACCGTCCTCGACCGCGTCGACCTGTCCGGCATCGACGTGCGGTTCCTGCTCATCGACGCCCCGGGGATCCACCGCCTGCGCGACGTGCTGGAGGTGCTCGACGTGCTGGTCGTGGTGCTGCCGGTGGTGGCGGTCACCGCCGCCGTGGTGGGGCTGGTGGTGGCTCGGCGGAGGTCGTGGGGCGTGATCGCCGCCGGTCTGGGTGGCGTGGCGGCCGCCGCCGCCATCTGGCTGGTCGTCGAGCTCGGGCGCGATCGCGCCACCGAGGAGATGAGCGGCGGCGCGCTCGGCGCGGCGACCGCACGAGTCGTCACCGACCGGGTGGTGTCGAGCGTGGAGGACGTGCTCGTCGCCAGCCTGGTGGTCGCCGGGATCGTCGTGGTGGCCGGCGTGGCCTCGGCGGCCCTGTCCGCTCGCCGGGCCTGATCCTCAGCCCTCGACGCAGCGGTTCCGCAAGGTACCGATGCCGTCGATGGTGGTCACCAGGTCGTCGCCGGGGCGGAGGCCGAGCGGTGGGGTGCGGGCGGCGCCCACCCCGCCCGGGGTGCCCGTGAAGATGAGGTCGCCGGGGGAGAGGGTGGTGAACGTCGACGCGTAGGCGACGAGCGTCGGCGGGTCGAAGATCAGGTCACCGGTGCGGCCGGTCTGCATGCGCGTGCCCGACACCGTGCACGTCACCTCCAGATCGGGCGTCGTGCCCGTCTCGTCCGCGGTGACGAGCCAGGGGCCGACCGGGCTCGAACGGTCCCAGACCTTCCCCTGGAGGAACTGCGTCGTGCGGTTCTGCCAGTCCCGGGCGGACACGTCGTTGCCCACGGTGAAGCCGGCGATGGCGGCCGCCGCCTGCTCGGCGGTGGCCCGGCGCACCACCTTCCCCACCACCACGACGAGCTCGACCTCCCAGTCGAGCAGCTGCACCTCGGGCGGCACCTCGAGGTCGTCGTGGGGCCCCAGGAGCGTGTCGGCCCACTTGTTGAAGAAGGTGGGGTGGGCGGGCTCGTCGTGACCCATCTCCAGGATGTGGGGGCGGTAGTTGAGCCCGACGCACAGCACCTTGGCCGGGTTGGTGACGACCGGTGCCAGGTCCAGCGAGGCCAAGCCTCGCGGCGGCCCGGCTTCGGCGCACACCCCCGAGGCGACGGCATCGACCGGGCTCAGCTCGGCGGCGTCCGCCGCGGCCAGCAGGGCGCCGACGTCGGGGCAGGTCAAGGGGGTGACCTCGGTGCCGCGGACCACACCGGCCTGGGTGCCGTCGTCGGTCCGGTAGGTGATCAGTCGCACGGCGCCTCCTCGTCCGGCGCCATCCTCGCGCTCTCGCGGGAGCGGTCAGCCCTCGAGCCGGGGCCGGACCTCGAGGACGAGCGTCGCCGACGGGTCGGCGCTGGCGGGTGACGAGGCGCTGACGCGGTAGACGCCCGCCGCGCTCAGCCCCAGCACGGTGGTCTCCCCGGGCAGGAGCGTGCCGGCGTCGACCCACGGGCGTTCGGCGTCGGGGTCGTCGGCCCGATCGGTCGGGCTGACCGTGATCACCACCCGGTGGGGCTCGTCGCCGGTGACGGTGAGGTCCACCACCGAACCGGTGGGCACCGTCCACTCGGCCCCGCCCGCGCCACCGGCCTCGGCACCCGAGCGGTCGCCGGGCTCGGCCGAGATGCCGCCGTCGTCGACGGTGACCACCAGGCGGGGGTCGAAGTCCACCGAGGCCACGGTGGGCTGGGCGTCGGGGTCGGAACCGCACCCGGCCCCGGCGCCGGCCACGAGGACGAGGACCGCGAGGGCCAGCCAGCGGGTGGGTCGGAGGACCGACCGCCGCCGTCGTGATCTGCCGCCTCGGAGCACCGTCGGAGTCTGGCACGCCACGCCCCGGGGCCCGTGGCTCCTGACGGTAGGGTGCCGCCGTCGACCGCCCGGTCGGCGGCAGGCGAGACGGATGTGGAGGCTCCGGTGGAGCAGTGGGGAGCCGAACGGATCGACGAGCTGGTGGCGCTGCTGGCCGTCGCCGCGCCCGACGAGGACCTCACCGCCGACGAGCTGCTCACCGCCTGCTACGAGCAGCAGCCCGGGGTCGTGCTCGCCCCCGAGGGTGGTGGGGCGGCCGTCGCCGTCGGCGTGGGCCGGGCGGGCGACGGTGCCCTCGTCGCCGCGGTCCGCCTCCTCGTGGTGGGCCCGGAGCGCGCGGCGGACGGCCTCACCGGTGCGCTCCTCGACGCCGCCGAGCAGTGGGCGCTCGAGCGGGGGGCCGAACGGATCGAGCTGGGCGGCGCCCTCCCGTTCGCGCTCTGGCCGGCGGTCGACGCGGGCTCCGGGCTGGTCCACGCGGCGGGGAGGCGGGGCTACGAGGCCCCGCGGCGGCTTCGCTCGTTCGCCGTCCCCGCCGCCTTCCGGGCCCCGGTCCCCACCGGCGTCACCGTGCACCGGGCCGTACGGGACGACGACGTCACCGCCGTCACCCTGGCTGCGGCGTCGGCGTGGCCCCGCCGGTCCGACGAGATCGCCCGGGCCCTCGACCACGGCACCTGCCACGCGGCGTTCGCCACCTCTTCCGGCGACCCCGACGGTGTCCGCGGCGAGGTCGTCGGGCTGGGCTGCCACTCGGTCACCCGGGCCACGTGGGTCGGCCCGCTGGTGGTGCGGCCCGAGCATCGGCGGCGGGGCGTCGGCCACGCCCTGCTGGGCCAGATCTGCCGGGACCTGATGATCGCCGAGTTCCCGGCCGCCGAGGTCCACGGGATCGACGACCCCGACGCCGAAGCCTTCCTCCTCGCCGCCGGCGCCCGTCCGGGCCGCGACTACGAGGTCCTGGTGAAGCCGCTCGGGGGTTGAGGCCTCCCGGGACGGGGCGGTGTGGCCGTCCCGCTCAGGTGGGGAGGTGGCCGGTGAGGACCATGTCGACCAGGCGCTCGAGCTCGTCGTCGTCGAGGGCCCGCTCCCGCACACCCTTCACGTAGCGCTGGGCCCCGTTCAGCACGGCCGGCACGAGTTGGGCGTCGATGCCGGGGCGCAGCTCACCCCGGGCGACCGCCAGCTCGACCCGACGGGCGATGGCGTCGGAGCGCGGGCGGAAGAACCGGGTCCGCAGCATCTCCATGAGGTCGGGGTCCCGGGCGGCGTCGGCGAGGATCTGGGTCACCACCTCGTCGCTGCCGCTGGTCTGGGCGGCCGCCGTGAGGCGGGCCACCGCCAGCAGGTCCGCCCGGATGTCCCCGGAGTCGATGACGCCCGGGAGGGCGTCCGAGCTGGCGATGCACGCGTCGTAGGCGAGCACGCCCTTGGTGGGCCACCGGCGGTAGATCGAGCCCTTGGACACCCCGGCTCGGGCGGCGATCTGGTCGATCGTCGTCTCCTGGTACCCCTGCTCCTCGATCGCCCGGCGCGCCTCGGAGAGCACCCGGGCGTCGAGCCCGGCCGTGCGGGGGCGGCCTCGCCTGCTCCGGGTCCCGGAGGGCGCGGTGGGCCCACCAGCGGTGGCAGAGGGGTCGGCGGTCATTTATGGTACTTGAGTTCCGTAAATGGCCCGAGGGGGGTTGCCGTCATGGATCCATCCGTCGTCACGTGCACTGGAGGCGGTGGGGCACCGCCTCCCCGCCCGACCCGATCGCTGGTGCGAACGGCGATCGCGACTGTACTGAGCGTCCTGGCGGTGCTCGGGGTGCTGGGGGTGGCACCCGCCGGAGCCCAGCCGGTCGGCAAGGGCCGCGGCCAGTGCGGCACCACCCCGGCCGGGGGTGACCACACGATCGTCGTCGACGGGGCGCCGGTGCCGGTCCACCTCCCGGCGGGGTACCGGGGCACTCGGATCCCGCTCGTGCTGGACCTGCACGGGTCGAGCTCCAACGGCCTGGCCCAGATGTCGGGCGACGGCATCCGCGAGGTCGCCGACCGCGAGGGCTTCGCCGTCGCCGCACCCGACGGAGCGGTGCCCTTCAGCCCCGCGCCCGGCTACTCCGGCTTCGCGTGGAACATCCCCGGGGTGCCGCTCGTCGGCACCGACGTCTACCCGCCGGCGGGCACGCGTGACGACGTCCGGTTCCTGGCCGACGTCATCGACGCCGTGGCGTCGTTCGCGTGCATCGACGCCTCGCGGGTGTACGCCACCGGCATCTCCGGTGGCGGTCGGATGGCCAGCCAGCTGGCATGCGACCTGCCGGACCGCATCGCCGCGATCGCCCCGATCTCGGGGGTCCGGTTCCCGCTCGCCTCCGACACGCCGCCGCACACCGTCACCTGCTCGCCCGGCCGCGCGGTGCCCGTCATCGCCGTCCACGGCGTGTGGGACCCGGTGAACGTCTTCGCCGCCACGCCCCCCCCGGAGGCGCCGTCGCTCCCCGCGGCGATCACCCCGCCGGTGCCGGGGTCGTCGTGGACCTACTCCGCCGAGGAGGCGGTCGCCCGGTGGGCGTCCAACAACCGGTGCAAGAGCACCCCTCGGGTGGCGCCGGCGACACCGAACATCGACGTGGTGTCCTACCCCGCCTGCCACGCCAACGCCGACGTGGTCCTCTACAAGGTGAAGAACAGCGGCCACTCGTCGCCGGGGCACGGGAACCCGGCGCTCGATGCCCTCCTGAACCCGACCAACGAGGAGATCGACGCCACGGTCGTGGCCTGGGAGTTCCTCTCCCGCCACCACCTGAAGTAGGGCGACGAGCCGGCCTGGCGGGGCGGTGTCCAGCCGCCCCGTCAGGCGCCGGCGCGCTGGAGGTCGCGCAGTTCCCGGTAGCCGATGAGGGTGACCCCGGACCGCTCCAGCATCGTGCGGATCTGGGAGTCGTGGCAGACCAGGTGCAGGTCGTCGACCCGGGCCGCCCAGTCGGGGGTGAGGGCCCGCAGCTCGGGCGTGTCGGCGGCGGGATGGACGTACAGCTCGGTGACCCCGGGGCGCAGCTCGAACAGCGCCTTCTCCACCGCCCGGCGGCTCCCGACGCCGTTCACGTGCACGAAGTGGTCGGGGAACACGACCCCCTCCTCGGCGGCGAGGCGGCGGAACGGGAACCCGATGGTGCGCTCGGTGGACGCCCCCGACAGCCGCACCGGCAGCCCGAAGTCGACGGCGAGGTCGAGGTAGACGTCGAAGAACTCGGGGCGCAGCTGGAGCGCGCCCATGTGGGAGTCGAGGTGGCTCACGTCGAAGCCCCAGAGGATCGCCCGCTCGATCTGCGAGCGGCACTCGCGGCGGGCCTCGTCGAGGTCGGCGTGGTCCCACAGGTCCTCGAGGGTGCGGGGGAAGCCGCCGTCGCCGTCGAGGAGCGAGGGAGCGTGGGTGGTCGGCCCCCACCGGTAGCGCTCGAGCTCGGCGTTCAGGGTCAGGTGGACCCCGATGTCCTCGCCCATGTAGCCGGCGGCGGCCTCCCGGGCCCACGGGCACGGGACCATGAGGGAGGCGCTGGTGGCGACCCCCTGGCGGAGGGCCTCGTAGGTGCCGACGTTGGAGGCGTGCGAGAGGCCGAGGTCGTCGCAGTTGAGGATCACCAACCGGGCGTCGGGTGCGTGGCCCAGGCGTTCGGCGAGCGTCGTCACGCCGGGAACCGTACCGCCCGAGGGCCGACGCGCGGCTCAGCCGGGCCGTCCGGGACCGCCGCACGCCTGCCACAGTCCGCGCTGCTCGCGGCGCGCCTCGGCCACCGCGGCCGACAACTCGGCCGTGTGGGACACGTTGGGCGGATAGGTCAGCACGTCGGCGTAGCCGCCCCGGGCCAGCTCGAGGTTCACGAACAGGCCGTCGGGGACCCGGTAGACGTAGGCCAGGACCCGGTCGTAGCGGTCGCGCCGCTCCACGTCGGGCTCCAGGCGCACCTCCGTGCCGGGCGGCAGCAGCTCGGTGGCGCGGCGGGTGGCCTCCGGGCCGTAGCACTGCACCGGGCGGCGGGGGTCCTTCGTCTCGGGCGTGTCGATGCCGAGCAGCCGCACCGTGTGGGTGTGGCCCTCGACGCGCACCGAGATGGTGTCGCCGTCGATCACCTCGGCGACCTCCACGACCCGGCTCGTCGGGTCACCGTCGCCAGCGTCGAGGAGGACGAGGGGGTTCAGGGACCGCAGAGCCCGGGTGGCCCGCCCGGCCACGACTGTGACGGACGCGAAGAGGGCCGCCAGGACGAGCGCCGCCACGACGGCGCTGGCGACCGCCACCCGGCGCGGGGCGCGACGCCCGGTCGGTGAGGGGCGGGGGGCGGCGGGGCCCGCGGGCGGGGCGGGAGGACTGGGGTGGGACATCTGCGGCTGCTCCTGGTGAGGCCATCCGGTGGTCGCCGAGGCGACGAGGACGGCTGCCGGAGCAGCGAGACGAGACGCACCCTAGCGAGGGGGTGCGACAGCGCGGAAGGGCCCCGACACGAGGTCGGGGCCCGGGGGTCGAGGCGCGCGCCCCGAGGCGCTCAGAGGCGCTCGAGCAGGGTGCCCGTGCCCAGGCCGCCGCCGCAGCACATGCTGACGAGCGCCCGCTGCCCGCCGCTGCGCTGGAGCTCGTGCACCGCCTTGGTGAGGAGGATCGAGCCGGTGCCGCCCAGCGGGTGGCCGAGGGCGATGGCGCCACCGTTGGGGTTGGTGCGGTCGAGGTCGGCCCCGACCTCCTTGGCCCAGGCCACCACCACCGAGGCGAAGGCCTCGTTGATCTCGAACAGGTCGATCTGGTCGATGGTGAGGTGGTTGCGGGCGAGGAGGTGGCGGGTGGCGTCGATGGGGCCGGCGAGCATGAGCACGGGATCGACGCCGACCAGGCAGGTGTCGACGATGCGCGCCAGCGGGGTGAGGCCGAGCTCGGCCGCCTTGTCCGCCGTCATCAGCAGGATCGCGCCGGCCCCGTCGGAGATCTGCGAGGAGGTGCCGGCGGTGTGCACGCCGTCGTCGCCGACGACCGGCTTGAGGTTGGCCAGGGACTCGAGGGAGGTGTCGCGCAGACCTTCGTCGCGGGTGACGGCGTGGGTGGTGCCCGTGGGCTTGCCGTCGTCGCCGAGGTCGGGAGCGTCGACCGGCACCACCTGGGTGGCGAAGCGGTCCTCGGCCCATGCCTGGGCGCCGAGCTGCTGTGAGCGGACCCCGAAGGCGTCGGTGTCGGCCCGGGTGACGCCCCACTTCCGCGCGATGCGCTCGGCCCCCTCGAACTGGCTGGTGTACTCGTAGCGGGGGAAGTACGACTTCGGGACCGGCACCCCGAGGTCGAGCGGTCGGGCCACGTTCGAGCCGATCGGCACCCGGCTCATGACCTCCACGCCGCCGGCGACGGCCACGTCGACCACCCCCGAGGCCACGAGGGCGTAGGCCATGTCGGCCGCCTGCTGGCTGGAGCCGCACTGGGCGTCGACGGTGGTGGCGGCCACCTCGAGGGGGAGGCCCGCGGCCAGCCACGCCGTGCGGGTGACGTTGAAGGCCTGCATGCCGATCTGGTTCACGCAACCGCCCACGACCTGGCCGACGACGGCCGGATCGACCCCGGTGCGCTCGAAGAGGGCTCGGAAGGGCACCCCGAGCAGATCGGCGGAGTGCATGGTGGACAGGCCCCCGTTGCGGCGCCCGACGGGCGTCCGCACGGCATCGACGATCACGACGTCACGCATGGGTGGAGCCTAGGGCGGGCCTGCTCGGCCCGCCCGGGGCCTGACGGGCCGTCAGGCGGCGGTGGTGTGCGAGCCGGGGTGCGGATCGGTGGGGAGGGGCCGCCGGGCGTTGCGGAGGGCCTCGCGGGCCCGGGAGATGCCGGCCCGGCCCCGCTCGCGGGCGGAGTCGTCGATGCGCCAGTGCGCCGGGGCCTCGGTCGCCTCGCTGGCGGGTGCCGGACGCGGCGCTCCCGTCCGCCGGCGGCGGGTCGGGGCCTCGTCGCTCGGGGTGGCGGGGCGGGGGATCAGTCGCAGCTGTGCGTCCATGGGTTCCAGTCTCCCCAGGGGGTGTGACAGTGGCTCCGACAGGGTCAACCTCGGGCCTGGGGAACACCTTCCCCGTCCGGGCGAGCCACGTGTCACCGCGGCCCTACGATGCCGGCCGTGGACGCTCGCCAGTGGCTTGGTCTCCAGCCCACCCACAATCCGATGCGGTGGTACCTGCCGGTCACGCCGGGCATCTGCAGCGGTCTGGGGACCCTCTTCGGCGGGTGCGGCCTGGGAGCGTCGATCGACGTCCTCGAGCGGGTGACGGGCCGGCCCGTGGTGTGGGCGTGCGCCCAGTACCTCAACTACACGAAGCCGCCGTCGGTGGTCGACCTCGACGTGCACATCGGCGCCGAGGGGCGGACCACCACCCAGGCCCGGGTGCTGGGTTCGGTGGGGAGCACGGAGATCTTCACCGTCAACGCCGCGCTCGGCAGCCGGGACATGCCGGAGGCGGCCGGCCAGTGGATCACCCCGCCCGACGTGCCCGGCCCCGACGAGTGCCCGCCGCGGGAGATGCGCTACGACGTGGGCGACACCATCGCCAGCCGGCTCGAGCAGCGGATGGCCATCGAGGCGAAGGGCACCGGGCGCACCGCGGTGTGGACCCGCATGCCCGATCTGCTCGAGGTGTCGGCGGCGTCGCTCGCGGTGCTCGGCGACTACGTGCCGATGGGGCTCGGGCAGGCCGTCCCCACGCAGATCAACTCCAACAGCCTCGACAACACCCTCCGGGTCGCCGACCTCGTCCCCACCGACTGGGTGCTCGTCGACATCCGCATCGAGGCCGTCGCCCGGGGGTTCGGGCACGGCCACCTCTACCTCTGGGCCCAGGACGGCACGCTGCTCGGCACCGCCAGCCAGTCCGCCATGATCCGGCCCTGGCGATGGGAGAAGTGATGGCCGCCCGCACCGGCTTCGGGATCACCGTCCCGTTCGACAAGGTCCCGCTGCACGCGCAGCGGGAGTGGATCGAGGAGCTGCCCACCCTCGGCTACACCGACGTGTGGTCGATGGAGGCCGACGGCACCGACGCCTTCACACCGCTCGCCCTCACCTCGGTGTGGGCCCCGACGCTTCGCCTCGGCACCGCCATCGTGCCCGCCTACACCCGGGGCCCGGCGCTGCTCGCCCAGAGCGTCGGCACCCTCGCCCAGGCCGCACCGGGACGGTTCGTGCTCGGTGTCGGCGCCTCCTCGAACATCATCGTCGAGCGGTGGAACGGCCTCGCCTTCGAGGAGCCCTACCGCCGGGTGCGCGACACCGTGCGGTTCCTGCGCCGGGCCCTCACCGGCGAGAAGGTGAGCGAGGACTACGACACCTTCTCGGTGAAGGGCTTCCGCCTCGGCGCCGGGGCGGTCCCCGAGCAGCCCGTGCCGATCCTCGTCGCCGCGCTCCGGGAGGGCATGCTGCGCCTCGCCGGACGCGAGGGCGACGGGGCCATCGTGAACTGGCTCTCCGCCGCCGACGTCGCCACCGTCGCCCCGATCGTGAACGGCCAGGGCGCCGACAAGGAGATCGTGGCGCGCATCTTCGTGGCCCCGTCCGAGGACACCGACACCGTGCGGGCCCAGGCCCGCTTCGCGATCGCCGCCTACGTCAACGTGCCGGTCTACAAGGCGTTCCACCAGTGGCTCGGGCGCGGCGACGTGCTCGGCCCCGTCTGGGAGGCGTGGGCCGCCGGCGACCGGGCGGCCGCCCTGGCGGCCATCCCCGACGAGGTCGTCGACGACCTGGTGGTGCACGGCTCCTACGACGAGTGCCGGGCCCACGTGCAGCGCTACGTCGACAACGGGGTCACCACACCGGCGCTGGCGATCCTGCCCCTGGCCGACGTCGACGTGCGGGAGGCCGTGCGCCGCCTCGCCCCGGGCTGACCTACCGCTGGCCGCCGGCCGCGGTGGCGAGCGGGCTCGGCGCCTGTGAGGTCGTGTACTGCACGTTCTCCCGGATCTGGGAGATGGCGTCGGAGTCGCTGCCCCGGGCGGCCTGACCGGTGCGGTCGGGAAGGCCGAACCCGGTGTACATGACCAACCGCTCCGCAGTGGTGGGCGGTTGGGCCTCGTGCAGGGTGCACGACAGGTGCACGGTCAGGTCGCCCTTGCTGGTCGGGAGCGGGAGGGCCGGGAGCCAGGCGGCGTCGGTGCCCGCCAGGGTGGAGGGCATCAGCAGGCGGTGCGAGCCGGGCACCACCCGCAGCTGTCCCCGGCCGGCGCCGCCGTCGGTGACCGAGATGCCCACCGTGGTGCTGCAGCACCCGTAGGCGTGGCGGCCCAGGTTGCAGTCCCGGTGCCAGGGGATGTCGGAGATCCCCTTCGCCACGGCGAGGGGCTTCACCAGCGCCTCGATGGCGTTGCCCGTGAGGGGACGGGCCATGAGCTCGTCGTCGCCGGCGAGGGTGCGGCGGAGCTGCTCCCACCGATCGCCGGTGAGGATCTCTGTGGTCGTGGGGGAGTGCTCCTGGAACCGCTGGAGCCGCACGCACCGCTCGGTGCCGTCGGCCAGGGTCGCCCACCACGACCGGCCGTCGCCCGGGGCGTACGTCGGCAGCGCCCGCTGCATGTCGGCGGCGATGGCGTCCATGGCCTCGGGATCGAGCCAGCCGGCGAGGTGGAGGAACCCGGCCTCCCGGAGGAAGTGGGCGGCCTCCGCCGGGTCGTCGTCGGGCGTGAAGGAGCGGTGCAGGTCGAGCGGGGCGCCTTGGCGGTCGAGGAACTCGACCGTCCCGACCACCGGCCACCCCTCCAGGAGGGCGAGCCACACCGCGTCCCACGCCACCAGGTCGTCGTAGAAGCGGGCGCCGGTGCGCAGCAGGCCGCCCACGAAGAAGGCGCACAGCGACTGCTGCTGCCGGCCGAGGGCGGAGAGCAGGGCCGGGCTGAGGTCGACGATCACCGCCCCCTCCGCGACGCCCGCCCGCACCTCGAGGCGGTCGTCGACGAGCACCAACGAGCGGACCTCACCCTCGACGTCGAGGGCCAGCGGGCGCGGGCGGAGGTGCTGCAGCGCAGCCACCGCCAGGTCCCCGTGCCGCTCGATGGCGTCCGGGATCAGGTCGTCGAACAGCTCGTCGACGCCGAGCTCGGCCTGGTCGCCGTCGGTGCGGGTTCGGCGGTCGAGCGAGGCGAGCGCCTCGGCCGGTCGTGGTCCCATGTCGGCCCCCCCGGGTCGTGGACCCCACCAGTCAACCAGGCGGCGGCGCCGGGTGTCCGGTCCCCGGGCTCAGAGCAGCTTCATCTGCTCGGTGCGGGCGGCCCGCTCCGGCAGCGGCTCCCAGACCACGCCCCCGCGTGGTCCCGCTGTGCGCACCTCGACGTGGTCGAGCGGCAAGGAGAGCAGCGCACCGCGACCGTCGCGGACCCCGAGGCTGCCGTCGGCCTCGCGGCGGGCGACGGTGCCCTCCTTCCAGCGCTCTCCGGCCCGGCGCCGGAACCGCACCCGCTGCCCCTCGGCCAGGCCGAGCTCGGCGAGGCCGGTGGCGGGGTACGGCGCGGGGTCGGGGCGCCTGGCCTTTGCGGGACGGCGGGCGGGGGCCACGACGACGGTCAGGCCCCGCCGGCCGCGGCGTCGAGGGTGGCGCGGATGACGCCCATGCGGTCGTCGCCCCACGGCAACGGCATCACGATCGGCACGTCGACGCCGGCCGCCGCGTAGGCCTCGACGGTGGCCCGCACGTGATCGGCGTCGCCGAGGACGTCGATCGCGTCGCACATGCGGTCGGAGACCGCGGCCACCGCGCCGTCGCGGTCGCCGGCGGCGTGACGGGCCCTCACCTCGGCCACCTCGTCGGCGAACCCGGCTCGTTCGAAGCTGGCGGCGTAGGCGTCGACCACCGCGTACGAGTACAGGTCGCGCCGGGCGTGGCGTCGGTTGACCTCGGGATCGGTCACCCCGACGTGCACGTAGGCGTACACGGTGGCATCGCCCCCGGCGCGCACCTGCTCGACCGACCAGGCCACGTGGCTGGCCGGCAGGTAGTTGAGCAGCACGCCGTCGGCGAGCTCCCCGGCGAGGCGCAGCATCCCGGGGTTGAGGGCGGCGAGCACGATGCGGGGCCGTCGCTCGCCGAGGCGGACCCCGAGGCGGAAGCCCTTCACCCGGTGGAAGTCGCCGTCGAAGTCGACCTTCTCCCCGCTGAGGCACACGCGCAGCAGGGTGAGGTACTCGCGCATCCGGGCGAGGGGTCGATCGGCGTGGAACTCGGCGCCGTGCCAGCGGGCCACCACGGCGGGCGACGAGGTGCCGATCCCGAGCAGCACCTCACGCTCCGGGTGGAGGTCCTGGAGGGTGGCCGCGCCCATGGCGGTGAGCGGAGGCGTGCGCAGCGGGGCGGCCAGCACTCCGGTGCCGAGCGACAGCCCGGGCTGGGCGGCCCCGACGGCGGCGAGGGTGGCGAACGCCTCGGTGCCCACGGTCTCGGCCACCCAGAACGAGCCGTAGCCCCGCTCGGCCGCCCAGCCCGCCGCGGTGGCGCCGGCCGCCGTGCCGAGGGCCGAGAAGCTGGCGAAGGTGAGCCCGAGCGGGCCGTCCGGGGCCATGGGCCGACGCTACCGTCGGCGCCGGCCGCCTACCACGAGCCCTTCCGGGACAGCGTGTAGTCGTCGCCGCTGCGGGCCGTGCCCACCCACGACACCTGGGCCACGAGCTCGCGATCCTCGCGGGAGATCGAGCACCCCTTCTGCTGGAGGCGCACGGTGGCGGCGATGCCGTCGGCGCTCACCGCGGACCCGAGCACCGTGCCGGTTGCGGTCATCACGTCGAGGCGCATTGACACGCCGACGGGCGCAGTGAGGGTGACCTGGAGGACGTTGTCGCAGAACGGGTTGGTGAAGATGTTGGTGATCGGGTTCGAGTCGTGGTCGACCGTGAACGGGTAGCGGTCGACGGCGTCGGCCGGCACCAGGTTGGCGGTGATCGGTTGGTCGAGGCGGGTGCCGTCGAAGCCGTCGCTCTGCACCTCGCAGCCGTTGCCGGCGTCGCCGTCGACGTCGTACCAGCCCGGCAGGCAGGCCCGCCCGTCGGTGTTCGGGGCGACCGCGCCCCCGCACGGCTGGTAGGGCAGGTCGACGCAGGCGGTGGTGGTCGTGGTCGGTCCGGCGTCGGCCGCGTCGTCGCGCCCGGCGAGGGCGGCGGCGGTGAGGGCGACCGCGACGCCAACCACCACGGCGAAGGCGGCGCCGATGAGCACGCCCGGGCGCCGGGCCCGGCGCCGGGCCGGGGCGATGCGGGTGCCGCCGGGGCCCACGGCCGCGGGGACGGCGATGCCCCGCGGGCCGCCGCCGGCGGCCGCCGCGGCCGACGGACGCCGTTGGGGGGAACGGGCCAGGGTCGGCTGCAGCCGGCGCCGCACCGAGCGGTCGAGGTCGGCGGGGAGGGGGGCGAGGCGGCCGCGGGCCGCCCGCTGCAGCACCACCGGGGCGTCGGCCCGCCCGTAGGGCGGGTGCCCGGTGGCGGCGTAGAGCAGCGTGGCGCCCAGGGCGAAGACGTCGGCCGGCGGGCCCACCAGCTCACCCCGGGCCTGCTCGGGGGCCATGAACTCGGGCGTGCCGACCACCACGCCGGTCGCGGTGAGGCCCCCGGTGGCGTCCCTCAGGGAGGCCACCCCGAAGTCGGTGAGGAACGGGCGCCCGGTCTCGTCGAACAGCACGTTGGCGGGCTTGATGTCGCGGTGGACGATGCCCTGGGCGTGGGCCTCGGCGAGGGCGCCGAACAGGGCGTCGGCGATCACGTGCACCTGGCCCGGCGAGAGCGGGCCGTGGTGGCGAACCTGGTCGGACAGGGTGCCGCCGCTCAGGTAGGGGAGCACGAGCACGACGTCGTCGCCGTCGTCGACCACGTCGAGCAGCGGCACCACGTTGGGGTGGCGCAGGCGGGCGAGGGCGGCGGCCTCCCGGCGGATCCGCTGGCGGGCGCGGTGCATCTCGTCGGCGCTGCCGTGGAGGAGGACCCGCTTGCACGCGACCTCGGTGCCGGAGGCGTCGACCGCCAGGTCGACGACACCCATCCCACCGCGCCCGAGCCGGCGCTGCACCTCGTAGTCCACGGTTCGAGGAGCCTACGGGGTGGATCGGCCGACCGGACCGCAGGCCCGGAGGAGGGACTTCGGGAAATGACGCCGCTGAAACCCACTCGTCACACCGATGCCCCTACCATGCCTCGCACCGGGAGCAACGGGAGAACTCGCTGTGTCGGGTCGCCCCGTCCGGGGTAGGAAGGTCCGTAGGGTGAACATGACCGGCACCACCGGTCCTCACCCGCACCGCCGTCACCGAGCAGTGCCTGAGCAGTGCCCACCCGTCTGCGAGCGGCCCACCGGCCACGACAGGAGACACCATGACCGAGACCCACGAGCTGGATGCGATCACCGAGGCCCTTGCGATCATCGACCGGGCCCTCGGCGAGATGCTCCACCGCGAGCTCGTGAGCACGAACGAGGTCGCCGACCTCCTGCTCGACGTGCGGTCGGCCCTCGCTCACGACGCGGCGCTGGCCCAGAACTGAGCCCGGTCGGTCGGGCAGCGCCCGCACCGACCGTCGAGGATCGAGGAGGGGTGCGGCTCAGGCCGCGCCCCTCTGCGCGTCCGGTA
>Ga0164243_10002987_pt1 | contig 27359 bp, 24 predicted proteins | sample OricompcompostOP_FD_108781 | JGI IMG/M metagenome (GOLD analysis project Ga0164243, IMG submission 108781) | Organic Plus compost microbial communities from Emeryville, California, USA - Original compost - Organic plus compost (OP) | ecosystem: Engineered > Solid waste > Mixed feedstock >...
GAGCAGATCAGCCCGCCGGGCGTCGAGCGACTCCAACATGTCGACGGGGTCGCGCCCGGCGAGCATGCCCACCACCAGCACCCGGCGGCCGGCCACGTCGAATTCGTCGGCCAAGGTGCGGGCGGCCGCACGGGCACCGTCGGGGTTGTGGGCCCCGTCGATCACCACGAGCGGACCGTGGGACACCACCTCGAACCGGCCCGGGGTGGTCACCCCGGCGAGGGCGGCCTGGGCGACGTCGTGGTCGAGGGCCCGACCGAAGAACGCCTCCACCGCCGCCACCGCGAGCGCGGCGTTGTCGGCCTGGTGGGCCCCGTGGAGCGGGAGGTAGAGGTCCTCGAGGGTGCCGTGCGGGGTGCGCACGTCGAGCACGTGGCCACCGACGGCTGAGCGGTCGGCCTCGACGTCGAAGTCGGACGGCCGCAGCCAGGCCTCGCGGGGCCCCTCCGCCAGGAACACCTGCTGCAGACGGGGGTCGCGCTCCCCCAGCACCAGGAACGAGTCGGGCTTGATGATGCCGGCCTTCTCGGTGGCGACCGCCAGCTCCCAGTCTCCCGCCCCGTCCGTGTGGTCGCGGCCCACGTTGGTGACCACCGCGACGTCCGCGTCGACCACGTTGGTGGCGTCGTAGCGGCCGAGCAGGCCGACCTCCACGACGGCCACGTCGACCGCGTGCTCGGCGAAGAAGAGGAGGGCCCCCGCGGTGAGCAGCTCGAAGTAGGACGGCTCGACGCCCGAGAGCGGCACCAGCCGGGCGAGCTCGGTGACCAGCTCGGCGAACTGCTCGTCGGTGACGGGTTCGCCGTTCCAGCTGATGCGCTCGTTCACCCGCTCCAGGTGGGGGCTGGCGTAGGTGCCGACCGACAGGCCGTGCTCGACGAGCAGCGAGGTGATCATCCGGGCCGTGGACCCCTTGCCGTTGGTGCCGGTGACGTGGATGACCTTGAAGGCGTCCTGGGGGTCGCCGAGCACGCCGACGACACCCTCGATGTGCTCGAGGGACAGCCCGTGGATGGCCCCCGCGGTGGCCTCCAGGTTGATGTGGCCGGCGAGGTGGCGGAGCGCTTCGGCGTAGTTCACGAAGGTGCGGACGGGTCGCCGGGTGGACCGGCGGCTACGACGCGGCCCGGCGCGGGCGGGTGGTGCGCGGGGTGGCGGTGCGGGGCACGAGCGTGGGGTTGACCTTCTCCAGCACGACGTCGGCGTCGATCACGACCTTCTCGATGTCGTCGCGGCTCGGCAGCTCGTACATCACGCCGAGGAGGACCTCTTCGAGGATGGCCCGCAGGCCTCGGGCCCCGGTGCCCCGCAGGAGCGCCTGGTCGGCCACCGCGGCGAGGGCGTCGTCGGTGAACTCCAGCTCGACGTCCTCGAACTCGAAGAACTTCTTGTACTGCTTGACCAGGGCGTTCCGGGGCTCGACGAGGATCTCGACGAGGGCGGCCTGGTCGAGGTTCGACACCGCCCCGATGACCGGCAGGCGGCCGATGAACTCGGGGATGAGGCCGAACTTCAGGAGGTCCTCGGGCAGCACCGACGTGTACAGCTCGCCGAGGTCCTGGCGCTCGGAGCGGAGCTGGGCGGAGAAGCCCATGCCCTTCTTGCCGATGCGGTTCTCGATGATCTTGTCGATGCCGGCGAACGCCCCGCCGCAGATGAACAGGATGTTCGTGGTGTCGATCTGGATGAACTCCTGATGGGGGTGCTTGCGACCCCCCTGGGGCGGCACCGAGGCGGTGGTGCCCTCCAGGATCTTGAGCAGGGCCTGCTGCACGCCCTCGCCTGACACGTCACGGGTGATCGACGGGTTCTCGGCCTTTCGGGCGATCTTGTCGATCTCGTCGATGTAGATGATGCCGGTCTCGGCCTTCTTGACGTCGTAGTCGGCGGCCTGGATGAGCTTGAGCAGGATGTTCTCGACGTCCTCGCCCACGTAGCCGGCCTCGGTGAGGGCGGTGGCGTCGGCGATCGCGAACGGCACGTTGAGCATCCGCGCCAGCGTCTGGGCGAGGAGGGTCTTGCCGCAGCCGGTGGGGCCGAGCAGCAGGATGTTCGACTTGGCCAGCTCCACGTCGTCGTGGTGGGCGGCGCCGAACTGCACCCGCTTGTAGTGGTTGTAGACCGCGACCGACAGCACCCGCTTCGCCTGCTCCTGGCCGACGATGTAGTCGTTCAGGAACTCGAAGATCTCACGGGGCTTGGGGAGCTCGTCGAAGCGGAGGTCGCTCGTCTCGGCCAGCTCCTCCTCGATGATCTCGTTGCAGAGGTCGATGCACTCGTCGCAGATGTAGACCCCGGGGCCCGCGATGAGCTTCTTCACCTGCTTCTGCGACTTGCCGCAGAACGAGCACTTCAGCAGCTCGCCACCGTCTCCGAACTTCGCCACGTTGGGGTACCCCCGCTCCGTGCTGTCAGCGTGCGCCTCAGCGCACGGCGGTGATCGGGCCGCTCGTGTCGGCGACCTGGCGGGTCGAGATCACCTCGTCGATGATCCCGTACTCCTTGGCTTCCTCGGCCGACATTACAAAGTCCCGGTCGGTGTCGCGGTGGATCTTCTCGACCGTCTGACCGGTGTGGCCGGCGAGCAGCTCCTCGAGCAGCACCCGCATCCGGAGGATCTCCTTGGCGGCCAGCTCGATGTCGGTGGCCTGGCCCTGGGCGCCGGCGTAGGGCTGGTGGATCAGCACGCGGGCGTGGGGCAGGGCGAGGCGCTTGCCCGGGGTGCCGGCGGCGAGCAGCACGGCCGCGGCGGAGGCCGCCTGGCCGAGGCAGATCGTCATGATGTCCGGCTTGATGAACTGCATCGTGTCGTAGATGGCGAACAGCGCGGTGATGTCGCCGCCCGGGCTGTTGATGTAGATGTTGATGTCCTTGTCGGGGTTCTCCGACTCGAGGTGCAGCAGCTGGGCGCAGATCAGGTTGGCGACCGTGTCGTCGATCGGGGTGCCCAGGAAGATGATGTTCTCCTTGAGCAGCCGCGAGTAGAGGTCCGCGGTGACGGTGCCCCGGGTGGTCTCGTAGATGACCGACGGGTTCGGGATGTAGTTCTGGATCGACAGGCCGGCAAGGCCCTGGGGCTGGCTCACTCGGACTCCCCCTCCTCGGACGGGGTCGTGGCCTCGGCCTCGTCGGCCTCGGCGGTGGTGTCGGCCTCGTCGGCCGCGTCGGTGTCGTCCTCGACGAGGGCGAGGTCGACGAAGGCGATGGTGGTGCCGTCCTCGTCGACGATGGTGACGTTCTCGGTGAGCCAGTCGAGGGCCTTGCGCTTGGTGATGTCGGCGCGCAGGGCCGGCAGGTGGCCCGCCTCGGTGAGCTGCTCGCGCACCGTCTCGGGGTCCTCGTTCACCCGCTCCGCGACCGCGGCGAACTCCTCGTCGAGGTCGTCCTCCAGGGCGGTCAGCTGCTCGGCGGCGGCGACGGCGCGCAGGGCGAGGTCGACGCGGGCCGAGCGCTCGGCGGTCTGGCGCAGGTCGGCCAGGAGCTGCTCGGCGTCGGTGCCCGAGAACTGCAGCCACTGCTCGAGAGTGAGGCCCTGGGCCTGGAGGCGCATGGCCATGTCCTGGAGGCGCTCGTTCATCTCGGTGGCGACGAGCGGCTCCGGCAGCTCGAGCTCGACCAGCTCGGCGAGGGCCTCGCCGATCTTCTCGCGCACGGCCATCTGGGCCTGGGCCCGCTTCACCTGGGTGAGGCGGGTGACGAGGTCGTCGCGCCACTCGGCGAGGGTGTCGAACTCGGAGGCCTGGGCGGCGAGCTCGTCGTCGAGCTCCGGCAGCACCTTGGCCTTGACCTCGGTGACGGTGACCTCGAAGTGCAGCGGCTCCTCCGGGGTCTCCTCGGAGTTGTTCGGGTGGGCGGCGTCGAACTCGAGCTCGTCGCCGGCGGACGCGCCCCGGAGCTGCTCGTCGAGCTCGGGCACGATGGCCCCGGACCCGACCTCGTAGAGGTAGGCGCTGGCTACCAGGCCCTCGAGGACCTCGCCGTCCTGGCTGCCCTCGATGTCGATGGTGACGTAGTCGCCGTCCTCGGCGGGGCGGTCGACCACCTCGAGCTCCGCGAACTGGCCGCGGACGCGCTCGATCTGGGCGTCGATCTCCTCGTCGGTGGCGGCCGGGCTCGGGATCTCGACGGTGAGGTCGGCGTAGCCGCTGATCTCGACCGTGGGCCGGACCTCGACCACCGCCTCGAACGTGACCGGGCCCTCCTCCTCACCGGAGGTGACCTCGATCTCGGGCGGCGCGATGACGTCGACCTCGTTCAGGCGGACCGCGTCGGAGTAGTACTCCGGCAGCGAGTCGTTGAGGGCTTGGGCCCGGCCCGCCCCGGTGCCGAGGCGGGACTCGAGGAGTCGACGGGGCGCCTTGCCCGGCCGGAAGCCGGGGATGCGGACCTCGCGCGCGATCTTCTTGAACGCGGCATCGACAGCCTGCTCGAACTCCTGCTCGTCGACCTCGACCGAGAGCTTGACCTTGTTGCCCTCGAGGGGCTCGACGGTGGCTTTCACAGTCCGGCGAGTGTACCGGCGGGCGCCGTCACCCCGTGCATGGGTCTCGCGTGAGGTGCCCCGCCGGGGACCCGGCCCCCCGGGCGGTACGCTCGCGGCGCCGCGGGGAATGGCGCAGTTTGGCAGCGCGCCTGCTTTGGGAGCAGGAGGCCGGGGGTTCAAATCCCCCTTCCCCGACCATCCGTGCGGACGGGTCGCTCAGCGGGGCGGCCCGTTCGACACGTACACCGACAGCAGCCCACCGGAGCGGATGAGCCGCAGGTAGGCCTCGAGGTCCGGGTCCGGGTGCTCCTTGGCGAACTCGCCGTCGCGCCAGGCAGCGAAGACCGCGTCGCGCGCGTCCCGGGCCTCGATGGGTGACATGCCGGTGACGTCGACCTCCGAATGGCGGTCGATGATGGCCTGCAGCTCGGCCTGGTCCTCCGGGGAGTTGGCGTCGAACGCCGTGACGAACGTGTAGTCGGGGTTGCCGTCGAAGTCGAGGCGCGACTCCCCGTTCACGAACACGACCTCCCGGACCGCCTCGCGACGGTCGATGACGCGGTGCTCCCCGATCACGTAGCCCCAGTTCGGGCTGCGACGCACGTCGAGGCCGGCCTCCTCCGCCCGGGCGACCAGCTCCATGGCCGCCGACCCGTCGAGCCACAGCCCGTCCGGCACCCACACCGGCCCGTCGACGTCCTCGATCGCCTCGAGCGTCGCCGGCATGACCGCGTCGATCGTGCGGGCCCACCCGGCAGAGACCTGGACCTTGGTGAGGTCGATCCCCCGCGGCACCATGAGCAGGAGGGCTCCGAGCGTGACCACGAGCACCAGGTCGGTCGCGTACCTCTGCCCGAACCGGGTGGTGGCGAGCTGGCGGAGCGCCACCAGAGCAACGGCCATCCAGGTGAACGCGGCCACCGCCCATGCCCACCACAGGAGGTAGGGGACGGGTGCCCCGACGACCCGGGACGTGGCCAGCGCCGAGGCGGCGATCGCAGCGCCGGCCACGCCGCAGGCGGCGAGCTCCGCACGCCAGCGGCGCCGCCAGGCCCAGGCGGCGGCCACCACCAGCCCGACGAGGGCCCACGGCACCGCCCATCCCCTGGTGTCGTAGCTGTAGCCGGCGTGCATGGGCTCCGCACCGCGGACCCAGTCCCCCGGCACCGACAGCAGCCGGAACAGCACCCGGAGCCCGGTGGCGGGACCGGTGGTGTCGGCCGGCGGGTTGCCGACGAAGTCGAGGATCTGCGACATGTTCCCGGTGTCGGAGGTGAACTGCTCGATGAGCGGTGGGATCCACACCACCACCCCGGCGATCACCGCCAGGACGAGCGTCCCCCGGTCGCGAGGTCGGTCCGGTCCCCCGACCGAGCGCCAGGCGAGCGCGACGAGACCGATGGCCACCAGCGTGAGCACGGGCATGGCGCTGCCCAGGTGGCACTGCACGGCGAAGGAGCCCCAGAGGACCAGGGCCACCGCCGCGACGCGGTCGCCGAACAGGGTGCGCCAGGCCGCGAGTGCGGCGGTGAAGATCGCGAGCACCATGAACCGCGGGTTCCACGGGTCGGCGACGCCCGCCGGGTTCATCCCGACGCACAGCAGGGCGAGGAAGAGACCGGTCAGCACGAGCGCCCGGCGACCCGCCCGCAGGCCGATCCACAGCGAGGTGGCGATGGCCGCGAGGTTGATGGTGAGCGCCCCGAACAGCAGGCTCACGTCCCTGCCGCCCGAGAGCTGCTGGAACGGGGCCAGGAGGTAGAAGACGAGCGGGCCCGGGTGGTTCCAACCGAAGCGGGAGTAGACGCCCACCGTCGGGGTGTGGGAGGTGCCCACGTCGGACACCCGGAGGGCGAGGGTGCGGTAGTCCCCCACCGCCAGCCACTCCGAGGTGGCCAGGCGCAGCACGAGCCACGCCAGCACGCCGAGCGCGACGGCCACCACCGCGACGACCAGCCCCCGTGCCCCGGCGGGCTGCACGTCGTCGGTGGTCGGAGCCAGCTCCCCTCGCTGGGTGTCGATGTCGCCGGGTGCGGCCGACTGCGGCACGGGCGCAGGCTACCGGTGGGACCGCCTCGGGACCGGGGACCCCGGCCCGGATCGCACCGCGGACGGTCGTAGGCTCCGGACCATCGAGCGCACGACGCGGAGAGAGGAGGGGGGCACCGAGGTGGAGCGCACCGCGACCGAGGGTCGCCCGGTCACCTCCTCCCCCGCCGCGCCCCCACCTCGGCGCTTCGCCCACGTCGTCGCCCTCGACGGCCTTCGGGGCCTGGCCGTCACGTTGGTGGTGCTCTACCACTTCACCCCGTCGCTGGTGCCCGGCGGCTTCCTGGGCGTCGACGTGTTCTTCGTGCTCTCGGGGTTCCTGATCACCTCCCTCGCCCTCGGGGAGCACGCAGGCACCGGCCAGGTGTCGGCGCCTGCGTTCTTCGGCCGGAGGGCCCGACGGCTGCTCCCCGCCGCGGTCACCACCGTCGTCGTCACCGTGGCGATCGCGGTGGCCCTCGACCCCGCCGCCTGGCGCGGCTCGCTCCGGGGCGAGGCGGTGGCGTCCCTGCTGTACGTGAACAACTGGTGGGCGATCGCCCAGGACAGCAGTTACCAGGTGGTGTTCGGGGCGGAGTCGCCGCTGAACCACTTCTGGTCGCTGTCGATCGAGGAGCAGTTCTACGCCGTCTTCCCCGTCGTGCTCCTGGGGTTGGTCGCAGTCGTCCGCCGACAGCGGCGCGGCACCGAGACGCTCGCCCGGCTGCTGCTCGTGGTCTCCGCCGCCGGGGCGCTGGCCTCCGCCCTGGAGATGGCGCTGCTCTACGACCCCCTGCGCGACCCGTCCCGCCTCTACTTCGGCACCGACACCCGCCTGCAGGCGGTGCTGGTCGGCGTGGCCGGCGGGTGCGCGACCTGGCTCTGGGGCGACCGCGTCCGCCGGCGGCTCTCGGGCCTCGGGCTCACCGTGATCGCCGTGGCGGGCACCGCGATCGTCCTCGTGGCCTCCGCGCGGGGCGGCTTCCGCCAGAGCTGGCTGTACCAGGGCGGCTTCCTGCTCGTGGCCCTGGCCGCCGTGGCGGTCGTGCTGGCGGTGGTGGTCCACCGGGGGTCCGCTGCCCGGGTGTTCGAGGTGGGTCCGCTCGTCACCCTCGGCCTGTTCTCCTACGGCATCTACCTGTGGCACTGGCCCGTGAAGGTGTTCCTCGACCCCGAGCGCACCGGGCTGGACGGCCTCGCCCTGTTCGCGGCGCGGGTGGCGGTGACCGCGCTGGCCACCTGGCTCAGCTACCGCCTGGTGGAGCGTCCCTTCCGGTCACCGCGCACCGGGACCGAGACCCCTCGGGTCGCCCGGGCGCTGCGAGCGCCGCGGGGCGGGTGGATCGCGGTGGGCGCCGTCGCCGCGTCGCTCGTCGTGGTGTGGGTCGTCGCCCGTCCCGAGGTCACCACCCATGCCAACTCCGTCGAGCAGGCGCCCGAGCGCCCCGCCCAGGCCTCACCGACGGCACCGGCGGCGCCGCTGCGGGTCATGTGGACCGGCGACTCCGTGGCCTGGACCATGGGCGGAGGACAGATCAGCTTCCCGAAGCCGTCGACCTACGACACCGTCTTCGAGCCGGATTCGCTCACGCTGTGGAACCTCGGCGAGTTCTCGTGCCAGATGCTCGCCGTCACCTTCCGCACCCTCGACGGGGTGCAGCAGCCGGAGAGCACCTGCACCGGTCGAGCGGAGCGGTGGGCCGACCAGATCGCCACCTTCGAACCCGAGGTCGTGGCCTGGTACGGCGCCGTGTACGACACCAACGACGTGCACGTCGACGGGCGCTGGGTGGAGTTCGGCACCCCCGAATGGGACGAGCTCTACCGGGCCAGCCTCGACGAGGCCCGCATCGCCGCCACCGCGAGCGGCGCGGTGCTGGTCCTGCTGGGCCAGAGCGACCCGATCGCCAACCCCGCCGAGCCGCACCTCGAGGCCCTGCGTCCCGACGACCTGTGGCGCTTCGGCCACCTGCGCGAGCTGCAGCGCGGGTTCGCCGCGGCCCACCCCGACGACACCCGCTACGTCGACCTCCAAGCCCTGCTGTGCCCGTCCGGCGGCTGCCCCGAGACCTCGCCCGACGGGATCACCTACCGGCCCGACGGCATCCACTGGAGCATCGAGGGCGCCCGCCTGGTTGCGCCGGTGGTGACCGCCGCCATCTACGACGCCGTCGACCGCACCCCGCCCACCTGACCCCCGAGCGCTCGCCCACCCTCCCCGGCTCGTTCTGGCATGCGTTGCGCACCCCTGGGGGTGCGCAACGCATGCCAGAACCAGAGCGGGGGTGGGTCAGGGACCGAGCACCGGGCGTGCGGAGCCGTTCGGCCGGGGGCGGCCCGGCGGGTACCGTGTCGGTCTCCTGCGGGTGTAGCTCAATGGCTAGAGCCCCTGCCTTCCAAGCAGGCTATGCGGGTTCGATTCCCGTCACCCGCTCTCCTCCGGTGCCGGCCCCTCGGGGCCGGCACCGGCGCGTCCAGCACTCGTTCGCGGCACACTCCAGCGATGCCCTCCCCCGACCGCGACCCCCGCCTCGCCCTCGCCCTCGCCGTCGTGGGCTACCAGTGGGCCCTCCACGGCGACGAGCTGCCGGGCGAGGACCCCTTCGCCGGCCTCGAGCAGCTGCGGGAGCAGGCCGCCGCCTTCCCCGACGACCACCGGCCCCTCGCCGAGGTGTACCCCCACGTGGCCCGCATGGCCGCGGCCAGCCTGCGGGTGCTGGCCCTCCTCGGTGATCCCGACGAGGTCGACGGCCTGCGCGGCTTCGAGGGGTTCAGCTACTGGCGCGAGTCGCGCTAGGCGGTCTGCCCCGGCGGCGCCTCGGCCCCGGTCGGTGCGCCCGGTTCGGTGTCGGGGACCACGTGCGGGCGGAGGTCGAGCGCGTCGGCCAGGTGGAGGTCGCGGCGCAGCCGCCAGCGGGTGCCGGCGACCACGGCCACCACGCCGAGCCCGGCGGCCAGCACGGCGCAGGCGACGCCGACCCAGCCGAGGGGGTCGTCCCAGAGCAGCACGCCCCCGGCGGCCGTGCCCAGGGCCGTCACCTGGGCACTGGCCGCGACGGCGGGCACACCCGCCGCGGGCAGCGCCGCGGTGCGCAGCACCCGTCCCACCGTGCCCAGGGAGGCGACCACCAGGGCGGCGAGCACCGCGGAGGCCAGGGTGGAGGTGTCGGCGCCGACCTCGGAGACGGCGGCGAAGGGGAAGAGCGCCGCGGCTGCCACCACCATCGTGCCGGTCACGATCGCGGTGGGGTCGGTGCCGTCCTCCACCGCCAGCTGGGCGAACCGCATCGAGACCACCTCGAGGGCGACGAAGCCGACGGCCACGGCCGCGGCGGCCCACCCGACCTCGGTGCCCGAGCTGGAGGTCGCCGCCGCGTGCACGATGCCCAGGGCGGCGGCGACCGACGAGCCGACAGCGGCGAGGGCCGCCAGGCCGCCGACCCGGTCGCGCACCAGCACGGCCACGGCCGGGGTGCAGGCCAGGGCGAGGCCGGCGACGGGACCGTCGAGGGTGCGGAACATGGTGCCGGCGGCCACCAGCGCCGCGGCCGCCGAGACCACCGCGGCGACGCCCAGGCGCGACCTCAGCGCGACACGCCACGGAGGCAGTCCCCGCCGACGGCCGATCGCCCAGGCGATCACCGCCCCCAGGGCGGCCCTCACGAAGACGATGACGAACGTGGAGCCCGCCCCGTAGCGCCAGGCCACGTTGCACGCGGCGAAGAGCACGGCCGAGCCGACGACGTCGACGACCGCCCGCCGCTCGGAGCGCTCGAGCGCGCCCTCGGGCTCGGCGGGGTGGGCGGCGGACACCTCGTCAGTATCGGCCACGTCCTCCGGCACCTGCGCACCGGTTCCGTGCCCTGCCCTTCGCGCGCTCGCCACCGCGGCCGGGCGGGGGTACCATCGGTTTAAGACAGGTGACTGACCACCTGACCGCGACACCGTTCCTGGGGGACCCCATGACCTCGACCGAGACCACCGACACCGAGATCGTCGCCACCAAGGACCCCGGGAGCCACCTCGGCGCGCGCCGCCGCGCCGACGCCGGGTTCAAGGTCGGCCCGGTGAACCACCTCGCCGAGGAGCGAAACCGCCTGGCCGCGCTCCGCTGGGAGCACTTCGAGGTCGAGCAGGTGGGCTCCACCCTCGGCGCCGAGATCCGGGGCATCGATCTCACCACCGAGCTCGACGACGCCGCCGTGGCCGAGCTGCGCCAGGCCCTCTTCGACTACAAGGTGCTGTTCTTCCGCGACCAGCCCCTCACGTCCGAGCAGCACGTCGCGTTCGCGTCGCGCTTCGGTGAGCTGGAGATCCACCCGTTCATCCCCTCGAACACCGGCGTGCCCGAGCTCGTCCGCTTCGAGAAGTCGGCCGAGGTCGGCGGCTACGAGAACCTGTGGCACCACGACGTCACCTGGCGCGAGCAGCCGTCGATGGGTGCCGTGCTCCACGCCATCGAGGTGCCGCCGGTCGGCGGCGACACCCTCTTCGCCGACATGGGCGCCGCCTACGAGGGTCTCCCCGACGAGGTGAAGGCCCGCATCGACGGGCTCACCGCCCGCCACGACTTCCTCCGGGCGTTCGGCGCCCAGGTGCCGCCGGAGCGCATGGCCGAGATGCGCGAGCTCTATCCCGTCGTCGAGCACCCCGTGGTCGTCACCCACGATGCCACCGGCCGCAAGCTCCTCTACGTCAACCGCGTGTTCACCACCGAGATCGTCGGCCTCGAGCCCGACGAGAGCGCCGACCTCCTGTGGGAGCTGTTCCGCGAGGCCGAGACCGTCGAGTACCAGGTGCGCTTCCGGTGGACCGCGGACTCGGTCGCCTTCTGGGACAACCGGGCCGTGCAGCACTATGCGTCGAGCGACTACTGGCCCGAGCGCCGCGTGATGGAGCGGGCGAGCATCGTCGGCTCCCGCCCCGCCGCCTGACCGTCAGGCGGGGTGGGCGACCGTGTCGGCGCTCACCGGCACGGCGTGCGCCTCGGCCATGCGCCGCTTCACCGCCCGCCCCGGGATCGCCAGCACGGCGAGGAACCCGACGATCATGAACGGCACCGCCACCTTGAAGGCGTTGCCGAGGCTGAGGGCGAACGCCTCCTGAAGGTGCTCGCGCACCTCGGGGGCCATCGCCGCGATCTTCTCCGGGGCGCCCTGCACCTCGGAGGTCGGGAAGCCGGGCAGGCGCTCCTCGACCTCGGTGCTGAGCGAGCTGGTGAAGGCGCTGCCGAGCACCGCCACGCCGAGGGAGCTGCCCATCACCCGGAACAGCATCACCGTCGAGGTCGCCACCCCCATGTCGCGGGTGGTCGAGGACCGCTGGACGACGAACAGCAACGTCTGCATCACGAAGCCCACGCCGATGCCACCGATCATGGCGAAGCCCATGACCGCGGCGGCCGAGGTGTCGCCGTCGATCGTGCCGAGCAGGCCGTAGCCCACGCCGAGGCAGACCATGCCCACGAGCGGGATGACCTTGTAGCCGCCCACCCGGTCGGTCAGCTGGCCGGCCACCAGCGTCGACACCGCGCAGGTGAAGGCGAAGGGGGCGAGCAGGAGCCCGGACCTCGAGGCGTCGACCCCGGTGACCGCCTGGAAGAAGATCGGCGGGTAGATGATCCCGCAGGTGAAGCCCACGCCGGCCACCAGGTTGGCGAACGTGCAGAGCGCGGTGATGCGGCTGGCGAGGATCCGCAGCGGCAGGAGCGGTTCGGCCACCCGGCCCTCCCAGACCACGAACAGGCCGATGCCCACGACGAACGCGGTGAGCAGACCGATCGTGCGGGGCGAGCCCCACTCCATGTCGCCGCTGTGGCTGAGCGCCAGCAGGAGGCAGGTGACGCCGCCACCGAGGAGGAGCGCACCGAGGACGTCGATGCGGTGCTTGATGATCACCGCCTGCGCGGGCTGCCAGAGCAGCGAGACCAGGCACACCGCACCGAGGGGCACGTTGATGTAGAAGGCCCAGCGCCACGAGAGGTGGTCGACGAAGAGCCCCCCGACGAACGGGCCGAGCACGCTCGTCACCGCGAAGACGAGGCCGGTGTAACCGAGATAGCGGCCCAGCTTCTCTGACGGCACCAGGTCGGCCACGAGCGCCATGCCCAGCCCGGTGATGCCGCCGGCACCGATGCCCTGGATGGCCCGGCAGGCGATGAGCATCGCCATGGAGCTCGACAGGCCGCACAGGGCCGAGCCGATCAGGAAGGTGACGATGGCGATGATGAACATCCGCTTGCGGCGGTAGATGTCGCCGAGCTTCCCGTACACCGGCATGGTGGTGGTCTGGGCCAACAGGTAGGCGGTGGTCAGCCAGGGCAGCAGCGACAGGTCGCCCAGCTCGCCGATGATCGTCGGCGCGGCGGTCGCCACGATGGCCGCGTCGAGGCCCGACAGCGTGGTGCCGAGCAGGATCCCGAAGAAGACGACCAGCACCATCCGCGGCGAGAGGGCCGGCCGCGTCGGGGGCGCGGTCGGCAGCTCGGCGTCGTGCGCGGTCACTGCGGGTCGCTGGAGGCGGCCTTGCGGGCGGCCTTGGCCTCCCGACGCGCGGCGTCGGCCGCGTTGTGCTTCTTCATCATCCCGAGCGGGTCGGCCTTGAACGCCTCGACCGAGGCCTGATGGCCGGCGAGGGCCTGGAACTCGTTGCCGGCGCGCATGGCGGCGCGCACGCCCATCACCTCGGCCTGGCGGTGGACCATGCGCTTGTTGATCTGGGCCAGGTCGGTGGCGACGGCCGCGATCCGCTCGGCCACGTCGAGGACCTCGGCGTCGAGCTCGTCGGCCGGGAACGCCCGGTTGGCCCAGCCGATGGCGGCGGCCTCGGTGCCGGTGATGTCCTCACCGGTGAGCATGATCTCCATCGCCCGGCGCATCCCCAGCAGGGGCGCGTGGTACTGCCAGTCGGGCGGGCTGGCGACCCGCACGATCGGGTAGCCGATGCGGGCGTCCTCCGCCACGTAGACGAGGTCGCACGCCTGGGCCAGCTCGGTGGCCCCGGCGATGGCGTAGCCGTGCACCTGGGCGATGACCGGCTTGGCCAGGTCCCAGAAGTTCAGCCACGTCTGGGTGGCCTGGCGGGCCCACTGCCCGTCGCCGGGGGCGGAGTGGAACGGTGGGTCGTTCATGAGGTCGCCGCCGAGGTCGTACCCGGCGGAGAAGCAGTCACCCCCGCCACGGAGGATGGTGACCCGGACGTCGGGGTCGAGGTCGTGGGCCTCGAGGGTGGCGAGCAGCTCGGTGCGCATCGGCGTGGAGATGGCATTGCGCTTTTCGGGCCGGTCGAGGGTGATGCGGGCGACGCCCTCGGAGGGGCGGTCGACGAGGATGGTCTGCAGCTCGCCCACGGTCAGGCCTCGACCGTGTCGCGGGTGCCGGCCAGCTCGGCCATGAGCTCGAGTCCGCGGGTGTCCTCGGTGCGCACGATGAGGCCGGTGAGGCCCCGCCGGGTCCACGGCTCCCAGCGCTCCCGGATGCGCTGCTCGGTGCCGTAGAGGCCGCCCTCGTCGAGGTACTCGTCGGGCACGGCGGCCACCGCCTCCTCCTTGCGGCCGGCCATCCAGAGCTCGTGGATGCGCTCGGCCGCCTCGGGGAAGCCCCGTCGGGCCATCGCTTCGCGGTGGTAGTTGTGGGTGGCCGAGCCCATCCCACCGACGTACATGGCGGTGAGGGGCTTCTGGGCGTCGAAGGTGGCCCGCAGGTCGTCGGTGAAGTGGATGCTCAGGCCCCCGAACACCTCGAAGTCGTCGGGCTCGCCCCCTCGGGCGGCGAAGCCCTTCTCCAGCGAGGGTCCGTAGACCTCCGGTCCCTCGGCGCCCCACCCCATCGGGAGCATGCCGTCGCAGACCTCGGCGCACAGCGCCGTGTTCTTCGGACCTCCGGCGGCGAGCCAGATCTCGATGCGGCCCGCGGGGTGGAGGATGGAGCGGAGCGGCTTGCCCTGACCGGTGGCGCCCGGCCCGGTGTAGGGCAGGGGGAACTCGGGGCCGTCGTTGGTGAGCGGCTCCCGTGCGATGACCTTGCGCATGATGGCGACGTACTCGCGCAGGCGCTGGTTCGGGCTCCCCCACGGCTGGCCGTACCAGCCCTCGACGATCTGCGGGCCCGAGACCCCGAGGCCGATGATGACCCGGTCGCCGCCCGCGAGGGCGTCGATGGTGAGGGCGTGCATGGCCGTGGCCGCCGGGGTGCGGGCGGCGATCTGCACCACGCCGGTGCCCAGCTTGATGCGCCGGGTGAGGGCGGCCAGGTAGGCCAGCGGCGAGAGGGCGTCGGAGCCGTAGGCCTCCGCCGTCCAGACCGAGTGGTAGCCGAGGTCCTCGGCCAGGCGGACCTGGTCGATCGGGACCTCCATGGTGGCGCCCCGGTAGAGGTCGAGGCCGAGTGCGAGCTTCATCGAGTGCGTTCCCCCTTGTCCGGCCGCAGTCTCCCACGTCGCGGTGGGAGCGGCGGACGGGCCCGGGCGGGCCGGACGGTGCCGGTCAGCCGCCGTAGTTCATGCCGGTGGCGCGCAGCAGCAGCGGCGTGGCGGACTCGTCGCGCACGCCGGCCTCGACCACCTCGGCGACGAAGACGGTGTGGTCGCCGCGGGCCACGGTGTCGGTGACCCGGGCCTCGAACCACCAGGGCAGCTCGACCAGCAGAGGGCTGCCGGTGGCGGGGCCGCGCTCGAAGCGATGACCGTTGAGGGTGTCGCCCTCGACGGTGGTGGACCGGAAGAACGCCTTGCCGATGTCGAGCTGGTCGTCGGCCAGCACGTTCACCGCGAGCACGCCGGTGCGGCCGATCACCTCGGAGGTGTGGCTGTCGGCCTTCACCCCGAGGGCGATCAGCGGCGGCTCGAACGAGACCTGCGTGACCCAGTTGACCCCGGCGGCCGACAGCTCGTCTCCGTCGGCGCTGGTGAGCACGTAGAGGCCGTAGTTGATGGCGCGCAGCGCCACCTTCTTCTGCTGCGGATCCATGGTGTCCCCCTGCCGTTCAGGTGTGTCCCGGCCAACCTACAGCGACCGCTGAGCGGTCCCGTCAGCCTCCCTCGTCTCGGGCGACGGCACCCGTCGGACTCAGGCGGCGACCACCTCGGCGGGAGCGCGGCCCGGCACCCGTCGGGCCAGGAGGGCGCCGATGCCGGCGACGACCGCGCCCAGGAGGTACACGCCCAGGAGGCCGACCCGGTCCGAGTCGGCGGCGGCGACACCGACCGCGACGAGCACGCCACCCAACCCCGATCCCAGCGCGGTGCCAAGGGTGTCGGAGAGCTGGAGCGACGAGGTGGCCCTTCCCTCCTGGCCGTCGGCCGCGCTGGCGAGGGTGACGACCGACAGCGGCGAGTAGGCCATACCGATGCCGAAGCCGGCGACGGCCCAGCACGCGATCCCGACGGCGGCCGGGATCGACGGCGGCAGCACGAGCAGCATGGCGAGCGTGCCGAGCATCAGCGACGCGAAGCCGACGGTGACCAGGCGGCGGGCCCCGATCACGTCGAGGCGACGGGCCTGGATCCAGGACCCCGCGGTCCACATGAGGGCGGCGGCGGTGAGCGCCAGGCCGGCCACCGACGCGGGCAGGCCCCGCAGGGTGATGAGGGCGTAGGGCACGTAGGCGTCGCCGCAGAAGAAGGCGAAGGTGAGCAGGCCTCGCACCGCGATGGTGGCCGGCAGCCCGGGACGGGCCCGCAGGGTGCCCGGGGGGACGAGCCGCCGGAACGCGGGGACGCCGAGGACGGCGCCGACCACGACCAGCGCCGCGCTCTGGAGCACGCTGCCCGAGCCGAACCCCGCCAGCACGAGCGCCGCCCCGATGGCCACCATGACCGCACCGAGGAGGTTGGTGCCCTCGGCCGGCTCCTCCGAGGCGGGGATGGCCCGCACGCTGACGAGGGCCAGCGTGCCGATGACGAGGCAGAGCGGGAGCAGCCCGAGCAGCACCCAGCGCCACCCGACGGCCGACCCCACGAAGCCCGCCAACGCCGGGCCCGCCACCGACGGCACGACCCAGGCGCTGGAGATGAGGGCGAACATGGTGGGCCGCTGCTCGTGCGGGTAGCCCCGGCCGATGCACACGTAGCTGACCGCCATCATCGAACCAGCCCCCAGCCCCTGGAGGGCCCGACCGACCACGAGCACGAGCATCGTGGGGGCGAGCCCACCCACCACCAGACCGCTGCAGAACAGCGCCAGCCCGGCGGCGAAGGGCACGGCGGGGCGCAGGCGGTCGGCGGCGGTGCCCCCGACCACGATGCCGACGAGGTTGCCGAGGAAGAACGCGCTGAACACCCAGCCGTAGAGCCAGAGGTCGCCGAGGTCCTCCTCCACCAGCGGCATGACCGTGCTGATGGCCAGCGCCTCGGAGGCCACGAGGGTGACGATCAGGACCAGGCCGCCCGTGAGCATCCGCCGCCCGGGGGCGAACACCCCGGGCGCGGCGGTGCCCGTGGCGTCGGAGGCCACGGGCACCGTCTCAGGTGGGTCCGGGGGCGCGGTCACCCCGGCAGGTTAGGACCGCACGTGGCGGTCCTCCGTCAGCCGATCGTCACACGCGGACCGGGCCGGCGGGGCCCTGATAGGTGGCGGCTCCGAAGCCCAGCATCGGGTAGAAGACGAACGGCAGCAGCCACAGCCCGATGCCGTAGCCCGTGCCCTTCCCGAACGACTTGGCCAGGTCGATCGACAGGATCGCCAGGATCACGAGGTTGACGATCGGGATGTAGAGGAGGATCGCCCACCAGCGCTCACGGCCGCTGATCTTGGCGATCGGCCAGTAGGCGAACGGGTGGAAGCAGCCGGTCAGCAGGAGCAGCGACCAGGCCCCGGACTCCCCGCCCTTCTCGAGCACCTTCCAGAAGCCGAGGAGCTGGAGCACGATCAGCACCAGCGCGATGCCCAGCGCGATGAACGCGCCGGCGGTGCTGCCCGAGCTGGAGCTCGAGGTCTCGAAGGTCGTCTGTGCCAGCAGCATGCGGTCCCCTCCCGTGGGCGTGCGTCCCTTGCACGAGGCAAGCCACGCTAGGAGGTGGACCGACCACCGTGGGGGATGCCGGGTGCACTCCCCCGCACCGGCCCCGCACGACGTGGCGCGCGACTGTGGACCCTCGACGTGCCCCCGCCAGGAATCGAACCCGGAACCTGCCGGGTAGAAGCCGGCTGCTCTATCCAGTTGAGCTACAGGGGCGCGGGATCAGGCTAGGCGGCGTGGAAGCCGGCCTCCGCGACCCGCCCGCCGATGTCGTTTGGCGGGCACCCCCACCCGCTGGCGTAAGCTGGCGACTCCCATGGTGGCCGTAGCTCAGCCCGGTTAGAGCGCCAGGTTGTGGCCCTGGAGGTCGGGGGTTCAAGTCCCCTCGGCCACCCCATGAGAGACGGTGGCCGCCCGCTCCGGCGGGTGGCTACCGTCGCTCTCGCACACCGCTTCGGCGGTGGTAGGTTGCAGGTCCCCGAGCGCCTCTAGCTCAACGGCAGAGCAACGGACTCTTAATCCGCAGGTTCTGGGTTCGAATCCCAGGGGGCGTACTCGAAGCAAGGCCCGGGTCTCCGACCCGGGCCTTCTGCATTCAGCCGGCGCGCTCCGACTCCGCCAGCCAGGCGTCCACCCGACGGGCCGCCTCCTCCGGGTCGACCTGCTCCACCCGGGTCATCAGCGCCCACCGGTGCCCGAAGGGGTCGAGGACCAGCGCGTACCGGTCCCCGGTCACGAACGTCTCCGGCTCGCCGTACCCGTGGGCCCCGTGCGCGATCGCGGCGGCGTAGGTGACGTCGACGTCGGGGACGTAGAGCACGTAGCTGTGGTCGACCACCTGGTCCCCGCTGGGGGCACGGAGGTGGTGGTCGGGCGCGGGATCGCTCAGCTGGAAGCGGCCGCTGGCCAGCTGCAGCTCGGCGTGGGCAACCCGGCCGTCGGGGAGGTCGTTGCGACCGACGACCTCGGCGCCGAACACCGAGGAGTAGAAGTCGATCGCCGCCGCCGCCCCCTCGACGCAGAGGTACGGGGTGAGAGAGGTGTAGCCGTCGGGGATCCAGGTCTCGTCCATGAAGCCAGTCTCGGTACCCTCGCCCCGTGGGGTCTTGGAGGAACGCGACATCGCTGCCACCTGACCTCCCTCGGCCGCCGACTGGCACCGGCCACGGGCTCCTGCGGCCCGACGAGACGGCCCGGGTGGCCACCATCGAGCGCGTGGCCCCACCCGGCTCCCTGGCCCATTGGGTCGAGCACCTCTGGTCGGTCACGTGGTCCCTGCCCGAGGGTGAGGTGCGCCGCAGCCAGGTGCTCACCCACCCTGCCGTGCACCTCACCGTCGAGTGGGGTCCGGGGCGCCGCCACGGCGTGCCCCTGCCCGCCGCCCTCGTGCACGGCGTCGTCACCCGGGTCTTCTCCGTCGACCTGATCGGCACGGGCGGTGTCGCCGGGGTGCGCTTCCGACCTGGTGGGTTCGCCGCGTTCACCGGCAGGTCGGCCACCGAGTTGACCGACTGCGTCCGCCCGGTCACCGACGACGTCCTCCCCGACGCGGACGACCTCGTCGACCGGGCGACAGCTGCGGAGGGGACGACGGAACGGCTCGCCGCGCTGGCCGACGCCCTCGCCCGGCACACGCCCGACCCCGACCCGGTGTACGACGAGCTGCTCGCCGTCGTCACCCTCATGCTGGAGGACCCCGCGCTCACGACCGTGGCCGACGTGTCGAGCCGCACGGGCCTGTCGGTGCGCACCCTCCAGCGGAGCTTTCGCCGCTACGTCGGGGTGGGTCCGAAGTGGGTGCTCCAGCGCTACCGCCTCCAGGACGCCGTCGCCCGCCTCGACGCCGGTGAGGTGCACGACCTGGCCGGCCTCGCCGCCGAGCTGGGCTGGTACGACCAGGCGCACTTCAGCCGTGACTTCGCCGAGTCCGTCGGGGTCCCGCCCGGCCGCTACCTCCGCCGGAGTCCCGGGGACGCGACCTGAGCCCGGGCGCGCCACCGGCCGGCCCCACGGGCGCGGGTGCGCCCGGGAGCCGGCCGGTCGGACGACGGATCAGCGGCGAGCGGTGGCCTTCTTGGCGGTGGCCTTCTTGGCCGTGGCCTTCTTCGCGGTGGCCTTCTTCGCGGCGGCCTTCTTGGCCGGAGCGGCCTTCTTGGCGGGCGCCGCCTTCTTCGCCGCGGCCTTCTTGGCCGGAGCGGCCTTCTTCGCCGGAGCCTTCTTGGCGGCCTTCTTGGCCGGCTTGCCCGCGACCACGGCGTCCTTGAACGCCTTGAGCGCGGTGATGCGGGCGGCCTTCTTGGCGGGCACCTTCACCGGCGCGCCCGTCTGCGGGTTGCGGGCCATGCGCGGCCCGCGCTCGACGCGGACGAACTTGGCGAAACCGGTGAGCACGACGGGCTCGCCACCGGCGACGGTGTCGGTGACGGTCGAGACGAACTCGTTCAGGACCGCCTCGACGTCACGCTTGTCGCGACCAGAGCGCTCGGCGATGGCGGCGGCCAGCTCTCGCTTGTTCAACGGTGTGTCTCCTTGGGTTGGTATCGCCGACCTCGGCGACGCGACCCCTCCGGGCCGAACGGCAACAGCGTCGCGCAACCAGCCGCGGCGCGCGCGGCATTGGCGTGGCGAAAGCCCAGCGTTTCCCGGGATTTCGCTTCCTTTGCCGGCTCAGGGAATGAGGACCACCTTGCCGAAGAGGTCACCGTCGAGCATGCGGGCGAGGCCGTCGCGCGCGTCGGCGAGCGGCAGCACCGCGTCGATCACCGGACGGACGCCGGTGACCTCGAGGAAACGCACCAGGCGCTGCAGCTCGTCGCGCGTGCCCATCGTGGAGCCGACGACCTCCCGCTGGAGGAAGAAGACCTGGGTGAGGTCGGCTGCCGGATCATCCCCGGTCGTCGCCCCCGAGACGACGATGCGACCACCCGGACGCAGCGAGCGCACCGAGTGCGCCCACGTCGCCTTGCCCACCGTCTCCATCACGGCGTCGACCCGTTCGGGCAACCGGTCACCGGTGGCGAACGTGGCATGGGCACCGAGCTCCGCGGCACGCGCCCGCTTCTCCTCCGACCTGCTCGTCGCCCACACCCGGAACCCAGCCGCCCGGCCGAGGGCGATCAGGGCGGTCGCCACCCCGCCCCCTGCGCCCTGCACCAGCACGGTGTCGCCGGGCTGGAGCCCTGAGCGGGTGAACAGCATCCGGTAGGCGGTGAGCCACGCGGTGGGCAGGCACGCCGCCTCCTCCCAGGAGAGCGCGGCGGGCTTGGGCACGAGGTTCCGACGGGGGACGGCGACCCGCTGGGCGAGCGTGCCGGGATGGCGCTCCGAGAGCAGCGAGCGCTTCGGGTCGAGGGTCTCGTCACCCCCGCCGGCGTCGGGGTCCCCGATCACCGCGTGCACCACGACCTCGTTCCCGTCGGGGTCGACGCCGGCGCCGTCGCAGCCGAGCACCATCGGGAGCTGCTCGGCCCGAAGGCCCACGCCTTGGAGGCTGAACAGGTCGTGACGGTTCAAGGCGGCGGCGCGCAGCTCGACCACCACCCAACCGTCGGGCACCTCGGGTTCGGGGGCCTCGCCCACCTCGAGCCCGGCCAGCGGGTCGTCGGGGTCGATCGAGACAGCGCGCGCAGCCAGCACGGGGACCTCCCGGGTCGTCGGATGGAGGCCGAGTCTGGCAGGCCCGCGGTCAGACCCCGGCGGTGGCCCGGCTCAGCTCGGCCCGCACCGCGTCGGCGCCGGAGAGCCTGGCCACGACGGTGCCGTGCCCGTCGGTGCGCAGCACCGTGGGTGCCCGCCGCACCTTGTGGGCCGCCGCCAGGTCGAGGTGGTCGGCGACGTCGAGCACCGCCACCCGGTCCCCCGGCCGGCGCTGCTCGATCTCGGCCACCAGCGCCGGGCACACCGCGCAGTACTCGGTGCTGAACACGACCCAGTCGACCTCGGCGAGTTCGTCGGTGAGGGGGGCGGCGTGGCGCGGCGCTCGGGCGTGGCCGCTACCGCGGGCTTCGCCCTCGACCACGTCGTCGGCACCGGTGCCCTCGTGCAGGGTCCGGTCGATCCTGACGACGCGGACGCCGCCCCGGAGACGCACCAGCCACACGTACATCTCGCAGCCGACGCACAGTCCCGTCACCGCCGACACGGCCGCCAGCACGGCGACGATGCCCGCGAGCACCCATCCCACGACGCTGGCACCGGCCAGGAAGGCCACGGTGGCAGCGCAGAGGAAGACCACCCCGACGGCGGCCGCGAAGCGGGGCGGGCGCGGGTCCTCGAGCTCGTCGGGGGGCGCCAGGCGGGGCTTGATCAGGTCGCGGTAGAGGCGCAGCACCGGCCCCCAGTCCGGACCGAGGGCGGCACCGAGGAACAGCACCACGGCGAAGAGCGGCGCGACCCACTCCTGCCCGAGCACGAGGCCGAGCAGGAGCCCCACGGCCAGGACGGCCTGGTTGGTGCGGGGGCCTCGGGGATCGATCGGGGCGGGGGCGGAGGAGCCGGCCATGACGGGAGCATAAACCCGACCAATGAGATCGACAATTATCTCCGTCTCGGCGAGCCGCCCACGATGCGGAAGTCAGACGCGGTCGAAGCGGGTGACGACCTCGGTGTGGTGGGTGTGGGGGAACAGGTCCACCACGACCGACTCCACGGCCCGGTAGCCCACCTGGGTGAGCAGGGCCACGTCGCGTCCGGCCGAGGCCGGGTCGCAGCTCACCAGCACCAGCCGGGGAGCGCCGGCGGAGGCGAGGACGTGCGCGGCCGCCCGACCGAGGCCGGATCGCGACGGGTCGGCCACGACGAGGTCGGACCGGGGGGCGCGGAGGTGCTCGATCGTGGTGGCCACCACCTTCGCGTCGAGGTGGGCCAGGTTGTGGCGGGCGTCGGCCACCGACGACCGGGCCCGCTCCGCCGCCACCGCCCGCCACCCCGGCACGCCGTCGAGCAGGGTCGCCGAGAACAGACCCACCCCGGCATAGGCGTCGAGCAGGGTTCGGGGGCGACCCGGTCGGCCCGACTCGGCGAGGAGATCGGCCGCCATCGAGCGCACGACCTCCACGAGGGCGGCGGCGCCGTCGGGCCGGGTCTGGAAGAACGACTCGGCGGAGATGCGGAAGCGGTGGCCGGCCACCTCCTCGTGGATCCACGCCCGGCGACCGCCCTCGAGCTCGTCGGCCCCCACCACCAGGACGTCCTCGGGGAGCACGACGCCCTCGGCGCTCGGCAGTGCGACCGCCATGCGCTCCCCCGTCGCCGCGCCGATGCGCAGGACCACCTCGTCGGCGTCACCGAAGCGACCATCCTGCACGAGCTCGTCGAGCCGCGGGTGGGCGACGAGGCAGTGGTCGACAGGAACGATGTCGTGGCTCTCGGCCCGGCGGAGCCCCGCCCGGCCGTCGGTCACCGCCACGCGCAGCGTGGTGCGGAAGCCCCACGCCGGCAGGGTCGGCCCGGCGCGCACCACCGGTTCGGGGATGCGCCCGAGGCGGTGCAGGGCGTCCTCGACGAGCTCCACCTTGGCCCGCACCTGGGCGCCGGGCTCGAGGGTCTGGAGGTCGCACCCGCCGCAGCCGTCGGCCACGTGGGGGCATCGCGGGCGCACCCGGTCGGGAGACGCCCAGAGGCGGCGGCGCACCACACCGCGGAGGGCGCCCTTGCGAGGCTGGAGCTCCACCTCGACCTGCTCGCCAGGGAGGGCCCCGGCGACGAGCACCACCCGCCCGTCGGGGTGGCGGGCGAGGGCCTCGCCACCGGCGACCAGGCGGTCGGCGACGAGGGTCACCACCTCACCGGTGGGCTGCTCGGAGGGGAACGTCAGGGGACGGCCGTGGTCGGCCTCGAACGGCGGGAGGTCGGTCACCCGGGCAGCGTAGGCGGGTATCGTCCCAACGCCCCGTCACTCGTCGCCGAAGGTCTCCATGTCCTCCCCGTCCTCCCCCGTCTCGACCGCTCCCCGCCCCGTCGAGATCGTCCCGTCGGTCCTCCCCGCGGACTTCGCCCACCTCGGCGACGCCTGCGTCGCCCTCCAGGAGGCCGGCGTCGACCGCATCCAGTGGGACGTCATGGACGGCACGTTCGTGCCCAACCTCACGTTCGGCGCCGACGTCATCGCCGCCTGCCGCCCGCTCGTCGAGGTGCCGTTCGAGGCCCACCTGATGGTGCACGAGCCGACCTGGATCCTCGACGCCATGGTCGAGGCCGGCTGCCGCCTGCTCATCGTCCACGAGGAGGCGTGCACCCACCTCCACCGCACCCTCGGCCACATCCGGGAGCTCGGCGTCGCCCCGGCGGTCGCGCTGAACCCGGCCACGCCGGTCGAGGCCGTCGAGCACGTGCTCGACCTGGTCGAGATGGTGTTGGTGATGACGGTCAACCCCGGCTTCGGGGGCCAGGCCTACATCCCCACCATGGGGCCCAAGGTCGCCCAGCTGCGGCGCCTGATCCTCGAGCGGGGCCTCGACGTCGACATCGAGGTCGACGGTGGCATCGGACCGGCCACGATCGCCGGCGCGGCCGGCGCGGGGGCCAACGTCCTCGTGGCCGGCAGCTCGCTGTTCCGCGACCCCGAGGGCCTCGGGCACGCCACCGCCGAGCTGCGGCAGCTCGCCACCGCGGCCCAGCAGGGCTGACGCCCGTGCCGGAGGCCCCCCGGCGGCGGTTGCGGCGAGGGGTCGTCCTCGCGGTGGTCGTCGTGGTGGTCGCCGCGCTCGTCGTGGGAGGGGTCCTCGTCGTCCGGTCCCGCCAGGAGGAGCGGTCGGTCGAGGGACTCTGCGCCGAGCTCTCCGCGGCACAGGACCTCGACCGGTCCCTGCTCACCCTCGACCCCGCCACGCTGAAGCCGCAGGTCGCCGCCCTGCGGCGTGCCGCCCGGGTCGCCCCCTCGGACGTGGAGCCCGCGGTGTCGACGCTGGCGCGGTTCGTCGCGGAGGTGGCCGACGACGCCGAGGACACCACCGGCGACCCGAACGAGGCCCTCGCCGACGCCCTGGCCGCCCGCCAGGACCGCGTCGACGCGGTCACCGCGGCGGGCACCGAGGTGCAGGCGTGGGCGGCCGCCAACTGCGGCCTCCACCTCGGCGGCGAGGACGACGCCACCGCCCGCACCACGACGACGGCCCCGTCCTCGGACACCACCCCGTAGGGCGGGCCGGGCCGGGGCCGACGGTGGGACGTGCCGCCGGGCGGCCGTCGCAGGTCTAGGAGAGCTCGCCTCGCCGGGTGATGACGTGGTCGATGATGCCGTAGGCCTTGGCCTGCTCGGCGGTGAACCACCGGTCGCGCTCGGAGTCCTGCTCGACCTGCTCGACGGGCTGGCCGGTGTGGTGGGCGATGCGCTCGGCCATGAGCCGCTTGATGTAGGCCATCTGCTCGGCCTGGATGGCGATGTCGGACGCCTGGCCCTGCACGCCGCCGAGGGGCTGGTGCATCATGATCCGGCTGTGGGGCAGGGAGTAGCGCTTGCCCTCTGCGCCGGCGGTGAGCAGGAACTGGCCCATCGAGGCGGCCAGGCCCATGCAGATGGTGCCCACGTCGGGCGACACGAACTGCATGGTGTCGTAGATCGCCATGCCGGCGGTGATGGAGCCACCCGGCGAGTTGATGTAGAGCCAGATGTCCTTCTCCGGATCCTCGCCCTCGAGGTAGAGCAGCTGGGCCACGAGCTGGTTGGCGACCGTGTCGTTGACGTCGCTGCCGAGGACCACGATGCGGTCCTTGAGCAGCATCCGGAAGATGTCGGAGCCCGGATCGGCGATGGAGGCGGCGGCGGCCACCTGCGGTGCGAGCGGGGGATGCGGCATCGGTCTCCTTCCAGCGGCCGTCGCCGGCCGGGGCTGTTCCAGGGGGCGGTGACCCCGGGTCCGCAGGCTACAGGGCGGCCCTGCCCCTCCGGCGCGCCGCCTACCGTGGTCGTCGTGAAGGCCACCGCCGCGGTGTTCGACGGGCGCCGACTCCGGGTCGTCGACGACCTCGAGGTCCCGGCGCCCGGAGCCGGTGAGGTCACGGTGCGGGTGCTGGCGTCGGGGATCTGCCACAGCGACCTCAACGTGGTCGACGGCACCGTGCCGGTGCCCGCTCCGGTGGTGCTCGGCCACGAGGGCGCCGGGATGGTCGAGACCGTCGGCCCCGGCGTGGAGGGCTGGCGGCCCGGTGACGAGGTGGTGCTGCACGGTCTCACACCGTGCGGCACCTGCCGGCCCTGCCGGCGAGGCCACCCCACCGCGTGCGCCGAGGCGTTCGGCCGGGGCGCCACCCCCTTCCGGCTCCACGGCGAGCCGGTGCGGGCCTACGCCAACGTCTCCTCGTTCTCCGAGCACACCACCGTGCGGGCCAGCCAGCTGGTGGCCGCCGAGGGGCTCGACCCCCGCTCGGGGTGCCTCCTCGGCTGTGCCGTGTCCACCGGGTTCGGGGTGGTCGGCAGCGTGGCCGAGGTGGCGGCAGGTGATCGCGTGGCGGTGATCGGTGTGGGCGGCATCGGGGCCAACGCGGTGCGGGCCGCCCACCTCGCCGGTGCGACCGTGACGGCCATCGATCTCGACCCGGCCCGCGCCGAGCTGGCTCTCCGTCAGGGGGCCGCCGCGTTCGTGGCGCCTGGGGAGCTCGCCGACCGGGCCGGCACCTTCGACGTGGTCGTGGAGTGCAGCGGTGCACCGGCGGCCATCGAGTCGGCCCTCGCCCTCACCGCGCCGGGTGGCACCACTGCGCTCGTGGGGCTCCCCCCGACGGGCCACACCGTGCCGCTCGACGTGGGGGCGCTGATGCGGGGCCGGCGCGTCGTCGGCAGCCTGAACGGCGACGTCGTGCCCGAGCGCGACCTCCCCCTCCTCGTCGACCTCGCCCGAGACGGCGCCCTCGGCCTCGACGGGCTGGTGAGCGGGGTGTGGCCGCTCGAGGAGATCGACGAGGCCGTGGCCGCCCTGGGCGCCGGCTCGGTGGTGCGGGCGGTGCTCGACCTGTCCGACGACCGTCGGGGGGCCCGGCAGTAGCGTGGGCGCCGCCACGCGGGCGTGGCGGAACTGGCAGACGCGCCGGGTTTAGGTCCCGGTGTCCTCACGGACTTGGGGGTTCGATTCCCCCCGCCCGCACCATCCCGGCCGCTCGCGACGTCGACTGCGGTCAGGTCGGGTCAGGTCCACAGCAGGCTGAGCACGCCGACGGTGTTCACCGCCGAGTGGGCGACGATCGCCGGCCCGAGGCGACCGCCGGCCTGCACCACCAGCAGCGCGAACATCGCGCCGTAGACGGCCGTCACCCCGACGATGAACAGCCCGTGGCCGGCGCCACCAGCGGTGTCGAAGTGCAACAGCCCGAAGACGATCGACGACGCCACCACACCCACGGTGAGGTTCCACCGCCGCCCGATGGCCCGCAGGGTGAGGCCCCGGAAGAACAGCTCCTCCGCGATCGGCGTGAGCACGGCGACCAGCAGCCAGAGGGCGATGCCGCCGACCACGCCCGGATCATCCGGGAGGAAGTCACCGTTGCTCGGGGCGTCGTCGCCGGTGACGACCCGCCACACGAGCCCGCCGAGTGCGGCCACGATCACCGCGGCCACGCCGCCGGCGAGGCCCCAGGCCACGTCGATCCACCGGATGGCCAGGCCGAAGTCCAGCGCCAGGCTGCGCTGGCCCTTCCACCAGGTGGCCACCGCCGGCCAGCCCACGAAGCCGATCCAGCCGCCCAGCAGGCTGATGGCGACCGCCCACACGCTGAGGTCGCCGAGGGCGCCCTCCTCCGCAACCTCCGAGGCGTCGATGACCCCGACCGCGACCAGGACCATGACCGACACCACGCCGCCCACGAGGTAGAGCAGCAGGCCGAGGAGCACGTCGCCGATCCCCCACCGGATCACCGGGGTGGGGGCGTAGCCCGGCGGCGCCGGCGGCAGGGGCGGCGGC
>Ga0164243_10002990_pt1 | contig 27339 bp, 29 predicted proteins | sample OricompcompostOP_FD_108781 | JGI IMG/M metagenome (GOLD analysis project Ga0164243, IMG submission 108781) | Organic Plus compost microbial communities from Emeryville, California, USA - Original compost - Organic plus compost (OP) | ecosystem: Engineered > Solid waste > Mixed feedstock >...
ATCCAGGCCATGACCAGCTCGGCCACGAAGGACGTGACGAAGGGCACGGGGCTCATCTTCATTTCCTCGCGCCTCAGGCGCGCGGCTCTGATCCACGGCTTGCTCAAAGCGGTGTAGTAGACCGCGCCGAAGGCGAAGGCGGCGACGGCCGCTGCTAAAATCGCCAGGTAGTTCATTCCTCCGAATTCCATCGCTCCGCCCTCCTTTGCGGTCGAGAATTGAAGGCTTACACGCGGCCAGCGTCAAGCGAAGCGCCAGACAGTCGTCCGCTTCACCTCCGAATCTTCAAGCGCACGGGTGACCGGGACGGAATAGACCGCAAGTTCGGAAAGCCGCGTTTTCGGCAAATAGGCACGACCGGGATCGCCGACGAGAATTGCCGTGCCACGTTCGGCAAGGCTCCGGAACCAGGGCTCGATCCGCGCCGCCATCTCTCGATCGTAGAAGACGTCGCCGGCCAGAACGACATCGAAAGTCAGCTCTGTGCCGACAAGGTCGGCTGAAGTGAAGTCGAAGACTACCCCGTTCAAAGCCATATTGAGCCGGCAGGCGGCCTCGGCGAAGGGATCCACATCCGCAGCCGTTACCTGTAGAGCGCCTGCCTTGCAGGCCGCGATCGCCACGAGTCCGGAACCGGTGGCGAAGTCCAGCACGGTCCTTCCACCAACGATTTGCGGATGGTCCAGCACATAGCGCGCGAGTCCCTGGCCGCCGGCCCAGGCGAAAGCCCAATAGGGCGGTGGCAGCCCGATCTCCTGGAGTTCCTCCTCTGTTCGATGCCAAAGATCATGGGCCTCGTCGGCCAGGTGCAAAAGGATCTCCGGCACGTGGGGCGGGGTGGAGGCCTTCGTGTTGGCGCGGATGAAGCTCTCCGCATTCTCGGGCGTAAGTTGCCGGATCACGGAGCCTTGTCGAGCCCTCCCATGCGGCAGATCTCCTTCCACTCCGCGTCGCTTACAGGTTGCACGGAGAGGCGGGAGTTGTTGACCAGCACCATGTCCTTGAGCTTCGGATTGGCCTTTATCTCCTCCAGGGAAACCGGCCGAGGCATGTCCTGCACTGCCTTGATGTCCACGCATTCCCAGCGCGGGTCGTCGGTGGTCGAATCGGGGTGTGCCGTCGCAACGACCTCGACTATGCCGACCACGCTCGTCTCCTTTACCGAATGGTAGAAGAAGCCGAGGTCACCCACCTTCATCGCCCTCATGTTGTTGCGCGCCTGGTAGTTGCGGACACCGTCCCACTCCTGGCCCTTGTCGCCCTTCTTTTTCTGCATCTCCCAGGACCAGGAAGTCGGCTCGGACTTGAACAGCCAATAAGCCATCACGCGTTCTCCGGTTTATTGAAAACCCAGTTCCAGGGGCGAATTTCAGAGGATTCGAAAAGGCCGGCAAGAGAATATGGATCGGCCTTCGCGAGAGTCTCCGCTTCGGCCAAGGATGGCGCTTCCACCGCTACCAGGCTGCCGCAGGGTTTTTCCTCATCGTCAAGGAACGGACCGGCGAATTTCAGCTTGCCCTCGGCATTGAGCTTTTCGAGGTAAGCGATGTGCTCCGGGCGCGTATCCATGCGCATCTGCAGATGGCCAGGTTTGTCCTTGCACAGGATAACGAAAATCATGATGAGGTCTCTCCTTATTGGGTGATCTAGCTTGCCTCGCTCTTGAGCGGCCGGGCGAGCAGCGCCTGCATGGCGGCTTCAACGGTGAGGCCGCCATCGAGCATTCCGGTCACGGCTTCGATGATCGGTGCTTCCAGCCCGCGCTCGCGGACGATGCGCGCAGCGACGCCGGCGGTGAACACGCCTTCGGCGAGCGGCAGTCCCTCCCGGCTGTCGCCCCGTCCAAGCGCTACGCCGTAGGCGAAGTTGCGCGACTGCTCGGAGCTGCAGGTGAGGATAAGGTCACCCAAGCCGGAAAGCCCCATCAGCGTCTCCGGGCGGGCGCCGAAGGCTGCACCGATGCGCCGCAGTTCGACAAAGCCGCGCGTGGTGATCGCGGCCATCGCACTGGCGCCGAGACCCGCGCCGCGCGTAGCGCCGGCGGCTATCGCGAGCACATTCTTGAGCGCGCCGCCGATCTCTACGCCGACAAGGTCGTCGCTCGAATAGCAGCGCAGATTTGGTGCCGAGAGCTTTTCCGCAAGCTTTGCGGCCAGGGTATCCTGTTCCGTCGCGATCGTCACCGCCGTCGGCAGGCCGCGCGCCAGATCCGTGGCAAAGCTGGGGCCGGAAAGGGCGGCGAGAGGGTTGTCCGGCAGGATTTCGCGGGCGACCTCAGACATGAGCCGCCCCGTCTCGCGCTCGATGCCCTTGGCACAGAGCACGACGGGGACATTTGGCTTAAGATTGCCTTGAACGGAGCCGAGCACCGCGCGCAGGCTTTGCGCGGGTGTGGCCGCAAGAACGCAATCAGCCCCATCGAGTGCGGTAGCGATGTCCCCCGTGGCCGCAAGTTGCAAATCCAGTGTCACGCCAGGGAGATACTGGCTGTTCGAATGCGCGTGATTGATCTCATCCACCAGCCGCACGTCGCGCGCCCAGAGCGTTGCCTTGTGGCCTGCGCGACGCATGGTGAGCGCGAGCGCTGTGCCCCATGCTCCGGCACCCAGCACGGCGATCGTCCAGCGCCCGTTCATGCCTTGGCTCCTCTTTTACCGGCGCCAATGAGCGGTTCGGATTTCTCGTCCAGGGGCCAGCGCGGGCGAGGCGCGAAATCGAACGCGTCTTTCGCCGCCAGCCCTTTTTCCAGCCGCTCAAGTCCCGCCCAGGCGATCATGGCGGCATTGTCGCCGCAGAGGCGAAGCGGCGGTGCAACCAGCCTAAAGCCCTGTTCCCGGCAGAGTGCTTGCAGCGCCTGGCGAATGGCGGCGTTGGCCGCCACGCCGCCGGCCACCACCAAGGCCGGCCGCACGACTTTCGAATGCTCCTTTTTGAAGCGGGAGAGACTGCGGGCCACTCGGTCGACCAAAGTCTCCGTGACGGCTGCCTGGAAGGAGGCGCAGATGTCGGCGATATCCTGGCTCGACAAAGGTGCAAGCTCCGTCGCCGTCCGGCGTACGGCGGTTTTCAGCCCCGAGAAGGAGAAATCCGGCCGCGCCTCGCCCTTGAGTGGCCTCGGAAAGGCGAAGCGGGCGGGGTCTCCGTTCGCAGCCGCCTCTTCGACGCTCGGGCCGCCGGGATAGGGGAGGGCGAGCAGCTTGGCCGTTTTGTCAAACGCTTCGCCAAGGGCGTCGTCGATGGTGCTCGCCCAGCGTTCATACCGGCCGACGCCCGCCACATGCACAATCTGCGTATGCCCGCCAGAGACGAGCAGCAGAAGATAGGGAAATTCCAGCTCATCCGTGAGGCGGGCGGTCAATGCATGGCCTTCGAGGTGATTGACGGGCAGCAGTGGCTTTTTCAAAGCCGCCGCGATCGCCTTGGCGGTGGTGAGGCCGACGATGAGCCCGCCAATCAATCCGGGACCGGCGGTGGCGGCAATGCCGTCGATATCTTGAAATGTCAGACGAGCTTCAGTGAGCGCCGCCTCGATCACACCGTCCAAGGCTTCCACGTGGGCGCGAGCGGCGATCTCTGGCACCACGCCCCCGAACGCCGCATGTTCCTCCACTTGGCTCAGAACCACGTTCGAAAGAATAACCGGCGCGCCATCCGCGCCACGCGCAACAACGGCGGCGGCGGTTTCGTCGCAGCTCGTCTCTATGCCCAGCACACGCGTCATTCGGTCCGGTCCGCTTCAGTTGCCCGGGGAGCCAATCCCCGATAGGTAGGAATGCCGGTTAGCACGGACATGGCTGCATGCAAACTGATGTGGTGAGAATCGGAACGCGCGGCAGCGCCTTGGCCCTCGCCCAGGCGGCGGAGACGCGTGCCCGGCTGATGGCAGCCCATGGCCTGCCGGAAGAGGCGTTCGAGATCGTCGTCATCCGCACGTCCGGTGACCGTATCCAGGATCGGCCGCTCTCGGAAGCTGGAGGCAAAGGGCTTTTCACGAAAGAGATCGAGGAGGCGCTTCTCGATGGCCGCATCGATCTCGCCGTGCATTCCTCCAAAGACATGCCAACGATATTGCCCGACGGGCTGAAGCTTTCGGCATTCCTGGAGCGTGAGGATGTTCGCGACGCTTTCATCGGCCGCGAAGCGCAACGTCTGTCAGAGCTCCCCGACGGCGCCCGCCTCGGCACCTCCTCGCTCCGACGCCAGGCTCTCGTGCTCAGGCTGCGTCCCGACCTCAAGGTCGGCATGTTCCGGGGCAACGTGCAGACGCGGTTGCGAAAGCTCGAAGCAGGAGAGGCCGACGGCACGTTGCTTGCGCTTGCCGGTCTGAAGCGCCTGAAGCTCGAGCATGTCGCCAGCGAGATCATGGATGTTTCTGCCTTTCCACCAGCCTTGGGACAGGGCGCGATCTGCATCGAAAGCAGGAAGGGAGATGATCGCATAGCAAGGCTGGTCGAACCCATCCATCATCCCGCAACTGGCTTTGCGCTTATTTGCGAGCGTGCGTTTCTGGCAGCCCTCGACGGCTCCTGTCGCACCCCGATGGCGGGTCATGCCTCAGTGGATGGGGACAGGCTCAGCTTTACCGGGATGATCCTGGCGCCGGACGGTCGTGAAGTGCATGAAATTTCCGGAGAGGGCAGGGTTTCTGCTGCGGCCGAGATCGGGACCGAGGCCGGCGCACGGATTCGCGAAAAGGCGGGCAGCCGGTTTTTCCAAAGCTGGATCTGATCATGCGGCGCGTGCTTGTCACCCGTCCTGAGCCTGATGCGTTACGGACGGCAAGGAAGCTCAAGGCGCTCGGTTTCGAGCCGGTGCTCCTGCCGCTTACGAAGACGGTGCCTCTTCCGCTCTCGGACTGGCCGAAGGTGGAGGATTTCGCCGCCGTCGCGATCACCAGCGCCAACGCGGTGCGCCACGCTCCGCCGGAGCTCCTGCAACATATCAGGCGGTTGCCGGTCTACGCTGTCGGAGAGAAAACGGGCGAGGTGGCGCGCTCGGCGGGTCTCGCAGTCGTTTTTACCGGCGAGGGAGACGCGGACCGTCTCGCGCGAGGGATCATCGGTGAGTTTCCCCCACGCACGGGCATCCTCATTCTTTGCGGGCGCGTGCGGCGCGGCCTCCTGGAGGCAGAGCTCGTGCAGGCAGGGCTCGTGCCGGCTGTGGTGGAGACATACGACACGATCGAGACGAAGCCATCAAAAGCGGAGTTGACGGAGGCACTTGGAGGTGTCCCCATCGATGCCGTCCTTCTCTACTCCGGTGTGACGGCAGAGATCTTCGCGGAAATCGCCGAGAGCGCCGCGGTCGCGCCGCTGTTCGAACACGCGGCGTGCTTTACCATGTCACGAAGAGTCGCGGATAAACTGCCCGGCGGGATCCAGGCTTACGCGGCCCGGGAACCAACTGAAGAAGCAATGCTTACCCTGCTGGCCGAGCAGATCTAGCTCTGGCCTTTTTTTCAGCCGCAGGCCTGTGTTAGGGAATGCTGCGGCGCACAAGTGTCGGATGGAACCAGCGGAGCTGCCTTATGGTCAAGACACCGAGGACGCACCACTCCAAGAAAAATCGGGAGCCGGTGACGATCGACCTGGAAGCCGAGGCCGTCCGGCGCGAGCCTCCGGATACGGAAGCGACCGAGGCCGGACGGGGTGAGGTGGATCGGACCGCGGAAGACGCGTCCGAAGAAGCGATCCTTACTGCCGGTGCGGAGCAAACGGAGGATCGGCCAGGGACCGATTCTGCTGGGGAAACAGCCAGCGAAAGCGAATCGGCCGAGACTGCGACCGGTTCATATGAGACCGGCGGTGTGCACCCTGGCGGCTCAGTGCCGGACGATCATGAGCCCCAATCTCGGCCAGAGGCCCCGCAGCAAGGCGCAGCGAGCCGTGGCCCTGGCTTCGGAAGTGTGCTGGCAGCGGGTCTTGTCGGCGCTGTGATAGCTCTTGCCGCAGGCGCAGCGTTGCTCTGGTCGGGCCTGGTTCCGCTCGAAAGGGAAACGACGCCGTATCCAGAGGTGGAAACTCTCCGGCAGGAGCTCGCCGCGCTTCAAGGCGAACTCGCCCAGATGCGTGAGGCGGGGCCGGCCGAACCCTCAGCAGAGGCGCTGGAGCAGGCGTTGGCGGAGCCTCGCCAGCAGATCAGCGAGCTGCGGGATACCGTTTCTGCGCTGCAGTCGTCCGCGCCAGGCAATGAGAGCGCCGAGTTGCAGAGGTTGGGCCAGCAACTCGCCGAGTTGGAGCGCCGCGTTGCCTCTGCCGCGCAATCGGCTGGCGAAGCAGGCAACATCTCGGAACTGGAAAGGCGTATCGGGGAGCTCGAGAACCGTTTCGACGACGTGAGTCAGGCGATCGATGCTGCGCAGGAAAACGCGAGTGGAATCGGGCAGCGCGTGGATGAACTCGCCGCACAAATCGCGCAGCTCAGCGAAAAGGTGGCTCAGGAAGACGAAGGGCCGAGGCTCGCGCTCGTCGTTGCCGCATCGTCTTTGCGTTCCGCCGTGGAACGAGGCGCCCCATTCGCGGGTGAACTCGAGACTTATGCTGCGCTAGCTCCAAACGCCCCCGAACTCGATCCGCTCCGACCCTATGCACAGACGGGTATCCCGACCGAGGCAGAACTTGTGGCAGAGGCACCGCAGGCGGCCTCGCGCATTGCCGCTTCGGCATCCGACCTGCCGCCCGATGCCGGACTGCTGGAGCGTTTAATGGCAAGCGCGCGTTCGGCCGTGACAGTGCGCCCCGTCGGTGATGTGGAGGGCGACACGCCTGAGGCCATTGCCGCGCGTATGGAGGCGGCCGTGCAGCGAGGCGATTATGCACAGGCTCTTGCCGAGTACGAGGCACTGCCGCCCGCGGCGAAGGAGGCTGTGGCAGACTTCGCTGAAAAACTCCGCGCGCGGCAGGCCGCCGACGAGGTTCTCGAAAAGGCGCTCTCGGGCGCGCTGAAGCCCGCCTGAGGACGCCGATGCTCAGAATTCTTTCCTTCTTCCTCCTCGTCCTGCTGCTTGGCCTCGGCTTTGCCTGGCTGGCTGACCGCCCGGGGGAGCTCGCCATCACCTTCGGCGGTTATCGCTACGAGGTGACCCTGATGGTGGCGGCGGTGCTGGTGGTGGCGATCGTCGCGGCGGTCATGATCCTGTGGTGGCTCATCCGCAGCATCTGGAGGAGCCCTTATGCCGTGGCCCGTTACTTCCGGGCGCGCCGGCGTGATCGAGGCTATCAGGCGCTTTCAACCGGTTTGATCGCTGCGGGTGCGGGCGATAGCGGGCTTGCTCGCCGCATGGGCCAGCAAGCCGCGAAACTGATCTCCTCCGACCAGGAGCCGCTTATCCACCTGCTCGATGCCCAGGCCGCTCTGCTCGAAGGGAACCACGAGGCCGCGCGGCAGAAGTTCAGCGCCATGGCGGAAGATCCCGAAACGCGGCTTCTCGGCTTGCGCGGGCTCTATCTCGAAGCCGAACGTCTTGGCGAACGCGAAGCTGCCCGCCACTATGCTGCAGAGGCGGTCCACATTGCGCCGCAGCTTGGCTGGGCTGTGAAAGCAACGCTGGAGGCCAGGACGGAAGCACAGGATTGGCAAGGCGCACTGGCTCTTCTTGATGCCCAGAAACCCGCAAGCAAGGAGGATCGGGACACCATCGCGCGGCGTCGCGCTGTGTTGTTGACCGCGCAAGCCATGTCGCTTCTCGATGCCGATCCGGCGGTAGCCAAGACTGCGGCGCTGGAGGCGCACCGCCTGCAGCCCGATTTCGTTCCTGCGGCCGTAACCGCGGCAAGGGCACTGCTCCGTCAGGACGATCTGCGCCGGGCCGCGAAGGTGCTGGAAACGGTTTGGAGCAAGTCGCCGCATCCCGAAGTGGCGGATGTCTATGTTCATGCCCGCCCGGGTGATTCCACGCATGATCGGCTCACGCGCGCCAGAAAGCTGCGCCGGCTGAAGCTCAATCACGTGGAATCGGAGCTTGCCGTGGCCCGTGCCGCACTCGATGCCGGCGAATACAAGGAGGCGCGCGCGGCTGCCGAGGCTGCCGTGCGCCTCGATCCGCGCGAAGGCGCGTTCCTGCTTCTCGCCGATATCGAGGAGGCGGAAACAGGCGATCAGGGTCGCGTTCGGCACTGGCTTGCCAAGGCCGTCCGCGCACCACGCGATCCAGCCTGGGTGGCCGACGGATATGTTTCCGAGCGTTGGGCTCCCGCCTCTCCTTTCACCGGGCAACTCGATGCGTTCGAGTGGCGCGTGCCAATGGAGCGGCTGGGGCAGGTGATTGAGGGCGAGGACGCTTTGAAGGCCCTGCCACCCATGGAACGGGAAAGAGATGCCAAAGCTTCCGGGACCGTCGTTAGCGTTTTGCCGGATGCTGCCGGAGAAGCGCAGGCCGAAGCGGCGACTGACGAGCCGCAGATTGAGCCCGACGAGACGACGATCGAGGAAAAGCGCACTCCCGCTCCGGCGGTGGATGGTCAGGCATCCGTTCCCGATGTGCCCGAGGATGTTCGACCCCCATTGCCCGACGATCCCGGTGTCGATACCGACAAAAAGGCCGCGACCAACAATTCCAACCGGTTTCGCCTGTTTTGAGTGGGCGTCCAGCCATCATAAAGGATCGGGAAGGTTGTTCTCCGGATCATTTTTTCTTGAGTGGCTTTTGTGACGGCAGAATTGCGTTGTAGGGCACCTCACCGATGATCAACATATGATCGAAATTCCATGAGCCGCTGATGTTCGAACGCATTCTTTCCTTTCTGAAGGACTTCCCCGGAGGCGACAGGGCCACGCGTGTGAAGGACGATGATCCCCGGGTGGCGGCGGCGGCCCTGCTCATCCATGTGATGACTGCAGACGGCGTGTGCAGCGACGACGAGCGTGCCCGCCTGAAAGCGGCGCTGACGCGAGCCTACAACGTAAGCGGCTCCGAACTGCGGGCATTGATGAAGGCGGCGGAGGAGGCGGAGGCCGATGCAGTTGACCTCTACACGTTCACGAGCGTGCTCATGCGCCATCTCGACGAGGATGCCAGGGCTGAATTCGTCCGACTGATGTGGGAAGTGGTGTTCGCGGATGGCGAGGTTCACGAGCTGGAAGACAATCTGGTCTGGCGCGTGGCCGAACTGATCGGCGTCGATGCCCGCATGCGCGTTGCTTTGCGTCAGAAAGTACAGCGGGACGGAAGAGAGCAGGATTGAACAGGCAGGGGCGATAGCCAACAAATGCTCAAAGGGGCCTCGAAGAAGATTCTGGTCGTACTGCATCAGGAGATGTCGAGCCCCGGTCGTGTGGGCCAGCTTCTCCAGAAGACGGGCTTCACGCTGGATATTCGCCGTCCGCCTCTGGGCGATCCTCTGCCAGACACGCTGGAGGACCATCACGGCGCCATTGTCTTCGGCGGCCCGATGAGCGCCAACGATCGAGACGAGTTCATCGCTCGCGAGACCGACTGGCTTGCTGTGCCTATCAGGGAAGAGAAACCGTTCCTGGGTATCTGCCTCGGCGCGCAGATGCTGGTGAAGCATCTGGGCGGGCAGGTGAAGAGCCGTGATGACGGCTTGGTGGAGGTGGGCTGGTATCCGATCCGCGCGACGGAGGAAGGCCGCAAGCTCCTGCACTGGCCGGAAATGGTTTATCAATTTCACCGCGAGGGCTTCTCCCTCCCCGCCGGTGCGTCGCTGCTTGCAACTGCTGATCACTATCCGAACCAGGCATTCCGCTACGGCAGGAATGCTTGGGGCATCCAGTTCCATGCCGAACTGACACGCATGATGATGCAGCGGTGGGTCGTGCACGGGGCGCATCGTTTCGTGCTGCCGGGCGCGCAACCCGGCCGAGACCACCTCGGTGGCCGGATGATCTGGGACACGCATCTCAAGCAATGGCTGGTGGAGTTCCTGGATCTCGTTTTCGGTGGCGGAACTGATGTGCAGGTCTCGGCGGGCGCCGAAGCAGAGGCCCAGAAGCCGGCTGGACAACGCAAGATCGGCCGCCGGGGCGTGGCATCAACGTTGTCGTAAAAGCGGTTGGACCCCAATCGCGGGGTGCGAATGAGCCGTTGCAGCCTCTGGCGCAAGCGTACCTCGCGGCCTATATTGCTCGAGGCGGTCTGCGCCTCGCGACAGGAATTCAATTCCCCGGGGCCTTATCGATCCTCAAGGGAGCTGTCCCTGGCCTTGCCCGTGGGCTTGGCCACACGGCGCCCACCTACTTTGTAGGTTCCCGGGATCGATCATTCCATCGGTTGTCGTGGATCGCCACCCTTCCCCACCACGCGCTGATTTGCCACCATGGTGCCGCCCGGCAGGCGCCCGCTTTCTGCCGGATCAGCAAGGGAAGGTGCGACAATGACGGCGACGATCCGGGAGATGAAGAGGGCTTTGCGGCAGGAGGCGCTTGCGCGCCGGGACGCGCTGGATCCCTTATGGCGGATTGAGGCCTCTCTTCGCTTTGCCGATATCGCCGATGAAATTGCCCCGGACCCGGGATCGGTCGTGTCGGGTTTCTGGCCCATACGGTCGGAGGTGGATCTGCGGCCGCTCATGGCAGCGCTCCGGGAGCGGGGTGCGCGGCTTTGCCTGCCCGCGATCCTGGACAACACGACGATCGTCTTTCGGGAACTCGTGCGCGGCGCTCCGATGATCGACATGGGGTTCGGCACCAAGGGGCCGGACGAGAGCGCTCCGGTGCTTGAGCCCACTCTCATGCTTGTGCCGCTTGCTGCCTTCGACAGCCGTGGCCACCGCATCGGCTACGGCGCAGGATATTATGACCGAGCCATTGCGCAGCTTCAGGCGAACGGCCATGCGCCTCGCCTCATCGGCGTCGCCTTCGATTGTCAGAAAGTAGAGAGAGTGCCGGACGAGCCCCATGACATCGTCCTCCCGGAAATCCTCACCGAAAGCGGCTTGCGCCGGTTCCCATCGGCCCTGTAAGAGCGGGTGATGAGGATACTTTTTCTAGGTGACATGGTCGGACGGTCCGGCCGAACGGCGGTCTGGGAGCGGCTCCCCGGCCTGATTTCTGATTTCAAGCTCGACTTCGTGGTGGTCAATGGCGAGAACGCAGCCGGCGGGTTCGGCATCACGGAAGAGATTTTTCGCACCACGCTGCAGGCGGGTGCCGATGTGGTCACCACGGGCAACCACGTGTGGGATCAGCGGGAGGCTCTGAGCTTCGCCCCGCGCGAGGAGCGATTCCTGCGCCCCGCCAATTTTCCGAAGGGAACGCCGGGACGGGGTTCCGGCCTTTATCTTGCGAGGAACGGCGCTCGCGTGCTCGTCGCCAACATCATGGGACGCGTCTTCATGCAGCCCGATCTGGACGATCCCTTTCGCACAGCGGAAGAAGAGCTTGCCGCCTGCCCGCTGGGCGAGCAGGCGGATGCAGCGATCATTGACTTCCACGCCGAGGCGACTTCCGAAAAGGTCTGCTTCGGGCATTTCGTGGACGGACGGGTGAGCGCGGTGATCGGCACCCATACCCATCAACCGACCGCGGATCATCAGATCCTCAATCATGGGACGGCTTATATCTCCGACGCCGGCATGTGCGGCGACTACGATTCCTCCCTCGGCCTCGACAAGGAAGAGCCGCTCAATCGCTTCACGTCCAAGGTGCCGAAGGGGAGGTTTGAGGCAGCGACCGGGCCCGCCACCATCTGCGGCCTCGGTATCGACGTTTCGGAGCGCACCGGGCTTGCCGAGAAAGTGGCGCCGCTGAGACTGGGGCCCAGGCTGGAGGAAACAATACCTTCTTTTTGGCGTTGACGCCGATAGGGGGGATTTCTAACTCTGCGAAGCTCTACGCCCGCAACCCACCACAGGATCCTCCTTTATGGAATGGCTGCTTTCGCACTTCGATTTCGTATCCAGTCCGGAAGCCTGGATTGCGCTGATTACGCTGGTGACGCTTGAGATCGTCCTCGGCATCGATAACCTGATTTTCATCTCTATCCTGACCAACAAGCTGCCCAAGCAGATGCAGGCACGCGCCCGCAGGCTGGGCATCGGTGCAGCCCTGGTGCTGCGGCTTGCCCTGCTCGGGACGATCTCCATCATCGTTCAGCTTACAACACCGCTGTTCACTCTCTTCGGTCACGGCTTCTCCTGGCGCGATCTCATCCTGATCGCGGGCGGTCTCTTCCTGGTATGGAAGGCCACGAAGGAAATCCATCACTCCGTCGATCCCGTGGATCCGAAGGAGAACATGGTCGGTGCCGCGGCGACCATGACCATGGGGACTGCAATCACGCAGATCCTGTTGCTGGACCTCGTCTTCTCGATCGATTCCATCATTACCGCTGTCGGAATGACGGATCACGTCGCCATCATGTTCATTGCCGTGATTGCGGCCGTGACCGTCATGCTGCTCGCCGTCGAACCACTGTCGCGTTTTATTGCCGCCAATCCCACGGTGGTGATGCTGGCGCTCGGCTTTCTCCTCATGATCGGCATGACGTTGATCGCTGACGGTTTCGGCTTCCACGTGCCCAAGGGCTACATCTATACCGCTATGGGCTTCTCGGCTCTGGTGGAAGCACTCAACATGATGGCCCGGCGCAAGCGCGCGCGCGAAAGCGCGGCGAAAGATCACTCGCTCTAGCCCCCATCGAGGCACTGCGGGGTGGCGTTCGGCTACTCCGCGGCCTGCCGCCGAGCCGCGATCGCTGCGGCATGTTTTTTGCCCCAATTCGCCAAGGGCACGAGGGCGTTGTCGAGTGAGATGCCGAGCTCGGTTGCGGAGTACTCTACCCGCGGCGGCACTTCGTGAAACACCTTTCGGTGAATGAGGCCGTCGGCTTCCATTTCCCGCAAGTGCTGGATCAGCATCTTTTCGCTTATGTCCGGCACCAGGCGCTTCAATTCTCCGAAGCGCCGCGGCTCTTGATGTACCAGCCAAAGAAGCAGCGCCTTCCATTTTCCTCCGATCACCTGGAACGCCGGCCCCAGCCCGCAGCTTTCGGGTTGAACTTTCTTTGCCATGGGTTCCCTCAACACTTACCTTTAAGGCAGTACCTTACTTTATTGTATGTACTTGATAAAGCGGAAGTATTGTCCGACTTTCCAGGCCGGAACGGTGACGGCCTGCTGCTTCGAAGCTGCGCCTCACTGTTGAGCTCAAGTTTCTCAGGAGTCGAAAATGGAACCGGTTCTTTTTTATGGTGTGCCTCATGGCTGTTCCTTCGGAGCGATCGTGGCCTTGGAATGGCTTGGCCAGCCCTATCGCCTCGCCCGCATCGACATGCTGTCAAAACCCGACAGCGACGTTTTCCAGAAGGTCAGCCCTTTGGGTGCCACACCGGCGCTTCTTCTCGAGGATGGGGAGGCCCTCACGGAAAGCCTTGCGATCCTGCACAACATCGCCAAACGCGATTTCGGCAGCAAACTTGGTTTTGCGCAGGAAACGCGCGAATTTGACAGGCTGAACCGGATGCTTTCCTTCCTGCACACGGACTTCCACTCGGCTTTCGCACCGGCCTGGAGTGCCTACAAGCTTGCCGAGGGCGATCCCGCTCGTGAGGTGCTGCGCAGTCTTTCGCGGGAAAAAGCCGGCCGCTGCTACAGCTATCTCCAGGAACTGGTTGCCGGCCGAGAATGGCTGATGGGCGGCACAAGAACCGTCGCCGATGCCTACTTCGCCGGCATTGCCCGATGGGGCGAGGATCTCGGCCTGTTTGATCTGAAGGCCGAATATCCGCGTCTTTACGAATTCCAGCAGAGGCTGGAAGCCGACAGGGGCGTGATCTTCGCTCATGCCATCGAGGACGGCCAACCCGCGGAAACCAGCGGCGGTTTTCTCGGTCATGTCGAAATGGAGGCGCTGAATCCGCGCTTGGCAGCCTGAGCGTCCTACGCGCTCTCGCCGGACATTGCGGGAGCGCTAAACGCCTTCCAGCACGATAATGGAGGGCTGCTTGGGAAGACTTTCCAGTGAGACAGTCAGGGACCGCTCACTGCGGAACTCGACGTTGAAGCCTTCGCCCATCCGAGATGCGAAAGCATCGATCGGCGTGGAGAAGCGATGCATGGGCAGAATGATCGAGGAGGAAAGACGGCGGGCAATCTCGCTCATCCCGTCCAGAGAAAGGGTGAGGCCGCCGTCGATCGGCACCATCACGACATCGAGTCGCCCGATCGCTGCATAGTGCGAATCGTCCAGCTCGTGATGGAGATGACCGAGATGGCCGATGCAGAGCCCCGCCACCTCAAAAATGAAAATAGAGTTGCCGTCTTTCTCTGCTCCGCCGAAGCCGCCACGGATATCCGTCGTCACGTTGCGGATATAGACGTCGTCCAGCAGGAGGGAGTGCTTTATGGCGCCTCCCTCAGGATTCCAGCCCGTAAGAACGTATTCAATCGCGGGGTCGGGAGTGGGCGTATAGTGCGAACTGTGGGCCCGGTTCATGGTCACGACGCGTGGCACGGGATTCGTGCCGTAGATGCCGGAATAGTCGGTGGCTATGGTCACTCCGGCTGGCGTTTCGATGAGATAGGTGGAGTGGCCGGCATAGGTGATCACGACTTCGCCATCCGCGGCGGCTTGTTTGTAGTTCACGAACTGCACGTCCGGCAGCGCATTCGCCACTGCTAGGCAGGTGCTTGGCCGCTGCTCCTGAGCTTGAACGGTGAGGGCGGACAACAGGATGAATGCAAAAGCGGAGGCAATCAGGCGAAATGCGGGCATCGGCATCTCCCGTATCTGCAAAGCATATCTTAGCGGAGCGGCAATCCCCATGCCACGGAAATGCTCTCACCATTGCGTGAGCCGTTTCCACCCGTGATGCCCGCCCTTCTGGACGGAGCCGGCCAATTTCACTATAAGGCCCGGATTCAGGAAAAATCCAGGATTGCAAAAGGAGCCCCATGGCAGGCCATTCCCAATTCAAGAACATCATGCATCGCAAGGGTCGCCAGGACGCGGCCAAGTCGAAGATGTTCTCCAAGCTGGCGCGCGAAATCACCGTTGCCGCCAAGGCCGGCCTGCCCGATCCGGCGATGAATCCCCGCCTCCGACTGGCCGTGCAGAATGCCCGCGCGCAGTCCATGCCCAAGGAGAACATCGAACGCGCCATCAAGAAGGCGTCGGGAAACGATGCGGAGACCTATGAGGAAGTGCGCTACGAAGGGTACGCGCCCGGCGGCGTGGCCGTCATCGTGGAGGCGCTGACGGATAACCGCAACCGCACCGCCTCCAACGTGCGCGCAGCCTTTACGAAGGCAGGCGGAGCGCTGGGCGAGACCGGCTCCGTGTCTTTCATGTTCGACCGTGTCGGCGAGATCGTTTATCCCACCAGTGCAGGCGATGCGGACAAGGTGATGGAAGCCGCCATCGAGGCGGGTGCCGATGATGTGCAGTCGGACGAAAACGGCCATATCATCACCTGCGCTTTCGAGAACATCGGCGAGGTGACGGCGGCGCTCGAAAAAGCGCTTGGCGAGGCAGAATCGGTAAAAGCCGTCTGGCGCCCTCAGACGACCACACCAGTGGACGAGGAACGTGCGCAATCGGTCCTGAAGCTGATCGGCGTGCTTGAGGATGATGACGACGTGCAGAACGTCTACGCCAATTTCGAGGTGGATGACGCCACCATGGCGAAGCTCAGCGCCGCCTGAGGAACAACGCGATGTCCCACCGGGTGGCCATCACCTATTGCAGGCAGTGCCAGTGGCTGTTGCGTGCAGGCTGGATGGCGCAGGAACTTCTCTCCACTTTCTCCGAAGAGCTCAATGAGGTGGCGCTGAAGCCCGGGACCGGTGGTATTTTTGAGATCGAATGCGACGGCGAAATCATCTGGGAGCGCAAGCGCGATGGCGGCTTTCCGGAAATCGCCGAACTCAAACGACGCGTGCGCGACAAAATCGCGCCGGAGCGCAACCTCGGCCACGTGGAGCGGAAGCAGGCAGAGTAAGAGGCTGATCGGTCAGATTCCGCCTTCCTGCCACTGTCGCCGATAACCGAAGCAGCGGTGCATTTGACGACTGCCAATAAAAAACCCGCCGATTCGGCGGGTTTTTGCGATTTGCCGAAGAACTGACGCTTAGATGCCCAGGCCTTCGTAACGCTTCTTGAACTTGGAGAGACGACCGCCGCGGTCAACCAGCGTCTGCTGGCCGCCCGTCCAGGCCGGGTGCGAATTGGAGTCGATGTCGAGGTTCAGCGTGTCGCCTTCCTTGCCCCATGTCGAACGGGTTTCATATTCAGTGCCGTCAGTCATGACGACCTTGATCATATGGTAGTCGGGATGAATGTCGGCTTTCATCGGTCCGTCCTGATCTGTCTATTGTGCGGGCGGGCAGCATCCTCTGCGGCAATCTCGCCCATGCTGGAAACTTGAAGCTGCTGTCAATGACGGCTACGGCTTCGAAAAGGTTCGGGTGCCTATACATCAGGCATCCAGTCGATACAAGGCCGATGGGGATGAATCTTGGAGGAACGCCGGAAGGATATGGCCATGACATCCACACAAGCCGCACCTGAGGCCAAGGCTCGGCGCTCGTTGCGGCCCCTTCGACGGCTGCTTCCCTATATAAGCCGCTATCGCGGCCTTGCCTCGGGAGCCGGATTTTTCCTGCTGCTCGCCGCACTTGCTACCCTCACGCTGCCTATTGCCGTACGGCGGATGATCGATCACGGCTTCTCCGAGTCCGACCCTGCTTTGATCGCCAATTACTTCTCGATGCTCATCGTGGTGGCAGCAGTTCTCGCCCTCGCCTCGGCCGGCCGCTACTATTTCGTCGTTACGCTCGGCGAGCGCGTCGTGGCAGATCTGAGGCGCGATGTCTTCAACCACGTCACCCGCCTTTCCCCTGCCTTTTTCGACCGGGCACAATCGGGGGAAATTGTGTCGCGTCTTACGGCGGATGCCACGCAGATCAAGTCCGCGGTGGGAGCCACGGCCTCAACAGCGTTGCGCAACACGATCATGGGGCTCGGAGCCCTCGCTATGATGGTGGTGACAAGCCCTCGGCTTTCCGCGTTGGTGGTAGCAGCCATTCCCGTCATCGTGCTGCCGCTCGTCGCCTTCGGCCGCTCAGTGCGGCGGCGTGCACGCCATGCCCAGGACACACTAGCGGAGGCGACCGCCTTTGCCAGTGAGCAAATCGGCGCCGTGCGCGTCCTCCAGGCCTTCACAAACGAAGAGAGCGTGGCGAAGCGTTTCGGCGCTGCGGTGGATGCGGCGTTCCAGGCGGCGCGCAGTTCCACCCTCGCGCGCGCGATCCTGACCTTCTTCGCCATCCTCACCACCTTTGCCTCGGTGGTCGCGGTGCTGTGGGTGGGCTCTCACGACGTGCTCGACGGTACGATGACCGCCGGCACGCTGGGCCAATTCGTGCTCTACGCGGTTCTTGCGGCGGGCGCGCTCGGCGCACTTTCTGAAGTATGGGGGGAGTTGGCACAGGCCGCAGGGGCCGCCGAGCGCATGACCGAACTTCTCGATGAAGAACCGGCGATCGCTGCGCCGGCGAATCCGATTGCGCTTCCAACGCCTGCACGCGGTGCGGTCTCCTTCCGCGCCGTGAGCTTCGCGTATCCTTCGCGGCCCGGTCGCTCAGCGCTTCATGGCCTCTCCTTTGATGTGGCGCAGGGCGAGAAGATTGCCATTGTTGGTCCCTCCGGAGCGGGCAAGAGCACGATTTTCTCTCTGCTGCTTCGCTATTACGATCCGGCTTGCGGAGCAGTGTTTCTCGACGGCGTGGATATAAGAAAGGCCGATCCGCAGGCCGTGCGCGAGCGGATCGCCATCGTGCCGCAGGACGTGACCATTTTTGCCGCCACTGCAGCGGAAAACATAGCCTTCGGGCGGCCGGGAGCCACCCGGCAGGAGGTTGAAGCTGCCGCACGCGCCGCACTCGCGCACGATTTCATCGTGGCACTCGAGAACGGCTACGACACCCAAGTAGGCGAGCGCGGCGTGCAGCTTTCCGGCGGGCAGCGCCAGCGTCTGGCCATCGCCCGCGCCATCCTGCGCAACGCGCCCATCCTTCTCCTCGACGAAGCCACCTCCTCGCTCGATGCAGAAAGCGAGACACTGGTGCAGACGGCACTCGAACATCTGATGCGGGATCGCACGACAATTGTCGTCGCCCACAGGCTTGCGACCGTTCTGAAGGCGGACCGGATCCTGGTTATGGACGATGGTCGGATCATCGAGGAGGGCAAGCACGCGGACCTCGTCGCCCGCGGCGGCGTCTACGCAAGGCTTGCGAGCCTGCAGTTCGAAGCGGGTGCGGATGTGTTCCGGGCGGCAGAGTGACCGGCTCGGGGAATAAGACTTCGTCCCACCCCATTGCAGATACCCCGAAGAGATTTGGCGGCTTCGGCCGAATGCTTCACTCCAGCCCGGGAGGCTGTAGCCGCCAACGTGCCGCCGTGACAGTAGCGCGATGAAAAAACGCCGCGGAGTTTCCCCCGCGGCGTCCGATTTTCCGATGGTTTTCGCTCACCCTTGCGGCTGCGGCTCCATCCCGGCATCGGGCTCCTCGCCCTTTTTGCCTTCCTTGCGTGCGCCCGCCTTGGGCACGGTGGAGCCGCGCGAAGGCGGTGTGTCGTCGCCGAGGTCTCGCGAGGGCTTCTCGCCACGGATGATCGCCTGGATCTCTTCGCCCGACAGCGTCTCGTACTCCAGCAGTCCTTCGGCGACAGCGATCCACTCGTCGCGCTTGGTGGTCAGAATCTCGCGGGCCTTATCATAGGCCCCATCGATAAGGCGGCGCACCTCGTCATCGATCTTCTGCTGCGTCTCTTCCGACATGTTCTGCTGACGCGTGACGGAGTGACCGAGGAAGACCTCTTCCTGGTTTTCGCCGTAAGCAACCTGGCCGAGCTTGTCGGAAAAGCCCCAGCGCGTGACCATGGCGCGCGCAAGCTTCGTCGCCTGCTCGATGTCGGAGGCGGCTCCGGAGGTGATATTTTCCTTGCCGAACTTGAGCTCCTCGGCGACGCGTCCACCCATCATGATGGCCAGACGGGAGATCATCCACTTGTAGCTCATGGAATAGCGGTCGCCTTCAGGCAACTGCATGACCATGCCGAGAGCCCGTCCGCGCGGGATGATGGTCGCCTTATGCACCGGATCGGCCGCAGGCACGTTGAGCGCCACCACGGCGTGCCCCGCCTCGTGATAGGCGGTGAGCTCCTTTTCCTCCTGGGTCATGGCGTGCGAGCGGCGCTCTGCACCCATCATGACCTTGTCCTTGGCGTCCTCGAATTCCTGCATGGTGACGAGGCGCTTGTTGCGCCGCGCAGCCATCAATGCGGCCTCGTTGACGAGGTTTGCGAGATCGGCGCCGGAGAAACCAGGGGTGCCGCGCGCGATCGTCTTCAGGTCCACATTGGGGGCCAGGGGCACGTTGCGCACATGCACCTTCAGGATCTTCTCGCGCCCGGCGATGTCAGGGTTCGGCACCACCACCTGGCGGTCGAACCGGCCGGGGCGAAGCAGCGCAGGGTCGAGCACGTCGGGACGGTTGGTGGCTGCAATGAGGATGATCCCCTCATTGGCCTCGAAGCCGTCCATCTCAACGAGCAGCTGGTTCAGGGTCTGCTCGCGCTCGTCATTGCCGCCGCCAAGACCCGCGCCGCGATGCCGGCCGACGGCGTCAATCTCATCGATGAAGATGATGCAGGGCGCATTCTTCTTCGCCTGCTCGAACATGTCGCGCACACGGCTCGCGCCCACGCCTACGAACATCTCGACGAAGTCGGAGCCGGAAATGGTGAAGAAGGGCACGTTCGCCTCGCCGGCGACAGAGCGCGCAAGCAGCGTCTTGCCCGTCCCGGGAGGCCCAACGAGAAGCACGCCGCGGGGTATCTTGCCCCCGAGCCTCTGAAACTTCTGCGGATCGCGCAGGAACTCGACAATTTCCTCCAGATCCTGCTTGGCTTCGTCCACGCCGGCCACGTCCGCGAACGTTACGCGGCCATGTGCCTCGGTCAGAAGCTTTGCCTTGGATTTGCCGAACCCCATTGCCCGCCCGGAGCCCGACTGCATCTGCCGCATGAAGAAAATCCACACGGCGAGGATGAGGATCATCGGCAGCCAGGAAATGAAGTACCCCAGGATGGAGTTGGAGCCGTCCGTCTCAGGCCGCGCCGTGATCGTTACACCGCGATCCTCAAGCCGCTCGACGAGGTTCGGGTCCCCGGGAGAATAGGTCTGGAACGGCGTTCGGTTGTCCACGTAGGTGCCGGAAATGCGGTTGCCGGTGATGGTGACGCTTTCCACGCGGCCGTTGTTGAGCTCCTCGAGGAATTGCGAGTAAGCAATATCGCGAGTGGCGCCACGTTGCTGAGGGGCCTGAAAGAGGTTGAACAGCGCTATGAGCAGGACTGCGATGATCGCCCACAGCGCAAAATTTCGATAATTTGGATTCATGTGCGTTCCGTAAGTGCGCCGAGGCCGGCATCCTTGTCCCTAACATAGGGAGCAAGCTCAGGGTTGCCAAGCATTACGGCGTCGGTGAACCCCAATTCTCGCGAGGCATGGTTATCTCATATTTCTTTATGGCCATGCCATGGCGCGGGGGGCAAAGGATCGCCTCCCAAAAGCCCGATTGTGGCGCGTGCCGGAGCGAGGTCGAAGGAAGGAAGAAGGTGCGCCCATGGGCCTACCACCGGCCGCGCGGAAATCTCCCGGGAGGCCGCGGCCAATCCAAGGCACTCTCGGCCTTTCCAGACAGCCGGTTCGCAGGCGAGTGCCGCCCGCGTGAGACCAGCGGGAGCCGGGAAAGCGGAAAGATCGGCGTCCGCTGCTTCCTTTCTTCCGAAAGGCGCTATCGCGAGGCCCTGCACAGCCGTGCTTGCATCCATGCGATAGCGCCCATCCCAAGTGAAGCGGCCTGCGGCTGGCATTTCGGGGAGATTGCGCAGCTCACGGTGAAGATAAAGCTGACCTTGCCTGCTCTGGACTACCGCGCGCGAAATGTTTGCCCGAAAGTCCTGCTCCAGAGCGCGTGCAAGCAGGGATGAACTTCGCGCTTCATCGGGCAAAAAAGGTGTGCCTCCGGCAGCAGCGAGAAGAATGCGGAAGGCGTAGATGCCCGCCTCTGCTCCCCTGAAAGCGCTCAGCCGGAGGCGAAGAAGCCCGGGGGCTATTTTTTCGGCAGCCTCTGCGATGAGGCCAGCTGCTTTCTTCCCTGCGTGCTTGCGCGCGGCCGCGGCCTCTCGTGCATCAGTCACCAGTTGCACGATCGAAGAATCGTCAAGCTTACTGCGCATGCGTGCCCGCTCGAAACGCAGGTCCTGGTTTGTCGGATCCTCGAACCAGGAGATGCCGCGTTCGCGCAGGCAGGCACGCAGCGCCTCCCGCCGGGTTCCGAGCAGTGGGCGCACGAACCAGATTTCGTTGTCGTAAAGCGTGGCAGGCGCGATGCCGGCGCTGCCCCGGCCTTCGCCGCGTTCACGTCGCATGGCGAGAGTCTCGGCCTGGTCGTCGCCCGTGTGACCGGTGAAGATGAGGGCGGCGCCGGCTTCTCTGGCTGCTTCAGCCAAAAGTGCAAGCCGTGCCTCCCGGGCCGCCGCCGAGATGCCGGTTGCGGGCTTTGTTCCCTTCCACTGCAGAATCCGATGCGGGATCGCATGCGCCGCTGCCAGATGGCCGACAGCCTCTGCCTCTTTCGAGGATTCGGCGCGTAACCCGTGATCGATCGTCACGGCGAGCAGAGAAGGGGAGGCGGGCAGTCGCCGCAGAAAATCGTGGAGGAGAAAAAGAAGGGCAAGTGAATCGCCGCCGCCGGAAACTGCCACGACGACAGCGCCACTCCCGGTGAAATCGACATTGGAGAAAAGTGTGCCCGGGTCGGGCGGCACGGCCGCGGTCAGCAACCGGCGAGCGCCTGTTCTTGCTTGACCCGCTCCTTGAGCGCGGCCGACACGTTCGGGTAGCGGTGGCCGATTTCTGCATAGGTCGCGCAGGCGACGTCGCGCTGGTTCATGGCGGTGAGTGAAACGCCGAGCTTCAGAAGCATCTCCGGCGCCTTGCTTGCATCGGGGAAATTCTTGTTGGCCTGCAGGAAGACCTCCGCTGCCTCCCTGTAGCGGTCCTGGCCGAGCATGGCTTCGCCAAGCCAGAAATGGGCGTCGGCAACATGCTCGCCCTGGGGGAACATCTCGATGTATTGGCGGAAGCCAGCTTCGGCCGTCCGGTAGTCGCCCGAAAGAATGAACTGATAGGAGTTCTGGTAAATCTCTTCAGGGTTGTTTGAAGGAGGCAATGCTGCAACGACCGAGCCATCCCGGCTGCCGGCAGGCGTGCCTTGAAGAAGATCGATCGGCTGTCCCGCGCCGCTTGTGATGATGTTGCCGTTCTCGTCGAACGTTATGGTGCCGAGGGTGCGCGGCGGCTCGCCGAGCTGCGGGCTTTGCCCGTCAGCCGGGGGAACCGTCGCCGACGAAGGCTCCGACGGGATAGCGGCGGGCGCGGCCGCAGTGGCCGTGCCCTCACTGGCAGGCGGAGGAGAGGGCAACTCCGACCTTCGGTCAGGCGCTCCGCCCGCGCTGCCTCCGTTGCCACCCTCCAACTCCTGAAAACGGAATTCCGTGTCCTCCTGCATCCGGCGCATTTGATCCTGCATCTGCAGGATCTGGAAGTTGAGTTCCTCGATCCTTCCGTTCAGCTTTCGGATTTCTTCTTCGAGCGACATGAGTCGGGGATCGGCTGCCTGCACCGGAATGACTTCCGCCCGGGTTGCGATGCCCGATGCATCCTCCTCCCCTTTTGGCGAAGGCAACGCGCGTAGCTGAAAAGCCGCGGCAGGTCCGCCGGGCATCGCGACGAGAAGCGCCAGAACGGCGAGGCCGCGCAAATGATTTCGGAACAGCATTCCAATCTCGCTTTTGACAACGGAAACCACGGGCAGAGTACCCGTGGCATCTCCTTTATCAGGTCGCGAGACTTCGGCCAAATTTTGATTGCAAGGGGAAAACGTATGGAGACGGCGTTTCCGCCGTCTCCACTGTTGCAAACCCGCTTGGCTTTAGCTGCCGGCGCCGTTCAGCACTGTCACGGCACGCCGGTTCTGCGACCAGCAGGAGATGTCGTCACAGACGGCCACCGGCCGCTCCTTGCCATAGGAGATGGTGCGGATGCGATTGGCCGCGACGCCTCGCGAGACGAGGAAGTCGCGGGCTGCGGCCGCGCGGCGTGCGCCCAGCGCCAGGTTGTATTCGCGGGTACCTCTCTCGTCGGCGTGACCTTCGACCGTGATCGAGTAGGACGGATACTGGTTCAGCCATTGTGCCTGACGCGTGAGCGTGGCTTGTGCATCGGCGCGAATAACGGAAGAGTCGGTGTCGAAGAAGATGCGGTCGCCGATCGCCACCGTGAATTCCTGGCGCGAACCCGGAGCCGCGGTTCCGCCCAGGCCTCCGGCGCCCGCGCCTAATCCCAGATCGGCGGCCGAATTGGGGACCTGCTTGTTTGAACGGCATCCGGCAACGGCCAAGAGGGCCACGAGCGCGATTGCGACAGGGTTTCTCGTCAGAGCTGCGATACGGCGCATGCCGTCACTCCTTGGGATTCGAATGGCTTTCTTCAGCGCCTAGTAACCATGCCTCGGTTAAGAGGCGCTCAAGAAACAGGGTTAATCTTTTATTTCACCGGGCCAGAATCGCGAGAACCCGCGACTCGAAGCTAACGCCAATTGCGGCTGAAAGGCGGCGGGGCGCCTTATTTCAACAGCGGTGACCAAGCGGGATCCGACGCAAAGTTCGGCGTTGGAATCTGCTGCTCGTTCCGCCCCGTAAGGTCGATTGAGTAGAGCTTGGGTCCTGCTGCCCCTGCGTCCTGGCGGAAGAACATGATAACCCGTCCATTGGGCGACCATGTAGGGCCCTCCTGCAGAAAGCCCGTCGAGAGGATGCGTTCGCCCGAGCCGTCCGTGCGCATCACGCCGATCTGAAACTCGTTGCCGGTCTGCTTGGTGAAGGCGATGAGGTCGCCGCGCGGGGACCAGACAGGCGTCGAATAGGTGCCGTCACCAAAGGAGATACGACGCTGATTCGAGCCGTCGGCGTTCATGACATAAATCTGCGCTCGTCCGCCGCGGTCGGAGGTAAAGACGATCTGGTTGCCGTCGGGAGAGTAGGAGGGTGATGTGTCGATTGCGTTGGTATCGGTGAGGCGGGCGGTGTTGCGCGTCCTCAAATCCATGGTGAAGATGTTCGAATTGCCGTCCTGGCGCAACAGGCTCATGATCACCTTGTCGCCCGTTGGGTTGAACCGCGGTGCGAAGGTCATCCCAGGGAAATTGCCGACCAGTTCGCGCTGTCCGGTCTCAAGCTGCAGGAGGTAGACCTGCGGCTCGCCGCTTTCATAGGACATGTAGGTGATCTCCTGGCGCTCGGGCGAGAAGCGCGGCGTCAGGACGATGGTGCGACCGTCGGTGAGCGGGCGGTAATTAGCGCCATCCTGGTCCATGATGGCGAGCCGCTTGACGCGGTTTTCCTTCGGGCCGGACTCGTCGACAAAGACGACGCGGCTGTCGAAGTAGCCCTTTTCGCCGGTGAACTGCTCGTAGATCGTGTCAGCGATGATATGCGCGATGCGCCGCCAATTCTCGGGGCTTGCGAAGAACTGTTCGCCGACAAGCTGGGTGCCAGCATAGGTGTCCCATAGGCGGAATTCGGTTCTGAGTCTGCCGTCCGGTTCCCGCGTCACGCGACCGGTGACGATGGCCTGGGCATTGATGACCTTCCAGTCATCGAAACGCGGTGCGACATCGGGATTGGATATCTTCTCGATGAAGGCGGCCCGGTCGATCGGGGCGAACAAGCCCGAGCGCTTCAGATCTGCGGAGATCACCGAGGAGATTTCCGCTCCCCTGCCATCCTGGGCGGAGAGGAAATCAGTGATCGCGATCGGTACAGGCTCGACCACGCCGCGATTGATATCGATCTCCACCAGCGCCCGCGCCGGTACTGCGGCAAGCGCGACGAGCCCAAGGGCCAGGCTCGTGATGGCCAGGGTCGCTTTGAGGAAATTCTGCATCAGCTCATGCCTCTTGGATTCGCGGGTTCGATGACCTGGAGTGGGTCAGAACATATCGGTTGGATCGAAATTGACGATGACGTCCGCCCAAGCGCTGTATTTATCGGCAGGCAGGTTGTAGGGCGCGCACTGCAGGATGGCGCGTCGGGCCGACTCCGCCGCAGCGCGCTGAACGCCGCCCGATCCACCACCGCTTATGATTTCCGGCCGGCCCTCAACCGCGCCGCTCGGATCCAGCCTGAATCGTACCGACACCTTGAGATTCTCTGCATCCAGCGCGCCAGCCGGCACATTCCAGCAGCGCTGGATCTGCCCCCTCAGCGCATCCATTTCGCTCTGCGTCAGCTTTTCGCCGCCGGTCGTCTGGTCGGCGCCGAGCGCTGCCTCTTCCCTGGAACGCTGAGCTCCGCCGCCGGAAGCCTTCTCCTTGTTGAGAAGGGCTGCAACCTGGTCGAGCAGCTCCTCGTCGTTGCTTTCGCGGCTCGCCTGCTTCTGCTCGGGTGCAGGCTTTTCGGATTGCTTGCGTTCAGGCGCCTTCGCGATCTGGGGCTTTGGCGGCTGCGGGCGCGCTTGCGGTACAGGAGCCGCAGGCGGTAGCTGCACGCTTTCCGCCTCCGCATTCTCCGCCACAAGCGGCTCCGGAGCGGGATCAGGTTTTACCTCCTGCCGCGGTTGAGCTTCAGGCTCGCGCTCCGTGGCCGGCACGGGCACATCCTCCGCTTTCGCCTGCTCCGTCCTTTCGACCGGTTTTTCAGCGGGTTTCGGCTGCGGTTTCGGCGCGGGTGGCGGCTCGGAAGCCTGCTCAACCGGCCGAGGTTTTGCCTCGGGTGTCGGCGGTGGCTTCAGATCCGTGTCCGCTTCGCCGACCTTCTGCGCATTTTCCACCGGATCCGGCCGCTGGGTCGGCTTGGGCGCGGGCTTCGGCGCCACGGGGGCTTCCTTATCCCCTTGCTGTACCTGCGATATATCGCCCACCGGGATGATGTCGACCGGTAACGCTTCCACCTCGGCCACCTCGAATGCGCTCGGGGCCGAGAGCGAGAACAGCCCGATTCCCAAGAGCACAGCGTGCAAGGTTACCGATGTGGCGAGACCGGCCTTCATAGGCGTCAGCCGTCCTGTTCCTGCAAGGTGACGAGACCAAGGTTCCGGAAGCCGGCGGCGGAGATCCGTGCCATCACCCGCATCACCGTGCCATAGTCAGCCGCGCGGTCGCCGCGCACATAAATGCGCTCTTCGTAGCCGGCCTGGGCGATTGCCTGCAGCTTCGCCACCACTTCGTCCAGCGGGACTTCCGTTTCCTGCAGGTAGATCTTGCCCTCGTTGTTGATGGAGACGGTGATCGGCTGCGTTTCCGAATTGAGCGCCTTTGCCTGCGTTTCCGGCAGGTCGATCGGCACGCCGACGGTGAGCAGAGGCGCTGCCACCATGAAGATGATCAGCAGCACCAGCATCACGTCAACCAAGGGCGTGACGTTGATTTCCGAGATCGGCGCATGGCGGCGCCCGCGCCTGCGCCCGTTTCCGCTACCCCTGGCGGAAGCGACCGACATCCCCATCAGGCATACTCCTCCATCCTCGCCTTGGGCGCGACCTTCTCATCGATTTGCCGCGACAGTATGGCAGAGAACTCATCGGCAAAGCCTTCCATCCGGGAGGCGAGCTTGCCGGCATCAGCGGTCAGCTTGTTGTAGGCAATGACAGCGGGAATAGCCGCCAGGAGGCCGATAGCGGTGGCAAGAAGCGCCTCCGCGATACCCGGAGCCACCACGGCGAGGTTCGTGGATTTAGAGCCGGCGATCGCCTGGAAGGAGGTCATTATGCCGACAACCGTACCGAACAGGCCGATGAAGGGAGCCGAAGAACCAATGGAGGCCAGGAAGCCGAGCCGGCTTTCCAGCCGCTCCATTTCGCGCGTCAAGGCGAGATCCATCGCCTTGTCGATACGCGTCTGCAGCCCCAGCGGCGAGCGCGCACCTTTCTCGAAGGATTTCTTCCATTCGCGCATTGCCGCGACGAAGATCGAGCCCATGCCGCTTGTCTTGCGCTCGGACAGTGAGCGATAGAGCTCTTCGAGCGATTGCCCGGACCAGAACACCTGCTCGAACCGGTTCAGCGAAGCGCGCATCCGTGCGAAGGCGAGCACCTTGTCGACAATGATCGCCCAGGTCCAGATGGAAGCGCCGAGAAGGCCGAGCATGACCAACTTCACGACCCATCCGGCTTGCCAGAACAGCGCCCAAATGGAGAGATCCCCACCCGGCGCGGCGAGTTCTACACTTTCCATGTTCCATCGTCCTCGTAAATTCCGGGCAGCATCAATGCCGGTCGTCCCCGCCCGTGTGCCTCTCACCCGAACGAAGCCG
>Ga0164243_10002994_pt1 | contig 27321 bp, 24 predicted proteins | sample OricompcompostOP_FD_108781 | JGI IMG/M metagenome (GOLD analysis project Ga0164243, IMG submission 108781) | Organic Plus compost microbial communities from Emeryville, California, USA - Original compost - Organic plus compost (OP) | ecosystem: Engineered > Solid waste > Mixed feedstock >...
AACTGATCCACGATAATGCTGAGGATCGTTTTTCCCGCCAATGGTATTAATGCCTTCGGTTGTGTGTATGTATGCGGACGTAGCTTGGTGCCAGCTCCAGCTACAGGTATAATTGCCTTCATTTTTTGCAGTGAATTAGGTTTATTGTTGTATCAATAAATGATACGAAAAATCCTTATAAATTATAGTTCGTACCCTCCCAAGTACGAATCCAACAAGGGTGAAATTACTGTAAATTTAGGGAAACCATACTTTATGACCATTTATTAGGCTGATATTTTTGTGTGATTTCCATCGATCTACCCTCATATTAATAAAAAAAATAACCGTCCCGGCAGGAATTACCGGGACGGTTATAAATATCAAAAAACTACTTAGATAATAATTGGAATGCCATGATTCCTAACGGCTTAGATTCAGATGGATCGGTAGGTTCGATTTCAATACGCAAGGTACGTTTACCTTCTGCTAAAGCAGCAAATGTGAAAGTTACCTTGTTAGCTTCCATCGGCTTAACGTTCCCGCTTCCGATCACGGCTTCACCTAAAGGCTCGGAGTTACCGTTAGATTCGGCAAATGCCTTCAGCCTGTAACCATGCTCCAGCGGCGCCTGTACGGAGTAGATGATCTCCAAACCGTTTACTTGCCCCAAATCAAGGTCTTTATAAAGCACTTCGCTCTTAGCCCCCGGGATCAAGAAACGTTGGCCGTTATATTCCATAGCAGAGGCACCTTCGGCCTCTGAATAATTCGCAGCTTGTATTACTGGAGATTGCAATGTTGCAGCGCCTGTACCTGTTAATGGTTTGATACCTACACCACCCTTATCGGTATAGCTGGCAAATAGGTAGAATACGCCGTTCGGCTTCATATCTTTCGCGGAAACAGGCATCACTGTTCCGGCAACCGGTAAAGACTTCGGCTTATTCTTCGGATCTTCCCCTAATGAGAAGATGTATTCCACGATTTGTTTTGCGTCGCCTTCACTCAAGTCCGGGTGAGCGCTCATCGCCGTTTCGCCCCAAACGCCACCGCCACCATGGATGATTTTTTCAACCAGGTACTTGCTGGAGTTGGGTTGTTCGCGGTATTTATTTGCAACCAGCATAAATGCAGGCCCGATAGAGGTTTCATTTACCTTGTGACAAGTTTTACAATCCAAGGATTCCATGATGCTTTTTCCTGCCACGGCACCCGAAATGATTTGGTGCCCTTGTGGTAAGGCAGCCTTGTCATGCCCTTCCATGTAATCGGTTTTCACGAAAACATTCGCAATATCTAACTGCCCGGCAGCGAGGCTCCCGTCTTCCTTATCGTTGATATCAACTGAATATTTGACAGCTTTACCGGGGAAGTAAAATTGTTGGTTCCCATCGATCTTAACCGTAACATCCGGTGTTTCATTACCAGCGTACACTTTTACGGAGTTACTGCGAACATACGCGCCCTTATCATCATAAACCTCAACATTTACATCGTATTCGCCTGGAACGTTAAAAGTATGTTCAACTTTGGGTTCTTCTGTAGAGGTTTTATTTCCACCACCGAAGTTCCATATGTATTTCAGTTTATCGCCATCAGGATCGGAGGCTTTAACTTTCGCTACCATCTTGAAAGGTACAGCGCCGGTTAGCTTCTCTACTTCCATCGTAGCCACGGGTGCACGGTTGCCCCCGTTGTAATCGATACGGGCTAAACCGGCATCAGGGTTTTGAGAGAACCAGCCATTACCGTATTCCAGTACATACAACCTACCATCAGGCCCCATTTCCATATCGATCGGCGCGTTAAACTTAGTAGAAGGCATAAAGCGCTCCATCTTGGAGAAGTTGCCGTCTTTGTCCATCGTAACGGCCATGATCCAACCACGGATCCAATCGTAGATGAAAAGTTTGCCGGTATAATAATCGGGGAAACGTGTTTTTTCAGGATAAAATTCAGGGTAATAAACCGGGCCTGCTTCCGCGTTCCTACCTCCACTACCCACGATCGGGAACTCCGGTGACTCGGCATAAGGATACCAGATGAAAGCCGGGTGCGCGGGCGGTAATTCTTTCAAACCGGTATTGTTCTTGGAATCGTTGATCGGTTTTGCCGGGTCAAACGCCGGGCCGCTTACACCTGTTTCATAGTCGTAATCGCGGTACGGTTGGTTATTAGCGATGAATAATGGATAACCGTAGTTACCCGGTTTCTTTGCTTGGTTAACTTCATCATACCCCCTCGGGCCACGATCCGGGTTGTCTTCGTTAGCATCAGGACCAACTTCGCCCCAATACAGGTAACCTGTTTTTTGGTCTACGGAAATACGGTAAGGGTTCCTGGTGCCCATCACGTAAATTTCAGGCCTTGTTTTATCAGATTTACCCGGGAAGAGGTTCCCTTCTGGAATGCTGTAAGAACCATCTTCATTGACTTTAATCCTAAGAATTTTACCGCGCAAATCGTTAGTATTTGCGGAAGAACGCCTACCATCGTACTGCGTATGACCAGGGCGATCATCTAAAGGAGCAAAGCTCTTGGTAGTATATTTTTGGTTCGGCTCATCGAATGGCGTGGTATTATCACCCGTAGAAAGGTATAATAAACCATTGGGTCCGAAAGCTAATGAACCACCTGTATGACAACAAATTTGTCTTTGTGAATAGAATTGTAAGATCATCTTCTCTGAAGACATATCAATCTTATCATCCTTATAAATAAACCTTGACAGGCGGTTTACCGAAGTATCTTTAGGAGAATAGAAAATATAGATAAAATTATTTTCCTTGAATTTAGGATCGGCAACGATCCCTAACACCCCTTCTTCCGCATTCACATTCGGGACATCCGTCTTATAATAAACGTTTAAGAATCCTGCTTGGGAAAGCTTCTGCGTGGCGTTCTTAAACAACATGATTTCACCTCTTCTTTGTGCTACCAAGATATCCAGGTTAGGTAAAATCGTCATCTCGGTAGGCTCAAAGAACTGCCCGGTTACCAATTGTTGCTTGGTAAAACGATCTTCACTCGGCACTCGCAAAGTAGTAGCCTTGCTGTAATCCAAGTAATTATTTTCACCGATGGCATACTTGATACCACCCAGGATATGTTGCAAGAATTTATCTTCAGTATAAGATGCTACCGTATGACCTAAAGCGGTATAAAACGCGCGGCCGCCATCGAAATCATGGTACCAGCTCACGGGGTGATCTTTACCCATGGCGCCACCTTTATAGGTAGCCTCGTCGAGGTTCATCAATACTTTTACATCCTTATTTAAATTCTTGAAATTATACCATTCATCGGTATGCTCCCAAGTATCTCCCAACATGCTGGTAGCGGGAAAATTCTTATCCGTGATGTGAATTGTTGCCTTGTGAACTCCCGGCGGGTGATTGGCAAACTGGGCGCCGGCTAACTTGTTATACCAACCCCATTCGTATTCCGTATCCGTAGCTGCGTGAATACCGACGTAACCGCCCCCAGCTTGGATATATCTTTCGAAATCCGCCTCTTGATAGTTATTCAATACATTCCCGGTAGTATTCAGGAAGATCACAGCGGCATATTGCTGTAAAGTATCTTCGTTGAATTTCGTGGCATCCGTAGTAGTATCCACCAGGAAACCATTCTCGTCACCTAGTTTTTGAATCGCTGCTATACCGGCCGGTATAGATTCATGATGAAAGCCTGCCGTTTTCGAAAAAACGAGCACCTTGGGTTTTCCTTCCCGTTTCTTAGAGCAACTCACCGAAACGACAACGATAGCCAATAGTAGAAGAACATACAGTTTTTTCATGGTAATGAGAAGTTTGTGTACGCTTAGTTGATTATAAATGAACGTGGAAAATACCAGCCTTATAAATTTAAGTGGTTATTTTGATTTAAAAGAATTTTTACCAAAAGCATATTGCAATCCACCCCAAAGATGTTGTAAAAACAACGGGTCATCATAAGATGCTTCCGTATGTCCCATAGCGGTATAAAACATCCTGCCGCCTTCAAATTCCTGGCACCAAGCCAATGGATGTTCACGACCATTCTTACCACCTTTGTAAGTAGATTCATCCAATAACATCAATATCCTGATACCTGGACGGATATCCTTAAAATTATACCATTCGTCTTTCCTGATCCATTCTTTAGGCAGATGCGCCGTAGCGGGATGATCGGGATCTACAACACGGGTAGTCGCCACCTGTTGTTGCGGGTGATCCGTAAAATAAGCGCCTATAAAACGCCCGAACCAAGGCCAATCAAACTCGGTATCTGTTGCCGCATGCACGCCTACAAAACCGCCACCTGATCTTATATATTGTTGGAAAGCCTCTTGCTGAACCCCATTGAAAATATCGCCCGTCGTATTCAGAAATACGACTGCTTTATATTGTTTCAAACTTTTTTTATTGAAAACGGAAGCATCTTCCGAGGTATCCACATCGAAATGATATTTCTTACCGAGTTCAATAAAAGTCCTTTTCCCTACATCGATACTACTATGGCGGAATCCAGCAGTTTTACTAAAGACCAAGATCTTGGGTTGTTTGACCGCGAAAGCGAGAAGGCTACAACAACAAAGCAAACAAGAAAAGAAGAATTGTTTATTCATCAGGATAAGAGTAGCTTGGAAAGAACAACGGCAACTTGTTGTTGCCGTTGTTTGATATCATTATAATTGTTTTATCTTGATATTGCGGTACCAAACCTTGTTGCCATGGTCTTGCAAAGCAATTTTCCCGGTATCATACACACCGAAGCCTGCCCAGTTTTTGAACTTGCTACCAGCTACTAACTTGTTCCACTCGTCGGTTCCCATCGTAGTTTCAACAGTTTTTACGCCGTTCAGGTAGAAAGTAAGGTGCTTATTATTTTTAACGATACGCACTTTATTCCATTGTCCCACCGGCTTGGTAGCCCTTTTAGGAGCAGGGATTAGATCGTAGAGATCACCGGAATTGTGCTTGTAGATTTTACCATCGGGATGTTTGTCATCATCCAGCACCTGCATTTCTGGACCAGTCAAGTAAGTAGCGCCGTATTTAGGATCTTCATGTACGCTGAAGATGATACCGCTGTTACCGCCTTCGGAGATCTTCCACTCCAAAGTCAACTCGTAATTTGTATATTCATCGTTGGTAACGAGGTCGCCACCGTGGCTACCTTTTTGTTTATCGAGTACGAGGGCGCCGTCTTCGATTTTCCAAGCATCCCCAACATCAGATTTCAGGTAGCTATGCCAACCGTTGGTTGTTTTTCCATCGAACAATAAAACCCAACCTTGCTTTTTTTCTTTTTTGCTAAGTTTAGTTTTTTGCGCAACGGCAGTAGATACATACATGATAGCACCAAGGGCCAACGCAGTAGAAAAGAAACGTTTCATAATCGGATATTTTTTCCTGTTTTTGTGATTTTTATCATTAAGCTTCCCCTGCAATAAAAAAGCAACAGGAGCGAATTAAAAATCGTTAGAAAAGTATTGATAAAATTCGGTTTTGCATAACAATTAAGCGTCATTCATAATGCAGCCTTACCGTTCATCCCAAACCGGGGATTTGAACCCTTATAAAAAAGAAAAAACCTTAGCAATACCCGTAAGTTTTACACAAAGAGAATCACTAAGATTTTTAAAATAATATAGATACTAAACGGCTCCTATTTAGCCGGGCCGTAAGTTTCCAAGATATGCTTGGCTACTTCTTTAGCATCATCTTCTGTAAAGTTGGAATGCGGCGCCATGGGAACTTCGCCCCAATTACCGCTCCCCCCGTTGATAATTTTATCTGCTAAGAATTTTACATTCTTGTCGTTCAATTCGTATTTAGCTGCGATATCCTTGAAAGAAGGACCCACCAATTTGCTTTCCGGTTTGTGACAAGTTTTACAATCGGAACCATCCATTAGTTCTTGGCCGCTTTGTTGCGGGGCCACCATGGAATGATCTTCTGCCGGGGCAATACCTGCACCCTCATCCTTTTTTTCTTCCTTGGCGCCACCACCACAAGCCGCCAGGAATAAGGCACTCAAAAAAAACGGTGCCAATAATCTTTTTCTCATTGCTTGACTGTTTAATTACTGTATTGTAATAAATATCCTTACCATTTTTACAGCCGGGATAATCGCCCGGCTGCTTATATTAAAGACCTAATATACGACGATTGAAGTTTTCATCGGCGCCCGTACCTGCGAAATCATCGAAAGCACGGTCCGTTACGCGGATAATGTGGCTGGCAATAAACGGCGCGCCCTCTTTAGCGCCGTCTTCGGGGTGCTTCATGCAACATTCCCATTCCATCACTGCCCAACCATCAAAATCATATTGCGTGAGCTTACTGAATACCCCCTTGAAATCGACCTGTCCATCGCCTAAAGAACGGAATCTCCCGGGGCGATCGATCCAAGATTGGTAACCGCCGTACACGCCGGAGCGACCCGTAGGGTTAAACTCCGCATCTTTTACGTGGAAAGCCCTGATCTTTTCGTGGTAGATATCGATAAATTCGAGGTAATCCAAGCATTGCAATACATAATGGCTCGGGTCATAGAGTAAACACGCACGGTTATGATTTCCCGTTGCTTCCAGGAAACGTTCGTAGGTAATACCATCGTGTAAATCTTCACCCGGATGGATTTCATAACAGAGATCCACACCGCTTTCATCGAAGGTATTCAAGATCGGTAGCCAGCGGTTGGCCAGCTCTTTAAATCCCGTTTCCACTAAGCCGGCGGGACGTTGCGGCCAAGGATACACCGTGGGCCATAAGAGCGCCCCGCTAAAGGTAGCGTGGGCTTTCAAACCCAGGTTCGCACTGGCTTTGGCAGCGTATTTCAACTGTTGAACAGCCCATTCGGTACGGGCTTTCACATTGTTAGCGCCACGTAAATTTTCAGGGGCGAAACCGTCAAACATTTCGTTGAACGAAGGATGCACGGCCACTAGTTGCCCTTGCAGATGCGTACTCAATTCCGTTATCTCCAAGCCTGCCTCCTGCACGGTACCTTTCAATTCATCTGCGTACGTCTTGCTTTCCGCAGCTTTTTGCAAGTCGATCAGGCGCGTTTCCCAAGTGGGAATCTGAACACCTTTATATCCTAATCCCGCGGCCCATTTACAAATATCAGGAAGATTATTGAAAGGGGCTTGATCTCCCATGAACTGCGCCAAGAAGATACCGGGACCTTTTATTGTTTTCATAATACGATTTCCAATTTAAGCATCAAGAAATTACACTTCGAAAGTTGTCCATTTAGCATCGCTTTCATTGGAACGAACCACGTTGTCGATGAAAGCCATACCGCGAACACCATCCTTCACCGTTGGGAAATCCAAGGCTTCGGGACTAGCTTCCGTTTGATCAATTTTTGCCGCTAAGCTCAATGCAAAGTTTCGGTAGTGGTTACCAAATGCCTCCAGGTAACCTTCCGGGTGACCACCGGGCGTACGGGCATTATGCGTAGCGAAAGACGACAGGTGCGCACCACCGTTGCCGGCACGGTATACTTCGGTAGGTTTATCCAACCATTTTACCAGCAAGGTGTTGGGTTCATGTTGCGCCCATTCCAGGCCGCCGTTTTCGCCGTACACGCGAAGCTTCAAAGCATTTTCTTCACCCGCGGCTACTTGCGAAGCCATTAATACACCCGCGGCACCGTTGTTATATTTTATCAATACAGCGCCATCATCATCCAGCATGCGGCCTTCCACCATGATATTCAGATCTGCACAAATTTTTTCAGCTTGCAAACCGGTAACATATTCTGCCAAATTAAAAGCATGTGTACCGATATCACCCATGCAACCGCTTTTGCCGGAACGCTTGGGGTCTGTTCTCCATGCGGCTTGCGCATTTCCTTCGCGTTCGCTCAAACGGCTTAACCAACCTTGCGGGTACTCCACCCATACTTTACGAATTTTACCGAAAGCGCCCGAAGCCACCATCTGGCGGGCTTGTTTTACCATTGGGTAACCGGTATAGGTATGCGTGAGCAACAAACTTAAACCTGTTTCTTCCACCTTGGCAGCCAATTGCTTCGCTTCTTCCAGGTTAAGGGTAATCGGTTTTTCGATTACCACGTGAAAACCTTTATCCAATGCCATCATAGCCGGTTCGAAGTGAGCGAAATTCGGCGTCACGATCGTGATAAAGTCCAAACGCTCATCCGCAGGTTTTGCAGCTTCCGATTCCAGCATGGTTTTAAAATCTGTATAAATACGGTCTTTATCCAGGAATAACATTTCACCGGATTCTACCGCGATAGTAGGATTGACACTCAACGCGCCCGCTTTCAACTCGATCAAACCATCCATGTTAGCAGCGATACGGTGGATAGCCCCGATAAAGGCATCCTTTCCGCCGCCGATCATTCCCATTCTAAGTTTCCTATTCATAAATTTAAATCGCTTTAAAGATTATGCAGTTTGAGTTTCTAATTTTACTTGTTTCTTGCCTTTCATCGCGAAGTACAGGATCGCGAATGCTACGATCAGGATGCAAGGAATGATCAGGATGATCTTCAATACTTCCGGTCCGGATGCAGATTGCGCCTGTGCATAAGCCATCGCTTCCGAGGTACCTTGAGCAGCCTTCACATATACATCGTAAGCGGCGCCGGCAGGTAATTTCTCAGCGATGATCGTATCGAAGTGCCCACCGATAAAATAAGTGAAGATCGATACGGCAAACATCCCGATACCACCCACAAGGTTCATACCTAAAGCCCCGGATTCAGGGATATATTCCGAAACGAATCCCAGCATGCAAGGCCAGAAATAAGTCACACCCATACCGAAGATGATCGCGGCAACAAATACCATGGATCCTGAAACGGTTGCCATCAGGTAAAGACCGATCGCGGATAAGATCGCTGAACATAACAGTACGCCGGTCGTAGACATCCTGTGTACGATTGGCCCGGCAAAAGCCCGTCCCAAAGTTTGTACACCGGCCGTGATGGCCAAGATGATGATACTGTTTTCTACCACGTTCCTCATCAGGATTTCGATCCATTGGCCGGTATACAGCTCGGTAATAGCGGTTCCAGCCATCAGGATAAATATGATAATAAATAAAGGGCTACCGATCGCTTTGTACATCCTGGTGTTGGATACACCGGAAGCCACCCTTTCTGTAAGCGGGAACTTCAAGCGTAAGAACATATAACCATACAAGAAAGTAGGTATCAACATGGTTGCCATCAACCATTTATAACTGACACCCAACTGGCCGCCGAGATAATACGATATCAGGGTACCGATCACGATACCGCCGGGGAACCAAAGGTGGAAGTGGTTTAATTTCGTTGTTTTATTCTCCGGGAAGATAGACACTACCAGCGGGTTACAGGCCGCTTCCACGGTACCGTTGGCCATACCGATAAATAAAGTAGAGATAAATAATTCCCAGAAACCGGTCGCGAAAATAGTTAACAAGATACCGGCAAGGTGCAGGATAAATGCAGCCACCAACAGGTTTTTCATACCAATTTTATCAACTATAAAACCACCGATCACCACCGCCAGGGGGAACCCCCAAAAAGCAGTACTGGTGATAATGGCCAATTCCTTCATATCAAGATGGAAAGCAACTCCCAAGTTGTTTAATATCCCGGCACGGATACCAAACGACAATGACGTCACCAATAACGCCAAGCAGCTGGCCACGAATAGTTTTTGCGGTTGGATAGACTGTTTCATGAACGTGAATTTTTTTTGTTTTAAGCGTGTTTACGAACTTTTAAATTTAAAAAAAGTAATTACATATTCCCATCTTTTTTATGATGGACAGCATAGATATATAAATAAAACATATAAACTATATGATAGATGAACCAAGTACGGTGACTGATTCTTGCACGCTGACATCAAATTTTCAGGGGAAACGGCTTACGTAAATACTCAAACTACAATGTGTCTAAAATACACATTAGTACAGCACAAGATAATCCATATTTGGAAAAACACAACATGAAACCATAAAATCGCCAGGGGTTTCCCGGGGACAATGCTTCGGCTCTTGGGAATGGATAAATTCAATTTCCGACTATTACACCAGCGGTAATGGACAGGGAAATATGCCTTTTTTGCATATACTGCAACTTTTTAGCACTCAAATTGACGGTATCACCGCAAAATAACCGCCGCCATAATAATCGCGCGATTAAATTTTGGTTAATGATCCGCCCGTTCAAAGCCTGCTGTACTTTAGCTAAAAATGAATTACATAATAAAAAAATGTGAATTGATATGCTTTTTAACTTAATCTTTCTATATTTCGCACCGATTCTTGTTATCTTTTAGCTTAATTTTACAGGCCTTACTACAATTGTAGCAAAACTGTCAGCTTGGCATTAAAAAGTAAGCAAGCACAATATTTGACTGGTTTTTATCTTTACGGCCCAACTTTTTGCAGCCAACTGTATAAAAACCGGTATGAAAATATTGGAAATTGATCATTCGTAATACGTAATTAAACATGTTAGGTTTTTTAACAAAACTATTTGGAGGGAATAAATCTGAACGGGACATCAAGGAAGTGATGCCGATGGTCCAGCAGATTAACGAAGAATATGCCCGCTTATCTACACTTACTATAGACGAACTGCGTAACCAAACACAGATCTTCAGGCAAAAAATCAAGGAGCATCTTGCTTCTATCGACGAAAAAATCGCCCATTTTAAAGCCGAAGCCGACAAGGTAGAAGATGTAAACGAAAAAGATCTTTCCTATCAAGAAATTGATAAACTCAAAAAAGAACGCGATAAAGAAATCGAGGTGATCCTCGAAAAATTATTGCCGGAAGCATTCGCAACCGTAAAAGAAACGGCCCGCCGCCTTTCCGAAAACCCAACCATCACATCCAAAGCCACCGAGCTGGATCGTAAGTTGGCCGTTACAAAAGATTATGTATCTATAGATGGCGATAATGCCACCTGGAAAAATAGCTGGTCCGCCGCCGGCAACATCGTAACCTGGAACATGGTTCACTACGATGTACAGTTGATCGGTGGTAGCGTTCTGCATAAAGGTAAAATCGCGGAAATGGCAACAGGTGAAGGTAAAACGCTCGTTTCTACCCTACCTGCTTACCTCAACGCGTTGGCCGGTGAAGGTGTTCACATCGTTACCGTGAACGATTACCTCGCCCGTCGTGACTCCGAATGGAACGGGCCGCTGTTCGAATTCCTCGGTATCACGGTAGATTGTATCGATAAACACCAACCGAACTCCCCGCAACGCCGTGCTGCTTACCAAGCAGATATCACGTACGGTACGAACAACGAATTCGGTTTCGACTACTTGCGTGACAACATGGTGCACAACCCGGAAGAAATGGTGCAAAGGAAACACCACTTCGCCATGGTCGATGAGGTGGATAGCGTGTTGATCGATGATGCCCGTACCCCCTTAATCATCTCCGGCCCGGTGCCCCGCGGTGAGGAACAGGAATATTACGCTTTAAAGCCGAGGATCAAACAATTGGTAGATCAACAAAAGAAAGTGACCAACCAATTCCTGATCGAAGCGAAAAAATTAATTGCCGAAGGTAAGGATGATCCTAAAACCGGCGGATTAGCATTGATGCGCGCTTGGCGCGGTTTGCCGAAGAGTAATGCCCTGATCAAGTTCTTAAGTGAACCGGGGATGAAAGTGTTGTTGCAGAAAGCGGAAAACTATTACCTCGCGGATCAACAAAGGGAAATGCCCAAAGTTGATGAAGAGTTATACTTCCATATCGATGAGAAGAATAATTCCGTGGATCTTACCGAGAAAGGTATTGCCATGATCACCGGTTCGGGTGAAGATCCTAACTTCTTCATCATGCCGGATGTAGGTAGCGAAATAGCGGAAATTGAAAAATTACCATTAAGCGCCGAGGAAAAACTTCAGAAGAAAGATCAATTGTTGCAGGATTTTGCTTTAAAATCTGACAGGATACACTCCATACAACAATTGTTGAAAGCATATACCTTATTCGAGATAGACGTAGAATATGTTGTTATTGACGGTAAGGTTAAAATCGTGGATGAACAAACAGGTCGTATCATGGAAGGCCGCCGTTATTCCGACGGTCTGCACCAAGCGATCGAAGCCAAGGAAGATGTGAAGGTAGAAGCCGCTACGCAAACTTTCGCCACCATCACCTTGCAAAACTTCTTCCGTATGTACCACAAGTTAGCCGGTATGACCGGTACCGCGGTTACGGAAGCAGGCGAGTTCTGGGAAATTTACAAGTTGGACGTGGTTTCCATTCCAACCAATATCCCGATTGCCCGTAAAGATTCTGAAGACCTGGTTTATAAAACCAAGCGCGATAAATTCAGGGCCGTTATCGAGGAAGTGAAGAAACTTAAAGAAGCCGGTCGCCCGGTATTGGTGGGTACAACTTCCGTTGAGGTTTCCGAATTATTGAGCAAGATGCTCACCTTCGAGAAGATACCTCATAACGTACTGAACGCGAAACAGCACGCCCGTGAAGCACAGGTAGTTGCCGAAGCTGGTTTGGCCGGCGCCATCACCATCGCCACCAACATGGCGGGTCGTGGTACGGATATCAAGCTCGGCCCCGGTGTGAAAGAAGCTGGCGGTTTGGCTATTATAGGTACAGAACGCCATGAAAGCCGCCGTGTTGACAGGCAGTTACGCGGTCGTGCGGGACGTCAAGGTGATCCGGGTTCTTCCCAATTCTTCGTTTCGTTGGAAGATGACTTGATGAGGATGTTCGGTTCCGAGCGGATCGCTTCCCTGATGGATAGGATGGGTTATAAAGAAGGCGAGGTAATCCAGCACAGCATGATTACCAAATCCATCGAAAGAGCCCAGAAAAAAGTAGAAGAAAATAACTTCGGTATCCGTAAACGCTTGTTGGAATATGATGATGTGATGAACAAGCAACGTACCGTGATTTATAGCAAACGTAACCACGCCTTGTTCGGCGAACGTTTAGCAATAGATATCGACAATGCTTTCTACGATGCGGCGATGGGCATCCTTGAGAAGAACCGTGCTCAAGGCGATTACGAGACCTTCAAGCTGGATGCTATACTGAACTTCACCGTCGATACCACGATCAGCGAAGAAGAATTTGAAAAAGGTAATATGAATGCCATCGCTGAAAAATTATATGCAGAGGCGAAAGCACATTACACTCACAAAACTTCCGAAGTGGTTACCGGTACCTTACCTGTAATTGAACAGATCTACCGCGAACAAGGTCAAAATATCGAGAATATCTCCATTCCATTTACAGATGGTAAAAAAGGTATCAACGTATTGGCAAACCTTAAGAAAGTAGTTGATACGAAAGGTAAAGAAACCATCGGTGCGTTGGAACGCAGCATCACGCTGGCCTTGATCGATGAATCATGGAAGGAGCACCTGCGCGAGATGGACGAATTGAAACAATCCGTACAAGGTGCGGTTTACGAGCAGAAAGACCCGTTGTTGATCTACAAACTTGAAGCATTCAAGTTGTTCAAGGAAATGGATGATAATACCAGCCGTGAAATCGTTTCATTCTTGTGTAAGTCAGGCATCCCCGTGAGCCAAGATCAACCGGCCAACCAGCAAAGGCAAGCAGCGCCACCGCAACAAATCCGTGAAGGTCGTGAAGAAAAAACCGATATGAGCCGCATGAGGGCATCGCACCAGGAATTTTCTAACGGGCAACCGGAACAACAAGCGGAACATTATACCAATGGACCGGATACTGACGTAAAACAAGAGCCCGTTCGCGTAGGCCCCAAGGTGGGTCGTAACGATCCCTGCCCCTGTGGTAGCGGGAAGAAATTCAAGCAGTGTCACGGTAAAGACCAATAATTACGAATAAATCATTATAGTCACAGCGTTGCACAGCTTTCAAGAGTTTGCAACGCTGTCTTGTTTTATATAAAACCGTTTTCGGATGAAGACCATCAACCGTTATATTGACCATACGATACTAAAACCTACAACCACGCTAAACGAGATTAAGAAGTTGTGCATGGAAGCCGTGGAGTACAATTTTGCAGCCGTATGCGTGCCACCGCCATTCGTGAGGATTACAAGCACTTTTGTCGGAAATACCGATACCAAGGTAGCCACCGTTGTAGGATTCCCCTTCGGCTATGCCGCTATCGAGGCCAAAGTAGCCGAAACCGTGATGGCGATTTTAGATGGCGCCGATGAAATTGATATGGTCGCCAACATTATCGCGATTAAGGGCGGGGACTGGGAATTTATTGAGAAAGAAGCCGCCACGGTACTGTCGTTGGTTCACAGTAAAGGGAAGGTGTTGAAAATCATCATCGAAAGTGGCATATTATTGGATGAGGAAATCATTAAATGTTGCGAAATTTACGGGAAGTTAGGGGTTGATTTCGTTAAAACCAGCACCGGCTATGCCGAGAAGGGCGCCACTTTGGAAGCGGTTGCCTTGATGAGAAAACATTTACCCGCAAATATTCAGATAAAAGCTTCGGGCGGGATTCGTACCTTTGCCTTTGCAGAAGCATTGATCGCGGCTGGGGCTAACCGGATAGGAGCCAGTGCCAGCGTGCAGATCATGAAAGAAAGCTTAGCTCAATCATAAACCGGTTTAACTGGTGATTAAAAATATATATGATGCATAAATTTATTTTTTTACCGGCCTTGATGTTTTTATTTGTAACTGTAGCCCGTGCTCAAGAAGTGAGTGATGGTTCCATCAAGGTTGTAAAAGACGGTCGAATCGAAGCATTGATCAAGAAGCAAGTATACGTGAACACCCTAGCACTACGCAACCCACCCGGTTTCCGGGTACAAGTTCTTTCCACCAACAAAAGAAATGAGGCTACCGCTGCTAAAACTAAGTTGATGCAAGCCTTTCCTGACTACAGGACTTACCTGGATTACCAGGCGCCTTATTTCAAAGTTCGCGTGGGCGATTTCCGCAGCCGGGAAGAAGCCACGGAACTTCGTAATAAACTATCCAACTTTTTTCCCGCTGGCGTATTCGTAGTGCCTAGCATCATCAACGTAACGCCAGGCAAAGAAATGATCAATGAAAACTAAAATACATTCCCTAGCAAAACAATATGCACAAGAATTTATCAATGTAAGAAGACACTTACATTCACACCCGGAACTTTCATTTCAAGAATACGAAACCAGTAAGTTCATTCAACAACAACTCGATCAATACGGGGTTTCTTACCAAGCCGGTATTGCCGGAACAGGCATCGTAGCTATTATCGAAGGTAAAAATCCCGGGAAAAAAGTCATCGCGCTACGTGGCGATATCGATGCTTTGCCGATATTGGAAGCCAACGATGTTCCATACAAGTCGCAACACGAGGGCGTAATGCACGCCTGCGGTCACGATGTGCATACAACCTGTATGCTCGGCGCCAGCAAAATTTTAAACGAACTTAAGGATGAGTTTGAAGGAACCGTTAAGATAATTTTCCAACCCGGCGAAGAAAAACATCCGGGCGGCGCCAGCCTGATGATTAAGGAAGGCGTATTGGAAAATCCCCATCCCCAGGCAATTCTAGGTTTACATGTTCAACCTACCATGGAAGCGGGAAAACTAGGTTTCCGTGCAGGGGAATATATGGCCAGCGCCGATGAGATCTACATCACGATTAAGGGTAAAGGCGGTCATGCCGCCGCCCCGCATCTTACCGTGGATACCATCTTGGTGGCTTCGCATTTAGTGGTGAGCTTGCAACAAATCATCAGCCGAAACAACAATCCATTCACACCATCTGTTTTATCCATATGCGCGTTCAATGGCGGATTTACAACCAACGTGATCCCCAGTGAAGTGAAATTGATGGGAACATTCAGGGCGATGGATGAAACCTGGCGTTTTAAAGCCCATGAATTAATCAAGAAGCAAGCTACAGAACTGGTACACGCGATGGGTGCGGAGATTGAAATGGAAATACTGGTGGGCTACCCTACCTTAATCAACAATGAGGCCGTTACCGGTAAAGCCCGTAGCTTGGCAGAAGAATACTTGGGTAAAGAAAAAGTTGATGACACGGAATTACGGATGGGCGCTGAAGATTTTGCCTTCTATTCCCAAGAAATCCCGGCTTGCTTTTTCCGCCTGGGAACAGGGAATAAGTCGCGCGGCATTACTTCCGGCGTACATACCCCCACATTCGATGTGGATGAATCTGCTATCGAAGTCGGTATGGGTACAATGGCTTACCTGGCAACACAATTTTAAATAATTCAGCTATATAATAAACTGCTACACGCATGGTAAAAATTGGTCAATACAACCATTTAAGAGTCAAGAAGCTGTCCGATTTTGGCGTGTTTCTCGATGGTTACGGGGAGCTGGAAATTTTAATGCCCAAGCGCTTTGTCCCGAAGGATACAAAGGTGGGCGATGAATTGGAAGTCTTTATTTATCATGATTCGGAGAACCGCTTGACGGCCACCACGCAAAAACCGAAAGGCATTGTAGGCGATATCGTAAACCTGAAAGCCGTTAGCACTACGCCGCAAGGCGCTTTCCTGGATTGGGGTTTGATGAAAGATATATTTGTCCCCCTCTCCCAACAAGTACATAAAATGATCCCGGGACAAGAATATCTCGTGAAAATTTATCTCGATGAAAGAACAGGAAGGGTGGCTGCAACCGAGAAGTTAGAACGATTTTTATCGAATGATGAATTGAGCGTCAATATCCTCGACCCGGTTAAAGTGACTATTTACAGGAGAACGGATCTCGGCTTTGTTGTCATCATCAATAATAAACATACCGGAATCTTGCATAAAAACGAGATATTCCGCCCTGTCGATACCGGTGAAACTTACGATGGATATATCAAGAATATCAAGCGGGATAAAATTGATGTTGTTCTCGGTAAACCCGGTTATGACAAGGTAGAAGATGAGGTTGACAAAGTGCTGCGCCTGCTCAATGAAAATGATGGTTACTTACCTTATCATGATAAAAGCGACCCCGAAGAGATTTATGATTTCTTCGGTATGAGTAAGAAGACCTTCAAGATGATCACCGGGAATTTATATAAACAGAAGAAAATCATTTTTACCCAGACCGGCATCAAACTGATTACGGATTGATGACGGATTGCGGAATTTCAAGGATTTATTTTACATTAAAACGGGACATAAAAATGTCCCGTTTTTTATTTATTATATTTCAACATGATAGATTCTTTGTCTTTTATTTGAGACCAATATTTTGTCGGTACAATCATTTCTCCACCATTTACATTGCTGAATAATGTTTTGATATTGCAAGACGTATCGATTTGTGCACTTGAATTATTAGACACATCCAAATGGAGCGTGTCCACGAAATAATGGCTCATAAATGCGTAAGCCTGGTTATTTAAACTAACCGATACAGATCGTGGGTAGTCGTCTTGGCCAGATTGGTTCAACAAATGCAGATCGGCTTTATTACTCGATATTGACTCCAATTCATTAACATATATAATTGTAGATGCACTATTAAAACCGTTGTAATCATATTTTAACGGCTCGGGAATTTTTAGATCTACGAAAAGGGTGTCATTTTTTATATTGTATGAAACACAACCTTTAGAATAATTATTTCTTACGATCCGCTGGGTATCGTTGGGAGCAATGATGACGAATACGTTTAGTGCGCGGGTATTGCCCCAGGTTTCTACCTTTTTATCTTCCCCGGTTACTAGGTCCTTTTTGTAAATATTAAAGGTACCGTCTACGGATATATGGTGGAAACCAGGAGCCGCTTCGATTATTTCTTTAACTGGAACTCTATTCATTTCCGGTTTGTCAAAATGCCCCGCCTCGTATTCCTTAGCCATAATGAAATTGCCGAACACCAGTGTCCCGGCCAGGACAAGTATAAAAGCGATTAATAGATATATAGAGGTTTTCATAAACCTAATTATTTTGAGATTGTAAATATGTTTGATATTGTTGATGTAAGTCCTTCCAATCTATATCCAATAAGAATACCTTGTGAAAAAAAGCAGGTAATTCTTCCTTGATAAAATGTTCCTTACGTGTTTTAACAATGATATTTTTAGCGCCCGGATCGATGAAATATCCTAGTCCGCGCTTTGTATAAATAATACCTTGCTGTTGTAAATATTCGTAAGAACGCATGATGGTATTGGGATTTACCGCAAGTTGTACAGCTAATTCTCTTACAGAAGGAATTTTTTCATCCTGCAACCAAGCGCCGGATTGTACCTGGTCACAAACATATTCAGCAATCTGCAAGTAGATAGCCTGTGTTTGATTAAAATCCATTGTAAGTAATTTAACGGGTTAATTCTTGTTCCTGTGTCCTCTTGTAGCCTATATAAAACGAAAATATCAACAACAGCAAGAAAAGGATAATCATGATATTCATATAATTTAGCGGCATCCACACGGTTTCATCGGCGTGGAACCCATTGTGAGTATTATATTGGAGTTGAATTTTATTCAGTCCATTCTTGTCACCCACGAATAAATCCTTTACCGGCAAATCCATATGCCTGCGGGGACTATCCCCCGGGGGTTGCTTCCCCCCGGCGATCCATCTTGCCAAGCCATTGTCCACGATTTCCGTGGAAATCATGTAAACCAAAATCCCTAAACCCAATTTGACATAGAAATATTTCCGGATGAAAACAATCAACAAAGTAAATACCATGCAAAACCTTAAATATGGCGCTACCAAGTACTGGAATTTGTCGTATATCATCGTATCGGTGATACCACCGAGGTAGTTTATGTAAATTAAATCCGTAAGCTTGATAATGATCATACCGGTTATAATACAACAGGCGGGGAATATAATATAACTAATGATGAAAGCTACCAAGGCTTTCTCTGCTAGGCTTGCAGGTAATATGAGCAGGCTTGCGCCTTCTTTCTGTAATAAGGGCTTGAATATGAAAATGTTCAAAAAACAGATACCGATGGTCGAGGCAATTAATATTACCTGGATACGCGATTGATTATATCCGGAAGGTTCTATCACCAGCTCGAAAGCCAACATTCCTATGATAAGCAGGGATAAGAAAATAAACATCCAGGTAAAAATTTTCCGGTTGATGTTCCAATGCAAACGCATTAAATTTAAGATACGGGAAAGGCTAAACGGCATGTACAATATTTTTATGGCCAGAAAATAAAGAAGCGAAATAATCGGGCTGTTCCATCGCTGCATTGAACAACATCTCCAGGTTTACCGGTGATGATAAATGATGCCGGTTTTCCTGTATGATAGCATAACCCAGCAGGATGTTTTCGCTATAGACCAGGTGATCATTACCTTCCAATTGCTTCACGATATTGAAATACAGTTTATGACCAATCTCTTCGATCGAGCTATTCACCAGCACCTTGTCATCCTGTAAAATGATGATATGATCCACCAGGTTATTCAATTCCAACATCTGGTGCGAACTGATTACGATACACTGAAAAGGTTGTACCATCCCGGCCAACAGCTTATTGAAGTTCTTCCGGGAAGTGATATCCAAACCGTTTGTCGGCTCATCCAAAAAGATATATGGTACATTGGTAGACAATGCAAACGCTAACATTGCCTTTTTCAATTGCCCATGGCTTAGATTGGATAGCTTTTGACCGGGTGAGACTTCAAACTTCGCCAAGCATTCATCAAAAAAATCGGGGTTAAAATCTGGGTAAAATTTCCCGAAACTCTTGGCATAATTCTTCGCGGAAATTGAAGGCGCATCGGGATTATCCGGCAAATAATAAATCTCGCGGAAAAAGGATAGTTGCCTTTTCCCAGGTTCATTTCCGCCTACTAGTATTTCGCCGGAACCCGGGAATAATAAACCGGACAATAAACCTAGCAAGGTAGATTTGCCGATCCCGTTCTTTCCCAGTAAACCGTAAACCTTACCCATATCGAGTTGCAGGTTCACATCGTTCAAAACCTTTTCTTTACCGCGATAAGCATAAGATACATTCTTGATACTGATCATAATAGTTAGATTAAATGATAAATATTTAGTGTATTAGTAAACTAGTACACTGCAAATGTAAAAAGCCTTTTCGATATTTCAAATATTCCTGCAAATTTTTCTTTAGGGCAATTAAATTTTGATAATAATAGGCGGGCGTAGCGGGTAAATCCGGCTTACAAAAAAGAAAGCCAAGGACTGCAATCCTTGGCTTTCTTTTACTTCATATTATATAACTATGTAAAGTACTGATCATTAATAGTACCTTAAATCTTTTACATTTCTGGGTACAGCGGGAACTGTTTCATGTACTCGTTCACTTCTCCGCGCAGCTTCGTGATGAGCGTTTCATTATCGGCATCCATCAATAATTGATCGATCCAGTTAACGATTTGGGGCATATCCGCTTCTTTCAGTCCACGGGTTGTAATAGCCGGCACACCGATACGGATACCGGAAGTTACGAACGGCGATTTATCATCGAACGGAACCATGTTCTTATTAATGGTGATATCTGATTTCACCAAGGTTTGTTCCGCTTTTTTACCGGAGATATTCTTATTCCTGAGATCAATCAGCAACAGGTGATTATCTGTACCGCCGGAAACAATTTCGTAACCTTTTTCCAAGAAGCTGGTAGCCATAGCTTGCGCATTCTTGACAACCTGGTGTGCATATTGCGTATAATCGTCACTGAGAATTTCGAAGAAGGAAACTGCTTTGGCAGCAATCACATGCTCCAATGGTCCGCCTTGAATACCCGGGAATACGGCAGTATCGATCAGCGAACTCATCATGCGGGTTTCGCCTTTCGGGGTTTTTAAACCGAATGGATTTTCGAAATCCTTACCCATCATGATCATACCGCCACGTGGGCCACGTAAAGTTTTGTGTGTAGTCGTAGTAACGAAATGACAATGTTCGAATGGTGAATTGAGCAAGCCTTTGGCAATTAATCCCGCGGGATGCGCGATATCAGCCATCACGAAGGCGCCGATCTTGTCGGCAATAGCGCGGATGCGGGCATAATCCCAATCACGGCTATAAGCAGAGGCGCCGCAAATAATCACTTTGGGTTTTTCTTGCAAGGCCACTTTTTCCATCACGTCATATTCAACGCGACCTGTTTCTTTATTAACACCGTAGAAAAAGGGTTGATATAATTTACCGGAAAAGTTCACGGCGGAACCATGCGTGAGGTGACCACCCATGCTCAGGTCGAGGCCCAGTATTTTATCGCCGGGTTGCAAGATGGCCAATAATACGGCGGCATTAGCTTGAGCGCCGGAGTGCGGTTGCACGTTAGCATATTCGATACCGAAGATTTGTTTAGCACGGTCAATAGCCAATTGTTCGCTGAGATCTACCACTTCACAACCGCCGTAATACCTTCTTCCGGGGTATCCCTCGGCATATTTATTGGTCATCACGTTACCCATGGCTTGCATAACCTGCAAGCTGGTAAAGTTTTCAGAAGCAATCAATTCAATGCCATGACGTTGTCTTTCCAATTCTTGGCGAATGATATCAAATATTTGCTGGTCTCTTTGCATGTCGCTATAAAATTTCGCACAAAAATAAATGAAAGCTGGATCAATTACAATCTAGGAATTGGTTTGCATAGGAAATTAGCGATGATTTTTCTTTATACGCGTATGCTTGCTATTTTTCTGGGATACATACACGAGGTTTACCAAGAGGGTAATTATCATCAGGAAAAGTCCGAAGAACTCGCGGGTTTCTTCAATCCAAGGCTTTTCGGCTTGCATGGTAGCGGCAATATTTTCATGTTGATGTTCGCTAACCCAGTTTAAAACACCGTTCTGATCAAAAAACAAGTAGGCGGCATAACAGAGGTAAATAAAAATGCCAAGGCTATACAAATTTTTATACCACTTTCCACCGGCGGCCAATCCGCATAGAACAGCCGTATAAAGATACAATGGAATCCAAAGGTAAAAATCGGGATCATTGTACTGTAATCCTGCGAAGATGGTAAATAAAACACAAGCTATAATATTAAATACCTTCATAGTTATATATTAATAATGATCATTTTATAAGATAAACTTACAGCAATTGACAGACTTATCAAGGTTAAACTTTAAAACATTTTTCACATAATATTTGCATTTTTGAAAATATTCACATAGTTTTAATGCACTAAACTGTATAACACTATAGTTAAACAGTATCCCTAGCAAATAGGATTAAACAAAAAACAAACCAGAATCTAAGCATTTAAGGCGTTTGACTTTATAAGTTCCACATTATGAAATGCAAGGGAACACTGAGCCAAATTGCATTTCAGAGTTTATCCAAATAAAAACAAAATCTTTATAGAGATCTGCTTAATTTAGGCATTATTTTAGTACTAGATAAAGAAAGCAACTGCTAACAAGAAGACAAATCAGTTTCGTATTATCGTTTGTTAATAAGCCGTGTTGCTAACTCCCGGAAGGGTTAAATTGTAGGGGAAAATTTAAAAATATGATGCCCGGTTTGGAGAATTATCAATTTTAATGATATATTGCAAAAACTGGTATCAAAACACAAGATCTAAATTTTCAATTGCTTACAATCAATCAGAAAATAAAACTACAAGATATTACGCACCAGCTTGACGCTCATGGGCTCGTGTAAAGTTTATCCTGGTTACTAATCAGGTTTTAGAATGGCGGAAGGAGAGGCACTTGTGCCTCTCTTTTATTTTACGCTCGCAAGGTATTGAGAAACAATCGTTAGCCCGGAACTTCAAAGCATATCTTTTACTTATACAACTTTTTTATGGAATACTTGTTTTTTATCATATAACGGATTCAAAGGATTTGTATATTTCTAATGCTATTAGTCTGACCGAAAAAGCCTGGGACCTATGAGTCATAGTATCTTTTGTTATCAATCTAAAATAGGTCGACCACTGAAGGAAGAAGCCCTTTTCCTGGTCAAAAACCAATTGGAGATATTGGGTAATTGCGAAAAGAACGTCGCGATGCAACATAAAATTGTGTCCGCGATCTCTGAAATCCACCCGGGTATGGTCGTTGTTCCATTCAACCATGCCGTTTTAGCATTGGTACAAGAACTGAGCCCTGAAGAGGCGGCTTACCTGTACGACCATATAGATATGTATTCCCCGGAAGGGGAAACACCCGTGCAATTATCCGTACTGCATCACCTCGTCACTATTACCATCGAATCATGGCCGCTGAAGAAAAGCGACCAGTTTTTTATTTACCTCGGGAAGTTTATCAAGGCTATCCGCGAAACTGCCGGTTATTTCGTGTATGATCCGCAACTGGATGTTGCTTTTGACCCTTCGCAAGATAATTACAGGCGATTAATGCATTATATCGCGGAAGAAGAACATATTCACCAAGGCATTATCAGGGAGAAACATGCTAAACCTTGGTACAAATTCTGGTAACCCTACCCGGGAATTAGCCATTTATTAACATTTATACATCTTCAAGAATACCTCTAATCCCAGGCATTCCAAAATTAACGCAACGAATCCGCCCCTTTATTTGTTACATATCAAGTAACTGTAGCTCAATAGGTAATAATTTTATATAAAAGTCCGGCTACACTTACTTTTCCAGCTGTCATCTTTAATAAATTCAAATTCAAACTGATCGTACAAACATCATTTTTTTATTATCAATAACAAACGCTTAACAATTTATTTCCAGAAAAAGACTTTATTTAAGCTGGTTAGCTGAACATTACAATCATTAGGATCCTATAGCTTATATAATTACATGTAAGATGATATTCTTGGTTAAAAACAACAGTACAGACATCCCGTTTAAAAACACGAGCCATGTTCCTTCCCATCAACAAGGGATCAAGTTACCCGATGCCGAACAGTTCGGCTATGTTAAATACGGCTCTAATGAATGGTACATGCAAACTATTGCCCAGGATGGGTACAAGGTTAAGGTGAATCAGTTTAAGATCCGGGAACCGATTATTTTATTACCGGATAACGCCGCGTCTTGCCATGCCTTAGTTTACATTGAAGCGGGAAAATTCGCGGTACGAATCCCTAGATGCGAAGAAGCCATCGTGCACGTCAAGACAGGGGAATTTAGGGAAGCCAGCCTTCCTGCCAGCGGCATAGAACTGCAATTCAATGCCGGCTATTATTGTATCAAGCATATTGAACTAACCGAAACCGGCATCCCGGGGCAGGAACTGAAAAATATGATGAAAATCCTCGCGGATATACCGGTTAAAGTTCTAGGCTAGGTATTCTATACAAACTTACAGCGCATGAAAAAGGGCAGACTAAAAGCCTGCCCCGGTAATTTATGATGTCTTTTTATCACCCTGCGGCGGTAAGACATATTTTACTAATATTATAGCGATGGCAATCAAGAATAATATTGCGCCAATTATAAAACAAAAATTATAAATAACCGGATCTTGGTTCTTAACAAAACTGTAAGCCCCCATCATGATTAAGCTTAGCGATATAATCAGCAAAATAGCAATCAATATGATGTACCTGGTCTTTTTCATCCTAATGGTTGGTTTCGTCTTATCAATTCTTACGGAAAATCCACTTTAAGGCCTCTCCCCATGTTACTTTCTTCCCGTACAACAATATGCCCGTACGGTAAACCCTACCTGCCACCCAGGTAGTAAATAAGAATCCTATTACCAAGATGCCCATCGACAAAGCCAGTTGCCAATAAGTAACAGTACCCGGCACCCCGTATGGAATCCTCGCCATCATCACCACCGGCGATGTGAAAGGTATAATACTTCCCCAAACAGCCAGGCTGCTATTTGGATCTGTAACCGCTTTCATCATGATAAGGATCGCTATAATGATCGGTAATGTAATCGGGAATGTTAAGCCTTGAGCATCGTTCGGATCTTCGTTCACCAAGCTACCTACAGCCGCAAACAAGGAAGAATAAAATATATATCCACCCAAGAAGTAGAATACGAAACAGAAAGTAATCAACGGCCAGTTAGCGCTCAATTGGATATGCTGTAATTGTTGCGCGATGGCCACGCCAGCCGAGGGATTAGGGGAGTTAGCTTGCGCCGCAGCCAACTCTGCCGGGCTGATAAACAGCGGCACCAGGAAGGCCAAACCGTAAATCAAACCAATCCAAATTATGAATTGCGTTAAACCAACAGCGCCGATACCCAGTATCTTACCCATCATCAATTGAAAAGGTTTCACGCTGCTCACCATCACTTCCGCGATGCGGTTCATCTTCTCTTCCATTACACCGCGCATCACCATCATTCCGAATAACAGCAGGATGATATAAATGATAAAACCGCTGGCATAACCAATTACCAAGGATATTTCCGCGCTACCTTCCTTCTCCTCTTTACCGGTTTTACTGATAATATCCACATTAGAACGGATATCATCCAGCTTTGATTTATCGATCCCTGCCTTCTCCATGCGTAAATCTTCAATCACGTTGTTGATCTTCGATTCGAGGGAACTTTTAGTCATGATGTTTAATTGCCCTTCACCGTAGTAAACGATGTTGGGAAGACGGTTTAAATTATCCATCTTCGGGATATGCAGCAACCCGGTAAATCCTTTCTCTGCATAGCTCGTGCGCAGGGAATCAAACGGCAACTGGTCATTGAAGATGAAGTGTTCGTTTTGCCCGTCAGGAATACGGTTTTCAAATAATTTACTTTCATCAACCACTACGATTCTTTTTTCAGCATTACCGGTCCTGGCCAACAGTGCCGGCACAACCATCAGGGCAATGATGAAAATGGGGGTTAAGATTGTAAGCACCAGGAAGGATTTTTTCCGAACCCTGGCGAGGTATTCCCTTTTTATGATGAGCCAAATTTTATTCATGGTAATAGTTTTAACTGGAGTTAATTAAGCAGCGTCGTTGGTAATCTTTACTTGTTCAATAAATACTTCACTGATCGTAGGCAATACTTCTTCGAAATAAGTGACCTGTAAATCGTGGTTAATGAAATGCTTGAGGATGTCGTTGGTTTGACTGTCCTCGTTCACCTTTACGATTAGCGAGTTACCATCTTGTTCGATGATGGTAAAATGATAAGTCGCGAGTTGCGCGGGATTGGGTACGAGCCCCAATTTGATTTGGAACAGGTGCTTCTTGAAGTCCTGCTTGATCTGCTGTACTTTACCGTCCAGGATTTTCTTACCGTTATTGACCAATACGATATGATCACAAATTTCTTCCACTTGCTCCATCCTATGCGTAGAGAATATGATGGTGATCCCTTTCTTGGCCAATTCAAAAATTTCGTTTTGGATCAAGACGGAGTTGATCGGATCCAAGCCGGAGAATGGCTCATCCAAGATCAACAACTTCGGCTCATGCATCACGGTAGAGATGAACTGTACCTTTTGCTGCATCCCTTTACTAAGTTCTTCCACTTTCTTATCCGACCAGCTATTGATTTGAAATTTATCAAACCAATATTTCATTTTCAGGCGGGCATCTTTGGAAGACATGCCTTTCAATTGCGCCAAGTACAGGACTTGTTCAGCAACTTTCATCTTTTTATACAAGCCCCTTTCTTCCGGCATATAACCGATATCGGCAATATCCCTGGCAGGATCAAAAGTTTGGCCGTCAAACAAAATCTGCCCGTTATCAGGATAAAATATTCCCGTGATCATACGCAGCAAAGTAGTTTTACCGGCGCCGTTAGGCCCAAGCAAACCGAAAATGCTTCCTTTCGGAATCGAGAAGCTAATATCATCTACCGCTTTCTTGGTAGCATAATTTTTTTCCAGGTGACTAATTTCTAATAGGTTCATAGTAAGAATTAATAAGACCAAATTACATGAAGTATATAGCTACTGCAATAAAATTACACGAAAAGGAGCTTTTGAGAAACGAACAGCCGGATTCAGTGTACCAGCTAACGGTATAAAAGGTACAAAAAAAACCTTTCCCATGAGAAGGGGAAAGGCTTTTCCCGGTAAATAATATTTAGATCAGGCTTAAATCGCCCTGCTGATAGCCAATGCGACCCTCTCCCCATCCATCGCGGCAGAAACGATGCCACCGGCATAGCCTGCCCCTTCTCCGCATGGATACAATCCTTGCACCTGCGGATGCATCAAGGTATCCTTATCGCGCGGAATCCGCACCGGGGAAGATGTTCTCGATTCTGTTGCCACCAATACCGCTTCATTGGTAAAATAGCCGCGCATCTTCTTTCCAAAGGCTTGGAAAGCGCCGGCCAACCTCGTATGAACTGCCGCCGGTAGGACTTCCCGTAGGTTTACACTATTCAATCCCGGTATATATGAACAACCCGGCAAAGATGCCGATGTTTTATTATTTACAAAATCTGCCATCCGCTGTGCCGGCGCAACAAACTTACCGCCCCCGGCTTCGTAACAATCACGTTCAACAGATTGCTGGTAAAGCATTCCGGCCAACGGT